>ERZ807291.1018-NODE-1018-length-46562-cov-8.110048_pt1 | contig 46562 bp, 48 predicted proteins | sample MGYA00521257_ERZ807291 | MGnify/ENA primary metagenome ERZ807291 (study PRJEB31413, sample SAMN03169783) | marine metagenome | biome: Marine; feature: Water; material: Subsurface seawater | place: North Sea | collected 2011-04-28 | depth 1 m m ... | reverse complement strand
CGAGCAGGAGCCTTCTTCGCTGCGGTCTTCTTCGCGGCAGGCTTCTTCACGGCGGGCTTCTTCGCAACAGTTTTGCGGGCAGGAGCCTTCTTCGCAGTGGTTTTCTTAGCGACCGCCTTTTTGGCAGGAGCCTTCTTCGCTACGGTCTTCTTCGCGGCGGGCTTCTTTGCAACGGTTTTACGAGCCGGGGCTTTCTTCGCGGCCGGCTTTTTCTTTACGGCAGTTTTGGTAGCCATGTTCCTGGCTCCTTCCTAATAATTCGATGATCGGGACTAACGCTCAACTAAGTTGGTGTATTGTTTACCAAGAGCGAAATACCCGTCGAAGGTTAAGAAAGTCTGAATTTGCCGTTTCTAGGTTGCGCCCGCTGACGGTCTCTTTGCCGTCTTTTTATTCGCACAGAACACCGCCATCGTGACCAGCGAGAACCCGACGGCGCTGCCCCAGCCAATCGGTTCAGAGAGTATCCATGCGGCGAACAGAATCGCCGTCAGCGGGTTGCAGCCCACGGCGATAGCGGCCTGCGTCGGCGTTACCAGCCGGAAACCGCTAATGAAACACCACATCATCAGCGCGCCGCCCGGCAGCGCCAGGAAGAGAAGCGCTCCCCACCCTTTAAGGCTCAGGTCGAGCGAGCCGGAGAAGGGTGAACCGAAAACCATCGCGAGTATAAAAAGTGCAAACGACCCGAAAAACATTGACCACGCCGTCATTGCAACGCCATCGTATTTCATCACGTAGCGTTTCGCGAAAGCAGTATAGGCCGCCGAAAAAGCCGTACCGATGACCATGATGATATCGCCCCGGATAGCATTCGGCGGCGCATCGACATCGAAACCGATGGCCGACCAGACGCCGGCGACGGCAAACAGAACGCCGAGGAATTTCCACGACGTTATCCGCTCGATCCTGAACACAGCCGCCAGGAACATCGTCACCAGCGGCATGCAGGCATATATAAGTGCGCCCCGCGCCGACGTCGTGTCTTCAAGCGCGCGGGCGAAACAATACGGAAAAGCCGCAAAGAAGATCAGGGCCAGGACTATCAGGCCCAGCCTGTCACGCGGATCAACCCGAAAACGTCGTCCCTGATAAGCCACCAGCAAAAGAAGGCAGACCGACGCTATCAGATAACGGACGCTGGCGAGGGTAAACGGGTCGGATTCGGGGACAACAAACCTGGTCATCACGACGGTCAGTCCGCCGATACTTGCGGCCGAACAGACAAGCGACATGCCCAACAGTGCCTGACGGTCTATCATTTGACGAAAACCGGCCAGTATAAAGGCGAGTTACTCTGGACGATCAATCGTAAGCCCGGTCGCCGAGAACGGATTCGCGGAACCGGGCCCGAATCGCCGTGCCGTCGCGCATCGGCAAAATCATCGGCACCGCAGCCGTGTTCACTTTCACCGCAACGAAAACAGGGCCCTTGGTCTCATAGAGGACCGGGGTTACCGCTTCGAGTTCCTTTTTATTCCAGACCGTCACCGTCTCGGCGAAGCCTGCCGCAGACGCCATCGCGGGCAGGTCGACGCCGTGGCCCGTATGGGTCTCCTGCATGCCGGTTTCACCGTAATGCTGGTTATCTATGACGCAGATCGCAAGGTTCGACGGCGCAGCAACACCGACCGTCGCCAAGGCACCCAGCCCCATCAGCATTTCACCATCACCGGTAAGCACAATGACCCGGCGATCTGGCTGAGCGCGGGCAAGGCCAAGTCCGGTCACCGTAGCGCCTCCCATGCCGCCCCAAAGATAGAAGTTATTCGGATGGTCCCCCGCCGCCGCAGCATCCCAGGTGGTCGACCCGAGCCCGGTGACCATCAGCATGTCGCCGCGGTCCCGGACGATGCGCGAGACGACATCGCGACGGTTCAGCGTGATTTTTTTCTTCGCAGCCATTATTTGCGCCAATCCTTGAAGCCGATAATGCGCTGGCCGATCAGAACGGCGACAGCACGATACGAATTGAAAGCGAGCTGAGACGCGGCATAGATCGTCTCTGCGACGTCATCGGGATCATCAACGTGATAGACAATCACCCCGGCATCCTCGAGCGATTTCTGCGTCCCCTGCCCCATGGGTATCTGCCACGGGTTGAATTCCCCCCATTCGCCCCGCATCGTCACCAGCATCAGCAGCGGCGAGCGTGTTTCCTCGATGACCGAAAGCATATTGATGCAATTGCCGACGCCCGAAGACTGCATCAACAACGCGCTCCGGTCCCCACCCAGCCATGCCCCAAGAGACAAGGCAACGCCTTCTTCCTCGGTCGTCAGCCGCGTTGTCTTGATGTGGTTATCAGCAAGACAGGATTTTATCAGTTCCGCATGCCCCGCATCGGGGACATAGCTGACCTGAGCGATATCAGCATCTTTCAGGGTTTTGAATATCGCTGCGGGCCAGGTTGGCGCCGCCGCCCGCTTTTTCTTCGTCGCCGCCATAACTGACCCGTCACTGTGGATAAATTTGATACGAAACTATGCTCCCCATCTATTATCCGCTTCGCCGCGCCAGTACAATCATCAACGCCTCATACAACGGTGCAGAAACGGTACAGACATGGCAATCGTCGAAGCGAACGGCATAAACATCAGCTACGAACTGGATGGGCCGGAAGGTGCGCCCTGGGTAACCTTCATCACCGGCATCACCAACGACACGACGATGTGGGACGATCATATCCCTGCGCTTAGTGAGAATTTCAGGCTCTTGCGGCTCGATTCACGCGGGCATGGCGGTACCGATGCGACATCGCCACCCTATTCGTTTGAACAACTGACCGGTGATGTCGCCGCCATCTGGGACGAACTGGGGATCGAGCGCTCTCACGTCGTCGGGATCGGTCTGGGCGGCATGACAACCGTCGCACTTGCCCTTCGTTTTCCGCGGCGCGTCTCTGCCATCGTGCCGACAGCCTGCCGGGTCGAGCTTGTTCCCGAATATCAGGCGATCTGGCCACCGATGATTGAAAAATCTGCGGCAGAAGGTATCGACGGTATCGTCGACATCACTGCCAACCGCTGGTTCCCGGAAGCCTTCAGGGAGGCAAACCCGGAAAAAATGGACACGGTACGCGCCATGATCCGCCGAACATCGCTTGACGGCTATCACGGCTGCATTCAGGCGCTGCTCTCGGTGGATTTCGGTGCAGAGCTTTCATCCATTCATACGCCGACCCTGTTCGTTTCCGGTGCGCTCGATGCAATTGGCGGCCCCGCGGACGTGATGCAGGAAATGGCGCAGACCGTACAGGACGGTCAACACATCTCCCTGCCCGGTGCTGGTCATATCTGCAACATCGCCAATCCCGCGGCTTATGACGACGCCTTGCTCAGCTTTTTTGAATCCCTATAGGAGCCTATTGCATGTTCAACCCGCTTAATCCTGACGGCGTCGCGCCGCCTGTCCGCAAATATGTCCACACGATGACCGTCCCTTCCGGCTACAAGCTTTTGAGCGTTTCCGGCCAGGTCGGCACACTTCCTGATGGCACGATCCCCGAAGGGATCGAGGCCCAGTCGGAAGCGGCGTGGGCCAACTGCCTTAAATGCCTCGAAGCACACGGCATGGGAATCGAGAATGTTTACAAAGTCGTTCAGTACCTGATTGACCCCGGACACCGCGATGCCCATTTCGCAATTCGTGACAGGTATCTCGGGGACCATGACATCACGTCGACCCTGCTGTTCATTTCTGCGCTTGCACAGCCGGAAATGCTGGTCGAGGTCGAGATATTTGCGGCGTCGCCCGAATGATCCGGCAATTTTCTTTCGCCGTCCTGGCGCTGCTCCTGACGACAAGCCCGGCGGCGGCTCAACGCCCCGTATCGGTCGACCTTGAACTGTCCTTCGTGGTCGATGCATCAGGATCCATCGACCAGGAAGAAATTCAGCTTCAGCGCCAGGGATATGCGGATGCCCTGACCAACCCGCAGGTACAGCGGGCCATCGCCAGCGGCTTCCTGCGGTCTATCGCCGTCACCTATATTGAATTTGCAGCAGATCAATGCGTATGGCAGTGGCTCGACTGGACAAAAATATCGGATATCCCCTCTGCCCGCGCGGCGGGCGCCAGGATCATGGCAGCCCCCCGGGAATTCTGTTCCGGCGGAAACGCAATCGGTGAGGCAGTGGCCTTCGCAACCAAATCGACCCTGGAAAACGGATTTGACGGCACGCGCAAAGTAATCGATGTGTCCGGCGACGGCCCCGACACAACGGGCGCCGTCACGGTGCAAGATGCGCGAGCGACCGCGCTGGCCAACGGCTTCACGATCAACGGGCTGGTGATCCATCGCCCGTCCATGCCCGACCTGGGCGATTACTACCGCGCCAATATCACCGGTGGGCCGCGATCATTCGTGATCCAGGCGAAAAGCCGACGCAGTTTCGCCGACGCCATCGTCAAGAAACTGATCCTGGAGATCTCAGATATCGTACCGGACCGACAGCAGGCAGAACGCTAGTCGTTCACCACGGCGATCATGTCGATCTCGATCATCATGTCCGGGTGGGCCAGACGGCTGACCTCGAACGTCGTCGACGTCGGCCAGCCCGGTCCGAGATATTTTTCCCGGATATCGACACATTCAAAAAATGCATCCATGTCGGTGACGTAGGTCACCGCCTTCACGACATCTTCGAGCGTCGCCCCGGCAGCCTCCAGCGCGTTCTTCAGGTTCTGTCCGACCTGCTCGAACTGGGCGCGCATATCGCCCTTACCGACCGTGTTACCGTCCTTGTCCCAGGCGAGTTGGCCCGAGGTAAAGACCATTCGCTGGCCTTCAACCGACACCGCGGTCGGAAACATGGCTTTGCCGTCCATAATGCGGGCATAGACGGTATCGGGCACAAAGTTTTCTCGTTTCGCAGACATCCGGCTTCCTCCGTTGGTGGTTTCGGCCCGGACGTCGCCCGGACCGGTGTGCGGTTTACTGACCGGTGAACTTCGCTTTGCGCCGCTCGGCGAAAGCATCAATGCCTTCGTTGTAATCGTGGGTCCAGCGCAGTTTCTCGTAGGAATGCCCTTCGATCTCCAATGACGTCTTCAGCGGTGAATCGTAAGCCGAGTTCAGCACCTTCTTCAAAGATGCCAGCGCGATCGGCGATAAGGCATTCAGCTTGGCGGCATATTCCTCGATCATGGTCTGCAGGCCTTCGGCATCGTCGGCAACGTCGGTCAGCAGACCCCAGTCATGGGCCTTCGGCGCGGGAATACGGGTGCCGAGCATCACCATATCCTTGGCACGGGTCAGGCCGGCAATCCGTGCGACGCGCACGCTGCCGCCGGAACCGGGCATCTGGCCGAGCGAGCTTTCCGGCAAACCGACCAGCGTGTCCTTCGTCGCAAACCGGAAATCGCAGGCCATTGCGAGTTCGAACCCGACGCCGAAGGCATATTTTTCCATTGCGACGATCACCGGCTTTTCAGCCCGTTCCGGCGCACCGATATTCCAGTGCAGGTCCGACATCTTGTTTTTCGGGATCTTGGGAAACGCCTTTACGTCACCGCCAGAGGTGTAGCAGCCATTCGCGCCCTTGATGATGATCACGCCGATATCGTCGTCCTCGTCCATTTCCTCGATCAGTGCACGGATCTGGGCGCGCCCGGTATAGGAGACGATGTTGAGCGGCGCGCGGTCGAGGATCAGGTAGCCGATCCGTTTTTCCGCGTCGACATCAACACGCAGCCCGTCAAGATTTTCGAGGACCGAAGCGCGCTGCTGAGCGTAATTCTTTTCTGCCATTTTTAGTTCCCTGGTTAGAGCGTTGAATCGAAATCGGGGTTTGGTTCATAGTCGCCGTCCCTCAGGAACCGGCGTAGAAGCTTGCCCGCGGCGGACCGCGGGATACGTTTTACAAAGACATAGGCGCGTGGTCGCTTGAACCGGGCCATCGTGCTCTCAAGGCACCAGGCATCCAGTGCCTCGGCGGAGCAATCCGCTGACGAGGGCTCGACGAACGCGACAATCTTCGAGCCCATGCGGTCATCCGGCATGCCGATCACAGCGACCTGTTCGACCAGCGGCGATGTGGACAACACGTCCTCGACCTCTTCGGGGTAGATGTTTTCACCACCTGATATGACCATGTCGTCGACGCGGCCGACAACATACAGTTCCCCATCTTCGTCGAAATAGCCGAGATCGCCGGTAAAATACCAACCATCCCGGATCGATTTTTTATCTGCGTCAGGGCGCTTCCAGTACCCGGCGAAAGCTTCCATCCCGTCCATCGGCACGATGATCTCACCCGACTCGCCGGTGGCCACAAGGTCATCCGGCCCGCTGCCGCCATCGGGGTCTGCCTGGACAATACGGATAATCTGACCGATCCCCGCGCGCCCGGAACAGCCCGGCTTTTCGGCCACGTGGTCACAGACCGCGAAACAGAATATTTCACTGGAACCGTAGAAATTATGGAAATGCCGCGGGCTGAACTCTTTCTGGCACAGCGCCGTCAGGTCCGACGTCATGGCCATCCCAGCGAAGCCGATATTCTGTACGCTCGAAAGGTCATACGCGCCGCGTTTTGGGTGATGCAGCATGTCGTGAAAAAGGGTCGGCACGAGAAAAAGCGTATCGATTTTCTCCTGCTGGATCATCTGCATAGCCACCTCTGCATCCCAGGTTCGCTGGCAGACCAGCGCCCCGTTCAACAGTATGGCCATCAGCATCGCGCGCACACCCATTGTATGAAAAATCGGCATGACGCAAAGGCTAGATTCACCGCGCTGATAATAAAGCTGGGCAATACAGTGGGTGGCTGCGAGCCGTTCAGCCCTATGCGAACGCGGCACACCTTTCGGGCGGCCCGTGGTACCGGACGTATAAAGCATCAGGCAGAGTTCGCTGTCATCGACCGCAGACGGCCCGTCAACGGGTGGTGATTTGAGAAGCACCTCGAAATCGCCCGCATCAATATCCAGGGAGACCAGCGCGACATCATCATGACGTGCGATCGCCTCGCCCGTACTCGCCCGCGTGGCCGCCTCAAAAGCAACGGCGACGGTATCTGCATCGTCCAGCACATAGGCGATTTCTTCTGCATTGGCCCGCCAGTTGAACGGCGTGAACACGAGGCCCAGCATTTGGCATGCCCAGTACAAGGTCGTGGTCTCGACACGATTGGACAGGACGGTGACGAAATGATCCCCCGCTTTCAGACCACGCGCCTGAAGGCCACCGGCAACCGCACAAATTTCTTCGTACCATGCCGCGTAATCCCGCCGTATCTCGCCGTCGATGACGGCCTCTGCACCGGGTTCGCGCAGCATATGCCGATAAAAAACCTCTCCGAGGTTCATTGCCCGCTGGCCTGCCGGATCGCCCGGACGATCTGTGTGTATCCCGTACAGCGACAGATATGACCCGAAAGCATGTCGCGGATTTCATCGTCAGTCGGCTTGGGGTTTTCCTGCAGGAACTTTGTCGACGACATCAATATACCCGCCGTACAGAACCCGCATTGCAGGGCACCGTTTTCGTTAAAGGCTTTTTGTAGCGTGTTCAGTGTGCCGTCAGGATCGGCCAGGCCTTCAACAGTCTGAATGTCCAGCCCGTCGCACTGCACCGCATAGCGCAAACAACTGCGCGTCGCCGCGCCGTCGATAATGGCGGTACACGCACCGCACACGCCGTGTTCGCAACCGACATGTGTACCATACAGACCGAGTTCATGGCGCAGGAAGTCTGTCAGCAACATCCGCGGTTCGGCGTATCCGGAAACGGCCTTGCCGTTCACCGTAATCGTGACACGCTGTTTTTGATCTGGTTTGATCCGCAGCATCAGGCCGCCTCCTGCTGTCCGGTCGCGTCATCGAAAGCCGCCGTGAGTGTGCGTGTGCCAAGTACGCGCACGAGCTGACGCCGGTAGTCCGCATTCGCCTGCAGATCGACCATCGGATCGACGACTTCGGCGATGGTATTCGCTATATCCGATGCGGTCGCCTCGGTTGCCGGCTTGCCGACGAACCCCGCAGTCGCCGCAACAAAGGGACGGTCCTCTACCCCGCCAAGGCCGACGGAAACATCCGCAATCGTACCATCACCGGCAACGGTTGCTTCTACAGCTACCGCCGCAATCGCAAAATCGCCATGGCGTTGGGCGAGTTCCTCAAAGGCATAACCAGTCTGTCCCCGGCGGATCGGCCAGGTCAGCCCGGTCACCAGTTCATCGGCGCGGCGATCGGTCGTCAGAAGACCCTGGAAAAACTCGCGCGCCGGAACTTCGCGGCTGCCGCCGGGCGATCGCAGGGTTACAGCACCCGAGAGCGTGACAAGTGTCAGTGGAATTTCTGCACTTGGATCTGCATGAGCGACGGATCCGCCCAGCGTCCCGCGCGACCGCGTCTGATAATGACCGACATGCGGTAATGCCTTTGCCAGCAGCGGCACGCCCGACATAAGGGCAGGCATGGCCATCGCCCCGGCCTGACGAATAAGCGTTCCGGTCCGGATCGTCGCGTCACCGGCATCAAAATTGCCAAGTTCGTCGATCCCGTTGATATCGATGAGCGCTTTCGGGCGCACAAGACGCATATTGAGCATGGCGCCGAGTGACAACCCGCCGGAAATAATGCTCGCGTCGCTGCCGAATTCCTTCAACAGCTCCAGCGCTTCTTCGACCGTGTCGGGCCGGCAATATTCGAACGCGACCGGTTTCATGAGCCCCCTCCGAATATCCGCCGGAAAAACCCGGGACCGCCGGAATTTCCACCGCCATCGCCACCGGATTTCAACCGCCTGTCAAACCCGCGGAAGAACTGACCGATCAGAAGTTTCGTGACCGTACCGAGCATACGCTGGCCGACTGCGGCAACCTTGCCGCCGACATTTGCGCGATAACTGTAGGAAAGTTTTGTTTTGCCGTTGCCGATATCTTCGAGGGTTACCCGGCCTTCACCTTCGCCGAAACCAAGCGCACCGGACGCCTTGCCGACAAGACGAACGCTCCGGGGTTCGATTTTGTCTTTCAGGTCGATTGCCGCGCTATAGGTGCCTTTTATACCGGCAACGCCGATCACCACCTCGGCGGTGAAGCTATCCTCGCCCGCCTGTTCCAGTTTTTCACAACCCGGCACGACAGCCGCAAGGGCATCAGGATCAAGAAGCATCTCCCACACGGTCGCGGGTGGTGCAGAAAGTTCGACCGACCCTTCGCCGGTCAATCCACCTTCGACCGCCCCCGCCTCGCGCGGGCCTTCGCCGACCTTGGCACGGGTTGAACCGGCGCGGCTGTATTCCTGCCCGTTCGCCTTGGCCCATGTCTTGTTCAGGGTCAGCGGCAGTTCGACATCGAACGTGCCAAGCGCATCGGCCGCCGCATTTGCGATTGCCGTTGGCGCCAGCATAGACGAGCCGTCACCCATACCCTTGGCCCCCAGCGTGTTGTGTGGCGACGGCGTATTGAAATGACCGATAGTAACATCAGGTACTTCGGGCGCGGTGATACAAAGGTAATCCGCAAATGTCCCGGCCTGCGGGTTGGCCCCGGCGTCGTAGACGAATTCCTCCAACAGCGCCCCGGCGATGCCATGGGCGAAACCGCCATATATCTGGCCTTCGACCACCAGTTCATTGAGCACATTACCGACATCATGAACCGATACGTATTTGACGATCTCGATCTCGCCGGTCGTCCTGTCTATCTCTACCGCTGCAAGGTCAAAGACGTAGCCGAACGTGACTGCGCTCCCGACGCGGTCCTGATCGTCCGGCGCATCAAGCATTGGCGGGTTCAGGATTGTCGTCTCGAACAACCCGGGCTCCATCCCGTCGGGAAGTCCCGCCGGGTGCCAATGGGTCTGCGACGCGACACGACGGATCGGCAGGGCCTTTTCGGGGACGCCGACGACCCGGGCCTCGCCACCCACCAGTTCGACATCTTCGGGCGCAACCTCAAGGTTTTCGGCAGCAATAAGTTTGATCTTTGTCGCAACCTTTTCAGCGGTCTCGGCAATTGTGCCGACGACGACAGAAGAAAACCGGTTCGCATAATTCCCGGATGCCAGCGACCATGCGCTTGTCGCCGTATCCATCTCGGTGATCACGTCAATCTGATCTGGACGCAGTCCCAATGCATCGGCAACAACCTGTGCCGCCACGGTCTGATGTCCCTGCCCCGCCGGGGTGGAAACGGTTTTGACCGTCACGGACCCTGAAGGGTCTATGGAGACGGTCGCGGTCCCCAGCCCGCCGGACCGGCCACCTGCCTTGGCACGTTCTTCGGGTGTCTGCGCCAGGGTCACATAGGCCATATTAGAGCCCGACGGTTCAATTCCAGCCGCCATGCCAATACCGAACAGCTTGCCCTCGGCCCGTGCCTTGTCTCGCGCGGCTTTGAGATCGTCATACGCGGCAAGGTCCAGCGCCTGATCGAGACCGGCCTCGTAATCACCGGAATCGTAGAGCGCGCCGGCCGGCGAATCATACGGGAATTCTTCGGGCCGGATAAAATTGCGTCGGCGGATTTCGGCGGGATCAATCCCCAGTTCCTTCGCTCCGGCCTCCATCACGCGTTCCAGCGCGAAATAGAATTGCGGGCCGCCATAGCCCCGGTTGAGGCCAATCGGGGTTGTGTTGGTCACGACCAGCCGGTTCTCGACAAAGATGTTCCTGACCCGGTAACAGCCGTTCGACGCCGCGTGCATCCGATAGACCGAAGCAGGTTCAGGCGCCCGCACATAGGCACCGACATTGACGATATTGTCGAAGCGGAGTCCGAGCAGCTCACCGTCCCTGGAAAACGCCGCTTCCACCCTGTCTGCACGGTCCGCCGCGCTGGAAGACCCGACGAGATGTTCCAGCCGGTCTTCAATCCATTTCAGCGGACAGCCGAGCAGCTTCGAACAGGCACCCAGCAGCACCATATACGGGAACATCGCCTGCTTGACGCCAAAACTGCCACCGGAATGCGGTGCCGTGATCAGGCGCAGCCGGTTACCCTGTACGCCGAGCGCACCGGTCATCAGCGCGTGCAGGATGAATGGCCCCTGAAAATTGGACCAGATCGTGTAGCGGTCAGGCTGTCGTTCGAAATTGGCGACAACACCGTAGGTCTCCATCGGGGTCGATGAATAGCGCGGGAACCGCCAGTCGAGCTTTACGACCTTGTCCGCCTGCGCAAACGCAGCGTCGGGATCGCCATAGGAGAAGGTGCGGTGATGCACCTGGTTGGAGCCCACATCGTCATGCAGCAGGCTTGCCCCCTCTTCCAGCGCCCGGACGGGATCCGCGACGGGCGGGAGGGACTCGTATTCGACGTCGATCAGTTCCATCGCGTCTTCGGCGACGTAACGGTCGGTGGCGGCGATGACTGCAACCGGCTCGCCCACGTACCGGACCTTGTCGACGGCGATAGGGAAAAACTTGATGGGTACGCGAACGGCACTCGGGATCGGATTAATCGCCCCTGCGATATCAGTGCCGGTCACTACCCCATGCACGCCGGGAAGCGCCTCGGCCCTCGACGTATCTATCGATATGATCCGCGCATGTGCATGGCTTGATCTCAGGATCGCGACATGACGAATCCCGGCCACCGGTTCAAGGTCGTCTATGAACCGGGCATTACCGGTCAGCAGCGCGGCATCCTCCTTGCGGGGATACCGCGCGCCGATCCAGCTATCGGGTGTGTCCACCTTGGAAATGGCGGGATTTCCTAACGGTTGTTGAGCGCCACTGCGGCCGAGCAATAATCGGCGACCATGGCGGTCAGCATATTGGACAGGTCTTCATTCTTCAGCGTGCCGTCTTCGTTGAATGCACCCGGTGCCTGAGCCAGGGTAAACATCTTCGGATAAACCCACGTGCCGAGTGCTTCATAAGCAATTCGCAGGCTCATCAGACCGCGCACACCGCCGACCAGCGACGGTGTCGCCGAAGACAACAGGATCGATTTCTTGTCGAGCGGCATGGGTTGCATGCGCGACAGCCAGTCGACCGCATTCTTGATGGTTGCCGGCGGCAGCCAGTTATATTCGGGCGAGGTGAGGATCATGCCGTCCGCGGCCGTGATCCGGTCCGCCAGCGCCTGGGCACCGGCCGGCACGCCAGAACCCTGCTGATCGTCGAAATTGTACATCGGCATATCGAACTCGTTGATACGCGCAAAATCTACTTCAGCGCCGTTCGCTTCCGCGACATTTGCTATGAGTTTGGATAGCTTGAGATTGACCGAATCCTCTCTAAGCGACGCCGAATAAACGAAAATCTTCATTCCATAGTTTCCTCTGAACAGGTTTGGTTGGGCGGACAATAGCGACCAAACACGCGGCGGTCCAATGCCTGGCCCGGGAAAACCGGCCGGGCTTGTGCGGGCGCGAATTCAGCCTATCCTGAAAGCCTGATCATCCCTTCCAGCCAGATCTGAATATGACTGAAACCCGGATTACCGAAGCTCTGGACCGACCCGATATCGAGGCGTGTTACGCTATCCGGATTGAAGTCTTTTGCGACGAGCAGGGCGTCAGCCGCGATCTCGAATTTGACGGGCTCGACGCCGAATGCCGTCACTACATCGCACGCATCGGCAACGATGCCGTCGGCACCGCGAGATTGCGCCCATTGGACGGCGGAAAACTGAAATTCGAGCGCGTTGCGGTTCGCGCTTCGCACAGAAACCGGAAAATCGGGCGGTCATTGATGGAACGGGCCCTGACCGACGCCGCTCGTTCGGGCGGGAAAACCGGTATTCTGCATGCGCAATCGGAAGCGGCGGCGTTTTACCTGAAACTCGGATTCATTCAGGAAGGCGGGACTTTTGACGAAGCCGGAATCCCGCATGTCCGGATGACAAAAGAGCTGGCGTAACCATGCCGCCATATACAGATTGATAGAGATTGATTATTAAGCTTTGGCAGGTAGATGGCTCGTCACTCACAGGGAACCGGACGTGACAGATCGTAAAATTATTATTGCAGGTGCAGGACTCGGCGGGCTCGCCGCTGCCGGCTGCCTTCTGAAAGCCGGCTACGACGTCGACATTTACGAACAGGCACCCCAACTCGGCGAAGTCGGCGCCGGCATCCAGATGAGCGCCAATGCCATGCATGTCCTCAACTATCTCGGCGTCGGCGACGAAATTTCCGAAAGGTCCGTCCGCCCTGCGGCGTATGTTTTCCGCCTGCACGACACAGGCGAGCTGATCGACCGGTTCGCATTGTCCGACGAACACCTGAAAATGCACAAGGCGCCCTATAATCAGGCGCACCGGGCCGATCTCCATCAAATACTGGCGAATGCCGTTCAGAAGATGAAACCCGGGGTCGTGCACCTGAACAAGCGCGCGACACATTTCGAAGAATCAACCGACCATGTCGAACTGTTCTTCGATGACGGTACGAGCGCCAAGGGAGATGTTCTTGTCGGCGCCGACGGTGTCAAATCCGTCATCCGCGATCAGATCGCAGGCGCTGTACCCGCCGTCTATACCGGCGATTCCGCCTGGCGGATCACCATTCCCAAAGACAAGCTCCCACCGGATTTTATGGAGGAAGTGATGTCTGTCTGGATGGGACCCGGGAAACATGCGGTGTCCTACTGGCTGCGCAATGGTGAACTTTTCAATTTCGTAGGGGCGGTGGAAACACCCGTCGCATCGGAAGAATCCTGGACCGCGAAATTCCCCTGGGAAGACCTGAAGGCCGATTTCGTCGGCTGGCACGAAGATATCCAGACGGTCATCGATCTTGCGGATCACGACCAGTGTTTCCGGTGGGCACTGTATAAACGACCTGTTGTCGATACCTGGAGCACCGCGCGGGCGACGATCCTGGGCGATGCTGCCCATGCCACCCTGCCCTATCTTGCACAAGGCGCCGCGATGGCAATCGAAGACGGTGCCGTTCTTTCCCGCGCTCTCGGCCAGGAAGACGATACCGCAGAGGCCCTGAAACTTTACCACCGCAACCGGGTGGAACGGACGTCCCGGGTCGTCGAAACCTCGGATGCAAACAGGAAGCTCTTCCATCTCGACAGCGTTGATGAAATCAGGAAGGCTTTTGCATCCCGGAACGAAGGCGACGACCGTAATGGATGGCTGTATTCCTACAACCCGCTGACGGTCGAACTGGCCTGACCGCCTACTTTACCGCGTAGAAGTAGATAACTCCCAGCGCGGCGGAAACGGCAAGCGTCGGGATCATCCCCGCCCTAAATCTGAGCGTCGCGATCAGCGCCACGACGGTTAGCGCCAGTATCGCCGGGTCGACGCTGCCGGGCGCCGGGATAGACGCCCGCACCACGCCGAAGGACATTTCGGTCACGTCGGCAAAGATCGTGTGTATACCGAACCAGACGGCCAGATTGACAATTACCCCGACCACGGCAGCGGTGATCGCGGTCAAAGCCGCACTCAGTAGTCGATTGCCCCGCAGCGCCTCGATATACGGGCCACCGAGAAATATCCAAAGGAAACACGGCACAAACGTGACCCAGGTTGTCAGCGCAGCCCCCAGCGTACCGGCGAGTACCGGGTCAAGAGCGCCGGGGTTGCGAAATGCCCCCAGAAAACCGACATGCTGCACCACCATGATCAGCGGCCCGGGCGTCGTCTCTGCCATCCCGAGCCCGTCCAGCATTTCACCGGGCGCGAGCCAGCCATAAACCTCCACCGCCTGCTGCGCTACATAGGCAAGCACGGCATACGCGCCGCCGAAAGTGACCACCGCCATCTTGCTGAAAAATACGGCTTCCTGGGTAAAGACGTTTTGCGGTCCCAGCATCGCAGCCAACACGGCAATCGGCCCAAGCCAAAGAGCAAGGCACACAACGATGACCAAAACGGCACGCCTCAGCGATGGCACCAGATGCGTTAACCTGCCCGCAGCAATCATTCGGTCGACGGCGTAGTCAGTGTCCGACGTCGCACCTGAATCGACTTTTACATCATCAGTGCCAAACATCGCGGGGTGCAGCCGGTAGGCCACGACACCGACCCCCGCCGCACAAGCGATAATGGCGGGAAACGGTATCGCGAAGAAATAAATTGCGATGAACGCGCCGGCGGCAACGGCAATCATCAGCCTGTTGCGAAGCGCCTTGCCGCCGATCCGGAGAACCGCCTGTATTACGACCGCCAGAACCGCCGCTTTCACGCCAAAGAACATGGCCTCTACAAGGGTGACATCCCGGAATCCGGTATACAGGATACTGAGTACCAGCATGACCGCCGCACCCGGCAGCACGAACAGAACCCCGGCCGCGATTCCGCCCGACGTCCGGTGCATCAGCCAGCCACAATAGGTGGCGAGCTGTTGCGCTTCCGGGCCGGGCAGCAGCATCGCGTAGTTCAATGCATGGAGAAAACGGTTCTCGCTGATCCAGCGTTTTTCATCGACCAGAACTCGATGCATCAGCGCAATTTGACCGGCGGGCCCACCAAAACTGAGCAGGCCGATTTTCAGCCAGACGCGGAAGGCCTCTCGGAACGAAGGTATGTCAGATGTCATGCAGCAGGAACCCCGGTATTCAGGCTGTGTGCACGGGATTCATGACGGGGTTATGACAACAGAGATTTATCCCAACCGCCAGCTTCCCGGCCTATCCGACCGCCAGCTTCCCGGCATTGAAATCATCCACAGCCTGTTGAAGCTCGTCCCGCGTATTCATCACGAAGGGACCGTACTTCTCCACCGGCTCGCGGATCGGCTCACCTTCGCAATATAAAACATCAGCGCCTTCGGCACCCGCGGTTATCGTCACGGTGCCGTCCCCGCCAAACACGGCGACACCCGGTGCCGGCACCTCATGCAGGTGTCCTTCGCTATCGGGTGCACGGACGCGGCCTTCATAGACACACATGAACAGATCGTTCCCGTCCGCGGGTGCGACCGTCCATTCGGTTCCGGCTTCGAGCCGGACATCCATCAGGCGGATCGGAATTTGCGGCTGCGCAGGACCGTGCACACCCTCAAAATCGCCCGCAATCACCCGGGCCGATCCACCGGCGAAAGAAGCCGTCGAGATCTTTTCCGCGGGAATGTCCTGATAACCGGGCGCCATCATTTTTTTCTCTGCTGGAAGATTGACCCAGAGCTGGAATCCCTTCAGCCGGCCATCGATCATTTCTGGCAGCTCCGAATGGATGATCCCGCGTCCTGCGGTCATCCACTGAACATCGCCGGGGCGCAGCAAACCGTCATTCCCAACCGAATCCTGATGACGCATCAGGCCCTCGAGCATGATGGTGACCGTCTCGAATCCACGATGCGGATGGTTTGGAAACCCGGCGATATAGCTATCTGGATCATCACTGTCGATGCGGTCCAGCATCAGGAACGGATCCACCGTATCCAGTTGCGGCGTGCCCACCATGCGCGTCAGCTGCACGCCTGCGCCGTCAGTGGCCGGCATGCCGGGTGAAATAGCCGTCAGATATCTGCTGTCCGTCATGATCGTTCTTTCTGATCTGAAATCCTGTTGGGGAAGTATGTCGAAAAAGCGGGTAATTCAACCGGCATATCGGGCAAAGGCCGTCATGGACAGCACCCCGTCGCCGTCCAACGCCCACAATGTTGCCCCCGTATCGGTCATCGCACCGCGGACCGTGAAGGGCGCGGTATCGAATATCGGCTTGTGAATTCGAAAGTCGAGCGCCCTTAACTGTTTCCCGACGGCGCCCGTTCGCGCCATCTCGACCATCAGGAAGTTGATCATCGTTCCCTGGACGATCAGCCCCGGGTGCCCCTCAACGTCCATGGCATAGCGGCGATCATAATGAATGCGGTGCGAATTGAACCGGATAGCCGAAAAGCGGAAAAGTGTCACCGGATCCGGGTCGACAATACGTTCCCAGTCATGCAGCGCCGGTAATTCGGGCGAAGACGTATCGAGGCGGTAGTCGGTGCCAAAATACATAAAACGGCGTTCTTCAATAACCGCGATACCGGCCGGCCCGCTGAGGGTTTGCCGGAACATCAGCGAAACAACCGGTCCTCCCTCCGCCAGGTCATCGATATCGATTGCTGCGATTTCACTCTTTCGCGTCATCTCATCACCGATCCGCAGCACACCCTCGAATTGAGTATTTTCTCCGCGCAACCTTTGGATCGGAAGCGGAATTTTCGGCATGAAACCGCCCGCGGGCTGCCCGTCCTCCCGCATATTCTGCGGGCCATGCGTCGGCACGAAGAATGGTCCATGCCAACCCGGCGGCAACGGATCGCCAACTCTGGATGCGGGAGGATCAATGCCAAACGTCGCCGCGAGCTGCGCCACACCGGCAGCCGTCACGACATCCGATGTCAGGACAGACTTGCCGACATATTCACAGAGATCAGCCAATACATCCGTCAATGAATATTCCTCCCGAATATGAATGCGTCGAACGCGGAACTATCACGCCGATTTAAGAATGCCCTCAACGGCTGGCCAGCGAAGGGCACCCTGTTCCGCCATCTGGGCCACATACGCGTCATAGGGATAGTTGCCGAACGCTGTCTTGAAGTTGCGGCGGGCACGAATACGGGCGAACCAGTCGGTCACGCGCGGACGTCCCTCTTCCCACATCGGGTGGAACTGCAGTTCAGCCACACGGTTCAGATACGAGGTCAGCGAAACATCGGCCAGTGTGTAGACATCGCCGGCCAGCCAATCGCGATCCTGCAGGGCTGTTTCCATGTCCGTCAGCAGCGCGTCATAGACCCAGACCGCGTTAACGAATAGCTGGGACTCCGTGCCCTTCTCGATCATCTCGCGGCGCCAAATACGGCGCGCCGGGTCCGGCGTTGCTGCCAGCATTTCCGCGATCTCGTCCGCCGGTTTTTCAAGCCATTGCAGGCGGAACGCGATTGCGTTGGTGACTGTTGCACAGGCGCGATGCAGCCCGTCATCAGGGCGGCGCGTCCAGGTCCGCATATAGGCCCGGTCGACCGGATCCTGCGGGCTGAGTGCCGGCTGCGGGAAGACCTCTTCCAGGTATTCGCAGATCAACGCGGATTCGATGACCGGACGGCCATCATGGACAAGGGTCGGCACGTAGCCCTTGGGATTAAGCTTCAGATATTCCGCTGTCTGCTGTTCCCGGGCGCGCAGGTCAACATGATGCTCGACCACGTCCAGTCCCTTTTCGGCGATGACCAACCGGACCTTCTGCGCGCAGATCGACCAGTTAGAATGATAAAGCTCCAGCATCCTTCTACCCGGCGACTTTTCTGGCGAAGGTTTCGAAATCCACCGGCGGGCGGCCAATGATCCATTCGAGTACGCGAGCGCTACCCACCAGACCATGTATATCGTAATGCGCGAACATCCGGCGCATGCAGTCCTGCCCGAATTCACCGACACCCATATGTGCCGCATGGGCCACAGCATCATCTGCCGGCAGTCTTCTGGCCTCGATCGGCTGTCCCAGGACATCCGACAAAATTTCAGCCTTTTCCGTCAACGTGATAATCGGGCCGCATATCTCGAAGATTCCATTCGCACAGCCGGGATCGTTCAGCACTTTCACCGCGGCATCCGCCACATCTCCGAGATCGACGAGGCTCATCGGCGCCTCGACCTCATACGCCATGGCATGAATGCCGGTCTCCTTCATCTTGGCCCACCCCGGCAGCATGTTCTGATAGTACGAACCGACCTGCAGAATGCTGTATGGAACGCCGGATTCAAGAATAGCTTCTTCGACGAATAAACGGTTCCAGTGATGCTGCAACGCCTGCACCTGGGTATGCAGAACCGAGTGGAACACCAATCTATCTACCTCTGCCGCTTTTGCCGCCGCGATGATGTTCTCACCGAATGTCTGTTCCTGCTCGGTCATATTGGGGCAGATATAATAAATCGCGCGGCAGCCTTTCGCGGCATCCGCCATCGCTGCGGCGTCCATGAGATCCGCATGAACAACCTCAACCGCGCCCAGCGACATGAGCTCCGCATCGGCATCGTCGCGCCGCATGACGGCCCTGACCTTTTCACCAGCCGCCGCGAAGGTTGAAATCATCGCGCGGCCCGTCTTGCCGCCGGCGCTTGTGAGCAAAATCATGTCTTTCCCCTGTACTAAGTCAGTTTGGCCCGACAATACCGAACCTCGACGTTGACGGCCATCGCTCACACCGCCAAAACACTCCAAACCCTCAGAATGGAGATTTCCATGTCCGATATTCACAGACTCGACCCCGGTCCCCGCATGAGCAAGGCTGTCCGACACGGAGACACGATCTACACCATGGGCCACGTCGCCCGGAACCGCGACGGCGACATCAAGGCTCAAACCGCAGATGTGCTGGAACGGCTGGACGCGACACTGGCGGAAATGGGCACAGACAAGTCCAAAATTCTCTCGATAACCATTTATATGGCAGATATGGGCGAGTTTTCCGGCATGAATGAAGTCTGGGATGCATGGGTTGATGGACCCAATGCTCCAGCGCGCACCACGCTCGGCGCCCCCCTCGCTGCGCCCGAAATCCGGGTAGAAATGACAGCCATCGCCGCAGCCTGACGCAAGGCTTTGTAAAGGATTTCATCCTATCCTCTCGCCTCCGGATTTAATGCTAACCCGAGGACGAGATGTCCCTTGCCCCTGCCCTCAACCGCGAAGAAAGCCGCGGCCTGTACGCCGACGAGCAGCTTGCGTCGGCGCTCGCCTATTATCGCGGCGGGCGATACGACCGGGCAGGGACAATCTACAAAAAGGTTCTGAAAAAAGAGCCTGAGAATGTAGGTGCCTTGCATATGCTGGGGCTGATTGCCCAGAAAAACGGCCGCGGAGAGCGTGCTGTCCAATTATTGATCAAGGCCGCCAAGCTGGATGCCAGCCGCCCCGAGATCCTGTGCGATCTGGGAAATGCGTTCAAATCTCTGGGTCGCCACAAAGACGCCATCAAGGCCCACCGCATGGTTCTCACCATGCTGCCCAATTCACCTGAGGCTCATTCCAACCTCGGCGCCGCATACAATTCCGCCGGCAAGGCCGGTAAAGCCGTTGTCTGCTTCGAAAGCGCATTGAAAATGCGCCCGAACGATATTGAGTTGAAATACAATCTCGGCAACGGGCTGGTTGCATCCGAGCGCTACGCCGAAGCCGAAGAGGTCCTCCGCCAGGTCGTTTATGAAAAACCCGACCATATCCGCGCCCAGATCAATCTCTGCGCAGCGTTGAAGGAAGAGGGACGCTACGACGCGGCGATACGCCGATATCAAAAAGCGATAAACGCTGTCCCGGATAGCGCCGAAGCGCATTGGAATCTTGCCCTTACCCAACTGGCGACCGGGAATTACGCAGACGGGTGGAACGAATACGAATGGCGTTCGCTGTTGCCCGGGTTTGCCATGGAAAAAATGGATCGCCCTCAATGGCAGGGAGAAGACCTCAATGGCCGCACTTTGCTTGTCCATGCTGAACAGGGCCTTGGCGACACACTGCAGTTCGCACGTTACCTGAAGCTGTTACAGGACATGGATGGCGACGTCGTTTTCGCCTGCGCCGATCGGATCAGAAAAATTCTGCAGCCGGTTGCAGGAAACATCCGGATCGTACCCCTCAAGAAACATCCAGATCACGATCTGCAAACGCCCTTGATGTCTTTGCCGCGTCTTTTCAATGATGCGTTACCCTTCGAACCGACCGGCGGTATCTATCTCCAACCGAACCAGAGCCGCACTGACGCATGGCGGGAAAAACTTGAGACACCACCAGGGCGCCGCATCGGCATCGCCTGGCAGGGAAGTTCAGCATACCAGCACGATGGCAGGCGCTCGATCCCGCTGCTTAATTTTGAACCGCTTGCCCGCCGCGAAGACCTCCAGCTGATCAGCCTGCAGCAGGGCGAAGGCGCCGGGCAAATCGAGGAAATGCCGTGGCGGGACCGCATCCTGGACCTGACATCAGAGATGGATATCGATCACGCATTCGCAGACACGCTCGCCGTCATGGCGTCGCTTGATCTGGTCGTAACGTCCGATACGGCGATTGCTCACCTTGCAGGGGCCGCGGGCATCCCGGTCTATGTCGCCCTTTGCCACCTGCCTGACTGGCGCTGGGGATTAGAGGGCGAATCTTCTCCCTGGTATGACAGCATGCGTCTCTTCCGCCAGGATCACCCCGGCGACTGGACGAGCGTGTTCCAGAAAATATCGTCTGCTATCGCGGAGGACGCATAATGGGGCACATTCCGTCCGTAAAAATTGATGCTGCCCCCGGAGAACTGATCGACAAAATCACGATCCTGGAGATCAAGGCCGAGCGTATTGACGACGCGATGAAGCGCGCAAATGTCACATACGAGCTGGCAACCCTGACCAACGCGCTCAACCTTGCGATCGAGACATCGGAGCAGATTTCAGATCTTTCGGATCGTCTGAAAGCCGTAAACGAGCGGCTATGGGAGACCGAGGATGCTATTCGTGAATGCGAAAGCCGCCAGGATTTCGGGCAGGTCTTTATCGACCTTGCACGATCAGTCTACCGCCTGAATGACGTTCGCTCTGATATCAAACGGTCGATCAACATGCTGCTCGGCGCACGGATCATCGAAGAGAAATCTTACTCGGATTACTGACCAGAAGCTCCCGTAAAAAGGGCCGATCAGTCCTCTTTCGGTTCCAGCTTCAGAGACACTGAATTCATGCAATAACGTTGTCCCGTCGGCCTCGGCCCGTCCGGAAACACGTGCCCCAGATGTGCATCACACCGGGCGCAATGGACCTCGTTGCGTGTCATCATCAGCGAACGGTCAGTCTGGGTCTCTACCGCATCGGCATCCAACGGCTGGAAAAAGCTCGGCCAACCCGTACCGGAATCGAACTTGTGTTCGGAATCGAATAACGGATGGCCACAACAGACGCACTTATATACACCGTCATCCTTGCAGCCATCATACTCGCCGGTAAACGGGCGTTCAGTTCCATGATGACGCGTGACATGAAACTGTTCTTCCGTCAGCTGTGCGCGCCACTCTTCCTCGGTTTTCGTAATTTTCTCGACCATCGTATCTACCTATTCAATCGGCCCGCCATTAAGGCGTTCCAGTAATCCCCCAAAATCACGCAGAGCCTGCCCGCAATCTCCCGAAAAGCTTGATCCATGCATACAGGCCAGCGTTGCCGGATTGAGATCCGCAAGGCTGTTCAAAATGGGAAGCGTTTCCTTCGTAAACGGCACGGAACCGGACATCGGCCCCTCGGCCTGACGGCTATTGTAATCGTCGGACCGACCGACAATATCGCCGTCATACAACGCCTCAACATTACCGCCCTGCCCCAGAAGGTCTGAACAGAAAAGCGTCGACGCCGTCTCTTCATACAGCAAGCTTGCATCCCAACCATGTGGAACGTGTTTGGTTTCAATCACCCGGAACGTATGGGATCCGGTTTCGATCTTTTCATCGGCTTCGAGAACGCGCGGAGGGCGGTCCGAGAAATCGCCGACGCTCGTCCGGGCGCCGACAAAGCTGCAGACGGGTTCGGCATGGGGTGCAATGCCCAGCCAGTCATTCAGCGCACCGCATTCATCGGATTCAAAATGGCTGAACCCGATCCAGCGCAGCATCGCTGGATCGAGAACGGTGGCCATACCGGTGCGGATGTCGTCAAAGCATCCGCGCAGATTGGTATGATAGAGCATGGGCTCATCATCTCGGATCAGGAACGAAGAGAACTGGAAGTTCGCCTGCTCGTTGAAGGTCGTGATGCGGAATACGTCCGGTGCGATTTCGTCTACGGTGGCTGTCATATTTCAGTACTTATAATCCGTTGTTACATCGTCAAGCTGACGGATCAGCGAGGGCCATTCGCGCTCGCCGCAACCCGCATTGTCATATTGCTCCGCTGTATGTTCACAAACCTCTTTGGACGGGTACCGGATAGACTGCCCGGATGCCGCTGCCGCAGATAAAAGTTTCAACTGCGCCGAACAGACCTTTTCCAGGAAATACATCTGCACCCACGCGTCCGCCACGCTCATGCCCGTCGTCAGGAGTCCGTGATTTCGCAAAATCATCACCTTGTTATCGCCAAGATCGGCGACCAGACGTTCACGTTCGCCGAGATCAAGCGCTATCCCTTCAAAATCGTGATAGGCCGTATGACCATAAAACATCATCGCGTCCTGATTGGTATAAATCAGGCCATCACCCAGCGCCGAGAGCGTCATGCCGGCTTCGGTGTGAGTATGGATGACGCACATCGCATCTTCGCGCGCCGCATGGACGGCGCTGTGGATCGTGTATCCGGCATTGTTGATCGTATAGGGCGTATCATCGAGGATATTGCCGTCCAGATCGATTTTGACCAGGTTCGATGCCGTTACCTCGTCCCAGCGCAGACCAAACGGGTTGAGCAGGAAGTGATGATCCGGCCCGGGAACACGCGCCGAAATATGGTTGTAAATCAACGTCGTGGTCCATCCATAAAGATGCGCCAGCCGATAGGCGGCAGCGAGATCGACCCGTACTTTCCATTCTTCTTCGCTAACGCGGTCACGCAGTGACGGTCCGGTGATATCGCGGACGGCAGTGGCATTCATGATCTGTCTCCTTGGCAAACCCGGTGCTTCCGGCCAGCAGCTTAGCACAGCGGACCGGCAGGACGTATACGGTTGCATAGACAATTTCCGCGCGAGAATATTGGACGAATTCCGGTCCGTGCCATAGGCTGCGCGATCAATTGATGGTCAGGAAACCGACAATGCCGACAACAGCAAATCAGGTGCGTGTTCACGAATACGGCGGCCCGGAAGTCCTGCAAACCGATCAGATCCCCCTGACGCCACCGGGACCCGGCGAGATACTGATCCGTCACACGGCCATCGGTATGAACTTTGCCGATACGCACAGCAGAAATGGCCGATATCCGTTTCCGTCCCTGCCCCATTGCCTGGGTGCAGAAGCCGCCGGGGTGGTTGAAGAGGTCGGCGACGGTATCAACTACCTGAAGCCGGGAGACCGGGTGGTCTATTCCAGCGGCGGTCCGACACTGCCGCGCGGCGCGTATTGCGATTACAGGGTAATCACAGCCGACCGCATGATTTTACTTCCCGACGAAATAGACGATGAGACTGCCGCCGCAATGACCACCAAGGGTCTGACCGCGCATTATCTTCTATTCGACTGCTACCCGGTCAGTGCCGGCGAGACGATAGTCGTTCATGCGGCCGCCGGGGGTGTTGGACAAATACTCTGCCAATGGGCCAACCACCTGGGCGCCCGGGTCATCGGTGTCGTCGGCTCACCTGCCAAAGCCGAGATCGCAGCGGGCTTCGGCTGCCACCACACGCTTGTGCGCGGACAGGATGACATTCCCGAACGTGTGCGCGCGCTGACCGCCGGCGAGGGTGTACCCGTCGTCTATGATTCCGTGGGCGCGGCAACGTTCGAGGATTCACTGCTCTGCCTGCGCCCCCGCGGCACCCTGGTATCATTCGGCAGCGCATCCGGCCCCATACCGCCTTTCGACCTGTTCCGGCTCAACCAGATGGGCTCGCTATACGTCACCAGCGGGGCTTTTCATATTCATCTGGCAAACCGTGAAGCGGTGCTGGCGCGGGCACATGATCTGATCGATATGGTGCTGCGCGGCAAAATTCGGATATCTGTCGACCGGCGCTATTCTCTGGCGGATGCAGCGCAGGCACACCGCGACATTGAATCCGGGGCCACGACCGGCATGAGCGTTCTAATTCCCTGAACCGGGCTCCGAGGCGCCGAGCACTGTCTTCCGGGTAAACGACTTCCTCACCACGTCGAGCCGCATCGGCACCTGCACGTAATCCCCGGACAGCCAGTACGGCACCTGGTCGAGGAAGTTGGCACTTTTGAACCAGCCATCCTGGCCGCCAAGCAGCACAAAATAGTTCCGGTCCATATCAGACAAGTCCGAAATGTGCCGGGCGTTGGATCCGAAGCGCGTGTTGTGCCGCTCATCCGTTGTCGAATGAGCCGTTTTCATAATGCTGTGCGAACTGCCGCCAACCGGATAATCAGCGAAGCGATAGCGGCTGCCGATAACAGGCAGGAATCCCATCGGGTGCGAAATAACGAGCCGGTGCATTTCCCCCCAGCTGGCGAAGGAGGCAATGGCCTTCGACGCACTTGCAAGGGCGGGTCGCAACGACGCGGCGACGGTCTCGGCATCTGTACGTTCCAGGTCGGCGATCAACAGCGACTTTATCCGCCCTATCCCGGCATAGGTATCGGCGTCCCGCTCACCCACCAGACTGACAGCAAATCGTTTCTTGAAAGCTGAATAGAACAGCTCGAACGCAAGCGCACCGCGTGAGTCCGTCCGGTAGTGACCATCCCACCCCGCCATGAGCGCAACGATCTCCTGCTGGCCGGCATCTGCCACGTTCAGCCGGCGAAGCAGAGGCATCAGCGCATCGCGCAGTTCGACCGAAGACGTCATGTAGACGTCCCGCTGCAAAGCCTTGATATCGCCGATATCGACACGGCTCTTTTCAGTGAGAATTTCCCGCATACGAATCATGCGGTCGTCGGGTGAAAAGAAGTAGCCGAGCGGGACATCGGCCGCCGCGGGCCTGTTATTCGCCGAGAGCAGGAACCCGTCTGCCGGATTGACCGTTACCGGCAGAGACGAAACATCCGTCATTTTTTCCCATGCCACATCCGACTGCGCCGGGGATACCAGAACATCGGCCGGCAAATCATTTGATCGTGTCGGCAATTTTACAGCCGCGACCTGTCCGATATTTCCATCGACATCCGCATAGAGCATGTTCTGCCCGGAAACAGAGAATGTTTTGAAGGCGGCCCGGAATTCCTGAAAATTCCTTGCCTTGGACACTTTCATCATCGCGCCGACCTCATCGGAAACCTGATGCCCGGCCCAGCGCAGGGAAAATTCAGGCCCGTCCTCGCGCTTCAGCAAAGGCGCGTCCGACAATACGGGGCCCCATTTCGTCTCACGAATTGAGACCTCGCGATCGAACCACCAGCGCACCTTGATCTTTTCCCGCCGTGTCATGATTTCGCCCGGCGGCACCGACGAAACATCGACAAGATCGGACGAAGCGGCGCGCATATTGGTACCTCCCCAGGATATCCGGGGGTTTCGGCCAATCGCAAAAATGGGCAGTCCCGGAACCGACAGCCCGACGACATGGTAGGACGGCGAATGGACCCCCATGATCAGCCAGATATTCGGCGCCATGATGCCGAGATGCGGATCATTCGCCATGATCGCCGCGCCTGTCGACGTGCGCGACGGCGCGACGGCAAGGCTGTTGCTGCCCGATTTGGAAACAGATGCCAGCAGAGCATTGAAGGCAGCCTGCCCCTCATTTCCATCGAAACTCGGAACCGACGATGTCCCCTCTTTCACGAGCCGCGCCCAAAGCTCTGGCCAGTCATCGCGGTCCCGCAATTTCAACAAACCGCCATAGACCAACCAGTTCACGTCAGTGCCTGACAAGCGCCCGAAGGTCAGCACGTCCCGCACCGTCCATGGCTCTCGGTCGAGACCCAGCACCCGGTATTCCTGCGGCAACATCTTCACGTTCTGCTGATAGTGATTGACGCCGCGGACATAGCCTTCAAGCCAGGCCCGGCTGTCAGCTGGCAAGGCCGCTTCCATTTCCGCCGCCGCCGCGCCGAAATTCAGGATACGCAGACCTTCATCAATATCGGCCGCCAGCGGCCCGCCCATCTCGGAGATACGTCCTTGTGAAAGCCGGCGCAAAAGCTCCATCTGGCCTAGGCGCAGATGCGCATGCACGAGCCCGATAGCGACTGGCAGGTCGGCATCCTTCTCCGCCTCGATAAACGGAACCTGATGGTCGTCCCAGTGGATCGTAACCTTGCCGGCCGGCGCCAGTCCCTCAACAGGGATCGCCTTCAAACGGTCTTCGCTCGAGGTTTCCGCCGGAAGGGGTGCCAGGACAGAGCAAGCGGACAGCAAGCCTGCAAGCACCGTCAGGCCTGCGAATTTGAACAAGCGTGATCTGGACATATCGGGGAAAGCTCCGGGGATAAAACGGGGGTTTGAGCGCGTTTCTGCATTGCCACTTTCTACGTATTCCAAGCCTTGTCAGATGATTCCGCAAAACGGGCAAACAGCGAGCTCCCGTTATACAGCGGTGTGTCGCGGGAACAAAAACATCCCACTGTGAAAACGTCCGCACCTCCGCCCATCGATACCGCTCGATCGCCTTACAGACTTTGAGACAGACGCCCTGTCGCGGCGACGGTCAACGACCGGGTTTCGGTATTTATCAAAAACCGGAAATCGTTAGTACCCCCGGCAATATCAACAAACCCTCATCGCCCGGTTGATCAAAAACGCCTTGCCCGACATGATGAGTTTCTAAAGACAGAAAGGATCCAAAAAATGTCGGATGCACCAACGGTTCGCCTCGATGCGGATGGCAAACCTCTCGGTTTTATCGACCACCCGGAAAGCTTTGAGACGATCACTTTCGAGGTCATCGAAGAAAACATCGGGCTGTTGACCCTGGATCGTCCTGACAAGCTGAATGCCTTTGACGAGCGCATGATCCGCGAGATCCGGTCCGTGATCTGGAACGTGAGTTTCGACGAATCGATCCGCGTGCTGATCATCACCGGCGCCGGGCGCGGGTTCTGTTCCGGGCGCGACATCCTGGGACTGGATTACGAGAACAATCTGCCATCGCCGCAATACCGAGCCTATGTCCGCGCCAATCATGAAATGCTCGACGACCTCGAGAACATGGAAAAACCGGTGATCGCCATGGTCAACGGTATCTGCGCAGGGGGCGGGGTCGAGATCGCCATCGCCAGCGATTTCCGGACGGCAGCCGAGGGCGCCGAGTTCATCCTGACCGAAAACAATATCGGCGTCATCCCGGCATCAGGCGCGGCATCCCGCATGATCCAGATGATCGGAATCGGCCGCCTGAAAGAGATGATGATGACGACCCTGCCGGTCGATGCCGCGACAGGAGAGCAATGGGGACTGGTGAACCGCGTCTTCGCCCGAGATGACCTGATGGAAGGCACACTGGCTTTCGCCCGCGTACTGATTGACAGGGCACCGCTCGCCCTCGGCATGGCGAAACACGTTATCAACACCTGCCAGAATACAGACACCGAAACCGGACGGCTGATCGAACGGCTGGGCCAGTCCGTACTGATCCAGTCAGAAGACTCGCGCGAAGGAAACGCCGCTTTCCGAGAGAAACGCAAACCCGATTGGAAAGGCCGTTGAGCCTTCGTACGGTTGGCGGGACAGACCTCTGGGTCGAAGAAGGCGGGAAGTCAGACGGCCCCACACTGCTGCTGATGCATGGCTTGTCCGGTACCGGCGAAACATGGGCCGGGCTTCGCGAAATACTGACCGACCAATGGCAGGGCCGATGGATTATCCCCGATATGCGCGGTCATGGCCGATCAGCTCATTGCGCCGCTTATGGCATCGGCAACCATGCGGCGGACATGGCAGCACTTCTTGAAGGTGCCGACAATCCGGTCGTAGCTGGTCATTCTATGGGCGGACTTGTCGGAATCATGCTCGCCTCAGGCATGTTTGGCATTATGCCCGCAGCAGTTGTCACCGTCGGCGTAAAGGTCGACTGGACCGAGGACGAATTCGCCGGCATGGCAAAACTCATCAGCATGCCTGTCCGCTGGTTCGACAGCGCAGCGGAGGCACGGGAGCGTTTCGTGCTGGTCACCGGCCTGAAAGGCCTCGTGTCGCCTGATTCTGACCTCGCTCACACGGGTGTCACCGAAGAAGACGGCAAATGGCGCCTCGCGGCGGATAATCGCGCCGCCGCCGTCGCCTATGCAGAGACGCGGGATATCTATCGTTCGGCGCGGGCACCGGTCCTGCTGGCCGCCGGCGAGCAGGACAGGATGGTATCGGTGGCTGATCTCCAGACTCTCGACACAGCCGCGCAACTGCTCCCGGGGCTGGGCCATAACGCCCATGTCGAGAACCCGCCCGCATTCTGGGAACTGATAGCCGATGCAGCTGGAGGCGCGAAGTAATGCCAGACACCGAAACATTCCGGTTCCGCCGGTTTCTCGAAGACATGGTCGCCGCGGGCGAGATCGACGTCGTCAACGAAGCCACTCCCCTGTCAGCCGTGGCGGAGCGACTCGAGGGCAATCCTCACGGGGTATGGTTTCGCCAGGCAGGGCCGGAAAAACAAGAGCTCGCGGGCAACGTGTTCGGTTCGCGCCGTCGGCTCGCACTGGCGCTTGGGACCGACGAACGGGGCCTGCTGGACGAAACGATCAAACGGCTGCGCAAGCCTCTCGCCCCTGCGGAGGTCGACAGTGCGGATGCGCCCGTGCACCAGGTCATCCTGCGCGAGAATGAAGCCGATCTCACCGCTCTGCCGGTTCACCTGCAGCATGGACAGGATGGCGCGCCATACATCTCCGCCACCCTCGATTTTTCGCAGGACCCGGCCACCGGCAACACCAATGTCGGAATGCGTCGCCTCATGCTTCGCGGTCGACGCGAAGCCGGAATAGACCTGAATGCGCCGAGCGACCTGCGGGCAATCTATGGCGGTGCCCACGGCGAAAACAGCCGCTTGCCGGTTGCCTTTGCTGTCGGGTCTCACCCGGCCGATGCCATCGCCGCCCTGGCAATGACACCGCCCATTGACGAACTCGCCCTGATGGGCGCCCTGCGCGGAGAACCTGTCCCCGTCGTGAAATGTCTGACGAGCGAGCTGCGGGTTCCGGCAGATGCCGAATATATCATCGAAGGCTATCTTGACGCCGAAGGCTGGACCGAACCCGAGGGCCCGTTCGGGGAATATGTCGGCTATTATGGTCGTCTGAAGCAGAACCCCGTCTTTCATCTCACGGCCGTCACCCATCGCGCAGACGCCGTCTTTCAAACCGCAACCATTGGCGGACGCACCATGGCGACCACGGACACCGCACAGCTCTGCGCGCTGCGCACAGAACAGGCAGTCTGGATGGCACTTGAATCCGCTGTGCGCGAACCGGTGGCCGTTTATTGCCCGGCCTCCACGGGTGGGATGTACAATCTGCGCGTATCGCTGAACCAGCGGGTTCCGGGAGAATCCCGCAACGCCATCGCCGCCTCCTTCGGCTCCACGGCCGATACCAAACACGTGTTCGTCGTCGACCCGGATATTGATGTGTTCAATGATGATCAGATGGAATGGGCGCTCGCCACACGCTTTCAGAGCGACCGGGATATCGTCACATCCAGCGGTTTCCGGGCGGTCCCGCTGGACCCATCTCTCCAGGGGGATCGCGCCGGCGCGAAGGCAGGCTTCGATCTGACCCGGCCCTTCGGCCAGGCAGACGCGCAGGAATGGCAGGTCCCTGATCCACCGGTGTTCTCCGATGGCGGCTCGATGACGGTCGAGGAAGCCCTGCAGGGCGGCCCACAATCTTTCCGCGATCTCATGGAAGCGAGTGGTTCAGACGATGGCAGAGAGGTCGTTCGCGCGTTGGAACCTTTTTATGCCGCCGGCAGGCTCGAACGACTGGATGACGGGCGCTACGCGCTGAAATAAACTTCGAAAGAGCCGCAAAATCCCGTCCTGAGGCCTTGCATTCAGCCTCAACCGCTGAAAACATGCGCTCGAAATTCAGTCCACAAGAACTCCGACCACAAGTACAGGGATACACACCATGGAAACCCGCGCTGCCATCGCCACAAAAGCTGGCGAGCCGCTCTCGATTGAGACCGTCACACTGGATGGCCCGAGAGAGGGCGAGGTCCTCGTTGAAATCAAGGCGACCGGCGTCTGTCACACAGATGCCTTTACCCTGTCGGGCGATGATCCCGAAGGCATTTTCCCGGCCATCCTCGGCCATGAAGGCGCCGGCGTCGTCGTCGATTGCGGCCCTGGCGTAACCACCCTGAAAAAGGGAGACCATGTCATTCCGCTATATGTTCCGGAATGCCGCCAGTGCAAATCCTGCCTGTCGGGCAAGACCAACCTGTGTACATCAATCCGCGAAACCCAGGGCCAGGGCGTTATGCCCGATGGGTCCAGCCGGTTTTCCATCGGTGGCGACAAGATTTTCCATTACATGGGCACATCCACGTTCGCGAATCACACCGTAGTGCCTGAAATCGCGCTCGCGAAAGTTCGCGAAGACGCACCGTTCGACAAGATCTGCTACATCGGCTGCGGCGTGACGACCGGCATCGGTGCCGTCATCACCACCGCCCAGGTCGAACCCGGCGCAAATGTCGTGGTGTTCGGTCTCGGGGGCATCGGGCTGAACGTGGTCCAGGGCGCACGGCTTGCCGGTGCCAATATGATCGTCGGCATCGACCTGAACCCGGCGCGCAAGGAAATGGCAGAACGCTTCGGGATGACCCACTTCGTCAATCCGAGCGAACTCGACGGCGATCTTGTCCCCTACCTCGTCGATCTGACGGATGGCGGTGCAGATTACTCGTTCGAATGCATCGGCAACGTCAACACGATGCGCCAGGCGCTCGAATGTGCGCATCGTGGCTGGGGCGAAAGCATCATCGTCGGCGTTGCCGGCGCGGGCCAGGAAATTTCAACCCGTCCGTTCCAGCTGGTCACCGGCCGTGTCTGGAAAGGCACAGCGTTTGGAGGCGCCAAGAGCCGCCGCGACGTGCCGAAGATTGTCGACTGGTATATGGACGGCAAGATCGAGATCGATCCGATGATCACGCACACCATGCCGCTCGATCAGATCAACGACGCGTTCGATCTGATGCACAAAGGCGAATCGATCCGCAGCGTGATCACGTTCTGACCCTTGCACACAGACTATTCAAAAGGGCGGCTTTAGCCGCCCTTTTTTATTCTATCCAGACGCGATGCGACCAGTTCCGACCATCGGAAACGGTGATCTGTTTATAGCCAATCAGCTTGGCGAGATCATAGAACGTGAACAGGTTCTGGACACCGAGCTCGGCAAAGAGCGGGGATGCCCGGACGCGGGATGTCAGCATCGCCAGAACCGCGCGGGCGCGAAAAAGCGTCGCGAAAACCTCATCGTCGAGTGCCACGATAATCAGCTTCTCCGCCTCACCGCCTTTTGCAAAAATCGCAAAACGTTGCGGCGCAGGATCCCGCGCCATCTCTCCCATAAAGGCGACCACGAACCCGAGCCGCCTGTCACGATCGCTCTCGGGCAGCGTTCTTGCACGCGCCTGATAGGTCTCCTCGGTGCCGGGTTCAGGATAGTAATACCCCGTGTGCCGGTCCTGGGACGATACCGTCGTCGACAGCAGAACCCCGGCGGCCAGCACAGCTGCTGCGACATAGCGGGTCATTCGGGACCTGCGCCGTCGCGTTCGCTTTTGAAAACCAGGAACATTAGCCCCATACCGAGACCGAGGCTGAGGACAACACCTGCGATCATCGCCAGAATGCCGGTCGTCGACATCTCGATATCGCCGATCTCGCCCCAAACATAAACGGCGCCCCAGACGGCCAGTGCCAGCATGCCGAAAAGCGACACGGCGAGAGCAAGCGTTTTCATGATCCTGACAGGTCCCACAGGTTGGGCACGGTTTCGTTCGAATAGCCGGAAATAAACTCTTTCGGCGCACCGGTTGCAGGATCGAAAACGTGACGACTGACCGCGCCGATATTGGCGCCATAAACGTGAATGCTGATGGACGCCCTGTCGCTCAGGGCATTTGAAACCTTGTGTATGTCACCAAGAGTGGGCGAAACGACTTCGATATCGCCTTGCTCAAGCGTCTCCTCGACACCCGCGATCATCGGACCGTCACCATCCGGTGCGAAACGCTGACCGATTTCTGCCCCCCGTAGCATGCCGATCAGTCCCCAGACCATATGATCGTGCACCGGCGTGGTCTGTCCCGGCCCCCAGACGAAGCTGACGACGGAAAACCGCTGTTTCGGATCACAATGCAGCAGATACTGTCGGTAGGTGTCTCCGTCGCGGGTGAACTCTTCGGGCAACCAGTCGTCGCGGGAAACCAGCTTGGCCAGCAGGTCGCGGGTGCCCGCAATCATTGCGTTCTCATCGCCATCTGACGTATCGGCAAGATCGGTCATGCCGGTGACGAAGTCGCGGAGTGGTGAGATATCTGTCATGGCAACCTCTATAATTTCGAATTAGCCCAATCGGCCGCAGGGTCAAGCGGGTCCGGTGTCAGGCCCGCAGCCTTGATCGCTTCTATCGCACAGAATTCATCCTTGTCGGACGTATCGCCGGAAATACCGACGGCACCAATGGCAAACCCTTCCGCGTCCGAGATCAGCACACCGCCGGGGACCGGCACAAACCTGCCGTCGGAAACCGCCGATAACGCGCCCTGAAATGCCGGACGGTCGGCAAGACGGTCCCGGATCAGACGGCTGGGCAGCCCCATGCCAAGCGCGCCCCAGGCTTTTCCCGTCGCAACACCGGCGCGCATGTTACCGCAACCGTCCTGGCGCTTCATCGCAACCGTATGTCCGCCGCTGTCGAGCACGACAACAGTCAAAGGCATCATTTTGTGTGCGATGCCCGCGGCAAGGGCCTCATCGACGATTTTTTCGGCCGCAGCGAGTGGCAGGGTTGTTTTAACTTTCACGAGATCACCTTCCGGAATGGACAGCGATCTCCATGCTAGCCCTGCCCGGGTGCGCCGACAATGCGGCGAAGTGCCCCCGCAATTGCCTTGTTCGGAACCCTCAACTCCTTCAAATTGGAGGTACTCGTCGGGCCTACTTTTTTGAACCATGTCTTGGATACAGATCAGATGCTGAATGCAGAGCAAAACCGGCTGGTAACCGAAACCGGCCCGGGCACCGGGTGCGGCGATCTCATGCGCCATTACTGGCAGCCGGCCGCACTGACCGAGGAACTGACGGAAGAACGTCCCGTGGTCGCTGTCACCCTGATGGGCGAAGAACTTGTTCTTTACCGCAGCGATGACGGTGAATACGGCCTCGTGGGTCGCCATTGCCCCCATCGCGGCGCAGATTTGTGCTACGGGCGCCTGGAAGACGGTGGTCTGCGCTGCCCGTTCCATGGCTGGTTGTTCGATGCGCAGGGTAAATGCCTGGAACAGCCGGCAGAACCGAAAGACAGCAATTTCCACACCAAGATCAAACACACCGCTTATCCGTGCATCGAGCGGAACGGTATCGTCTTCACTTTTATGGGGCCGGGCAACCCTCCGCCCCTGCCCGCCTTTGACTGTTTCGAGGCACCGAACGAATTTACCTTCGCATTCAAGGGCTTCGTCGACTGCAACTGGCTGCAGTTGAACGAGGTCGGCATCGATCCCGCCCATGCGTCGTTTCTGCACCGTTTCTTCGAGGATGAGACCGATGACGAAGGCTACGGTCAGCAGTTCCGCTTTTCTACCGAGGAAAACGATGTCGCCATCACCAAGGTCCTGCGTGAATACGATTGCCCGGAAATCGATTTCGAGACCACCGAAACCGGCCTGCGCCTCTATGCGCTCCGTCAACTCAATGACGATGAGATGCATGTCCGCGTAACCAACCAGATTTTCCCGAACGCCATCATCATCCCGATCAGCAACGAGATTATGCTGACCCAGTGGCATGTGCCGATTGATGATACGACAAGCTGGTGGTACGCGATTTTCTCCAGCTTTACCGAAAAAGTGGACAAGGATCGCATGCGCGCAGACCGGCTCGAACTCTATACCCTCCCCGATTACCGCCCACGGAAACACAGCGGCAATAATTACGGCTTCGACCCGCAGGAACAGAAAACCAAGACCTATACCGGCATGGGAATGGACATCAACGTGCACGACCAGTGGGCGGTTGAATCTCTCGGCACCGTGCAGGACCGCACTCAGGAACATCTCGGCACCACCGACAAGGCGATCATCGCCAACCGGAAACTGATGATGAAAGCGATCGACGCGATCAAAAACGGCGGCGAGCCCGAGATTTCACTGCGCCCGGCCGATCCGACGGAATGCCGCGGCCCGGTCGCGATAGACACAATTTCACCTGCCGCCACCTGGCGCGATGCCTGGAAAAAGACCGCCGCGGAACGCCGCAGCCGATCTGCCTGGGCGCAGGAAGCATGGCCAGACACGGAAACCGCAGGAGCGCTGAAAACCTAAAATGGCATCGCACGAAAACACGATGGGACGCACGGGGTTCGTCGACCGGCACAACCTTTGGACAGACAAGGATGCGGAGGCCGCCGACTGGGTTATCTCACAGATCGAGAATCACGATCTGGAGGTCGTGAGGCTGTCCTACCCGGACCAGCACGGCATCCTGCGCGGCAAGACCCTGATCGCCCGGGAAACCCCGCAGGCTATGCGCAACGGTTGTTCGATCACCACGACCCTTCTGGCAAAGGACACCTCGCATACGACGGTCTTCCCGGTATTCAGTCCCGGCGGCGGTTTCGGTATCCCGGAGATGGAAAACGCGGGCGATTTTGTCGCCGTACCGATCCCGTCGACATTCCAGGTACTGCCCTGGGCACCCAAGACCGGTTGGATACTGTGCGACGGATATCTCGGTAACGGAGAGCCCGTGCCCTTTTCGACCCGGCATATCCTGAAGCAGGCGCTCAGTGCGCTCGCCGATGAAGGCTTCGATTACATCGCCGGTATCGAGGTCGAGTGTCATATCTACAAGCTTGAAGACCCGATGCTGAAACCCGAACATGCCGGACAGCCTGCCTCTCCGCCGGAGGTCAGCCTGCTTGCCCACGGTTTCCACTACCTCACCGAGCAGCGAATGGACGAGATCGATCCCGTCTTCGAGATTCTGCGCGCCGACCTGATCGCGCTGGGCCTGCCGCTCCGCACGCTGGAATCCGAATTCGGGCCGAGCCAGTTCGAATTCACCATGGCACCGGCGGGTGGGCTCGAAGCTGCCGACAACATGATGCTGTTCAGAAGCGCTGTGAAACAGATATGCCGCCGTCACGGGTATCATGCGACCTTCATGTGCCGTCCCGGTCTCGCGAATGCCTTTGCCAGCGGCTGGCACCTGCACCAGTCTCTGGAACGGCGGTCGGATGGGAAAAATGCCTTCATCCCGGAATCCGAAGACCAGTTGATATCCCCCACCGGGGCCGCCTTTGCCGCAGGCATCCTCAAGAACGCTGCGGGCGCCACCGTTTTTACAACGCCGACCGTGAACGGATACAAGCGCTACAGGCCGAATTCACTCGCGCCTGACCGGGCCGCTTGGGGGCGCGACAACAAGGGTGCCATGCTCCGCGTCGTCAGCGCCGGACCGGGCGACGGGGCAACGCGGCTTGAAAACCGCATCGGGGAGCCTGCTGCAAATCCTTACCTGTACCTTGCCTCCCAGATATATAGCGGCCTCGACGGCCTCAAGAACGGGCTGACACCGCCACCGCCGACGGACGACCCCTATGCCAACGACGCATCGCCTTTACCGACAAACCTGATGGATGCCGTCACGGCACTGGATAACAGTGGAACCCTGCGCGCTGCATTCGGAGACCAGTTCGTCGATTACCTGCTGCATATCAAACGGGCCGAAATCGCCCGTTTCCTGTCGACAGTTACCGACTGGGAACACCGCGAATATTTCGAAATCTTCTGATCGCGCCGCATTTTTGCCGCAATCCTGCCTAAAATCGCGAAAATTGGCTCAGGATCAGGGAACCGGACATGGCGTTCGTCAAATACCCGGTCGTCTTCGCAGGCGGCTGGCTGTTCAACTTTATCGTCGACATCCAGTTCATGTCAGGATTTGCCGCGGGCTGGCTGACCCATACATGGGTCGGCAACCTGCTTCTGTGAGAACCCCGGGCGCGCAGCCCGGAAAGTATATCTAATCTTCCTGGGGTTTCGCCCCGGCGAGCCGCATCCGCACAACACCGCGGAAATCCTCGGGATCGACAACAACGCCCTTGCGGGTGATCTCGATCCGCCCGGCACGGGCAAGGTGAATCATCTGCTGTTTGACCGGATTCATGAAGCGGCGCCAGGCATCCGGCTTCTCGCTCGTCCGTTTCCGCAACTCGCCCAATGCCCGTGCGACATCCACAGGCGCCACTGAGCCAGACTCGGCAAGTGTCTCCAGGATGAACTCGGCAACCGGGTCGAGCGGTTTTTCTGTCTCATTTTCCATAACGGGGGTTGTACGGCGGCAATCGCTGCGAGACAAGCGCGTCGACCGGGAGTAATGAAAGGTATGTCTAGTTCTTCCCGTCTGGGCGGCATTGCCGTCGCCATGGCAAACCGCAATTACCGTGTTTACACATATGGCGCGATCCCATCGCTGCTGGGCACCTGGATCCAGCGTATGGCGATGGGCTGGCTCGCCTGGGAACTGACCAAGTCCGGCACCTGGCTCGGCCTTGTCGCATTTGCAGACCTCGCACCCACCGTGCTGACGGCGCCCATCGCCGGCGCTTTTGCCGATCGTGTAAACCGGCTTCGAATGGTCCGTATCGTCCAGTACGCCAATATTCTGCAGGCATCGGCGCTTGCCTATTTTTCACTCTCCGGGTTAATGACCATCGAATTGCTGTTCTGTCTTGCCCTTATACAGGGAGCAACGCAGGGCGTTCACCAGCCGTTCCGCCAATCGTTGATCGGCACGATCGTGACGCGTGAGGAGATCACCTCAGCCATAGGCATAAATTCAACAATCTGGAACACCTCGCGCCTGATCGGGCCCGCGATATCAGCGGTGATCATTATCCATTTCGGTGTGGGTATTACGTTCCTCGTTAATGCCCTCAGCTACGTACCGATGCTGATCAGCCTGTACATGATCAACGTGAAACAGGAACTCAAGGCGCAGAAATCGCTCGCCGATGTGCCGGGTGAAATTCTCGAAGGTATCCGCTACGCGGCCAACCACACGTTTATCGGCCCGTTGCTGATACTGCTCTTCGCCTTTTCATTCTTCGGCCGGGCAACGGCGGAACTGCTGCCCGGGTTTACGGGTGCTGTTTTCGGACGGGGTGCCGACGGGCTAGCCGTCCTGACAGGCGCCGCCGGGTTCGGTTCGCTGTTCTCCGGCATATGGCTGTCACGCCGTGGCAGGCTGACGGGCCTGTCGGATATCCTGATCGTTATCGTCGCTTTTATCGCAGTCTTTCAACTCGCGTTCGTGTCTACCGATATCTTCTGGGTGTCAGTCATCGCGTTCACCGGCTGGGGATTCATGCTGAACGGCAGCGGGATCATCATTCAGTCATTGATACAGGCAAATGTCCCTAACGAGATCCGCGGCCGTGTGGTCAGCCTGTATGGCATGTTGTGGCTAGGCGTCCCTGCCGTCGGCGCCTTTGCCATGGGCGCTGCCGCTGATTTCGTCGGATTCAGGCTTCCCGTGGCCGTAGGCGCGGGGGTGATCCTGATTGCCTTTTTGTGGGCACTTCCCCGACGGCACCGATTCCGTGAGGAAATAGCCAAAATGGCCGAGGACCGACAAAAAAACGGCGAATAACCGGGATTTTCTGCGGCTCGACACTCTCATGCTGCACCGCAATAAAATCATTGAAAAACGCGGCGATTCCCACCAGGTTGAGGGAATAGAGCAATAGTGGAGTTTCGCAGAATGAACGGCGAAATCATTACAATCTATCTCCCCATCTTCGAGGAGAAACTGGCAAAGCTTGAAGCCAGGGGCCAGGGGAACACTGACGAAGCCGCGCGCCTTCGCCGGGTAACCCGGTGGACAAACAGCGATCAGTCAACCGCAGCGGAAACTGAAGCTCAGGCTGCTGCCTAAGAAGCTTCGCCGCTTTCCAGCACAGTGACACGGCGCATATCGCGAGGATGACACGTGTCATCGAAGGGTGTACCGCGATGCATCGTCTGCTGGTTGTCCCACATCACCACGTCACCAACGCGCCATTTATGGCGAAAGACGAATTCCGGCCGGGTAGCGTGAGCCGTCAACTCATCCAGCAATCGGCGACCATCAGCTGCCGGCCACCCGGCGATATGGGAGGCGTGGCTTGCAAGGCAAAGCGATCTCCGCCCGGTCCTTGGATTCACCTGGACCAGTCGATGAACTGCCGGCGGACGCGTCGCCTTTATCGCCGCCGAAGGCGCCTCCATTCCGCCAAGGATCCGCGAATACCAGATCGAATGCTCTGCGCTTAAACCCTCGATACGGTCTTTCTGTGTATCATCCAGCGCATCGTACGCGGCGCGCATATCTGCAAACTCGGTATCGGCGCCCCCCGGCGGCACCTGTTGCGCCGCCAGGATTGAATAGGTCGCCCGCACCGCATCGAACGTTACGTCCGAATGCCACAGCAGGTTGCCCTTGTGAAAGGCGCGGCGGGGATCATCCACGGCATGTATATTCCCGTCTTCATCCAGATTACCAACGTCAACGAGCTCATCGGTAGAAAGGCGTATCCCCCGCCCGGAAACCGTCTGCTGCATTTTCTGACGCATCAATGGCCCGAACCCACGGCCGAACGCAAGATGATGCGCATCTTCCACCGGTGCCGAATTCCGGAAAACACAGACGGCATGACAATCCATGCCCACGACAAGTTCGTCGCGAAGCGCATCGTTCATCGGCGCGGAAAGATCGACATCTTCCGTCTCGGCGGCAAAGGTCTGATGCAGCTGTGTAAACCGGACCATCGCCAACCCGTTACTTGGTGAAAACCTTCTTGAGAAGTTCGGTCGTGCGTTTCGCCGGATCTGCGCGAATGGCGGCCTCTTCCTTGCCGAGATACAGGAAAATCCCCGCAATCGCCTTCTCGAGAACATGGTTAGTGAGGTCCGCCTTGACGTCAGGCACGAACGGCAGCGCCTTGTACTGGCCCATCATTTTGTCATAGCTGTTAATAGCCCCGACATCGGCAAGAGATGCATTCACGATCGGCTTGAATTCAGCCTTCAGCGGCGACGTCATCTTTCCCTGGAAAAACCTTGTCGCCGAATCCGATGGCCCGTTGAGAATTTTCTTAACGTCTTCAAGGGTCATCGCAGTGATCGCATCACCGAACAGTTTTTTCGCTTTCGGTGTTGCCGCTTCAGCGGCCCGGTTGAGACGCAGTTCCAGATCGTCAGCCATACCTGACATCCCAAAACGGCTCAACGTGGACTGAACCTTCTTCAGGGTGGCGGGCAGCGGTATCCGGACCTGAGGGTCGCCGCTAAATCCGTTGGCCGAGCCGAGCTGGCCCACCAGACGTTCGGTTCCGACGCGCAACGCTTCCTTTATGCCCTTGCCGATTTCGTCATTCGACAGCGCGCCGACAGGGCTGCTGCTGCCGCCGAGCCCGAACTTACTCCCAAGCCCGCCCGTGGCATCTTCCAGCTGTTTCAGAAAACCCTGCCCGCTTGCCGGGGCCGCCACCAGCGCGATTGCCATCGCTGCCGCTAAAATTCCTGCCTTACCCATTTTCTCATACTCCATCATTAATACGCTTCGCGGATCAATCCGCGGGGATCATAATAGCACGGATGTACCAGATCGGACTCAAACGTGCATACGATGCGCCTCATCCGGAGGACGGCATACGAATCCTGGTCGAGCGGCTCTGGCCACGCGGTGTCAGCCGGGACAAAGCCGCCCTTGATCACTGGACAAAAGACATCGCGCCAAGCGCCGAGCTACGCAAATGGTACGGGCACGTGCCGGAGAAATGGCCGGAATTCCAGGAACGATACCGCATGGAACTAACCGAAAATGCGGCCGCAGTTACCGAACTACGCAACATCTGCGCAACCAGTCCGGTCACATTCATCTATGGTGCCAAGGACGAACTTCGCAACAGCGCGACGGTTCTGCGAGCCTACGTGATCGCTAACTGACCAGGTTCTCCGGAATCAGACCTGTCTCAGAACTTGTGAAAAGCGGCGAACTCGTCTTCACGGTAATGCGGCTCCCAGCCGTCAATCATGACATCGATGACGGTCGTCACATCCGCTGCGGCCGCACGTTCCAGCGCACCGACAAGATCGCCCGGCTGCTCAACCCGCTCGCCCCGCGCGCCATAAGCCTCTGCCAGCTTGACGTGATCGGTCTGACCGAAGTGGGAGCCCAGGAAACGCCCGCCATAGTGGGCCTTCTGGAACACGCGCAGCGCGCCGTAAGAGCAATCGTTATAGATCACGATGACGATGGGCGTGCCTTCGCGCACGGATGTTTCAATCTCCTGCGCGTTCATGCCAAAATCACCATCGCCGATGCACACCACAACCTGCCGGTCGGGTTGCGCCAGCTTTGCGCCAATAGCGCCCGGCAGCGCCCAGGCCATGGTCCCCGAGCCGACGGGCAGATGATACTGGTCGGGTTTGCGGATTTTTATACCGTGCGCCCATTGGGTGTGCAGACCTGACCCGAGAACGTAAATCGCGTCCGGTTCGCAGACCTGTTCGATGGCTTTCGTAATCCGTTGCGGCTTGATCGGCACCGCGTCCAGGTCGGTGTCGTAGTACCGGCGTTCCTGATCGGCAGCGAGTTCCGCGACCCGTTTCACGCGGGGGTGGTCCGCCCCGCCTTCAACCTGCAAACCGTCGGCGTCCAGACGCGCCAGGAGATCGTCCAGAAAGGCGCCTGAATCTGCATGCACACCAAGGGTCACGGCATATTGCTTGCCGATCTCCAGCGGATCGTTCTCGACCTGGACGATCTTTGCGTTTTCCGAAATCAGCGACCAGTTGATCGTGTTCACGTTCAGGAACCGCGATCCCAGCCCCAGCACCAGATCGGCCTCACGCACCAGCCCGTTTGCCGTCGAATGACCGAAATGGCCAACGATCCCACCAGCCAGCGGATGGTCTTCGGGGATAGACCCCCGCCCCATCTCCGTCGTGATGACGGGCACCGTCAGCCGTTCGGCCAGCGCAATCAACTGGGGTGACGCATTTGCCCAGCGCACACCACGCCCGGCGATAATGACCGGGCGTTCCGCCTGCATCAGCAGGTCCGCCGCCTGCTCCACCGCCCAGGTCTCGGGCCGCGGACGGTTGGCCAGCGCAACGGAATGTGCACCACCCTTGAGCGACAGATCGGTGGATTCCACATCAATCGGGTTGGGCAGAATATTCTTGGGGAAATCAACATGGACGACACCCGGCATGCCCGATTTCGCCGCCTGAAACGCCGTGCGCATGATCCGGTTGGCGTCTTTGGCCTCCGTCAACTGGCCCTGCCACTTGGTGAAATTGCTGAACACGCTCATGACGTCGAATTCGTGCCAGATATTCCGTTCCAGTCGAAAGGTATCCATGTTGGCCGACAGCATCAGAAGCGGTACCGCATCCTTGTTCGCCGACCAGGCGCCCAGCACCGTATTGGAAATACTGGGGCCGACATGGAAAAGGCAGCAGCCGATTTTGCCGGTAACACGGGAATAGGTATCCGCCATGGAGGTCGCACCCGTTTCGAAACGGGCAGTCACGTATCGTATTTCATCCTGACGGTGATACATCGCATCAAGCAATGGCAGGACCGTATCGCCGGTGATGCCGAAAACGTATTCGATGCCTTCCTCGATAAGCGCATCAACAACAGCCTCGGCGGCGGTCATGCTGTTCTTCATTGTTTCATCCCTGTTTTCAGATACCCGGACATTTGCACCCGGCTGTTATTAGGTCGCCGTTATTTCAATGCCAGGTTTGACGGCTTGGCGCCGACATCCAGCGGCACCGCGCCATGTGCCTTTACCTGGTCGGCCAAAAGCTGCGCTTCGGCCTTGTAATTGTAACGACCCGCGTTGAAATGCGGGATGACATACCGCGCAAACATCTCGAGGGACCGTTTGAGCTTTTCGGTGCCCGCCCATTCATGGGTGGTCAGCATGACACCGCCGAACATGCCGTTATCAGCGATTTTCTTTTCGATCCATGCGATGGCGTCGTCGGGCGTACCAACAACCCAGTCGCGACGTTCGACAACCGATTGGGGCGTGAATTCAGAGATCGGCTGCCCCGGATAGGCCTCATAAAGCGGCGTGAAACCGATGGACGTGAAGTAGCCGGTCTCGCGCATGATACCTTCGCTGACATCCGCCCAGGCTTCCTCGCGCGTATCGGCCAGATAAAAATTGCTGACCAGGTGCCATTTATCGCGGTTGGCCGTCTTGCCGTGGCGATCACAGGCGCCTTCGTAATTTTTCCAGAACTCGGTGAACACGCCGTCGCCGGGCCGGTTCAGCCCACATGGCGTCCACAGGTCCATATCGTGGCGGGCGGCCATGTCGAGCCCTTCGGCACCACCCGTCGTGGGCAAAGCAAGCGGCAGGCGTGGCTGCTGATAGGATTTGAGCTGCAGACGGAGATCGTTGAACTGCCAGAATTCACCGTCATGGCTGATCGGGTCATCGGCCTCCAGCAGCCGGACAATGATATCGGCAGATTCCCCCATCATCCGGCGGGCGGCGTCGCTGTCGATATTGAACAGCTTCTTGTCTGTCACCAGGCTCGACGGCCCGATACCCAGGGTCGCGCGCCCATAAGACAGGTGGTCGAGAAACGCGATGCGTTCCGCAACCTGATACGGATGATGGAACGGCAGGTTGACCACCGACGTCCCCAGCCCGATCCGGGACGTCTTGGCCGCTGCCATCGACAACGCCATTTCCGGTGACGGCATGGTTTCCCATCCGCCGGAATGATGCTCGCCGATATGAAAGGAATCGTAGCCCAGGTTTTCGACATAGGGGATCAGATCGATATCCCGATGAAAGGCCAGCGTCGGGTTTTCCGACGGGTGATGCGTCGGCATCATGAAGAAAGAAAATTTCATCTTTATATCCCTGTTCCCGCCGAGGCGGTCATCCCTAGCCCCACGGACCCATGAATTGCTCGCCGGCAAAGCTGTCGGAGCAGGGCTCCAGCGTTTCCGGCCAGTTGTCATTATCTATCAGCGGTCGTTGGTCTGCCGGACTCGGTCGGCCGTCCCAGCCGATCTGCTCCATGTAGTAATATAGCTGGATCGCATGACCGTCAGGATCGATGGCGAACGCCGTGTAATCCATTCCCGGAAACAGTTCCGGCGGAAAATAGCGGATATCGGCGCCCTGCTCGGCCAACCATGCGATCGCTGCCTTCAGCTGTTGATAATCGTTCATGCGCACGCCGAATGAAAAATTCGACGACCAGTCCGTCAACCCAAGCTCTGCGCGCAGCCCCATGGGATACAACGCCAGCGCGTGATGGTCGTTTCCACATCGCAGGAAATGGCAGGCCTCACCGTTCCAGTCGATACTCTCCGTCACCACGAACCCCAGGCGGTCCATGTAGAACGCGAGCGTCTCTTCCATGTTGTCGGTAAAAAGCCGCACCGGGCCGATCCCGGTAATTTTGAACGGGCGCGGCAATAGCACACCACCGACATCGTACGAGGCTTCCGCCTGTTCGAGCGAATTGGTACCGACGGACATATCGATCCCCGCCTCCACGGCACGCCTGACTTCCTCGGCCTCGCGGATATACGGAATTTCCGGCGGCTTCATGAATTTCTGATCGTACATGTTCTGCGGCTTCGACAGCCCGTTCCAGCCGATCTGTTCAATGCCGTAAAACAGCTCGTTGACCCGCCCTTCCGGGTCAACCGGATAAACATGCCAGTTCGATCCGGGCAGGTCGCGCCCGGTACGGCCGTATTGCACACCCATTTCGCTGAACCAGTCGGTTGCGTGACGCACTTCCTCCAGGCTACCGACCTGCCAGGTGATCTGGTTCATCGTGGCACCGTCGGCCATCGTATCGTTGTAATCGATGGCCTTTCTTACCCGGTAAGGGAACAGCACAAAGGCATGATGGTCCGTGCCATAGCGCATGAAATACCCGTTGGTATCGCCCTTTCCTTCAAGGTCTTTAGGGTCGTTCGCACGGCCGGCAAAATCCAGAACATCCGTTATCTGGAACCCAAGAAGGTCGCGATAGAATTTGAGCGAAGCTGCCATATCGTTGGCATAAAACCCGAAATGGCCGAGCCGCCTGATCTTGAATGGCCGGTCGAGCATAACGCCGCCAACGTCAAAACTGTCCTGCAATTGCGTTGCCATTACACGTCTCCCCTTTTGGAACGATTGTTTACGATTAGCGTTGTTGGAACAAGCCCCGGGAGATCAGGACGTCCATTCATTCCTGTGCCGGCCGGAACACCAGCCAGAAACCCGACACCGCTATTGCCATTCCGCCGATACCAAGCCAGCCGAATGTCTCGCCGAACAGGAACCAGCCCATCACCGCCGTCGATGGTGTCATCAGGTAAAACATACTCGTCACCCGGGTCGTTTCACCCTGACGCAGAAGCCAGTACAGCAGCATCCAGGCAACACCCGACAGCAGCACCACCTGCCAGGCAATAGCGATAACCAGTTCGTCGGCCCACACGACCGCCCCTTGCTCAATCGTGAGAGAAACGATACCGCAGACGACGGCGGACAGGCCGAGCTGGATCGCATTGGTTGCGGCGATCTCTCCGTCCGCGCAAAAACGTTTCTGATAGATCGTCCCGACGGTGATGGAAATCAGACATAGGAACGCCGCCACGAAGGCCGCCGTTGGCGTCGCCTCGAACGCGGCTTTTTCCCAGACGACCAGAAGGACCCCCGCAAACCCGAGTGCCAGCCCATACCACTGGGCGCGCGACACTTTTTCGCCGAACCCCGCCGCAACGACCACCCCGGTCAGGATCGGCTGAAGTCCGGTAATAACGGCCAGAGCACCGGCGGAAAGCCCAAGATCAATCGCAGCGAACACCCCGCCCAGATAGCCCGCATGGATAAGCACCCCGGCAAAGCCGATATGACGGGCGTCGTGCAGACTTCGCGGCCAGGTGCCCCCGACGGCAAGGACAATAGGGACCATCAGCAAAGTAGACAGGCTGAAACGGATCGCGAGAAACGTGAAGGGCTCGATATAGGGATCGCCGAGCTTCGTGGCTATATGCCCCGAGCTCCAGAGAAAAACGAAAACGAGCGCTGCACCACCGACGATCAACCGTTTTCGATTGATCTCCAGCGCCATGATCAATCCACCAGGACGAGACTGATTTCCGGAACGTAGGTGATCAGCGCCAGCATGAAAAAGGCGAGTACGAGGAACGGCGCGGTACCGCGAAACACTTCACCCACCGATACCTTGCCGATAGCACTCAGCGTGAACAGGTTCAGGCCAATCGGCGGCGTCACGGCCGCAATCTCCATATTGATGATGATAATGATCGCAAAATGGATGGGATCGATATCCATCAGCGCGATCAGTGGCAGAAAAATCGGCAGCGTGATCAGAAGTGCGGAAATAACCTCGAGGAACATGCCGAGAAAAATCAGCAGAACGTTGGCCGCCAGCAGGAAGCCCAGCGCAGTAAGCTTCTGATCGGTAATCCAGCCGACAAGGGATTGCGGAATACCGCTATCCGTCATGGCATATCCGAACACTGCCGCACCCGCCAGGACGACCAGAATCGCCGCCGAGGTGATACACCCCCGGGCAATAACCGTCACAAAGCTCCGAAAGCCCTGACGGTGATATTCGGGTGCCGTTATCACCAGCGCATAAACGACGGCAACGGCGCTTGCCTCGGTTGGGGTAAAAATACCGCCATAAATGCTGCCGAGGATGATAACCGGCAGGATCAGAACATCGGTGGCTGCAACAAGAGCGTCGCGTCGCTCGGCGAAGCTTGCCCGGACGCGGCGCGTCCCCCGCCACGACCAGGTCCGGACGATGACATAGGCACAAAGCAGCGCACCGAACA
>ERZ807291.1011-NODE-1011-length-46712-cov-6.617678_pt1 | contig 46712 bp, 46 predicted proteins | sample MGYA00521257_ERZ807291 | MGnify/ENA primary metagenome ERZ807291 (study PRJEB31413, sample SAMN03169783) | marine metagenome | biome: Marine; feature: Water; material: Subsurface seawater | place: North Sea | collected 2011-04-28 | depth 1 m m ... | reverse complement strand
GAATCACGCAGCATGTCGGCGGTGTCACCCAGGTCGAATCCCAGTGTCGGATAATCGTTCGGAATCATTTTTTCTCCTCCTGCCAGCGGCTTAGCCCGCTGGGCGGGTCTCATTTGCCGACAAAACCATGATTGTCTGCTGGATTGTCGCACACAAGCTTTGCGTTCCGGCCTTTTCCACGAAAAGGTCCGCATTTGTGACGATCAGGGTGCGTCCAGCGCGTTTCACAGTGCCCTTGGCGATGATGCGCTCACCTGCACCAGGCGTTGTGAAGTTGATCTTGTATTCGACACTCACGACTTCGCTGCCAGGCGGCGTTAGCGTTAACCCGGCATAGCCGGCAGCACTGTCCCCGATAGCCCCCATGACGCCACCGTGAAAATAGCCATGCTGCTGGGTCAGAGATTGGGAGAACGGAACCTGCAAGGTCACAGCACCGGGTAAGACATCGACAATCTCGATACCGAGATGGCACATCAAACCTTGTCGCGCAAAACTCGCGCGTATGTCAGCCTCGAAATCCGGATTTTGGGGCTCAAACAGACTTTCCGGCATCACTCTGCAGCCTCCCGCGTAGAGGATTCCAGTTCGACCAGCCGCTCACGACAACGTTCGGCATAGCGGTCCATGCTCGTAATGGACGCGTCGAGGTCCTTGCGCTTTTGTTCCAGCATCTCACGTTTCTCGCCCAGCTTCGCAAGCAGGGTCCTGAGTTGCCCGACTTCACCATGGGATGCGGCATAAAGATCGATGATCTCTTTGGCTTCGGCGAGTGAGAACCCCAGCCGTTTACCCCGTAAAACAAGAGCAAGCCGCACCCGGTCGCGTGCCGAATAGATACGCTTTTGACCCGCGCGATCGGGAGAAATCAAGCCTTCGGATTCGTAGTAACGAATGGTCCGTGGCGTGATGTCGAACTCGCTCGACAGTTCGGAAATTGAATAGGTACGTTCCATGTCATCAGTTTACGTTAACGTAAACGTCAATCAATAGAAAAACCATAAGTGCAATTATAATATTTTTTTTCAGATAGTTATTTAGTTTTTCTCGCGCAGGAGACGGGCCTTCTGGCGGTCCCAATCACGATTTTTTTCGGTCTGACGTTTGTCATACTGGCGTTTGCCCGTCGCGATACCCAGATCAACTTTTGCCAGTCCGCGATCATTGAAATAGATCGACAACGGAACCAGCGTCGCCCCTTCGCGTTTGATAGCCATAATCAGCCGGTCAAATTCCCGAGCATGAACCAACAGCTTGCGCGGCCGGCGTTCCTCGTGCCCGAAGTTTCGGGCTGCGGCATATTCCGGGATATAGCAATTGAACATCCAGAGTTCACCATCACGTTCCCCAGCCCATGCATCCACCAAACTCGCATGGCCCTGGCGCAGAGATTTCACTTCTGACCCAGTCAAAACAAGACCAGTCTCCATGTTACTTTCAATGCTGTAGTCGTGGCGCGCCTTGCGGTTCTGCGCAGCGATATTATTCTGGGCGCCCTTCTTCTTTTTCTGTGCCATGACGGTTCCGTCGGGTCTCCCCGGCTAGTTCAGCAAACCGGCAGAGATCATCGCATCACGAACGAGCTTCTGGGTGTTCTCGTTGGCGGGCGTCAGCGGCAGCCGCACATCATTGGTGCATTTGTCGAGAAGCGAAGCGGCAAACTTGACCGGAACCGGGTTCGGCTCCACGAAAAGCGCCTGATGCAGCGGGAACAGACGTGAATTGATCTCCATCGCGTCGGCATGCTTGCCGCCGGCCCACGCATCATGCATTTCAGCACAAGCACGCGGCGCGGCGTTCGATGTGACCGAAATACAGCCATCGCCGCCATTTGCCATGAATGAGAGGACCGTCGCATCTTCGCCAGACAACATGCAGAAATCATCGCCGATCGCCTGACGGGTCGACAATGGCCGCGTCAGATCGGCCGTTGCGTCCTTGACCCCAACGATGCTGGCAAAATCACCAGCCAGACGCGCCATGGTCTCAACCGACATGTCGATCACCGAACGCGGCGGGATATTGTAGATGATGATCGGAAGGTCTACGGCTTCAGCAACGGACTTGTAATGCGCGTACAGGCCGTCCTGAGACGGCTTGTTGTAATACGGCGTCACGATCAGTGCCGCATCTGCGCCGGCCGTCTTTGCGTGCTGCGTCAGACGTACGCATTCTTCGGTCGCATTCGACCCCGTCCCGGCAATCACCGGAACCCGGCCGGCAGCCGCTTCAATGCACAATTCAACAACGCGCTCATGTTCGTCATGGCTCAGGGTCGGGGATTCACCCGTGGTGCCGCATGGAATAAGGCCATCTGTGCCTTCATCGATCTGCCACTCGACCAGTCCCTGGAATGCTTTCTCATCCACCTTCCCGTCACGAAACGGGGTGATAAGCGCAGTCAATGATCCGTTGAACATCTTGGTCCTCCTGCCGCATTTGCAGCCTATTCGGTAAGTCGCGCGGACGATAACGGCAAGACAGGGCATGAACAAGGCAGATCGCATATGAATACACGCGAGTCATACGCTTAGCTGGCCAACGCAGGGCAGCGCCCTTAAAGTCTCGATCGGAGTATTGATCTGGCCATGCATATAGCATCTCGTATCTTTGCCAGCGCCACGCTGGTCGTCGCATTCGCCCTTGGCGGCGGTGCCGAAGCACAATCCAATCCAACCGATATCGCTGCGCGTGATCTCGTCGCCGCCGCAGAACGCGAAGACTGGGAAAGCGTCGCGCTCTACTCTCAACGCGTCAACGATCCGCTTGTCTCGGCCTATGCGGATTGGTTGCGCCTCCAACGTCGACAGACCAAGGCGCCCTTTTCGGAGATCGCCAGCTTTATTGACAGGCACCCCACATGGCCGCGGCAAACAGATATGCGGCGGCTGGCTGAGCGGGAGATTGACGAAAGCGTTTCCTTTCAGATGCTTATGGACTGGTTCGAACGTTACCCACCAACAACTGGTGAGGGCGGCCTCGCGCATCTTGACGCCATCTCGCGTCTGGGAAACACGGCCACCATTCCAGGTCTGGCGCGCAAATATTGGATAGAAAAGAATTTTGAAGCGGCTACGGAGACGGCATATTTGCGCGCTTATGGGCGGCATCTCGATCGCGCAAGCCACGAGGCCAGGACCGACCGGTTGATCTGGCAGCGCAGTCACACAGCGGCCCGCCGCATGGTGAAGCGATTGGAAGCAGGCCCCGCAAAACTTGCAACAGCTCGCATCGCTTTGCTGCGACGTACAAACGGGGTCGACGGCGCGATTGCGCAGGTTCCCGATTCTCTGCGTGACGCCCCCGAATTGTGGTTCGAAAGACTGCAATGGCGACGCAAGAAGGAGAACAACAACGGCGCGCGTGAAATTCTCGACCGTGTTCCCAATCCCCGACCGCGCCCCGAACTCTGGGCCAAGGAAGCGCGCATCCTGGCGCGACGTGCACTGTCAGAAGGCCACTACAGCGAAGCCGCAGCGCTTGTTTCCAATCACGGCCTGTCGAGTGGTGGCGAGTTCGCAGAATCAGAGTTTCTCGCCGGATGGCTCCGCCTGTCTTATCTTGCCCAACCCAACGCTGCCGAACAGAACTTTGCCACTCTCTATAACGGTGTCGGCTTCCCCATCAGCCGCGCACGCGGCGCATACTGGCGGGCACGCGCAGCAGATGCCCGCGGCAACACGGAACTCGCCCGAGAATGGTGGCAGCGCGCCGCGACGCATCCAACAACCTATTACGGACAACTCGCCAAGCGCGCTCTGGGCGAGACACCCGACCATTTCAGTTTTGCCGTACCCAGCAACCCTGAAGTCCGGCAGCAGTTTCTCGACCAAGAGCTCGTCCAGCTCGTCCACCGATTGCATGAGCTTGGAGCAGACAAACGCTTGCGCACATTTCTTTTGCACCTTTCGGGGCTGGCAAAAAGCGCCGAAGAACGACTGCTTGTCGCCCAGCTCGCACATGAAACAGATCGCCCGCGCGAAGCTGTTCGCGCCATCAAACGACTCAATCAACTCGACAACCTGGTGGGCGTCGCGGGCTACCCGCTCGTCACCGTCCCGAACATGAACGACCCATTTGCACCAGAGAACGCGCTTGTTCTGGCGGTGATCCGTCAAGAGAGCGGGTTTGACCGCACAGCTCTCAGCCGGGCGGGCGCGCGCGGCATGATGCAGCTCATGCCGGGAACAGCAAAACAGGTGTCCCGCGCGCTATCCCTGCCCTATACGCGCGACAAACTGACGACCGACCCCGCATACAATATTCGCCTCGGTCAGACCTATCTCGCCCAGATGTTGGACCGATTTGCGGGCTCTCCGCCACTCGCGCTCGCAGCCTATAATGCCGGTCCCCATCGGGTGGATCGCTGGCTTAAAGAATTCGGCGACCCGCGCACAGGACAAGTCGATATGATCGACTGGATTGAATCCATCCCGTTCAGCGAAACCCGAAACTATGTGCAGCGCGTCAGTGAAGCGGCAACGGTTTATCGTTACCTGCTCAGCGGCGCACAGATCGCCGAAGTCGGAACCACACCCCTTCGTCCATAGGGAATCGCGCCATGTCTGGACCCACGATCACCGGTATTGAGGCTTGTGTCTTTGACGCCTACGGCACCTTGCTGGACTTCAATTCCGCTGTCATGCGCTGTGCCGACGAAATCGGAGACAACGCCACGCTGCTGTCGGACATCTGGCGCCAAAAACAGTTGCAGTACACCTGGTTGCGCAGCCTGATGGGAACCCATGCTGATTTCTGGCAAGTGACCGGAGAAGCACTGGATTTCTCTCTCGCCGCCACAGGCATCGACAACCCGGCGCTGCGCGAAAAACTGATGACCCTTTACCGGGAGCTCGACGCCTTCGAAGAGGTTCGCGAAACCCTGCGCGCGCTCCAACAGGCCAATATGAAGACGGCCATTCTGTCCAACGGTGCACCCGAAATGCTGGACGCTGCGGTGAAAGCCAACGGCCTCGAAGACCTCCTCGATGACGTGCAGTCCGTCGAAGATGTCGGCATCTTCAAGCCAGACCCGCGGGTCTATCAAATGTCTGTGGACCGTCTCGGTATCGCAAAGGAAAACATCTGCTTCATGTCATCCAATGGCTGGGATGCGGCTGGCGCAGCGTCCTTCGGATTCAAAGTCATTTGGATAAACCGCTACAAGCAACCCGCTGAACACCTCCCCTCACGTCCCGATTTGGTCATCGACACGCTTGGGCCGCTCCCCGAAATACTTGGACTTGCAACCCTATGACCCAGCAGATCGCCCCGACATTTGCCGACATCGAATCTGCTGCCACGCGATTGCAAGATCAGGCCGTTCGCACGCCGTTACTCGAGGTTCCCGCGCTTAACAGAGCATCGGGCGGACGCATCCTGTTGAAAGCTGAGCCGCTGCAACGCACCGGCTCGTTCAAGTTTCGCGGGGCCTTTAATTTTCTGTCCCAGATCGCCCCCGAGACCCGGGCGAATGGCGTCGTGGCCTATTCATCTGGGAATCACGCTCAGGGTGTGGCTGCTGCGGCGCAGATATTTGATGTCCCTGCCACAATCGTCATGCCAGCTGATGCCCCGCAAATGAAGGTCGAAAACACGCAAGGTTACGGCGCAACGGTCGTGACCTACGACCGTCAGAACGAAGACCGCGAAGCCATCGCTGCTGATCTCGCAAGACAGAGCGGAAGTACGCTTGTGCCGCCCTATGATCACCCTTGGACAATTGCAGGTCAGGGCACTGTTGGTCTCGAAATCGCTGCCCAATGCACTGAGCTCGGCGCCAGACCGGACATTGTTCTGGTTTGCTGCGGTGGCGGTGGCCTGACCGCCGGTGTTGCAACCGCGATCGCAGAAATAATGCCCAAAACACAGGTTATGACCGCCGAACCCGAGGGTTTTGACGACACGCGACGATCTCTGGAAGCCGGTCAACGGGTCACCAATGATCCGTCCGCAAGCTCTATCTGCGACGCATTACTCGCACCGACTCCCGGGGAGCTGACCTTCTCCATCATGGCGGCACGCAACCTCAAAGGTGTTGCGGTATCGGACGACGACGTCCGGCAAGCCGTTGCCTATGCGTGGCGACATTTCAAGATTGTGGTCGAACCCGGCGGCGCCGTGGCGCTGGCCGCGATCCTGAGCGGAAAGACCGATTGTCGCGGCAAGACTGTTGTCGCGACTTTATCGGGTGGAAATGTGGATGCCGCGACCTACCGCGACTGCCTGGAGAGCGCCTAGACGTTCTCTCCGACGACCAGATTGAGTCGCGCCTGCTCGGCATCCTGACGCATCATCTGACCCTCAATATGAGCACCGGCCTCAACGGTCAGTTCCTCATGGATAATGTTTCCAACGACCCGAGCGGTGGAAGACAATACGGCCTTGGTCGCGCGAATATCGCCGGTCACTGTGCCATGGACGTGCACGAGCTCCGCGAATATTTGCCCCTGAACATGCGCGCCGCGCCCAACAGTGATCTCGGCGCAACGCATATCACCCTCAATCGTGCCTTCGATCTGGACAGAACCTTCACTGTCGAGATTGCCTGAGACTTTCATACTGGAGCCGATGATCGACGGAATGGCGCTTCCAGCACCGGTACGGTCATTTCTTGAAAACATATTGCCCCGCCTTGATAAAGCTCGCCGGATTTTGAGACCGGCCATCGACGATCACCTCATAGTGGAGATGTTCACCCGAGCTACGGCCCGTACTCCCGACCTGACCAACCTTCTCACGAAATTCGAGCTTTTGGCCACGTTTTACGTAGATATTCGACAAATGCGCATAGCGGGTCCGGATTCCAAGACCGTGATCAACCTCGACAATCTTGCCAAATCCGCCTTTCCAGCCGACAAATGTGACCACACCGGGCGATGTCACATGGACCGGGGCACGACGCCGGCTGGCCAGATCAATACCCGAATGCAGGGCATAGCGCTTCGTGAACGGATCAATGCGCCGTCCATAGCTGCTGGTCTGCCGGTATTCGTCCAGAGGCGCGGCCAACGGAAGCCTTTCCATCAGGTCCTGAAGCCGCTGGAAATCATCAATGCGCTGCTCGACGGTCGCGATCTGGTAGGTCAGGTTTGAACCCGGTGCATCAGCCAGCGCAACAAGCGGACCACCGACACCACGCCCGTTTTCGGCATCCGAGCGCGCCAAACGCCCGAGCAAACCGTCAACATCAAGACCCGCGATGGAGAGCGTGCGTTTCAATGCATCACCGCTTTCGCCTGCCTGCTCTCCCAGCCGGGATACAATGTCGATCTGCGCTGTTTCGATCGATTCCAGACGCTCTGAAAGCTCCACCACCTGCGCACCCAGATCTTTGCGCTCGCTATCGACCTTTTGCTTGTCAGCAGAGACACTTTGCAGTCGACGATTGCTGTCATCCAATCGATCAATAAGATCCACCCGCGCATAGTTAAGCGTGCCGATCTCTGTTTTGAGTTCCTGCATTTGCTCTTGCGTCGCCACAACCTGTTCGCCCAACCGCGTTCGGTCGGCATCAAATTCGGCAAGGCGTTTTTCATGTTCCGCGAGATCGGTTGTCAAAGCATCCCGCGTACGCTCGAGAAATTCCTTCTGAGACCCGGTCTGTGCATGCGCCTCAACTGCGCCGAAATAGGAAAGCGCAAGCGCCTGCCCTTGCTCTGTCGCCTCGCGAAGGCGAGTCTCAAGTCCAGCAAGTTTGAACTGGAGGTCCTGATTGTTTGCCACCAAATCGATCGTGGTCTTTTGTGTGGCGGTCAGAGACAGTTCCTGTATCTCGGCTTTCCGCTGCGCATTTGCGAGGTTTGTCGCAAGCGCCTCATTCTCCTGGAGCAACATTTCTATCGTCGCATTCCGGCTGGTGAGGATGCCTTCATGGGACAGGAAACGGCCGGTCGCATGTGCAGACCACGCGACGGCACAGACCGCCAAAACCAACGCCGCGGACTGGGTCACACGCCCCAGACTCACATAGCGCACCTTTCCGCGTGAGCGAAGGATGACCTCCCGATCTTCAGGGATCAGTTTTGTCAGTTTTTCACGCAATGACACGCGTGCACTCCCCTGCCGCAACCTGCGGCACCTAGAAAACTGCGCAATCCAACAGATGCGCAAAATAATATGATTGGCCGACTAGTGACCTCGTCCCCGTAACACTCCACCCGACAATAGTACTAACACACTCGACTCAACGCTTTTCAGCGATTCGTGAAAAAGTTAGCCAACAAGCTCATCAAGGCTCCGCACATCGCTCACCCCGATCATGCTGTCGCGTGTGACAAGCGCTTCCAATTGATCGTTCGTCCAGCCCTCAGTGCCCTCCGGACGCTTGGGAAGCACCAGATACCGCAGGTCAGCATTGCTATCATGCACACGGACCTGACGATTATCAGGAAGCTCTGTTCCAAATTCCTGCAAGACGGCACGCGGCTCTCGAACGGCCCGTGAACGATAGTCACGACGTTTGTACCAGGCCGGCGGAATCCCGAGTATCGGGCGCGGATAGCACGAACACAGTGTACAGACGACCATATTGTGGACGTCCTCGGTGTTCTCCACGACACACAATTCCATCGGCCGCATATCGATACCGAACTCCATCAATGCGTCATCGCTGCTGGTAAGGAGCTTTTCCTTGAAAGCCGGGTCCGTCCAGGCTCGGACGACAATCTTCGCACCAAGAGATTCTCCGCGGGTTTCCATGGCTTCGATTGCCCGTCGGATATCGTCAGCCGAGACAACACCCTTCTCGATCAGAAGTTCGCGGACCGAGGTCTCCAGAATTTGGGCCTCAAGTGCCGGAAGCTCATCCTCCTGGATCGGCTTCCCGTCATGGTCGTGACCGTGATCATGGTCGTGATGATGTTCACTCATTGTCTTGCCACTCTCTGCTCCGGTCAGGCCGGCGCCATCCAATGTTCGTAGATTTCGATTTCCAGCGTGTCATCCGGCGAACCATCGTAGTCCGACCAGAGCTCACCTTGCTTGAAGTTCACGCGATAGAGCATTTTGTATGGCAACCCGGAATGCCCGTAAGCCAGTGTTTCCGGATTTGGAAATGCACCCACGATGCGCTCAATCACTCCGACCTTCCCGCGCACATAAATCGGCGTGCGCACATGACCGGGCTGATTGCGCTGAAGGATTTGAACCTTGTCGCCAGGCTGATACTTAGTTTCCACTGCGCTCGGCCTCCAGACGCCCACGAACCTCGGTCTGCTTGGCCTCAAGTTCTTCCTGCGTGAACACCCCTTTCTCGAGCATCAACCAGGCCACGGCCTGCAACCAACGCTCATAGTAGGGATATTTGTGATAGTCCTCGCCGAGCATTTCCTGCATTCGCCGGGACTCGTCCACACGCGCCAATTGGCGACGCTGGTCAAAGATCAACATCATCAACGCATCGACGGTTTTTTCCCAATGGGTCGGGACGTGTTCGTGCTTGACCGGATCAACTGCTCCAGCAGGCAAACCACCGTAATCTTGGGGACCGCGCATATTCACCTCTAAAGATTTAACCATAAGATTTTTAGCGCATATCGCCGCCATATCAAGGAGTTCGTGAAAAAACGGACAAAACGCCAACTTTGGACCACCTAATGTGAAAAATTCCGGCCTTCTTTTAGAATTTTTACACCTTTTGGAAGCTAAGTATGCCTGTCAAACAGGCAACGGGATTGATTCGATGGCAATGGATCGGGAAAAGCTGGGACGCACGATCGATGTGGGGCGCACCTCAACACTAAAATGCTTCGAAACGTCGTTAAATATTGCAGCGATCACTGCCGGTATTGCCGAAGATGATCCGCGCGGACCGATGTTTAAAAACAGATATCTGAACGATGCGATCCTGCTGAAGGTTGTCGAATCCGAAATGGCGCGCGGGAAACGCAGCTTCAAAATCGAGACCCTTGTCTATTTCCCTTACAACCACAAGAACGTCTACGAGGGCGGCGATTCAATCCTCGTGAAGGATCGTCAACGTACAGAAAAGTTGAAGATGAAGTGTGGGCTCGACCCCACGAATGAGGAAAAGATCGACGACTATCGATGGGACATCGATATGCTCGACATGCTCAACACGCTTCCAACGCTCGACCCCTTTTTGCTCAAGTGTAAAGCGCAGCAAACGGGGATCGAGGAGAAGCTGAATCCTGCCTATTTCAACATCACGATTCAGGAATGGAAGAGACTACAGGCGCCCATTCGGGAAAAGATTGAAGCTCTTGTGCGGCGTGCCTTGAGCGGTGGAACCGAAGAAGCCAGTGAGAAGGTCGAAGAGCATGTTTCAAGGTTCCTGAAGAAGATTTGGGAAGCTCGAGATATCGTGGGAATTGAGGATTTTGTCAAAAGCCTCGATCTGACACCCGAACGTGCGCCTGAGATGTTTTTTGCGTGGAAAGGCATTTGTTACTACCAATCGCAGTACGCAGCGTTCGAGCCAGCCATGCGCGATCTCTTTGCATGGGTTGGCGACCCCAAAAAGTCGCTTCCCTCAGACATGAAAGCTCTCAACAGTGACACCAAAGAGCAGATCATCAGCGAAATGACAGCGCTAAAGGCTCGTATGCGTGAAAACTACATCACGATCCAAACGACCCTGAACACTTACGAAGACAGCTACCAACAGTTCATCGAACAGGGCAAACCTGCCGCCTTTATTGGTTTCCTGAGCGAGGCCGACAAACACTATGTTGAACTGGCCGCCTGTCTGAGTTCAACGGCACACGCGATCAACCTGTTGCAGGATCAGATGCGCCGGATAGCACCAGACCAGCAGTTGCAAAACGAACAGCATCGCCTGTTGCTCGACTGTCTGCTTGGGGTGTTCGGCATTGATGATCCCGGCCAAAGCCTCAAGCTGGCCAGCTAGCCATTCTTTGGAAAGTCCGAGGTCAGCAGTTTAAGTCTTTGTGCCGCACGGTGAAGTCGATCAGTCACATCGGCAGGCGTATCGCCTGTGACGTGTTCACCAACATCATAAAAATACCAGAGACGCGCGCGAAATGCGGCGTCTTCGGGACTTAGTCCGGCTTCTTCAAACAGCACACGGGCTGTCGCCATACGGCGATCATCAACTTCGGCTACCGCTTTTGCCACATCAGTGTCGAACTGCGCCCAAGCGCGCATGGCATTGTCATATCGGTCTGGGTCTTCATGCGCGAGAAACTCAAGAATCGCGCGCAATTTCTCGACCGGCCCACCCTCCGCCTTGGCAACCTGAGCCAGCACGGGATCGGTCTGACGACGCACCCAGAATTCGGGCAGTGACCGCAAGAGGTCCCCACGGTTCTTGAAATGCCAGTAGAAACTGCCCTTTGTGACCCCAAGTCGGGACGCCAGCGGTTCCACTTTTACATGATCGACGCCCCGTTCGCGCATCAGCTCTAGAGCTTCAGACAGCCAGGAATCCCGATCCTGAGATTGATCGCGTTTCTTGTTCAAAGAACCTTCTCCAAATCCAGACTCCAAAGTATTGACGTGCTGTCATGCACGCAATACCATACGCTTCGGTATGGAGCTTCTACTCATCTCATTTCGAGCCACTGCAGGCATTCCACGCCGATGTGGTTTCCACTAGAGTAAGGCCAAGTGTCGTCAACAGGCGACTGGGCAGGAGGAAAGATACAAATGACTGATCCAATCATTCGCGTTGCAGATATCGCGTGGGGACGTATCCGTTCTCCCGATCTCGACAAGCAGGAAGAGTTTCTAACCCGCTTCGGCATGATCCGCAGCGCGCGAACCGACACAGCGCTCTACATGCGCGGTACGACGTCGAGCCACCACATACACGTTACTGAATTGGGTGACCCAGGCTTTGTGAGCCTTGCCTTCCGAGCCAGTTCGGAAGACGATTTGCACAAGCTTGCAGCTGAGGCCGAAGGCGCTTCAAGCGTTGAAGACATCGATGAACCCGGCGGCGGCAAACGTGTCCGACTGACAGAGCCGAACGGTTACACGATCGAAGTGGTCCACGGCGTTGAAGAAGTCGCAGAGATTCCGATTGAGCGACACGCCTATAACTTTGGCAATATCGACAAATACAAACGCGCCGGCGAACTTTGGCGCGTCGACAAAGGTCCGGCCCGCGTGATGCGTATCGGCCACGGCGTCCTGGGAACGACCAAGCTTGAAGAGAGCACAGCCTGGGTCCGCAAGCACATTGGCCTGATCGCGTCGGACGAAGTCTTTGTCGAAGGTGACAAGGACAAGGTGATTGCCAGCTTCAACCGGATCGATGCGGGTGAGCAGTTCGTCGATCATCATGTGTTCCTGTATGTCGGCAACGAAAAGGCCGGGCTGAACCATATCTCCTTCGAAGTCCCCGATTTCGATGACGTCATGATGGGTCACGAGCATCTGCGCGACACCGGAGACTACGATCATGTCTGGGGCATTGGGCGTCATGTTCTTGGCAGCCAGATCTATGATTACTGGAAAGACCCGTGGGGTCGGGTGCACGAGCATTGGGCAGATACCGATACCCTCAACAACGCCTATGGCACCCGCTATGTGCCCGCGGAAGAAGGTCTGAACTCTCAATGGGGTGAGCCCGCTCCCATGGAATTCATCAACCACGTCAGCCCGTAGGCGTCCGAAATAATTATAAAAACGGCCCGGTGGTTTCACCGGGCCGTTTTCATTTCTACACAACGACTTGGCGGATACCGGCATTTCTGGCAGACAGGTCAATACACTTACCGAAATAGACGTGATGACCGATAACAGCGAAACCCCCAATGACGAAGGCCCGAACGACTTTATCCGCGAGAAGGTTCGCGCGGATGTGGATTCCGGACTCCACGAGCATATCGTCACCCGCTTTCCGCCTGAGCCGAATGGCTATCTGCATATTGGTCACGCCAAGTCGATCTGTCTGAATTTCGGGATCGCCGAAGAATTCTCAGGCACCTGCAATCTGCGGTTCGACGACACCAACCCGGCCAAGGAAGATGAAACCTACATCCGCGCCATTCAGGAAGATGTGCGCTGGCTCGGGTTCGACTGGGGCGACAATCTTTTCTATGCCTCGGACTATTTTGAGCAGCTTTACGACTGGGCCTGCCATCTGATCCGCGAAGGTCTGGCTTATGTCGATGACCTGTCGGCCGAAGAGATGCGCGAGTATCGCGGCACACTCACCGAGCCCGGCACGCCCAGCCCGCACAGAGATCGCTCCGCGGACGAAAACCTGGACCTCTTCGCCCGCATGCGGGCCGGTGAATTCGTCGACGGGGAACGCGTGCTGCGCGCCAAGATTGATATGGCATCTGGCAATATCAACCTTCGCGATCCGGTGCTTTACCGCATTCTGCGCAATCCGCACCCTCGCACCGGCGACACATGGTGCATCTACCCAAATTATGACTTCGCCCATGGTCAGTCTGACGCAATCGAAGGCGTAACCCATTCACTCTGCACTCTGGAGTTCGAAGACCATCGGCCTCTGTACGAATGGTTTCTCGAAAACCTGCCGGTCCCCGCCACCCCCCGACAGTATGAATTCGGGCGCCTGAACCTCGGACATACCGTTCTCTCCAAGCGTCGACTGATCCAGCTCGTCTCCGAGAATCACGTCGCAGGCTGGGATGACCCACGCATGCCTACGGTCACCGGCCTACGCCGCCGTGGCGTGCCGGCCGTTGCGATCCGTGATTTCATCACGCGGCTGGGAGTGACCAAGGCAGACGGCCTTGTCGAGATGTCCTATTTCGAGAACACGATCCGCGAGCATCTTAACCACAGCGCGGAGCGCCGGATGGCGGTGCTCGACCCGGTCAAACTGGTCATCGAGAACTATCCCGAAGACCAGACCGAAGAGCTTGAAGCCGTCAACAACCCAGCCGATGAAAACTCCGACACCCGCATGATTTCGTTCGGGCGCGAACTGTGGGTTGAGCGCGATGACTATATGGACGACGCACCAAAAAAGTTCCGCCGTCTGACCGTCGGCCAGGAAGTGCGTTTGCGTTTCGCCTATTTCGTGACCTGTACGGACGTCCTCAAGGATGACGCGGGCAACGTGACCGAAATTCGCTGCACTTATGACCCGGATTCACGCGGCGGTGATTCGCCCGACGGTCGCAAAGTGCGCGGTACCATCCACTGGACCTCCGTGGCACACGCCAAAACTGCAGAAGTGCGTCTTTACGATCATCTGTTCTCAGAAGAAGAACCCGGCAAAGAACGTGAATGGCTGGAAGACCTGAATCCGGCTTCACTCGATATTCGCAAAACCTGCTATCTCGAGCCGGCACTCGAACAGGCTGTGCCCGGAAATCCTGTGCAGTTCGAACGACTGGGCTATTTCTGTGCCGATCTGGAGTCCCGTCCGGACTCACTGATCTTCAATCGCACCGTTAGCCTGCGCGACAGCTGGGCAAAGGCAAAGAACAAGTAGCGTTCCCAACGACATATCCATAAGCACCACAACACACGGAGTATTTTCATGGAAATCAACATTCCCGAGGTCCTGGCAGAAGTCACAGCGGCCCATGATCGCTATGAAGAAGCCCTCATGAAGAACGACGTGGACGTGCTCGACGAATTGTTCTGGAACAACGCGTTGACGCTGCGGTACGGGATTGGTGAACAGCTCTACGGCCATGACCAAATTGCGGCATTTCGCGCGGCACGCCCGTCTGCCGGACTGGCCCGGACCACCGACCCGGTAATCGTGACCACCTACGGACATGACTTCGGAACGGCCAATCTCGAGTTTTTCCGTGAAAGCGTTGGCGGGATTGGTCGTCAGAGCCAATCCTGGGCTCGTATGCCCGAGGGCTGGCGGATCGTTGCCGCTCATGTGAGTGTCATAAAGCCATAAACAAAAAGGCCGCTCGTAAGAGCGGCCTTTTCAGCATTCTGATGACGTGCGACGCCTAACTGGCGGCTCTCCAGACTTCTGGTGCGCTTTCCATGTCAGACAGCAAAGCCTGTCGCTGGGCTTCCATTTCATCGGGAAGCCGTCCGGCAAAGCTGTCGAACAGCTCCTTCTGGGAATTCGCTTCATTGCTGCCGTCTTCACGGGCCAAATCCATGATCCCGCCAAAGTCGTCAGACGAAAATTCCAGTCCGGACCAATTCAGATCCTGATAGCGCGGCATATTGCCCAGCGGACCCTCAACGGAATCCACATTGCCCTGGACGCGTTCGCAAACCCATTCCAGCACACGCATATTCTCACCAAAGCCGGGCCAGATGAACTTGCCCGCGTCGTCTTTGCGGAACCAGTTGACACGGAAGATCTTCGGCAACTGGATATTCTTGTCAGCGAAACCCAGCCAATGGGTGAAGTAGTCAGCCATGTTGTATCCGCAGAACGGCAGCATCGCCATCGGGTCGCGACGGATCGCGGCCTGGTTGTCCGCAGCCGCCGTGGCTTCCGAGCCCATGGTCGCCGCCATGTAGACACCGTGCTCCCAATCCTTGGCCTCATAGACCAGCGGGAAAGTGCTGCTCAGACGGCCGCCAAAGACAAAAGCATCAATCGGCACGCCCGCAGGATCATCCCAGGCCGGATCAAGGCTCGGGCAATTTATAGCGGCAACCGTAAAGCGCGCATTCGCATGTGCTGCCAGGCGTCCGCAATCCGGTGTCCAGTCATTGCCCTGCCAATCAATGAGATGGTCGGGTGCGTCACCGTCTTTGCCTTCCCACCAGACGTCGCCGTCATCGGTCAGGGCAACATTGGTGAAGATCGTGTCACGGGTGATCATCTTCATGGCGTTCGGGTTCGTCTTGGTCGACGTTCCCGGCACGACGCCAAAGTAACCCGCTTCCGGGTTGATCGCGTGCAGCTTGCCGTCATCACCAGGTTTAATCCAGGCAATATCGTCACCAACGGTGCTGACGGTCCAGCCTTCATAACCCTCGGGCGGAATGAGCATGGCCAGATTGGTCTTGCCACATGCGCTCGGAAATGCCGCAGCGATATAGGTCTTCTCACCCTTCGGGGATGTCAGGCCAAGGATCAGCATATGTTCGGCAAGCCAGCCCTCTTCCTTTGCCATAATCGAGGCAATACGTAGGGAGAAACACTTCTTACCGAGCAGCGCATTGCCGCCATAGCCGCTGCCGTAAGACCAGATCGAACGATCTTGCGGATAGTGCACGATGTATTTGGTATCGTTACACGGCCACACGACATCTTCCTGACCGGGTTCAAGTGGCGCACCAACGGAATGCAGGCAAGGAACAAAGTCCCCATCGCCCAGAACATCCAACGCGGCCTGACCCATGCGGGTCATGATCTTCATGCTGGCGGCGACATAAGGAGAATCGCTCAACTGCACACCAATATGCGCAATATGCGAGCCCATCGGTCCCATGCTGAACGGCACCACATACATCGTCCGGCCACGCATACAGCCGTCGAACAAACCATTCATGGTTTCGCGCATCTCATCAGGCGCGATCCAGTTGTTGTTCGGACCTGCGTCCTCGGGGTCATCCCAGCAAACGAATGTCCGGTTTTCAACACGCGCAACATCGTTGGGGTCCGAGCGGGCCAGAAAACAGCCCGGGCGCAGTTCCTGATTCAACGGAATCATCATCCCGCTTTCAACCATTTCCCCACACAACCGGTCGTATTCTTCCTGCGAACCGTCGCACCAGTAAATGTCATCCGGCTTCGTTAAAGCCGCGACTTCCTCGACCCACGCAATCAGTTTCTGATTGGTGGTCTTCCCATTGCTCGCCTGTGCCATTTGGCCTCCCTTTGGGCGTAAGTCGTCTGTTCCACAATACGACAATTTCCTGACACTAAGCCAAACGACTCAGGGGATGTAAACAGCCGGTCTGGATAATTCTGGGGGTGAATCTCATTGCCGCGACGATGAGTCCCAAAAACTAGTCTCGACCTCGCCCGCGCTCGGTTCCAACTGTCGCTATTCGCAGGATATTGGTACGGCCCGGAGAACCAAATGGTACGCCAGCTGTGATCACCAAACGGTCACCGGTCACAGCAAACCCCTCACCTTCGGCAACCCGGCTTGCGCGGATGACCATATCCAGAAAACTCGACGCATCCTCGGTAAGCACGCAATGAACGCCCCAGGCAATCGCCAGTCGACGCGCCGTTTGGGTCACGGGGGTCAACACCAAAATCGGTACATTGGGGCGCTCCCGCGACGCGCGAAGCCCCGTGGACCCCGATGCCGTGTAGCAGATGATCGCGGCGGCTTTCAGAGTTTCAGCAACTTGGCGCGCCGCCAGCGTGATGGCGTCCGCCGTTGTTGTTTCAGGTTCAATGCGCCCGGCATCGATTGCTTCGCGGAACTGATAATCATGCTCCACCGATTGGGCGACCCGGTCCATCATGGCAACCGCCTCAACTGGAAAATCACCGACGGCAGATTCGCCCGACAGCATGACCGCGTCTGCGCCTTCAAAGACAGCATTCGCCACGTCCGATACCTCAGCGCGTGTCGGCACAGGCGCATCAATCATCGATTCCAGCATTTGCGTGGCCACGACAACCGGTTTACCCGCACGCCGGCCTGCACGTGTGATTGATTTTTGGATGCCCGGAACCTGTTCAATCGGCAACTCAACACCCAGATCTCCACGGGCGACCATGATGCCATCGGCGACTTCGATTATCTCATCAAGCTGATCGAGCGCGCGTGGTTTCTCAATTTTCGCCATCACGAACGCCCGGCCAGCAACGATCTTTTTGACCTCTGCGACGTCCGCCGGACGCTGGACGAAAGACAGCGCAACCCAGTCAACGTCCAGCGACAAGGCAAAATCAAGGTCACGACGATCCTTGGGCGTCAGCGCTGGTAACGGGAGAATGGCATCAGGGACATTGACACCTTTGTTGGACGACAGCGGCCCGCCAACGACCACACGGGTCACGGCATAGTCTTCCCCGGCCTCAACAACCTCAAGTCGAAGCTTGCCGTCATCGAGCAGCAGCGCAGCGCCCACCTCAATGGCTTCAAAAATTTCCTTGTGCGGCAACTCCGCAGCCGTCGAATCTCCCGGTCCGTGCTTGAGGCTCAGACGAAAACTGGCGCCAGCGACAAGTTCAGATCCCGGCGCCACCTCACCCACACGCAATTTGGGTCCTTGCAGATCCGCCAGCACGCAAATGGGCCGACCGAGTTCCGCCTCCACATTGCGGATGCGCTCATACATCTCGCGCACACCCTCATGGGTGCCATGGCTCATATTCAGGCGAAACGCATCAGCGCCCGCCTCGAACAGTGCACGAATTTTCTCTTCCGAAGCGCTCGCGGGTCCGAGCGTGGCGAGCACTTTCACATTTCTCATGCGATGCATGATGAGCTCCCTATGAACGGAGTTTGTTATCGTTTCGTCGCTTTGTCATTTTTACTGCGCGCAATCAACACAACGGGCCGCAGCCGGATCAAAAGCGAGTCTCTTCTCCGGAATATCGTCTCCACAGGAGATGCAATATCCATATTCACCCTCGTCGATACGCTTGAGTGCTGCGTCGATCAATCTCAACCTTTGCTGTCGACGCCCCTCTTCGGCTTGCGCCATGGCCTGCACCTGAAGTGCATCCATCCGCGAAAGACGCCCAACACTTTGCTGGTCGAGCTGCACAGGGGATCGGTTATCCGCCGTGGCGGCACTGGAGTTTTTAAGAGTTTCGCACTCCGCACGAAGTGCCACACGCACAGCGTCCAGATCATTCTCTGCTGTATTCATCCCGCTATTGGGACGCGCATCTTGCAGGAAATCAAGGGGCGAGCGCGCCCAGTGGCGATCTGATCAAGGATCGTTCCCGGTGTTTGCATCACGCGAAGGCCGCGCAAGCACCCATGCCCGACCGGCAGAAAGAATTTGAAACGGGCGCGACCTCACGCCGCGCCCGTTTCAGAACGACCCGGTCGATCTATTTTTCGAACAGAATTTCCACACGTCGGTTCTGCGGCTCACGAACTCCGTCAGCTGTCGGCACAAGCGGATCTGCTTCACCGCGCCACGTGACATCAATGTCGTCTGTCGGAACACCCAACCGGGACAATTCAGACGCGACACTGGCAGAGCGTTCGGCAGAGAGTTCGTTATTATACGCAACCGTGCCTGATTTATCGGCATGACCGACCGTCTCAACGGCGGACATATCACCACGATCGAAAATCCGGGCCGCTTCGCGAATCAGGTTTTGAGCAGCTGTTGTCAGCGCAGAACTGTCCCAATCAAAGAAGACGACGATATTACCCGGAAGCACCGCGGGTTCCGGCGTCACCACCGAAATGGCAGCAAGGGCCTTTTCAAAGGCATCGCGACACTGCTGAGCATGAATCGGCTGATCAGCTTCTGCGAAATCACCGATATAGGACTGCTCTTCGATCCAGCAGTCATAGTTCACCTGCGCCGTGGCCGCGTCCGCAGGGAGACGTTGCTTTGCACCATTGCCAAAGGCTGCAACCAACTTCTCACGACCGGAGACCATGGCGGGCAAATCACTATCAGGAACCAAACCCGGCGGGTGTGCGCCCTTGTCATTCGCAGTAAATGGCTCCACCGGATTACCCGCCGCAGCAGCCTGCGCTTTCAGCGCAAAGGCGTCAGAACTGGAGTAGTTGCCGTAGCCATATTCATGTTGCGAGCGATCCAGATACCCTGCGTAAAGGGCTTGATCGAACGCATTTCCCGACTGGGGAAGACCACGCGTTTCACCGAGCTGGGTGCCCGCACATGCTGTCAGGAGAAGTGGTACAGCAGCAAAGACTGCAGCTTTCATATTCAGTTTCATGGAGTTGCCCCTCATTTTGCGCAAACCTTGCCCAGCCGAATGCCGAACCCCCAGTTTACGGGACGAACACAAAAATAGATCCGAACTAAGGCTTTAACGTGTCCGAGGCCGGATTGTTCCGTACCTTATTCCACCAAAATGGGAACTGAATGACTAACTGTTTGATTTTTAACTACTTTAATATCGGGCCCAATCTGAAACTAACATCGGAATCACGGGATATCTGGTCAACCAGAGCGATTTCCCAGTCGATATATTCCTGCATTCGCATTTCAACATCTGCATTTCGGTCATACGCCCGAAGATAGACATCAATACAATTCTCATCAGCCGGGTAGGTTGGATCACCCTCGCTTGGCATATCCGCGTCAATCCAGGCATTCGTTCCCCCGGCAAGCACAACCACTTCGGCATCTGTGAGAGATTTGGTTTCTGCAACAGCCAGGCGCGCTATCGCATCGTCTTCCGAAGTCAAAACAACCAGGCCGCTGTCGGGTAGTTTCGGCCCTGTTTGCGCTATTCGCGTGCGAATAGCCCATTGGGCGCCAGGGACGTGGCTTTTTCGATGCAGCCGGCTCTCCCCCAGGTCCAGAACAAACACATCATCTGTTTCCATCCGGGCAGCCAATTCGGCAGGTGAAATCAGCGGCACATCAGCACCAGCCATTCTCAACTCCGGGCCCGACTCCAGATCACCGCTTGGGCCCACCCCACCTTTGAGCACGTAAACCTCTGGATACCCCATCTGCACAAGCCAGTGGGCCGTCATGGTCGCCCGCACCCCGGTATCGTCGATCAGGACGACCCGACCCGACGGCACACCAATCTGAAAGTCGGTTGCCTGAACAAGCTGCCCGCCTGGCGCAGACCGGGCGCCCGGCAAGTGACCGGCCAGGTATTCGCCGGGGTCGCGCACATCAAGAAGATAGAGCGTGCGTTCATCGGCTTGCGCACGCCACGTCGCCAGCGTTTCATGATCGATGGACGGTATTCCATAATCCTGGGCAATCCGGGCCCGCATGGTCTCCGCGGCCTCCATCGTGCTCGGATCGCCATCCGAATACCGATCCGTTCGGCCGTGCTCCAGTTTAAGCCCTGCCAGATGCCACCCCATGGTGCCATTCTCCAGCGCGAGAACCCGGTTCGGGATGCCGGAATTGATCACGGATTGCGCTCCGACAATGCTGCGTGTACGCCCGGCGCAATTCACAATGACCGTTGTCTCGGGTGATGGGGCAAAATCACGGACACGATAGGCGAGCTCACCGCCCGGTACACTGACACCGCCGGGGATACTCATATTCCGGTACTCGGCAAATGTCCGGGAATCAAGGATCACCAAATCGTCCCCGCGGTCCTGCATTTTCTTGAGCTCAACCGGGTCGATCGACGGTGTGGCAAAATGATGCTCGACGGCCTCTCCAAAGGCTTTGCTTGGGACGTTGATACCGGAATAGAGCGTAAACCCGTTTGCTTCCCAAGCAACCGGGCCATCTGCAGAAATGCTGACATCGCTGTAACCCATGCGCTCAAGAACGGCAGCCGCAGAGTCACACAATCCGGGAACCCCGGCTGATGTCAGGACAATTCGGGTATCCTTCCGGGGCACCAGACGAACGATTTCCAGCTCAATCCGACTGAGCGGCGTGTTGTTGGCATGAAACAGATGGCATTGCCCGAACTCGCCCTGTTCTCGCACATCGAGCAGAGCAATCTCACCACCATCCTGAAGGGCCGCGCGCAGACGCGCAGAATCGATATTTGTCATGATCCCAAACTACAAAAAAGAAATGTGTATTGAGCATAGGCGCTGTTCGATGCATGATACCAGTCCACCTGACAAAAGCGATGATGAGACCATGAGCCAAAATATCGAGACCTTTGCAGAAGAGTGCCGGAACATCCTCCAGAACGGTTCCGACGAAGCCAATCTCGACAAGGTCCGCCGCGTGGTTGAAAAATATCTCGTGGACGATGACTTCATCAGCACCCATCTCGGCCCTAACAATCAGGAAAACCGAAAGGTCCTTTATGAGGACCCTGACCTCGGCTTCTGCATTTGCTCCCATTTGTTCAAAGGTGCCAATGAAGCCCCCCCTCATGACCACGGCAACACCTGGGCGATTTACGGTCAGGTGACCAACCAGACCGTGATGACCGAGTTCGAGCAGATCGAACCGCCGCATGGCGACAAGCCCGGGAAGGTCAAGCCGGTGAAATCCTATGACCTCAACCCCGGTATGGCCGTTGCCTATCCGACCGGCCGTCTGCATTCGCCCAAGCGGACAAGCGACACGCGATTGATCCGGATAGAGGGCAAAGATCTGATGACGGTCTCACGCGACTCTTACGAAGCCGCCTGAGGCCTTCAATGACCGGGACGCGCGGGGGCGCCATAGCGCGCGCCGCGCAGCATTTTGACGACGGCAGTTTTGTCGGCGGTTTGGCGCGCCTTGTGGCCAGCCCGACGCAAAGCCAGTTGCCGGATGCCCACGCTGCACTTGCGCACTACTTCGACGAGACACTTGGGCCCGATCTCGACGCACTGGGCTTTACCCAAACATTGCTTGAAAACCCGGTGCCCGAAGCTGGGCCTGTACTTGTGGCCGAACGCCATGAAGGCGATGATCTTCCGACAGTTCTGATCTATGGGCATTGCGACGTGGTGGTCGGACAGGATGACCGCTGGCAAAGCGGCCTCGCACCCTGGACGGTCGTCGCCAAAGACGGACGCCTCTACGGACGGGGCACGGCAGACAACAAGGGCCAGCACTGGACCAATATCGGAGGGCTGCGCGCTGTCATCGCTGAACGCGGCGCACTGGGATTCAACTGCACACTATTGCTGGAAAGCGACGAGGAAATGGGATCGCGGGGCCTGCGCGCCTTCTGCGAGGAACATCGCGAATTGCTCCGCGCAGATGTCCTAATCGCCTCTGACGGCCCGCGCCTCGACCCAGCACGCGCCACCATCGTTTTGGGTTCGCGCGGCCTCGTGAACTTCGAGCTCGCCCTCGAACTTCGTAACGGCGCGCACCACTCTGGCAATTGGGGAGGCCTGTTACGGGACCCAGGCACAGTCCTCTCACATGCACTCGCATCCCTGACCGACCCGCGGGGTCAGATCGCTGTGCCGGAATGGCGTCCTGATACGCTAACCCCAGAAATCCGAAATGTGCTGGCCGACATCAAAGTCGCAGGCGGCGAAGGATCACCGGAAATCGACCGGGACTGGGGCGAAGAAGGTCTGTCCCCCGAAGAACGTGTCTATGGCTGGAACAGTTTTGCCATTCTCGCGCTCGAACTCGGGGACCCGGCGAAACCACAAAACGCGATTGCCCCGGAAGCTCGTGCGGTCTGTCAGCTTCGTTATGTTGTTGGCACCAACCCCGATGATGTCCTGCCCGCACTGCGCCGCCATCTCGACCGGCACGGATTCCATGACGTGACCGTGACACCCACACGGATGGCAGGCATGCGTGCCACCCGACAGGACCATAACGACCCCTGGGTCAAACTCGTCGTCAATTCCTTTACCGAGACACTGAACGCCGCACCGGCCCTGGTCCCCAACATAGGCGGTGGCATTCCCAATGATGTGTTCATGGAAGTGCTCAACCTGCCGACGGTGTGGGTCCCGCATTCCTATGCTGGGTGCAATCAACACGCACCCAATGAACACATGCTGGAATCCGTTGCCCGCGAAGGTCTGCAGGTGATGGCAGGATTGTTCTGGGATATCGGAGACGGCAAAGCGCCGCGGCAAACTTAGCTGGCGCTCAGCCCCTCAAGGGCTTCGCTGGCCTCGAGCCAGACAGCTTCGGCCCGCTCCAGCTTCTTTTCGACTTCACCGCGCAGCTTCATCAGATCAGCCGTGGACTTTCCCTGATAGGTTTTCGAGGCGCTATCGGGGTCGAACATCGCACGATCAACTTCTGTTCGCTGTTCGGTCAGCATCGCCATACCTTTCTCCGCCGCGCGAACAGCATCACGCAGATGTTTGGTACGCTCGCGTTCCTGCGCAGCGGCGCGGCGCTCATCCTTCTTGTTTCCGCGCTTCACCTTTTTTTCTTCAACAGCCGCACTAGGCTTTTTCTCACCACGCCCCAGCAACTGGTCACGATAGTCATCAAGGCTGCCCGCAAACTCTTCGGCCCGACCCGCGTCGATCAACACAAGGCGGTCCGCTGTCATCTCCAGCAAATGTCGGTCATGGCTGACCACCACAACGGCCCCCTCAAAGGCATTGAGCGCTTGCACCAACGCCTCGCGCGCATCGACATCAAGATGGTTCGTCGGCTCATCGAGGATCAAAATATGCGGTGCATCCCGTGTGATCAGCGCCAGCGCCAACCGCGCGCGCTCACCGCCCGAAAGCTTCCGGACTTCGAGATGAACCTTTTCGCCGGAAAACCCGAAACGTCCAAGCTGCGAGCGCACAACACCCGGCTTGGCGTCTCCCAGCAAGCGCGCCATATGCTGCAGTGGCGTATCATCTGCAATCAGCTCCTCGACCTGATGCTGGGCGAAATAACCAACGCGCAGCTTGCCGCTGGCCGTCATACCGCCCGCCATCGGTTCAAGCTGTCCGGCCAGCAGGCGTGCCAGAGTGGTCTTGCCGTTGCCGTTCCGGCCCAGAAACGCGATGCGATCATCGGGATCGATCCGGAAATTCAGCTTTGAGAGTATCGGCGTATCGGCCACGTATCCCACAGCCGCGTCATCGGCCACGATCAACGGCGGACGCAACTCATCGGGATTGGGAAAATCGAACCGAAGCGTCGGGTCTTCCATTGCGGCTGCAATCGGCTCCATCCGGTCCAGCGCCTTCATCCGACTTTGCGCCTGCTTGGCCGTATGGGCCTTGTAGCGCCAGCGGTCCACATAGGCCTGGAGCTTCGCGCGCTTGTCCTCCTGACTGCGCCGCATCGCCTCAATCTGGTTCAACCGCTCCGAGCGCTGGCGCTCAAATGCGTCATAGCCGCCGGTATACAACGTGATTTTGCCGCCCTGCACATGAAGGATGTGATCGGCCACATTGTTGAGCAGGTCGCGTTCATGACTGACAATCACCATGGACGCCGGATAGGTCTTGAGGAAAGATTCCAGCCAGAGCGAGGCTTCGAGATCCAGATGGTTCGAAGGCTCATCGAGCAACAGCAGATCAGGCCGGGAGAACAGCAGCCCCGCCAGCGACACGCGCATCCGCCAGCCACCTGAGAAGGAGGACATTGGCTGGTGCTGCGCCTCTTCATCAAACCCAAGACCCGCGAGAATGCGTGAGGCACGGGCCGGCGCCCCATGGGCATCGATCATGTTCAGGCGTTCATGCACATCAGCGATATCCGTCGCGTCGGTGACCTGTTCGGCGCGTGCGAGCAATTCAACGCGCTCTTCATCGGCCGCAAGCACCATCTCGAACGGTGTGGCGGTACCCCCGGGGGCTTCCTGCGCCACATATCCGATGCGGGTGTTGCGTGGCGTCTCGACAGAACCGTCATCGAGGTCCATCTCGCCGGCAATAATTTTCAGCAGGGTCGATTTTCCCGCACCGTTCCGACCCACAATCCCGACACGGCTGCGCGCCGGCAAAGATGCCGTCGCACCATCAAGGATGGTTTGTCCGCCCAGACGCGCGGTAATGGAATTGAGGTTCAGCATAGAGCTGGGCTGATAGCACAACACGGCGGGTGAATATCAATCCGCACGCAAAATATTTCATCGCTCCTGACGTTGAGCCAACCAGCGGGCCGCGCCCTCACCGGCAGCTCGACCCGTGGCGAAACATGCAGTCAACAGATAGCCCCCGGTCGGGGCTTCCCAGTCGAGCATTTCACCGGCGCAGAACACGCCCTCGCGCGTCCGCAGCATGTAGTTTTCATCGACCCCATCAAACGCGAGACCACCCGCACTGCTGATGGCTTCTGCCAGCGGCCGTGTCGCCGAAAGCTGCAGCGGCAAAGCTTTAATGCTTTCCGCGAGCTTTTGTGGATCAGCGAATATCTCCGCCGCACATATCTCGCGCAACAGCCCAGCCTTTACCCCTGTCAGTCCCGTCACACGACGCAAATGATTGGACATCGACCGCTTTCCCCGCGGTCGGGAGATATCCGCAACAAGGCGTTCGATACTCCTGTCAGGCGCTAGATCGAGAAGCAATGTGGCCACATCGTCTTTCAAGATGGCATCGCGCAGAGGAGCAGAAAGCGTATAAATCGCGCTTCCCTCCACACCTGTTTCACTTACGACGAATTCACCTTCCACGCGTCGTTCAGCGAATGACAGTACGACCGATTTCACAGGTTCACCCGGGAAGCGTTCTCTAAAATGCGAACTCCAGTCGACATCAAACCCCGAGTTCGCAGGCTTGAACGGTCGGGTTTGCGCACCAACCCGATTGAGCACGGCCATCCACGTCCCGTCGGAACCAAGTTTGGGCCAACTGGCCCCTCCCAACGCGAGCACTGTCGCGTCGGTCATATGCCGCACTTCACCCTCCGGCGTATCGAATTTCAGCGCGCCATCCTCCGACCATCCTGTCCACTTGTGCCGAACATGGATACGCGCACCCGCCGTTCGGAGCTGATGAAGCCAGGCGCGCAGCAACGGTGCTGCCTTGAAGTTTGTCGGGAACACACGTCCCGAACTGCCAACAAAGGTTTCAATCCCCTGGCTGTCCGACCACGCCCTGATGGAATCCGCATCAAAACCTTCGATCGCCGGAGCAAGCTGCGCCTGTGCCGCGCCAAACCGTGTAAGAAAATCTGCCTTCGGTTCGTTATGCGTGAGGTTGAGTCCACTCTTTCCCGCCATCAGGAACTTACGGCCCAAGGACGGCATCGCATCAAAGACATCAACGCCCACACCATGAGAAAGCAGGACTTCGGCGGCCATAAGGCCTGCTGGCCCGCCGCCGATAACTGTGACTTGCGCCGTCATGAGGTGACCCAGCAGACCGTGTGCGGCCTATAGCCCCTCATAGCCCCTCATAGCCCCGGTCCCGGACACGATCACAAACCGTGTTCACGGCGTCCATCGGTATCCCGAGCCCCATCAGAACAAAGGCTCCCATCTGCAGGCTCGATTCTGCGAGTTCGGGAATAGTCCGCGTTGCGCCTGCGGCATCCAATTCAGCGGCATGTGCCAGATCGCGCGAGCGCGCATAGATCGGGATTTCCGGCCAGCGGGCACGGATATCGCGTACGGCATCTTCGGCCTCACGCTCCTGATCCAGAGTCAGAACAATCGCACTCGCTCTGTCGGCGCCCACCTTGGCCAAAACATCCGCGCGACGGCCATCGCCAAAGAAGACCGGCTCGTCCCTTGATCGAAGTTGAGACACCAATTGGGCGTTCATATCCAGCGCGACATAGTCGATGCGCTCCTCGCGCAACAATTCCGCGACGGCGCGCCCAACACGCCCATATCCCGCGATCACAACATGCCCCCCCATCTCTGCGATTTCATCTGGCGACGGCCCGAGGGATGGCGCGGCCGAGTTCCGCTCCAGATACCGCGAAACCCGAGCGCCAAAAATCGCCAGTCCGGGGGTCAGCATCATCGACAATGCGGCAACGAGCAGCAGGAATTGTCCCGGTCCCGATTCGATGATCCCGGACGCCATGGACAACCCGACGACAAGCAAACCGAATTCCCCGGCCTGCCCCAGCAGAAGACCGACATGGGCGGCACAGGGGAATGGCAAACCAAAGGCGCGCGCCAGTGTTGTCGTGACAACGGTCTTCAGGATCAGCAACCCAAGTACCGACGCGACAATAAGAAGGCCCGAATCCGCAAGCGTACGCAGATCAATTCCCATACCCACCGTCAGAAAGAACAAGCCCATCAGCAAGCCCTTGAACGGCTGAATGTCGACTTCGATCTGATGCTTGAATTCGGTTTCCGAGAGCAACAAACCAGCCAGGAAAGCCCCCAATGCGAGACTAAGCCCCGCGGCACCTGTCGCTGCCGATGCGCCGATGGCGGTCAGCAGCGTGATGGCGACAAAAAATTCAGGCGCCCGCGCCGAAGCGGCCAGACGAAACAAGGGCCGCAAGACGATGCGTCCGAGCACGTAGATGGCTGCCGCCGCTGCCGCCGCAACCCCAAAGCCCTTGCCCAGAGCCAGCCAAAGACTACCGCCTGATGCATCCCCAAAAGCCCCGACCAGAATCAGAATGGGAACGACAGCAAGGTCTTGCAGCAACAACACAGAGAATGAGGCCCGCCCCACCCGGGTTGCGAGCTCACGTCGCTGGACCAGTTCCTCAACAACAACAGCGGTCGAAGACAGCGCAAAGCTGGCGCCGATTAGGATTGCGGCATTGGTCGAACTCCCCAAAGCCCAAGCGATTGTGCCGATAATGACGCCGGTCAGGGCAACCTGAGACGAGCCAAGTCCGAGCACCAGTTTGCGCATCGACCAGAGCCGCCCGAGCGACAGCTCCAACCCGATCAAAAACAGCAAGAAGACAATGCCGAACTCGGCAAGGATGGCGATGCTGTCGACATCGGTGAACGTGATGTAACTCAGCCAGTGCGCCTGTTCGACAAAGACGCCCAGACCATGGGGACCAACAATGACACCGGCAACGAGAAAACCAAGGACGGGACTGATCCGTACACGTGCGAAAAGTGGCACCAGAATCGCTGCAATCACCAGGAATACGACCACCTCTCGGAGAAATGGGATTCCAGCATCATGTGGCATATCGAAAACCTGGTCGGAGCTATTCCGGCAGAGTCATCCCCACCGAATCATCAACCGTGATCGTAATCCGCCAAGGTCGTTCCGTCTTCTACATAAACGGTGCGTTCGTATCCAACTGGACGACCATTGGTCAGAGATTCCAGCAACCAGTCCGCAATGGCCGGATAAATCTGCCCGGCAACTTCACCCATGGGATGGAAAACGCCCTCATAGAGCCAAAGCTCACTCGGTCCGCCCAGACCGCCACGAAAAGCTGCGATATCGTCGGGCGAACACAATTCGTCCATGTCACCCGCCACCAGCAAATGTGGGACTTTGAGGTCATTGGCCACGTCGTTCAGCACCGCGAGCCGTGACACGAACTGGTCAAACTCACCCTCATCGCTATAGCCGGCCATATACATAAAGATGCGTTTGAAGTTCGGCTGTGCCTGCTCAAAGATCATGTCAAAAGAGCCCACATTGGCCATCTGGCCGCACACGGCCTTGATTCGCGGGTCTTGTGCGCCGATCAACACACCCCAGCGTGAACCCATGCTCATCCCCATGATGCCGATCTTTTCGGGATCAACACCGGGCTGGGTGACCACCCAATCGACAATCGCCGAAATCGCCTGCTCGTAATTGTTCTCGGTCTGCCAGACACCATCCCGATTGCACGCGCCCTGCCCCGGCCCATCGACAGCACAGACATTCATGCCGCGCGGGATGTATTCATTGGTAAAGGGATTACAGACGTCTTCCTTGACCTGATCCATTCCCGGCAACGCAATGATGGTCGGCTTGAGGCCATCACCGGGCGCCTTGTGGAATGTTGCATAGGCATTTTGCCCGGGGGCGAACTCGATGGTCTTGGATTCCATCGTACCGTTCGACCATTCGATGACCTTGTCGTAACAACGATAGAGCCCCTCGAACCATTCCACCTTCTTGGCTTGCCCATGGATTGGAATGAGATGCTGCGCCCGCCCGAAGCAGATCGCCGCCCGGTGATAGAGCTGACGTGCCGTTACCAAACGGCCACGTGCCTCGGCATCCTTGGCCATGCCTTCGAGAACCTCAGCCCGCTTACCCCAGGCTTTCGGAAAAGAGCGCCGCCCCGTGACCTTGGAATAGACCGCATGCAGATCTTCGAATTTGGTGCCTCGCTCCAGACGGTTGCCCATGATCCCCGGGTGTAAGACATCCTCATTGTCCGACAGCATCAGGAAATTATCAAATATCCAGCCTTGATCCGCGCGCAATTGTGGCTTCGGCATCTCGCGTCCCCTTTTCCTCAGACTATGGGTTTAACCGTGGTCGTGTTCGGCCAGGGTTGTACCTTCTTCGATATAGGCCATCTTGCGTTCACCGGCAGGACGCCCTTCGTTAAGGGTGGTGAGCATCCAGTCCGCCATCGCGGGGTAGATCTCGGCAGAGACTTCACCCATGGGATGGAAGATGCCCTCATAGAGCCAGAGTTCGCTTGATCCGCCGAGATTTTCCCGGAAGTGCGCGATATCGTCAGGCGTGCACAGCTCGTCCATGTCGCCGGCGACCAACAAATGGGGGACCGTCACCTTCTTCGCCACATCGGGCAGATGATGATGGGTCTTCATATGCTCATCGAAGGCATCTTCGTCGGTATAGCCGGTCATATACATGAAGATGCGTTTGAAGTTCGGCTGAGCCTGCTCGAAGATGATGTCAAACGTACCGACATTGGCCATCTGCCCAACAACCGCCTTCACCCGGTCATCATGCGCACCGAGCTGAACGCCCCAGCGGGACCCCATGCTCATGCCCATCGCACCGATCTTGTCCATATCGACATCGTCGCGTGTTTCGAGCCAGTCGATGACACGCGAGCATGCCTGCGGGTGATTATCCGCATTCAGCCAGGCTTCCTTGAAGTTGCATTCTCCCTGACCCGGGCCATCGACGCAGACGATGTTCATACCGCGGATGACATAGTCATTCTCGAACGGGTTGCCGACATCCTCTTTCAGGGCATCCATTCCCGGAATGATCACGACGGTAGGCTTGGGTCCATCGCCGGGTGCCTTGTGGAAGATGGCATGCACCTCCTGTCCCGGTGCAAATTCCAGAGAAACCTTCTCCATCGTGCCATTAGAAAGTTCGATAACCTTGTCGTAGTTGCGATAGAGCGCCTCGTACCACTTGTCCTTGTTGGGATTACGGTGAACCGGCACAAGATGCTGGGCGCGACCGAAACACAGTGCAGCGCGATGATAGAGACGCCGAGCGGTCACCAGACGGCCCTTGCCCTCGGCTTCCTGCGCCATGGTCTCCAGCGCGGTTGCGCGTTTCGCCCAAGCTTTGGGGAATGAACGACGGCCCGTCACCTTGGTGTAAACCGCAGTGAGATCCTGCATCATGAAGCCGCGTCCGAGCCGGGTCCCCATGATCCCCGGGTGAAGAACATCTTCATTTTCCGAAAGCATTAGAAAATTGTCGAAGATCCAGCCTTGGTCGGCGCGCAATTGTGGTTTTGGCATCTGAACTCACTCCCCGTTTGATCATCGCTTACTGCGACGCTTTTTTTGATTTTTCCACTTTACGACAATATGCCCGCACGCGTCATACTCTCAGATGCAAAAATCGGAGACAAAATCGATATGACTGCCAGCACCGACATTCGCCTGGAACTTTCCCCGCCAGTCGCCACCATCCGGATCGATTGTCCCGATGCCCTCAATCGACTGAACCCGCGTTCGCTTTTGGAATTGGGTGAGATTGTCGAGACCCTGCGCAAAAGCGATGACATTCATGCCATCGCCGTAACGGGCACTGGCGATGACTGGTTTTCCGCCGGGCTCATGAATGCAGAAATCCGTGCCGGTATGACCAAGAACGAGGTTCTTGACTACGTTGTGGACGCCAATCGTATCTTCGATGCCTTTGAGGCTTTGCCCCAGATCACCATCGCGGCGATCAACGGCAAACTCATGGCTGGTGCGTCGGAATTTGCGCTGGCCTGTGACATCAGAATTGCCGGCGAACATTCAACACTCATGCTGCCAGAGGCGCGGTGGGGTGGATTCCCCGGCGCTGGAGGCCCTCACCGCCTGCCGATGGCCGTCGGCCACGCACACGCGCTTGAGTTGATTGCCACCGGCAAGGAGATCAATGCGCGGGAAATGGAACGCATCGGATTCATTCAGCATGTTCATCCAAAAGGTACCGTGCTGGACGCAGCCATGGAGACCGCCCGGGCAATCGGGGCGAACGGCCCGCTGGCCACACGCGGCGCCAAAACAATCGCGCGCGCGCGCCGCGAACCCGGTTTCCGGGCTGCCCGGGAACTTTCAGACACACTTCGGTATTCACTGGAATGGAGCCACGATGTTGATGAGGGACTGGCAGCCGCTCAAGAAGGTCGCCCACCGAATTTCACCGGCAAATAGGATCTGAACCATGCAGAACCTCATGAGAGCCGTCGCCATCATTGTGATGCTCGTGAGTTTTTCCACAACCGCGCAAGCAGACGCAATTGACGGGAACTGGTGCCACTCCGAATTCGGCAACTTCGAAATTCGCGGCAGCAATATACTCACCCCCGGCGGCCTGCAAATGACCGGGGAATATTCCCGCCACACCTTCCGATATATCGCTCCAACCGGAGAGCGCGCGGCAACCAAAGCCATCAACATGGCAATCGTCGATGATGAAACGCTTCATTTGATCGTCGAGGAACCGGACTCCAGTGTCGAAGTGTGGCGGCGGTGCCATGTAAATGTCAGTTCAGCCGGATCGCTCGACGAAGACCGCTCCAACGCGCTAACCTGAACAGAACAAAGAACGCTTTGGGAGGCAGGGGTACATTATGGCCGAATTCAGTGCAGCCGACCTGATGGTCGAAGATCAATACAAACTGATGAGCGGAGCAATTATTCCACGCCCGATCGCTCTGACGGTGACGCTCGGCCCCGACGGCCCCAACGTCGCGCCTTTCAGCTTCTTCAATTGCATTGGCGTCTCGCCGCCAATGTTCATGATTGCCTGCAGTCCAAAGACCGGACCGAAATCCGGCGGCGGCAATGGCGAGGTCAAGGACACGGTCGCCAATCTGCGTGATCATCCCGAGATGGTCGTCCATATCGTCGACTATGAGCTGCGCAACAAGATGAACGCCTGCGCTCTCGATTTTGATCGTGACGTCAACGAGGCCGAGATCGCCGGGTTCAACACCGCGCCGTCCGTCGTCGTCAAACCGCCGCGTATCACCGATTGCCGCGTCCAGCTCGAAAGTCGGCTGATCGAGATCAAAGAGATGGGAACCCTTCCCTACTATTTGATCCTCGGTGAGGTCGTGCACTTCCACATGGATGATTCGATCATCAATGATCGCCTGCACATTGATCCCGGTGCGCTGGATGCACTCGGACGCATGGCCGGAAACGGCGGCTACACACGAATCACCGACAAATTCGAGATGCCCTTCCTGCATCCGCCGGGATCAACGCCGCCCGAAGAGGCGATCCAGCGTGCACAGGAGTTCGCGAAAACCGACCGGGACTGATGTGATGACAGAAAACGCAGCCACCGAAACGATCGCTGACGCGATTGAGGCAGACCTGATCTACGCGGTCGACACCGGCGAGAAACTGGTCAACCAGACAATGCCTGCAGGCGACATGTCGCGGGTGCTGACCGGCACTTATGAGCATCACCGGATGCGTATTCGCAACGGTCGGCCCGACCGCGAAAAGTTCGTCCTCGATTTGAATGGCTTTGAATTTGTCGATCACCCGACAGCAATGACTGATTTCTTTGACGCGGATGAACTGAAGACGGTCTACTACCCGGAGATTGTGAAACTCGTCGCGGAACGCAGCGGTGCATCACGCGTTGAAATTTTCGACCACACATTGCGGTCCGGCGACGGCCAAACGCGCCAGGAGAAGCAGGTCCGGGAGCCGGTCAAGTCAGCCCACAACGATTACACCGTAAATTCGGGCCCCCGCCGCGTCCGGGAATTGTTTCCCGACGAAGCCGACGAGCTTCTGAAGAAGAGGTTTGCAATCATTCAGGTCTGGCGCGCCATCCGAAATCCGATCCAGGCCGACCCGCTGACGATCTGTGATTCACGGAGCGTCGCCACTGCGGACTTCCTGACAGCAGAGCGCCGCTACCCCCATCGCGTAGGTGAAACCTATCGCATGGCCTTCAACCCGGGGCATGAGTGGTATTACTTCCCGCAGATGGCGAAGGACGAAGCGCTGGTCTTCAAGGTGTTCGATTCCGACACTTCGATCTCCGGCCGCTTTACCCCGCATACGTCTTTCACGGACCCCACAAGCCCCTCGAATGCACCCGCTCGGGAAAGCATCGAGATGCGCGCGCTGGCCTTCTACGACGACTGAGTGACAACTGGGCTCGGAAAAATCTTGGAGGCGATGGAACCAATGCGGCTCTATATCGTTAATGCGAATGAGTAAGGCTACATCCAAATGAGGAATTTTCGATGATCGGTCAAACGTCTCGCACCACACTTCGCATGACTTTTCTGGCCTTCGCTGTTGTCGGTCTGGCGGCCTGTGAGGAAGAAGGATCGGCCGAGAAAGTCGGTGAGCGTATCGACAATACCGCTGAAGAGATGAAGGGCCCCGCTGAGGGACTTGGTGAGCGCATCGACAACACCACCGAGAAAGTCGGTGAGCACATCGACAAAGCCGCCGAAAAAATGAAGAATGTCGGCGAAGAAGTTGGTGAGCATATCGGCAACGCGGCCGGAAAAATCAAAGAAGCTGGCGACGCGGCCGCTGCCGAGAAAAAATAGCGCGGCTCAAGCGCAAACGGACTACCGCGCCAAAGCGTTCTCGATAAAGACCCTCGAATCCCCGAGCCAGTTTTCCGGGCGAGCAACTGCGTCCCAATCCACGGGGGCATCAGTCTGGGCACGAACCAGATCGATCAAATTCTGGTCGTCTTCCATCGCCGCAACACACATGGCGGTCACGAGGGCTTGCGCCTCAACACGATGCATATGCTGCGCGAGTGCAAAGGACACGGCTTCAGCCAGACAGAGACCGTTTGTGGCATCAATGTTTGCAGACATCCGTGCGCGATCGACAACCAATCCCCCAACGATGCGTTTTGCGTGCGCCAGGGAACCCGAGAGCGCGAGGACCATGTCGGGCAAGGTCAGCCATTCCAGCGACCAGGCCGAACCACTGCGCTCTCCTCCATGCAGCATCGCCTGATGCATCGCGCCGACGGCATTGGCGTTGTATCGCGCCAGGGTCACAAGAATTTCGCTGCTTACCGGGTTGGATTTCTGCGGCAGCGTCGACGAACCACCACGTCCTTCTTCGCCGCTTTCACGAACCTCGCCGACTTCGCTTTGCGCAAGCAATCCGACATCGAGCCCAATTTTTCCAAGGGATCCGCCCAATAAGGCAATCCAGCTGGCAAACTCGGCGAGAACATCCCGTTGGCTATGCCAGGGTGTGTCTGTCAGACCCAGACCGAGTTCGGCGGCAAACCGTTTACGCACCTCAGAACCGCTATGACCCAGAGGGGCCAAGGTACCCGCCGCACCGCCAAGCTGCGCCACCAGCAATCGTGGCTTCATCTCGGCCAGACGCTCCCGGTCTCGCAGCAACGGTGCGCGCCAGCCCGCGACCTTGAGACCGAAGCTTGTGGGCGCGGCCTGCTGCATCCGCGTCCGGGCCAACATCACAGTTTGGGCGTGGTCACGTGCCAGATTGGCCAATCCATCGATGACGGCATCAAGGTCGCGCTCAAACTGGGTAACAGCCTCGTGCAACACCAGAACTTGCGCGGTATCCAGAATATCCTGCGAGGTTGCACCCCAGTGGATCGAATGAGCAGCTTGGCCCCCCACAGCCTTCCGCAATTGCCCGACAAGTGCGGGCACCGGAACGCCAGCTGATTCTGTACCGTCACCCAGCGCTGCATTGTCGACCACAAAACCTTCAAGCGCGCGCGCGATTTCTTCGGCAGATTCAGCAGGAATAACGCCGCAGGCGCTTTGGGCCTTTGCGAGCGCTATCTCAACGGCAACCATGACCGCGCAGCGGTGGGTGTCGGACAACAGCTCGCGCATCGCAGAAGTTGCGAACAGGTTCCCGTGAGAGGGAGCGCCGAAGGGGTCAGCGGTCATAGTGCAGGGTCCGATCTAGACATCAAAAAACACAGTCTCGCGTTCACCCTGCATGTGGATATCAAATCGATACACCCGACCCGGTAAATCCACATCACGGTGTGCGATCAAGGTTTCCCGACGGTCCTCGGGAACCGAAGAAAGCACGGGATCGGCTGCATTGGCATCTTCCTCATCCGAGAAATAGAGACGCGTATAGGCATGCAGCAACATGCCGCGCATCAGAACCACGACATTGAGGTGTGGCGCTTGCGCCCCATCAACGCTTCCCGGTTTGATCGTATCGAACACAAACCGGTTGTCCGGTGTCGTCCCGGTCCCCATCCGCCCAAACCCCTTGAAATCAGGATCGAGAAGATTGTCCTTCCGGTCATCCGCGGGATGGTTGTAGCGACCATGTGCGTTGGCCTGCCATATCTCGATGATCGCATCTGGCACCAGATCACCCGCACCGTCATAGACATGCCCGAGAACGCGAATACGCTGACCTTCGGTCGTATCATCGACCATCTCGCCATCTGCGAGGCTTGCGAATGGATAGTTGTACTGCTCCGGCACCAACCCATAAGCAAAGAACGGTCCAACAGTCTGTGAGGGGGTCTGTCCACGCTTCATGCCTCAGTCCTCCATCGGGGTGGCTTTGGGCCCACGCAGCACGATGTCAAAATTATAACCCAGCGCGAACTCCGGCTCTGTCAGACTGAGGTCAAAGCTCGAGATCATGCGTTCGCGCGCGCCTTGGGGAACACCGTTGAAGATCGGATCGAACTCGAACAACGGATCACCGGGGAAATACATCTGGGTGACCAGCCGGGAAACGAAGCTCGCGCCAAACAGCGAGAGGTGAATATGGTTGGGGCGCCAGGCGTTGGGGTGATTGCGCCAGGGATAGGCACCCGGCTTGATCGTACGGAACTCATAGCGCCCATTTTCATCGGTCACGCAGCGTCCCGCGCCCAGAAAATTGGGATCCAGCGGAGCATCATGCTGGTCAGCTTCATGTACGTAGCGCCCCGAGGAATTGCACTGCCAGACTTCAACCAGCGTGTTGGGAATTGGTCGGTCATCTTCATCGACAACACGGCCTGCAACAATGATCCGCTCTCCCAGCGGTTCACCATTGACCCGTGCATTCCGCGTCATGTCAGCATCCAGTTCACCCACGGCCTCATGGCCATAAACAGGGCCTGTCAGCTCTGAGAGGGTCTGGGAAATCGGTATCAGCGGCTTGGTCGGGCCGCGCAAAACGGTCGATTTATAGTCCGTATGGATAAAGGGCGGTTGGCTATCCCAGTCCCGGTTCGATCCCATCATGCGTTTCCCTTTTGTTTGGTTACCCTACTAGTAGGGCAATCCCACATAGTTCTCAGCCATAGCCGTCATCGCCGCCTTCGAGGATGTCAGATAGTCCAGTTCCGCTTCCTGCATCTTGGCACCGAATTCTCCCTGCTCTGGAAACTTGTGCATCATCATGGTCATCGACCACGAAAAACGCTCCGCCTTCCACACACGTGACAGAGCCTTTTCTGAGTACCCCAAAAGCCCGCTTTCATCCGCATCGCCATACTGCGTAACAAGTGCGCGGGAGAGATAGTAAACATCGGAAGCTGCCAGATTGAGCCCCTTTGCACCGGTCGGGGGGACGATATGTGCCGCATCGCCGGCCAGAAACATCCGGCCATGACGCATTGGTTCAGCCACAAAACTGCGAAGAGGCGCGATTGATTTCTCAATGGAGGGCCCTGTTTCCAAACGTGCGGCCGCATCCCCTGGAAGCCGGGCCTTCAACTCGTCCCAGAACCGGTCATCGGGCCATGCGTTGATGTCTTCATCCACCGGAGCCTGAATGTAGTAGCGGCTCAAGGTATTGGAGCGCATGGAACAGAGTGCGAAACCCCGCTCATGATTGGCATAGATCAGTTCATCATCAACAGGCTTGGTGCGCGAGAGCACCCCCAACCAGCCAAACGTATAGACCCGTTCATAAGTCTTGAGGACATTTGCCGGTATGGACTTGCGACCGACGCCGTGAAAGCCATCACATGCAGCGATGAAGTCACAATCCAGACGTTCGGTCATCCCATCCTTTTCAAACGTCAAATACGGCGCGTCGGTCTCAATGTCGTGGGGCTTCACCTCTGCGGCTTCGTGAATGATGGTTCCGCCCATCGCATCACGCGCTTCGTAAAGATCACGCGTGACTTCTGTCTGACCATAAACCATGACCGTTTTGCCACCGGTAAGGCCCTCCAGATCGATCCGCTTCAGCCGCCCCCCGAAGGCAAGGTGAAAGCCGTCATGGATCAGACCTTCACGATCCATCCGGGCACCGACCTGCGCGTCACGCAACATGTCGGTTAATCCCTGCTCCAGCACGCCGGCACGGATCCGCCCGAGCACGTAATCGCGGGACTGACGTTCAAGGATGACACTCTCGACACCCTGTAGATGCAGAATCTGGCTCAACAAAAGTCCTGCTGGACCACCACCAATGATTCCCACCTGCGTCTTCATGAAGGTGAATCTTCAGGTTCACCGAGGTCAATTCCCATTTCGGTGTAAGTTTTTTTGGCAACGGCAAAGGCAGCATTCGCGGCTGGTACGCCGGCATAGATCGCGGCCATCAGAAGCACTTCCTTGATATCATCCAGCGTGGCGCCTGTATTCGCGGTCGCGCGGATATGCATCGCCAGTTCATCGTGATGCCCCAGTGCCGTCATGAAGGCGATCACCAGCAAGCTGCGTTCGCGCTTCGTCAGACCTTCACGTGTCCAGACAGACCCCCAGGCCGATTCCGTAATCAGCCGCTGATAGTCTTCATCAAAAGCCGTCTTGTTGACCTCGGTACGCGCGATATGTGCGTCACCAAGAACCGAGGTGCGAACTTCCATGCCCTTTGCGTGCTTGTCGTCAGCCAAGACCGTTCTCCGAGATAAATGCCGAAATCGCGTTGGCCAGAATTGCGGGTTGCTCGATACAGGGCAAGTGACCCGCACGTGCAATTTCCTGATATCGAGCGCCCGGAATCATCCCCGTGAGCTCCTGCACCAACTCTGGCGGGGTGGCACCGTCTTCATCGCCGCAAATACACAATGTGGGGACATCGAGGCCACCAACCTGATCGCGCATATCTGCAGCGGAAAGTGCTGCACAAGTCCCGACATAACCCTCAACAGGTGTTCGCACGAGGAGGTTGCTCCAAAGCCTGAGTTCGGCCGGGCATGCGTCCTGAAAACCAGCGGAAAACCACCTCTCCATAATGCCTTCGGCGATTGACTCCAGCCCACCTTCGCGGATCGCCGCAATCCGTTCGTCCCAGGCCTCTGAGGTTCCGATCTTTGCCGCTGTGTCACACAACACCAATCCACGAACCCGATGCGGACTCTTCAACGCCAGTCCCTGCGCAATCATTCCGCCAACCGAAACGCCGACAACAATTGCGTTATCCACTTTCAGGTGTTCGAGGATCGCATCGAGATCATCCACATGATCTTCAAGTGTATACGGCGCATCAGGTGCATCAGACATGCCGTGGCCACGCTTGTCGTAACGGACGATACGCATCGTTTCCTGAAACACGCGGGCGACATCCATCCAGATACGCATATCTGTGCCCAGTGAATTCGAAAACACCAGCGTACTTCCTGCGTCTCGCCGACCATCTTCACAAAACCGCAGCACGACGCCGTTGCGTTCCAGACCCTGTACCACCATCTAGCGCCCTCCCAGGACACGGTCCAATTTTGAAGACCATCGATTGAATTCAACAATGTCGCACAGAGATCCCAACCTGTCAGCGGGGAACAGCTGTCAAACGTCGCTCTGTTGGAACTCCGCGGACGACGAAAGCTTTTTTGGCTGCGATCACAAAACAGTCAAATCGCTTTTCATCGGTCGGCGAGACATCCACGAAGTGTTATTCCGGGTTTCTAGAACCCATTTGAGGATACACACCATGGCCCATTTTCTCAGAAGCGCATTCCTGATGAGCCTGCTTGCGACCCTGATGCTCGGATCAGCACAAGCGGACGGGATCGTGGCAAAAATTGTCAACTCACCTCTTAATTCCGCAGGCATGGTGAAAGACGGATACACCGCATTGAATGTCTACCTGCAAAAGCCTGATGCTGAAGGCATCGACTTCTTTGACCCCAGTGTACCGGGTTTCGGCATTCCACCAGGCGGCCATATCGAGGTCGAGATGCACGAAGGTTTCACCCGTAATCCGGACATCCAGATGGATGCGGCAGCGATCCACATGGTGGCAGGTGCACCTCAGCAAGGCCTGTCATCAAAGAACCTTGGCTATCAATCTGCTGAGGGCAAAAACCCCAATACGTTCATCATCACAGCACAATCTGCTGAGGGCCTTCCTCCGGAAGTGTTGTTGCCGCGCGCGGCCATCCAAAAACTCGACCCCGTCCCCAATTCCGGCCTGAAGGTCTTTCACATCGGCCTGCGCACGATCGCGTTCAGCAATACGGGAGAAACCGGCGTGATCGCTGTGCGTATTGTCGATGGACATGGAAACATTGTCGCCAGTGGAGAGGCAGAGGTGGAATTCTGGGACACTCCCCGTCCGCAAATACACCCAAACAACTTTCTGAACGAGGGCCGCAACCACAATTGGCAAAGCGTATTTCCGGGCGAAACCGTCGGCCGTTCACTTGGTACCCTGCCCCTGACATTCATGCTCTTCGAAAAGCCGGACGGGAGCCGCGAGGACATTCGCAATGCGCGTGACGGCATTCTGGGTGCCGGCATACTGTCCTCGGCACAGCTCGCAATACTGGAATTCGATCTGCCCGAAGAACTCGCACGTTATGACAGCGGGCTGATTGTCCGCGACACCAATGATGACGGCCTGATTGATCCCCATGTCGATCAAATCATTGGCGGCGTATCGACCGAAGCACCAAACGGAGACACAAATTTCGAGGTCCGTTCTGTTGCGCTGCTTGGGCGTCCTGTCCTCTCCCAGCCAACCGCTGAGTTCTCCGAACGTGCTGGTGCCCGGATTGGCGGCGCGATCATGCAAGTTCAGTTTCGCACCGGGAAGACGCTCGGCAAGTACCGGCCGACCTTCGCGCTCCTCAAGGACCCCACGGACCTCAACAGCGGAGACGGCTCCTCTTACACCTACACGATCCTGGCGCGCTGAGACGCCGGGATTACTCCCAGCGACCCGCGATCAGAACAAAGGCGACTTTCGCGGTCTTGCCTGACTTGTTGCTCCACGCGTGATTGGTCCCGCGCTGGATCAGGACATCTCCTTTTCGCAGAACCGTCTCTTCGTTCTCCATGATTGCTGTGATCTCACCGTCGATGACAATCGCATAGTCGATGCTTTCGGTCGTATGCATCCCCGGATGTTTGCCCGTATCGGGCTGGCCGGCATCTTCAAATAGTTTCCCGAACATACCTTCAAACTGACGCGCCATCTCTTCGGGGTCCTCAGGATCCGGCGGATATTCGATCACCCGCAGAACCGTACCCCCCGCCGGCGGCATGACCCCCTCATGGGTTTCCACGGCATCGGGTGCACCAACCACCGAAGGTGCCGCGCCGGTTACCCAGATATTGTTGACAACATATCCCGGGCGAGCATCGACCGTCCGCACTGCCGGCGTTGGTCCGTCTTCGGCGATATACGAGTTCCCGTCCGCATCAATGGCCGTAACCACGCGACGGGTCACATTGTGATCCTGTGACATTTTTTCTCCCCCACTTTGTTATATCTGGAACGCAATATTCTACATTCGTAGCCTCGCGTCACGTTCTGCTAGGCTCTTGGTCTCATTGGATGAGGGAGAGCGTCATGAGTGAAGCGATCGTTGATAGCCCGAACGCTGACCAGAACATTCAGATTCGTCGGGTGGCTGCGGCCTGCGGTGCAGAAATCAGTGATGTGGATTTGTCCCAACCACTCGATAATGAAACATTCGATGCCATCGAAACCGCCCTTGTCGAACATGAGGTCATTGTTTTCCGGGATCAGGACATCTCGACAGAAGACCAGAAGGCGTTCGGGCGCCGCTTTGGTGATTTGACCGTGCATCCGTTCGCGCCCAGTTCCGAAGAGGCCCCGGAATTGATTGTTTTCGACAACGATGCTGACAACCCACCCTGGGGTACGGATGTCTGGCATTCGGACGAGACCTTCCGCGAAGCGCCACCACTGGGCACGATGCTGAGAGCCTTGATCGTTCCCGAGTATGGCGGAGACACTTTATTTGCCAGTATGTCAGCCGCTTATGATGGGCTCAGTGACCGTATGCAGCAGTTCATCTCGGGTTTGGAGGCGGTCCACGATTTCAAGCCGTTCCGGAACCTGTTCGACAGCGACCCGGCAAGCCGTGAAAAATTGCGTGCCTTCGAGGACCGCTACCCACCCGCTGTTCACCCTGTGGTTCGAACTCACCCGGTCTCAGGCCGGAAAGTCATCTTCGTAAACCCGCAATTCACACTTGGCATCAAAGGCATGGACGATGCCGAAAGCCGCGCCCTTCTGGGCCTACTCTTTCATCAGGCCGAAATTCCGGAATATCAGTACCGTCATCAGTGGGCGCCACACACGATGGTGCTTTGGGACAACCGGTCCGTGCAGCATTACGCAATCCACGACTACTATCCAAACCGGCGAAAGCTCGAGCGGATTACGATCAAGGGCGACAAACCCTATTCCGATGTCCCAACCGTCGCGCTCGAAGTCGTGCGCAGCCGTAAAGGTGCCCGGGCCATCAGCCATGACGCCCATGGCGGGCACGCCCCAAAACAAGAATAGCGGCTAGATATTGTCGAGGGCCCGATCGAGATCTTCGAGCAGGTCCTGCGGGTCTTCCAGACCAATTGAAATGCGAACAACCCCATCGCTGATTCCCAGTGATGAACGTTCTTCAGGTGACAACCGCTGATGGGTCGTCGTTGCCGGATGACAGGCAAGGCTCTTGGCATCGCCGAGATTGTTCGAAATATCCACAAGGTCGAGCGTATCGAGCAGCTTGAATGCGGCGTCCTTGCCGCCCTTCAAATCAATCGTGACCAGCGTGCCGTGGCCCGACATCTGACGTCGCGCCAATTCTCGCTGCGGAAAGCTCTCCAAACCGGGATGACGAACCTGAGATATCTTGGCATGACCCTCTAGATGTTCAGCGACCTGCATCGAAGCTGCCGACTGGTGCTGCACCCGCAATGAAAGCGTTTCAAGAGATTTCGCCATCACCCAGGCATTGAAGGGGCTCATGGATGGCCCGGTATGGCGATAGAACGGAATGAAATGCTCATTCATGAAGTCTTCGTCCGACAGCACCGCCCCACCCAGACAACGGCCATGGCCATCGATATGCTTGGTCGCCGAATAAACAATAATGTCCGCACCAAGCTCGAGCGGCTTCTGGAACAACGGCGTTGCGAACACATTGTCGACAACCATACGCGCACCCGCGGCATGGGCCATTTCCGCGACGGCGGGGATATCGACAAGGTCCAGCATCGGATTCGAGGGGCTTTCGAGAAACACGACCTTGGTGGGCTTGTCGAGCGCGGCCTGCCAGTCCTCAAGATCGGTACCGTCAACAAAGACTGTTTCTATACCCCAGCGCGGCAAAATCTGATCAACGATGAAATGGCAGGACCCAAACAGGGCGCGCGAGGCCACGACTCGCTCACCAGCATTGAGCTGACAAGCGATCGAGGAGAATACCGCGGCCATCCCGGTCGCTGTGGCCCGACACATATCTGCACCTTCGAGAGCCGCAAGACGTTCCTCAAAGACGGAGACGGTCGGGTTGCCATAGCGACTGTAGATGTAGGAGTCGTTCTCCCCCTTGAACGCTGCTTCGGCCTGCCCCGCACTCTCGAAGACAAAGCCGGAATTCAGGTAAAGCGCCTCACTGGTCTCACGAAACTGGGATCGGTTCAGACCCGCGCGCACCAATTGGGTCTGCGGGCGATAGTCACTTGTTTTCTTGTTCATGAAATATCCTGCCAAAACCGCGTTAGCGCGCATTCGTGTGGTCATCAGGCAGACATACTGCCTGACCGACAATGCGTTCGCCGTTTTCACTGATCATCACCGGATTGCCATAAAGAACATAGCCCTCGGCCAGCGCATCTCCTACGCGTGCACAAAATGCTGCATCGTCAGGGCCAGTCAGGAACCGGTAACGCTTTCTGGGTGTATCGCTCATTCTTTAGGCCATCATAGGTTTGGAATGCGAGGGTATATGCCCACGCTGACTTCAATTCCAGTGCTCCAAAGGGCATAAGCCTTTTTATGACCTTTCTCTGGATCCCTCTCACCATCGCCGCTGCCTTTCTGCAGAACGTGCGTTCTGCACTTCAGAAGCACCTGAAAGGCCGTTTGGGCACGACCGGTGCGACCTTCGTGCGGTTCGGATACGGGTTTCCAGTCGCAATCTTGTATCTGGTTGTTCTCATTATTGTATTCGACTTTGAGCTGCCAGCACCAAACCCATCCTTCATCGGCTTCGTAATCATGGGCGGTCTTGCCCAGATCACGGCAACAGCTCTGCTTGTGACGCTTTTCGATGCGCGCAATTTCGCTGTCGGCACAACCTACTCAAAAACAGAAACCGTCCAAGCCGCCGTCTTCGCGCTGATCTTTCTCGGGGAAAGCATTTCCCTGACCGCCACACTCGGCATTCTGGTCAGCCTTGTTGGCGTGATCGCGATCTCCGCCGCGAAAGGTCAGGCCGGATTGGGCAGCATCGCAAAAGGCTGGACCAATCGCGCTGCACTCACAGGCCTCGCTTCAGGCGCATTCTTTGGTATCGCGGCGATTTCGGTCCGGGGCGGCTCACTCTCTCTCGGTGGAGACGGGTTCCTCGTGCAGGCCGCATATACCCTCGCAGTGATGCTGATCTTCCAGACCATAATAATGGCGACCTACATGGCCATCCGACATGCATCGGAGTTGCGCGAGGTGCTGGCATCTTGGCGGATCGCCATGTGGGTGGGGGCGAGCGGCGCGGTGGCTTCGATCGGCTGGTTTACGGCCATGACCATCCAGAATGCCGCGCTGGTCCGCGCATTGGGGCAAGTCGAACTCGTCTTCACAATCATCGCATCGGTTGTTGTGTTTCGCGAAAAGATCGCGCGCATGGAAATGATCGGGATCGTACTTGTCGTGGGTGGCATTCTGATTCTATTGCTGTTTTAGCATTCAAGGGAGAAGCACTATGAAAGCGGTACAAATCCAGAGTTATGGCGGCCCGGAAGTCGTCGAGATTGTTGATCTGCCAAAACCTGAGCCAACCGCTGACCAGGTGCTCGTGCGGGCGCATTCCTTGGGTGTGGGTTATCCCGATGTCCTTTTGCGTACCGGTATCTACAAATGGAAGCCTGCGCTGCCGACGATTCTCGGCAACGAGATGACCGGACATATCGAGGCGGTCGGCGCAAATGTGAAGGGACTAAAGGAAGGTCAGCCGGTGCTGGTGTTCGGGACAGGTGGCGGCCGATATGCCGAATACAATGCCGTCGATCCGACACTGATCACGCCGCTTCCTGAGTCCGTTGATTTGGAAGCCGCGACCACAATCCCGAACTATCTTGTCGCGTGGGCGGCCCTTCATGGTGTGGCGCATGCCGGAAGGGCCAAAACAATCTACGTCAACGGCGCGGCCGGCGGGACCGGCACCGCGATTCTCGATCTCTGCCGCAGTGAAGGCATCGCAACGATCGCCGGTGCCAGCTCTGATGAAAAATGTGAATTCGCCTCCACACTCGGGACAATTGGCACGGTGAACTACTCCCGCGAAAACATTGCCGAAAAGGTTCTTGCGATCACAGAAGGTCGCGGCGTGGATATCAGCTTCGATCAGCTTGGTGGCGATGAACTCGTCACGTCCCTGAGCATGCTCGCCCCGCTCGGACTTGTTGTTCTCTACAATGCACTCAAAGGTGCGCCGAGCGATGATCTGTTCGCAGCACTGCGCGAACACCGGGGTCACAGCCTTGGCGTTCAGTGCTTCTCACTACATTCCTATGACAATGACCTTGAGGAACGCTCGCGCATCTTCGACGCCATCGTTGAGCGGTTCGCCTCCGGCGCGCTGAACCCGCCGATCTATGACTGCATCCCCATGGCCGAAGCCCGCCATGCACATGAACTGATTGATGACCGAAAAATTCTTGGGAAGCTGATCCTCAAGCCCTAGTCAATCCGCCTCAGCGTGAACGCGTTAATTCCTGCACGCGCCGTGCATGGACAATGGCCTTCTCATGCTCACCAAGCTCGTCATATGCCTTGGCGAGACCGATATGTGCGGCCATAAAGTCATGGTCACGCTTGAGGGATTCAAGGAGCCGCGCAATCGCTTCCGACGTTTTCCCACGCTCATCAAGCGCACGCCCATGATCGGCCCAGGGTCCGGGTTCATCTGGCAACAAGGTTTGCGCGCGCCCGAAACACGCCTGCAGATGCGCATCCGGCATACCTGCCACATGCGCAGCAACGCCCAGGCCCCAATATGAATCGGGCCGTTCGGGACCGGCATTCGCTGCTGAAATAAAAGCCTCCGCTGCACTGTAGGGGTCCCCTGACCGGATCTTGCTCCAGCCAAGATCCATCATAACTTGCGCGACTTGTCTCCCAAACGCTCCTCGCCGTTCAGGTCCCGACTGGCATATCTCCAGCGTCGATGTCTCCACCTTCTTGTTCGAGAACTGACGCGGCATATTCTGTGAGATCGCAGCACCATGGGTGGAAACGAAAACGACAAAGAAGGCGCAGCCCGCAATCCGGATATTCAAGAGCATCTTCCTTCCACCATTGAACCGGGAATTGTCTAGCTTCTGACTCGCTCAGCCGGGAATCGAACAATCACAGTCGTTCCCTCCCCCGGCGCACTCTCTATTTCAATTGATGCGCCGTGCAGTTCAGCCATCGACTTGACGAGAGACAGGCCCAGCCCAGTCCCCTCGTATTTCCGATTGATCCCGGAATCGACCTGCACAAAGGGCTGCATAATCGTATCGAGATACTCAGGCGCGATCCCGATCCCTGTATCCGAAACTCGCAGAATACAGTCACCATGGGCGTCGATGGAGGCAGCAAGTACAACGACACCGCCTTCACTCGTGAATTTGATGGCGTTGGTCAGCAGGTTGTCCAT
>ERZ807291.1007-NODE-1007-length-46786-cov-51.275534_pt1 | contig 46786 bp, 39 predicted proteins | sample MGYA00521257_ERZ807291 | MGnify/ENA primary metagenome ERZ807291 (study PRJEB31413, sample SAMN03169783) | marine metagenome | biome: Marine; feature: Water; material: Subsurface seawater | place: North Sea | collected 2011-04-28 | depth 1 m m ... | reverse complement strand
TGTGCACAATTAATTATACAATACTGTATTATAATTAAATATACGGTGTATATTTTATAACGAATGGTTTTATTTATACGGTTTTCTTCACAGGGAACTCGATCAAATTGTCTTCTTGAATCACTTCATTGAATATACGGCGTCGTGAATATGCTTTGCGTTTGCTGGTAACTGGTCAGCACTACTTCTCCGTCATAGACACCGCGAACACCGGTATTGTCACCGGCGCTGAAAAATAACTGTGTCTTATTGCTTATCAATTCATTGGGCGGCAAAATACCAACCAGTTTGGTAAGGATAGAAAAACACGTTTAATAATAATCTGTTGTGGGGAGTGGGATGTATGGCTGCTAAAGCTGCTAATAGTGGAAACGGCGCAAATTTAGGGTTTGAAGCAAAGCTGTTTCTAACAGCGGACAAGCTGCGCGGCAGTATGGATGCCAGCGAATACAAGCACGTTGCCCTTGGTCTCGTCTTCCTGAAATACATTTCTGATGCGTTTGCCGCAGTATATGAAAAGCTTGCTGCCGACGAATACGCCGACGAAGAGGACGCGGAAGAGTATTTGGCTGAACGGACCTTTTGGGTTCCGAAGGAAGCGCGTTGGAGTTATCTGCAAAACAACGCCAAGCAGCCAACGATTGGCAAGCTCGTCGATGATGCGATGCTCGCCATCGAAAAATCTAATGTCAGTCTAAAAGGCGTTCTGCCCACCAACTATGCACGCGAGGCCCTCAACAAGCAGATGCTGGGCGAGCTTATCGATCTAATCAGCACCATTGGGATGAACGAAGACGGCGACGCGTCGAAAGATATTTTAGGCCGTGTCTACGAATATTTCTTGGGTGGCTTTGCTGGTGCAGAAGGCAAGCGCGGTGGTGAATTCTATACGCCACGTTCTGTTGTGCGCGTTCTTACTGAAATGTTGGAGCCATATAAAGGCCGTGTGTATGACCCCTGCTGTGGATCTGGCGGTATGTTTGTTCAGTCTGAAAAATTCGTTGTCGAACACGGTGGGCGCATAGGCGACATTCGTGTTTACGGACAGGAGATGAACAACACCACGTGGCGTCTGGCGAAGATGAATATGGCTGTGCGTGGAATTGATGCTGACATTAAGTGGAACAATGAGGGCAGCTTTCATAAAGACGAATTGCCTGACCTGAAAGCTGACTACATCCTGGCCAATCCGCCTTTTAACATCAGCGATTGGGGCGGTGACAGATTGCGTGAAGATGTGCGCTGGAAATATGGCGTTCCATCTACTGGCAACGCCAACTACGCGTGGCTCCAGCATATCATCCATCATTTGGCCCCAAATGGGACTGCGGGCGTTGTATTGGCGAACGGCTCTATGTCGTCGAATTCAAGTGGTGAAGGTGATATTAGAAAGAACCTTGTAGATGCAGATATCGTCGATTGTATGATCGCGTTACCTGGAGCCTTGTTCTATTCAACGCAAATCCCCGCTTGTCTATGGTTCCTTACGAAAAACAAAAATGCCGAAGGGTTTAGGGATCGACGCGGCGAAGTGCTGTTCATTGATGCTCGAAAATTTGGTGCAATGGTTGATCGCACTCGGCGTGAATTGGGCGAAGATGACATCGCACAGATAAGCGATACTTACCACGCGTGGCGCGGTGAAGCAGATGCGATTGAGCGACGTGGTGAGTACGAAGATGTCGCAGGCTTCAGCTTTTCAGCGAAGGTGGATGACATTAAAGAACACGGTTATGTGCTGACACCTGGTCGATTTGTCGGTGCTGAAGATGAATTGGATGACGGCATTCCATTTGAGGATAAGTTCACTGCTTTGAAAGTGAAGTTAGGAGAACAGTTTGCCAAAGGTCAGAATTTAGAAAATACGATCAACTCCGTATTGAGGGTCGGCTTCGATGAGTGAAAGGATAATGTCGACACTTGGTGATGTCGCTGATGTCACTAAGTTGGCGGGGTATGAATTTACTAAGCATATACAATATAATTCTGCTGGTGAAATAATCGCGTTACGGGCCCTAAATTTAAAAAACGGCGTTTTGGACCTCGCTAACGTGCAAAGAATATCCAAAGCAATCTCTGATGCTCTTCCCCGCTCAAAACTTTACAGGAATGATATTTTGTTCTCTTACACAGGCAGTGTAGGCGAAGTAGCGAGAGTGGATGAAGATGACAAATATCACTTAGCGCCGAATATTTGCAGGTTAAGAGTTATAGATTCTGCAGATGCAACATATGTTTATTACTACCTAAGAAGTAGTGTCTTCAAAAGAATTATGAGTGGTTATGTGGTCGGCAGCACTCAAATGACAATTCCGATGAAAAATATTCGTCAGATTCAAATTCCACTTGCTCCGCTCGCCGAACAAAAAGCCATAGCCTCAGTGTTAAGCGCACTCGATGACAAGATAGAAAACAACCGTCGTATGAACGAAACGCTCGAAGAGATGGCGAGAGCGATCTTCAAAAGTTGGTTCGTTGATTTCGATCCTGTCCGCGCAAAGGCTGATGGAAAACTGCCAGCACATATGGACGCTGAAACTGCTGCACTGTTTCCAAGTTCGTTTGGTGACGATGGCCTGCCTGTGGGGTGGAGTTGGTTAACTCTAGGGGATGTTTGCAACATCAAGAGCGGCAAGCGACCACCCACAAAACTTACTGCGCCTGATATTGAAAACGACATTTCAGTGTACGGCGGAAATGGAATTTCTTGGTATACGAACGAAGTATTATTTGCCCCCCCTTTTATCATTACAGGACGTGTCGGAACATTGGGGACGGTCTATCGAGTCTATGAAAAATGCTGGGTGTCAGACAATGCTCTTTGCTGCTTCCCAATCGATGAGAATACATTCGAGCTAGTCTATTTTTCGATGAAAACAATTGATTATCAATCATTAAACTCTGGCTCTACACAGCCTCTTCTAACCCAAACTACTTTGAAGAACCAAGCCATCATCGCAGCACCAAAAAAGGTATCATCGGCGTTTCATCAACAGGCAGGGATGCTTTTCAAAAAGATTTTGGCTAACGATGAAGAAAACCAAACCCTCGCTCAACTGCGAGACACTTTGCTTCCAAAACTAATGAGTGGCGAAATCCGTGTGAAAGATGCGGAACAAGAAGTGGAGGCCGTTGCGTGAAATTAGCTGAGTGGAAGGAAATTGAGGATGAATTCAAAGATGCGTTGATTTTAGGCAATGGAGCCAGTTCAGCAGTTCACAGTGCGTTCCAGTACAGTAGTTTGTGGGAAGATGCTATAGAATCAGAATTGATTACTGATGAGCTCCTATCGTTAGCCAAGGAATTAAAAACTGGAGAAAATATTGAATTATTACTGCGCCAATTATGGACTGCGGAAGCGGTTGATAATCAGTTTAACATAGACGCAAGCAAGATTGAGAAAGCTTATTCTGATCTTCGTAATGCGTTGATTGAAACAGTTCGGAAAATCCATTGCTCGCACGCTGATTCGATTGCAGAACTGAGCCAAGCAACAGCTTTTTTGAAGAACTTCAAAACAATATTCTCTTTGAATTATGACCTGCTGGTTTATTGGGCAATAATGGCAAGCAATGACGCTCAGTCTGCTCATAGGTTTAAGGATTGTTTCAACGAGGGTTATTTTGATGAGGAATGGGAAAGATTTAGAAATCCCATTGGCCAACAAGAAAAATGTTCTCTTGTCTTCTTTCCGCACGGAGCGCTGCAGTTTGTGCAGAGGAATAGTGGTATTGATAGAAAACTCGACAGCACCCATTCGTTCGTTGACTTATTGGAGCACGTGCTCGACTTGTGGGAACGCACCTCAGTTTTGCCGCTCTTCGTTACGGAAGGGGATAGTTCGAAAAAGATGCGCTCAATACAGCGAAGTAGCTACTTATCGACAATTTATTATGAAGCCCTCCCGACAAGTGGCCCAACTCTAGTTATATACGGGTGGTCAATGAATGAGGATGTAGACAACCACTTGCTGAAACAGATTAGTAAAGGGCGATATACAAAAGTAGCTGTATCTGTTTACGTGCCAACCACGCCAGATATTGACGAGTTTGTTGCCGCTACAAACCTGAAGTTGCGGCGTGTGGGTATCAGAGACACAACATATTTCAACGCGAACAGCGAAGGTTGCTGGACGCACCCGCTAACTCAACAAGCGGTGGCTGTAGAATGACAGGAAAGTTCACAGAAGATCACGTAGAACAGGCTTGCTTGGATTGGCTGGGCGAGCTTGGATATGGTGTTCTGCACGGACCTGATATCTCACCTGATGGTAACGAGGGTGATCGCGAACGCACTGCATACGACTCAGTAATTCTTATAGATCGATTTAAGAATACCTTTAAGCAGATAAATCCCCAATTGAGTGAAGATGCTTGCGAACACGCACTACGAAAACTGCTGCAAACCCAGTTCCCAAGTAAGGAAGAAGAGAATCGTCGCTTGCATCAATTGATGGTCGATGGCGTTGACGTTGATATAACAAGAGAAGATGGCAGCACTGGCACAGACAAAGCCAAGCTAATCGATTTTAAGAATCCATCGAACAACGATTGGCTTGCCGTCAATCAGTTCACTGTCATTGAAGGCGGGCATAACCGCAGACCTGATGTTGTCGTGTTTATCAACGGTCTCCCAATTTCAGTAATTGAACTTAAAAACCCAACGGACGAAAACGCGACCATTGATGACGCGTATAATCAATTGCAAACCTATAAATACGAAATCCCTTCACTGTTTCGCACAAATGGCCTGCTCGTTACATCAGACGGCTTGCTTGCGCGTGTCGGTTCTCTAACTGCAAACAGCGAACGCTTTATGGCGTGGCGCACGGTGGATGGTATAGAGATCGCGCCAAAGGGAATGCCTGAATTAGAGACTTTGATGAAGGGAGTCTTTGATAAGGCGCGGTTGCTGTCATTGTTGAAGGGCTTTATCGTTTTTGAGAACAGCGGTAGCGGGTTGATCAAGAAAATTGCTGGCTATCATCAGTTCCACGCCGTCCATAAAGCCGTTGATTGCACCATCGATGCAACGAGCGATACAGGCGATAAGCGCGTTGGAGTCATTTGGCATACTCAGGGGTCAGGAAAGAGCCTCTTGATGGCTTTCTACGCTGGCACAGTCATCGCCCACCCAAAAATGGAAAACCCCACACTGATCGTTCTGACGGACAGAAACGATCTCGACGATCAGCTGTTTGCGACGTTTGCAGGCTGTAAAGATTTGATACGACAAACGCCAGTACAAGCGGCAGACAGAGATCACCTACAAAAACTGTTGGCTGTGCCGTCAGGTGGCGTGATCTTTACCACCATACAAAAGTTCTCACCAGAACAAGGCGAGAGCGAATATCCCAAGCTGACAGACAGAAGAAACGTTGTGGTGATCGCCGACGAAGCACACCGCAGCCAGTATGGTTTTAAAGCCAAGATAGAGAGCAAAACTGGCGACATAAGCTATGGCTTTGCCAAACATCTTCGCGACGCCATACCCAACGCTTCGTTCATTGGTTTTACTGGCACTCCCATTGAAGCAACAGACGTAAACACACCCGCCGTATTTGGTGACTATATCGACATCTACGATATTCAGCGCGGTGTCGAAGATGGCTCGACCGTACCAATCTACTATGAAAGCCGCCTCGCTCGCATCGAACTTGACGAAGATGAAAAAGATAAGATCGACGCTGAAATTGAAGCTATCGCTGATGACGAAGACGTAGGCGAAAAGGAAAAACAAAAAGGTCGTTGGTCACGCGTAGAAGCACTTGTTGGTGCTGACAATCGATTGGAGATGATCGCTAAAGATTTAGTGGAGCATTTTGAAAATCGTGTTGATGCGATGGACGGAAAAGCAATGATCGTCTGTATGAGTAGGCGTATCTGTGTTGCGCTATATGAACAGATCATCGCTGTCAGACCGAATTGGCATAGTGATGAAGATGACAAAGGAGCCATCAAAGTCGTTATGACAGGCTCGGCATCGGACCCCAAGGAATGGCAACAGCATATTGGTAATAAAGCACGGCGCGATTTATTGGCACAACGCGCCAAGAAACCTGATGATGATCTGAAGATCGTTCTTGTGCGCGATATGTGGCTGACTGGATTCGACGCGCCCTCGATGCACACAATGTATGTCGACAAACCAATGAAGGGCCACGGTTTGATGCAGGCAATTGCACGCGTGAATCGTGTCTTTAAGGATAAACCTGGCGGTTTGGTCGTTGATTATATAGGCATCGCACAGAACCTGAAAAGTGCATTGGCACAATACTCTGACGACGACAAAAAGAACGCTGGCATAGACCAAGCTGAAGCTATCGCTGTGATGATCGAAAAGTACGAAGTCGTCAAAGATATGTTTTTTGGCTTCGACTATTCGGCAGGTTTACACGGAGACCCAAAAGATCGTTTGGCTGTGATGGCTGGCGCGTTGGAATGGGTGTTGGAGATGCAGCGCAAAGCTGCCGAGAAAGAAACAACAGACGAAGCGAAAAAACTTGCTCATCGTCGTTACTCCGATGCCGTGTTGGCGCTGACCAAAGCATTCGCTTTGGCGTCATCAAGTGACGAGGCCAAAACGATTAGGGATGATGTCGGTTTCTTCCAAGCCATACGTGCTGCGCTCGTTAAAAGCACTGGCAGCAAGAAGAAGGTCAAAGACGCTGATTTGGCTGTGCAACAAATCATCAGCCGCGCCGTTATATCAACAGAGATCGTAGATATATTGGAAGCCGCTGGTTTGAAGTCACAAGACCTGTCCATCTTGTCAGATGAATTCCTCTCTGAAATACAGGGAATGGAGAAAAAGAATCTCGCATTGGAAGCGTTGAGAAAACTTATCAACGGTGAAATCAAATCAAAAATGAAATCGCGTGTAGTGAAAACGAAAGCGTTTTCCGAACGCTTGGAAGCAGCGATGAACCGCTACCATACAAACGCAATGACAACTGCACAGATCATCGAAGAGTTAATTAAGCTCGCTAAAGACATACGTGCTGAGATGGAGCGCGAAGGTAAAGACGGTTTAACAGAAGACGAGATCGCTTTTTACGAAGCCTTAGCTGAGAACGAGAGTGCCGTTGATGTTATGGGCGACGAAAAACTGAAACTGATCGCCCACGAGCTTTTGGCAAGCGTCAAATCAAATGCCACAATTGATTGGCACCATAGCGATATGGCACGAGCCAAAATCCGTATAGCTGTAAAACGCATTTTAAAGAGATTTGGATACCCACCTGACCTGGAAGCAGATGCGATCAAAACTGTATTGCAGCAAGCAGAAGCTTTTTCGGAGAAGTGGGCTGCGTAGGATAGTCAGCCAAGCCAGCGTGCATCAAATTTTGGGCACAAAATAAACCGGCTAGGCTTGGACCGAGTCACTTTTTAGGCAGTTTAATTGATGGTGACCTCCGCATTGAAGAATTCTGACGCCTGCGGAATCTCTGTATCGTTTTCTTGTTCCCAGTCATCCACATCAAATCCACCAAGGAGACTTGCGTAAAATGCTTCCATCAACTGAATGGTCGTATGCCCGTCCTCATCAATTTCTCCTAACACTTCAGTCCCGAGATTGCGAAATTTATCAAACGCAACCCAGTTTCGTTCGGCTTCAGGGGACAGGGGAATAGAGACCCAGTTTTCATTAATCAGGAGTTCAATCGTTTTCATCTTATAGTCCTCTCGTTGGGTGGTTTCGGGAGGAATGACCATCTGGGAAAAGGTTGTTGAACTTATATACTCAAATCTCGGAACAGGAACCTACTTCAATATAACTACTGTCCATTCCGTGAAAATTTTTTATGAAATTTTCAACCCCACCTTTATCCATTGAAAGCCAACCTATTCCGTTTGTCCTATAAAACCTTTTCGTATCCTTTCGGAAATTAAAATTCCCCGCCAAAATCTCACAATAAACCCTGTCTTCATTGTTGAAACACGGCGATAGGAGCCCTGTGTCTACCTTTCTCAGAACGTGGGACATTTGGCTTTTGTTATTTTTGTCAACGAAAGGCATTTCGGTTGCGTCTTCTTTACGTGCTGCTCGAATTGTATATTTCGTATCATTGTTGAATATTTTTGGGGTCCATCGGTCATTTTCCCAATTATAGCCAACAGTCGATTCAGTAATACAAAGCAATGCTTCGGCCATCGCGTTGGACGGCACCAATAACACAACTAGAACAGCCAGAAATTTTAGATCCATCAATTATTCCCCTTTCGGTTTTTGAGAGCATTACACGCCTCATTGAAGAATTGAAGGCGAAATCTCGCAGATAAGGACTTGTGCCCTGTGATTTGACGCACGTGGTGGATTTACAGCAACCCGCAAACAACAACTCGAAGCCTATGATGGGATCATCGAGTGGGCGGAGGATGACCGAAGCTAGGTCATCCTCTAGAACCCCTGAATGGCAACCACCTTTGTTGGGTTGAACTTATTGACGTAGGTGTTGAACATAACGTCCAGCGTCTTGTGACCCGTGATTTGCCGAACCTCATAAATCTGTAAAAGGGCAGTTCCATCTTCCCTTCTTCTTTCGAAGTAACGGGTGGTCGCTTCGTGCCGTAAATCGTGAAGGGTCAGGTTTTCTTTGAGTAAACCAGCAGCCATCAGCTTGTCCCTGAATTCACCCCACGTGTGGGTCATCGTTCTTTCTTTGACCCAAAACACCCGTTCCTTGCCCCACATAAACGAATTCAAAATGTCCACAGCTTCTTGGGACAATGGAACCTTCCGTGCGTAATCAGTCTTGTTGTTCGGCAAGTTCAGCAGACGGGCTTTCAGGTCTATGTCTTCGGGTGCGATTTCTGCTGTCTCCCCAATCCTAAGACCGACCCACATCTGCCACTTCACAAGAGGCAAAAACCATTCACGTTCATCTTTGGCTGCTTCTTTCAAAATGATTTCTTCTTCGTTCCCAACCAATCGCCTGTCACGGGGTTTGCTGGCAGAGGGCTTCTTCACCTTGTCGACCGGATTGCTTAGGTTCTCCATCCCCCATTCACTGATGGCGTGTTTGAAGACCAGCGAAATCAGGGACAGTTCACGTTTGACCGAATTTTCACTGACCCCACACTCGTTCAATCTCTTTCGCCTATATTCGGCAACGTCAGAAACCCGCACCTGACTTAGTGGCGCATCGTATTTGCCAAAGAATTGGGAAAGGGGGGTCAGCCTGTTGGTGTGAACCTTGATGTGCTTTGTGGCGCGTTTGATTTGATATTCGTTGTCACCAGCAGCACGGAAGCGGTCTTCTTCTTCATTCTCGATGAACTTCTTCGCAGCTTCTGAAAAGGGCAGCTTCGTGGAAGCCTTATCATCCACGTAAGCACCGTTGTCCATTTCAAAAATGACCTTGGCTTCAATCGCCTTTGCTTGGGCATACTTCCCGAAGGTCTTGTTGTATGGCTTGAAACCTTTCCGTGAGACGCGGACTCGATAAGTGGTGCCGCGTTTCCCTTCAACCTTTTCGATCGTCATTGTTCTTCCCGCTGTTGCCCGGTGTTTCCCAAAACCATTTGTCTAAATATTGTCTAAATGGCTGATTTTGGAAGTGTAGCAAAACAGCACAGAATCGCCCAGAAGAAATATTTTGCCTATAAGTTCCTGTTTTTAAGCATTTTTTTATAGGTAAATGGCGGAGAGATAGGGATTCGAACCCTAGGTACTGTTACCAGCACAACGGTTTTCGAGACCGCCCCATTCGACCACTCTGGCATCTCTCCGCAGATATGAGCGCGACAATAATCACGCTAGGGAAAGCGGAACATAGCTAATTGCGCTGTACCGAGCAAGCTGCGTTCAAATTCACTCATCTGGTATTTTTGAAATTTCACGTTACGACATCTAACCACTATGGATAATGGCAAGCATCTCGTATCTTTCCGGCATTGTTTGTAACCACCATTACATATTCGATAACAAGCTTATCAATCTCATCCAATTCGGGGTGATCAATATACGACAGCAAGTTCTCCAAGCCCACTTACGAAATGCCATCAACACAAAGATGCGGACTATGATGCGCAACGCATTAGTCACATTCGTTCATTTTAGAAACGCATGTCACAGCGAGTTCAATATAACGCAACTTAATACCCGCGCGTGCCTTTAACTCCATAAGCATGGCTGCGAGATGATGTGCGGCGGGAGGCACATGCGCTAGCACCTGCGCTTGATTGCCAAAAGAGCCATATTCTGTCCCATACGTTCGCACCACATTACCTATTTCGGAGGATAAGTCTTCATATGAAACTGGATCGACGCGTTCCATTAAGTTAACTCCTTCTGTATGCACTCGGGCAAAATTAAATTCAAACGGTACCGACATATGTCCTTAAATAAAAAATATAATTATCACGCTTGATGCTCGTGACGGTATCGTCATGTCTGTTTACACTGAAATGTACGATTTACATCTCGCATCTTAACAACGCACAAAGAAGCAATCTCATGGCAGTTCAAGAAATTAAGGCTGAAGTTTTTACTACCATACCAACCGAGTTCCTGAATGCAGGAAAAGAATCCTCTTGGGGCACAGCCAATCGGCCTGGCGATGACGTTCCAAGTTTCCTGGAAGGCCCTTCGTTTGATAAAAATGGGTATCTTTGGCTTGTCGATATTCCATGGGGTCGAATTTTTTCAATATCACCTGATGGGGACTGGACATTAAGAGCACAATACGATGGCTGGCCAAACGGCCTTCGTATTCATCCTGACGCTAGCGTATGGGTTGCAGACTATCGACGCGGTATTGTTAAAATTAATCCTGCCACGGGCGATATCCAGGATATTTTTGCCACCAAACGCAGTGAGGGGTTTAAAGGCTGCAACGATCTATTTTTTGGTGCAGATGGGACACTCTATTTTACGGACCAAGGACAAACCGGATTACATGATCCCAACGGGAGTGTATATCGCGTGCCATCTGGCACAAGCCGGCTTGAATGCCTGATTGGCAACGGACCAAGCCCAAATGGCCTTGTGACAAATATCGACGAGACCGCTCTTTACGTCGCAATGACCCGCGCATGTGAAGTATGGCGGGTGCCCCTTTATCCTGAAGGACCAACTAAAGTCGGCTTGTTCGCAAGATTACCTGCGGGCGTCGGCGGCCCCGATGGCATGGCGCTCGATGAAGCTGGAAACCTTTATGTATGTCATGTGAGCAAAGGCCGCATCTTTGCCTATGATCCACATGGCGATGACTTCTTAACTATAGATTGCAGCCATATAGGCCGAGCCGTTACCAATCTCGCATTTGGTGGCGACGACCAACGCGATTTGTTCATCACTGTGTCTGACGCGAATACAGTGGCCCGTGCTCGCATGCCTGTACCCGGGCGGCCGATGTATTCGCATGCTTAAGAGCATACCTAAACGATGAGGTTATTGCCCATAATTTGAAATATTAGGCCGACCGAACACAAGCGCGGGGTTGGCCTGTATCATCGTTTCAATAGCTTTAGCAGCGGATAATAAATCGAAGTCGCCACGTCGCTTACCAACGATTTGCACACCAAAAGGCATCCCAACTTCATCAAGCCCCGCTGGAATTGCTATCACGGGGTGCCCCGTCAACGTGAGAGCGGACCTTACCAAAGATGCATCGACATAGTTCTCCATAACTTTGCCGCCAACAGATTTTGGAATGCCATCAGCAATAAGGAATGGAGAGACCGCATTGCCGGGCACAATCAGAAGATCAATGTCCGCAAAATATGTTTGAAATTCAGCGTACAGCCTTGCCCAGTCACGTTCTGCCCGCGCTACATCCGCGAGTGACATACCCATCCCCGCTTCAACATTTGAAACAATATTTGGAGATAGAATATCCCGGTGATTGGCAACACGCTCAGAATGGCTGGCTAGATAGTAGACACACCTCAAGGTCCAAAATATATCGCGGGCATCTTCAAAGTTTGGATGACGTTCATCACATATGCCAAATGCTGAACTTATCTGTTTTATGACACCTTCAAATGATTGGCGAATACCATCATCGATTGGAGCCGTTCCTCCAAAGTCTGTCGACCAAGCAACGCGTAATTTCGAAACATCAACATCGGCAAGATGCCTAAACGCAGACGCATCAACAAAACTCGAGAGCGCATCCCGGTCTTCATTGCCAGCAAGCCCCGTCATCATCAATGCAGCGTCCGTGACATTACGTCCCATCGGCCCTTGAACACTAAAATGCGTATAATTCAGCGTACGTCCTTCGCGGCCGACAAGCCCCGGCGTCGGACGAAATCCAACCACCCCACTCCATGTTGCTGGATTGCGGAGGCTCCCACCCGTGTCACTGCCGTGCGCAAGTGGTAACATCCCCGTTGCAAGTGCAGCAGCAGATCCACCTGATGAGCCACCCGGTGTTCGTTCCAAATCATAAGGATTGCACGTTGCGCCAAAGACCTTGTTGTTTGTATTTGAGCCAGAGCCATATTCAGGCGTGTTTGTTTTCGCCAGGATAATCGCACCGGCCCGGCGCAATCGCACGACAAGCGCTTCATCTTCTGTCGGCACATCATTCGCGTGCAGCAGCGAACCATAAGTCGTTCGAAGGCCCTGCGTTTTATTCAAATCCTTGATGCCAACCGGCAATCCCAAGAGCGAGGGCAGCTCACCACCCTTTGCATATGCCTGCTCTGCCGCATTAGCATCTTCGCGTGCGCGAGGAATATCCATCGCCGTGATTGCATTGATCGTTCCGTTCACGGTTTCGATCCGGGCCAGACAGCTTTCAAGTAATTCAATCGGCGAAAGTTCACGCGTGGTCATTTTTCGAACGGCATCTGACGCGTTCAAATCACATGGTTGCATCACATTTCCCAATTTACGCATTAACAATCGTTGATCAGTGTGACGTACTCAGTGAAGTAGGTCTATAATATTGTCGAATTATTGAACGTGAAAATTGAAAGATATCAAAATGAGCTATGTTAAAGACATCATCTGCTGGAAATCTGGCGCATCCGTTACGGATGGTACGCCAGCTATTTGTGAACCTGGTGATTTCCCCGAAGTTCATTATGACTTAAGCCGACTAGCAAAAGAATTTGATCGCGACAAATTGTCGCATGGACCAAGTTCACTCTGGCGATACTGGCCGCTCTTGCCCGTAGACGATCCAGATAATGCCGCAACACTTGGCGAAGGCTGGACGCCGATCGTACAAACGCCTGCACTTGGCAAAGCACTTGGAAGCCCACAACTCGTCATAAAAGATGAAGGACGCAATCCGTCCGGCACATTCAAAGACCGCGGCGCATGTGTTGCAGCAACGCGGTTACGTGAACTCGGCATCAAGACAATCGTTCATAACAGTTCCGGGAATGCAGGCGGTGCATGGGGCATGTATGCAAAGCGTGCGGGCCTTAATTGCGTCAACCTACTCCCGAATGATGTCCTACCTGCAAGCCTTTGCCAAAGCGTCTATTCAGGAGCAGATACAATTTTATTAGATGGTGAATGGAAACATTCAGGACCTATGGTTGCTGAGGCTGTTCAAAAAATGGGCTGGTTCAATGTCGGCACATTCAAAGAACCGCATCGTCTTGAAGGCAAAAAAACAATGGGTTTAGAAATTGCCGAACAGCTCGGCTGGACGCTACCTGATGTCATTGTTTATCCAACTGGGGGTGGACTTGGTGCTGTTGCTATCTATAAAGCTTTTCGTGAACTCATGACGTTAGGTTGGCTTCCAAAAGGTCCTTTGCCAAAACTAATTGTCACTCAGTACGCCGGTTGCGCGCCTGTCGTGAAAGCATTCGAAGCTGGCGTAGATCATGCGGATCTTTGGGAAGATTTGGATGTGCCGCCAGGCGGTCTCAAATCAACACGCCCACCTGGCGACCAAGCACTCTTGAAGATCATTAAAGAAACCAACGGTGCGGCCATTTCTGTAACAACTGAGGACGCGATCGCTGCAACCACTCAAGCCATTGATCTGGAAGGCCTATTCCCCTGCCCCGAAGTCGGCACATCGATCGAAGGACTTCGTAAAGCTTTGGCACAAGGGATGGTCACATCAGACGAAAAAGCACTCATCATGTCGACAGGCTCTGGACTCAAGTCAGTCCCCGTATTCCCGACACCAAAATTCCGAACCGTTGAGGCGGGTGGTAGTCTCTCACCCTGATGGCGCGGCAATTAAGTGCCGCAAAACGTTTGGTGAACGATCTCGTCTGGGCGCGGTGGGCTAATATATATTGAATCATTTGACCGCGTATCAAATGGTCGCGTCACTTCATCAACCAACGCGTTGAAAGGGCCAAAGTCGTCGTTATCTTCGCCTGCGCGTATCGCCGCCTCAACCAAATGGTTCCTTGGGATTACAGCTGGGTTGACTGAACGTATCGCCGCGGCACTCTCGGCAAGAGGTCTGTCCTCCTGCTCAACGCGAGGAAGCCACTTCGTTAACCATGCTTCAAATGCTTCCATATCTTCGAAGTGGCCACGTACTTTAGCCACATCACCATCTATGGCGTCAGCAAGGCCACGAAAAGTATTCGTAAAATCAGCCTTGTCGTTGGCCATGGCTTCCAATAGCTCGAATGCCAGCGCGAGATCACCTTCATGTTCACTCAACAATCCAAGCTTCGCCCGCAGGCCTGTGACCAGCTCAGCTTCGAATTTTTCTGGAAACGCATTGACTTCGACTTGGGCCAAGGCAACCGCTTCATCCATATCAAGATTGACAATAGATACTAAACACTGTGCCAATTGAGCCAGATTCCATTGCAACACGGACGCTTGATTCCCAAACGCATATCGGCTCTGCCGATCGATGGAGCTAAATACCTTCCTTGGATGATACTCATCCATAAAAGCACACGGACCATAATCAATCGTCTCACCCGCCACCGACGTATTGTCGGTATTCATAACGCCGTGAATAAAGCCAAGCTGGAACCACTTTGATACGAGAACCGCTTGCCGCGAGACCACAGCGCCGAGCAATGCGATATAAGGCTGCTCTGCATTCTTTGCTTCCGGATAGTGGCGTTCAATCACATAGTCTGCCAACGTTCTGATACCGTCTTCATCATGCCGGGCAGCAAAAAATTCAAATGTACCAACGCGCACATGGCTCGATGCAATCCTTGTTAGAATAGCTCCCGGAAGCAACCCTTCTCGAAGCACTTCTTCACCCGTTTTAACGGCAGCAAGGGCCCGCGTCGTCGGCACCCCCATCGCATGCATCGCCTCACTGACGATGTATTCCCGCAGTACGGGCCCCAAAGCAGCACGACCGTCTCCACCGCGAGAAAACGGGGTGCGACCCGACCCCTTCAACTGGATATCACGGCGGACTCCGTCTCGATCAACAACCTCACCCAAAAGCACAGCACGGCCATCACCAAGCTGAGGTGACCAACCACCAAACTGATGTCCTGCATAAGCCAGAGAAATAGGCTCCGCACCCGACGGCACAAGATTACCAGCAAACACATTAGCCATCTCATCTGATGATAATACAGCTATATCCAAGTCTAATTTTTCAGCTAGCCCTGCATTCAATTTAATCAATTCGGGTTGCGCCACTGGATCAGGATTTTGATGGGCAAAAAATCGCTCTGGCAGACGTGCATAACTGTTCGAGAACTGGATTGAGACGTCTGACATAGTGGCTCCAATCATTGACGGTTACATGAAGATATGGGTGCATTTGTTCATGAAGCAAATGGTATCTGCGCGTTTTTCACGCGTGCTATCCTTAAGAGAGGATTTTAACAATTATTGTCTAGCGCCACGCTTATCAAAGAGTAGACTATACACTCCCAAAAGGAGACCCACCATGGATGCATCAACCAACACTATCGATAATGACCTTTCAAAAGAAATTGCTGGGGAATTTCCCGGCACCGCGCAGGGTACATATTTAAGTGCTTGTACACGTGGTCTTTTGCCTGCCTCTGCACGAACTGCACTCGACGCTCACCTTGAAGACCTGACAAACGGGCGCACAAACAAGGCCGGCTTATTCACAATGCAGGAGGATGTGCGCAAGCGTTTCGCTGACCTTATTGGCGCGCAGTCAGAGGAAATCGCATTCACAAAGAATGTCTCTGATGGCCTCAACATGATCGCAGCTTCCATTGCAATGGAGCCTGGCGACAACGTTGTTGTAACCTTGAGCCTGGAACACCCCAACAATGTCTATCCATGGCTCAATCAACGCGCACGACGCGGCGTCAATGTTAAAACAATTCCTCACAACAATGGCCACATCGATATCGATGCAATGATTGCCGCGATAGACGAGCGAACCAAAGTTGTGACGTTACCGACGGTGAGTTTTTCTCCCGGGTTCAGAAGTGATGCAAAACGTCTTGGCAAAGTTTGCCGGGAACGTGGTGTGTTTTTGCTTGTTGACGCCGTCCAATCTGTTGGCGTTCTCCATACAGATGTTGAAGACATGCTTGTTGATGGCCTTGCGACATCAACACAAAAAGGAATGTGCGGCCTTTACGGCATGGGATTTCTGTATTGTCGTACTGAATGGGCAACACGCATAGAGCCCGCTTATCTTGCACGGTTCAGTGTCGACCTGGGCCCGGATGCGCATGAAGCGACAATGGGCGATGATAATTACGGCCTGTTACCAGATGCACGTCGGTTTGATTTAGGGAATTACAATTTTCCAGCTACCACTGTTGCACAACAATCACTGATCGTCCTTAGCAACGTTGGCACCCAGCGCATTGAGCAGCATGTCATGAACTTATCACACCGTTTTATTGATGGATTGTTAGAGTATGACCTTCCAGTATCCGGTGGCGCATTTGGGGCTCATTCAAGCCACATTGTCAGCATTGGCAACATGACTAACAGTCAAAGTTCGACGGATGATGATGCACTGATGTCTTTCTCCGAGCATCTCACACAGGCAGACGTTATTCATACAGTGCGTCGTGGCATGCTTCGGTTTGCATTCCACGTTTATAACTCAATGGATGATGTTGATCATGTCCTCGCACTCACCAAAGAATGGCGTGCATCAAACGCGACATGAACAGATAGGGGGGTATCAACTTGACCGACCAAAAAATCGCAGCCCGCATGGACCTTGTTGAAACATCAGCAAGTGCCATGATGTCGCAACGCGCACGCGAAATGAAAGCTGAGGGCCTTGATGTGATTGCATTGAGCTCAGGCCAACCTGATTTTCCAACACCCGCACATGTCCTTGAGGCTGCAAACGCCGCTGCAAAACGCGGCGAAACGAAATACACCAGCATTGGTGGCTCCAATGAGATGAAGGACGCCGCCATTGCAAAATTTAAACGGGAAAACGACCTAGACTACAGCCTCAACGAAATTATTATTGGTAACGGTGCTAAGCAAGTCATCTTCAATGCATTTATGGCCAGCACCGAAGTTTGCGATGAGGTTATTTTACCAGCACCCTACTACATCGCCTATCTCGATATGATCAAGTTTACGCGCGGAACCGCCGTCATCGTCCAGTGTGGTGCGGACGCGGATTTTAAAATCACGCCTGAGCAACTTCAACAGTCAATCACCCCAAAAACCCGTTGGCTTTTGCTCAATTCGCCCAGCAATCCTACCGGCGCCGTTTACGAGGAAAGTGACTTGCGGGGGCTTGCAAACGTTCTATTAAAACATCCGCATGTTGGTATTATCGCTGATGACATTTATGAACATATCACGTTCGATGGTTTGAAGTTTGCAACAATTGCAGCCGTCGAACCGGCCTTAAAGTCTCGCACCGTAACCGTTAACGGCGTTTCAAAAGCTTATGCGATGACAGGTTGGCGGGTTGGATATGCAGGTGCATCGGCATCAATGATTGCGCAGATGCACAAACTCCAATCTTTAATCACATCTGGCGCAAGTTCCATCGGCCAAGCCGCCGCGATCGCCGCCTTAAATGGTCCTCAGGACTTTATGACCGAACGCGCAGAGTCATTTCAAGAGCGCCGTGACCTGGTTATTTCAATGATCAATCAATCGACAGGGCTTTCCTGCCCCACACCCAAAGGCGCTTTTTATATTTACCCTAGCTGCGCTGGTGTGATTGGGAAAGAAACACCTTCTGGTGCGATTATCAAAACGGATGAGGATTTTGTTGCTTACTTGCTTGAGGCAGAAAACGTCGCAACTGTACACGGTGGTGCTTATGGCGTTTCTCCGTATTTCCGTATTTCCTATGCGTCAGACATCAAAGAACTTACGGAAGCCTGTGAGCGCATACAACGTGCCTGTGCCGCATTGAAGTAACGTTTAAGCTTTATGGTTTTTCAGGATTTCCTGGATAGCATCTGAAGCAGCTATAACGTCAGATTTAGAAACGTCTAAATGCGTCACAGCGCGCATCCGCCGTTCATTTATTGCACCCATGCGAATACCTTTTTCAAGTAATCTTGATGCAATCTCAGGCGCAGAAAGTTCCGTCTCACTCACATCAAAAAAGACAAGATTTGTCTCTACGTTGGGTGGGTCAAGTTTCACACCAGGAATATCAGCAATGCGTTCTGCGAGCACCTGAGCATTTGCATGATCTTCAGCAAGTCGCTCAATATTATGCTCCAGCGCATACAGACCGGCCGCCGCAATCACCCCAGATTGACGCATCGCGCCACCAAGTCGGTGTTTCCACGTCCACGCCTCATCAATAAAGTCTTTTGAGCCAGTAAGGACGCTTCCAACGGGTGCGCCTAACCCCTTAGATAAATCAGTCCAGGCACTATCGCATGACGCTACGAATTCTTTTGCAGATACACCTGATGCAACAACTGCGTTCATCAACCTGGCACCGTCCGTATGAACAGATAAGCCGGCATCTTTCGCAACTTTCGCTACGTCATTTATTTGATCAACCGACCATATAGCACCACCACCCTTATTCGTTGTCTGCTCGATATGAGCGAGCCTCGAATGAGGAGAGCGCGATCTTGAAGGTCGAAGCCGAGCTTTCAATTCATCCGCAGAATAAATACCAAGCACCGTATCAATAGGTGTTATCGAAATACCACCAAAAATCGCCACACCACCACCTTCTGAACCAATGATATGTGCATCTGATGAGCAAATGATATCATCACCAGGCGCGCAGTGCGTCAGCAGCGCAACCACGTTTGACATAATACCGGAAGGTAAAAAAACAGCTGCTTCCTTACCAAGCAAAGTAGCGACACGCTCACACAAGGTCGTTGTTGTTTTGTCTTCGTGCTTTTGCTCGTCGCCAACTTCGGCATCATACATCGCTTTGCGCATGCCTTCTGAAGGCTTGGTCGATGTATCGCTACTTAGATCAATACGCAGTGTCGGTGCCATTGTTAATTACACCGCCTGCAATGCGGACATAAAGCGATCAATATCTTCTTCATTATTATAGAAGTGCATGGATGTTCGTAAGTGCCCGTCTTTCTCGGCAACGATGATATCTTGAGCCTTGAGCGCGTTCACCGCATCACCTGCGTGCTGTCCTAAATCAAGACTTACAATCCCTGCACGCTCAGCCCAAGGCCTCGGTGTGCGAACTTGCACTTGATGCTTATCTGCAGCTTCAATGAGATACGTTGTTAATTCACAAACTCGCGCCTCAATGTTCTCCAGACCTATTGATTTCACATACTCAGCGGATCGTCTCTGTACCCAAGTCCCTAAGAAGTTTGGATTTCCATATTCAAACCGATGCGCATCAGTTTCAAGTTCAGGTGCCTGCACCGTACGGTCCAACGTATTAAAGCTGTATTTCGCAGCATACGGTGGCATCAGCATTTGGGTCATTTCCGGTGTCGTATACATGAAACCCGCACCAGCCAGACTAAACTGTGCCTTATGCCCACCCGAAATAAGAACATCTACACCAAGTTCGCTAAACGGCGTGGAAAGAATACCCACACCCTGAATACCATCGACCATGATCTTGATGCCTTGCTCATGGCAAAATGCTGAAAGCGCCTTCAAATCTGCACGGTAGCCATTGCCATACACAACCCAGGCTACGGCGAGAATACGGGTCTTTGAATCAATCAAGTCGCGATACTGGTCAATCGTTACCCGGCCATCTTCGCCAGGCTTTGCCATACGAATTTCAATGCCACGGCGTTCTAGATGACGCCACGGGAAAGTATTATTTTCGTGTTCGAACTCACTGATGACAACGTTGTCGCCTTCATTCCAAGGGAACCCTTGCGCAACGATATTCACACCCTCAGATGTGTTCTTGATCAATGAAATGCATTCCGGTGGCGCACCGTATAAATCTGCAACGGCTTCACGGGTTTTCTCGATTTCCCCCATAGAAAAAGCCAACTCGCCAGCGTTCTCGTATATATCCTTCATCCAAGACTGCATTGACTGCTCAACACTTCTGGGCAAGATCGCTTTATTCGCCAGATTCAAATAACAAAAATTTTCTGCTGTTGGAAAATCTTTGCGCAGTGCTACCCAATCAACAGGTGTTGTCGATTCTTCTTGCATTTAACTATGCCCCCAAATGTGCTCGTCAGATTATTCTAGTGCGTAAGAATTTGATTAAGGAAAAGTTGCGTCCGCTCACTCTTTGGTTTCGTGAAGAACACATCAGGTGACGCAATTTCAACAATTTCGCCCTTATCCATAAAGACCATGGTATCAGCAACTGTCTTCGCAAAACCCATTTCGTGGGTCACAACAATCATTGTCATACCGTCATCAGCCAGTTCGACCATAACGTCCAAGACTTCTTTAATCATCTCAGGGTCGAGAGCAGATGTTGGCTCATCAAAAAGCATGATGCGAGGTTGCATACATAAGGACCGTGCGATCGCAACGCGTTGCTGCTGACCACCAGATAGCTGTCCCGGATATTTGTAGGCTTGTTCTGGAATCTGCACGCGCTCAAGATACTGCATTGCGATTTCTTCGGCATCAGCCTTTGGCATCTTACGCACCAACATTGGTGCCAGGGTCAAATTGTCGATCACACGCATATGCGGGAATAAGTTAAACGACTGAAAGACCATGCCGACTTCACTACGCACCGCCTCAATATTCTTAAGGTTATCCGTGAGTTCAATATTATCGACGATGATCTCGCCTTTTTGATGATGCTCAAGACGATTGATACATCTGATCATTGTTGATTTGCCTGACCCAGAAGGTCCGCAAACAACAACACGTTCGCCACGGTTGATTGTGATGTTCACATCACAAAGTGCCTGAAAGTCGCCGTACCATTTGTTTAGGTTAACGAGCTGTATAACGGGTTCAGCGGTTGATTGATCACTCATAATTGTCTCTCCGGACTTTAACTTTAAAATCTTTTACCTTCGCTAAGCCACCGCTCGACGAGCTGGCTGTACTTGGAAAGGGCATAACAGAACATGAAATAGACGAGGCCAACGCAAAGGTAAGCTTCGAGTGTAAAGCGGCGCCATTCAGGATCCTGCATAACGGCCGTCGTCGCCGTTAGAATATCGAACAACCCGATAATCAGAACAAATGACGTATTCTTGAAAGCGGCAATGATGTGATTGACGATTCCAGGCAAGCAGATCCGCAGAGCCTGCGGCAGAATGATCCGTATCATAATGTGCCAGTACCCAAGACCTAACGCCTCAGCCGCTTCATACTGACCTTTAGAGATCGCCTGAAGTCCACCACGTATGACCTCGGCCTCATAACAGGCGAAGAAGATTGCCATACCAACAACCACGCGAAGCAACTTATCAAACTCAAGTCCCTGTGGCAGGAATAGAGGGAATACGTTCACTGCGACAAAAAGGATCGTGATCAACGGTACACCACGCAGGCTTTCAATGAAAACGACACAAACTGCTTTAACCGCAGGCATATTTGATTGCCGGCCAAGTGCCAACAGAATGGCTAATGGAAATCCGATTACCAATGTGCCTGAGAACAGGATCATTGTAAGTGGCAGGCCACCCCATTGAGATGTATCAACTTCAGCTAAGCCGAGGAAACCACCCCACATTAATGTTAGCGTCGACACCAATGTAAAGATCCAGGCCGGCACAAGTATCCGGTAGCTCCAGAACTTTGGCATCATCGTTATAACAATGGCAGAAATATAAATAAGCACCGCGATGATGAGGCGCCAATGCTCTTCATATGGATAGACACCAAAGAACATAGGGCGGTGCTTCTCGCCAACAACAGCCCAACAAGCACCCTCCGCCGCACGGCATACTTTGTGATCACTCGTGACAAAAACGGCGTCAAAAAGTGCCCACTCAATAAAGCCCGGCAAGAAATAGATAAGGCCGATGAGGCATATCGCCGTAACAGCAGCATTAAACGGTGTACTAACCAAGTTCTCGCGAACCCAACGTAGTACCGGAATTCGTTCAATAGGTGGAGGTGCTGTCCGTTTGGACCCGCCAGCGACGACCTCGGGTGTAGCTTGATCGTTCATCCCTCAGCGCTCCTTGATTGCCGCAACGCGGTTGTAAATGTTCATACAGATCGAGATCACGATACTGATCGATAGATATACCATCATCATGACTGCGATAGCTTCGACGGACTGCCCGGTCTGGTTCAACGTGGTATTACCAATATTGACCAAATCGGGATAACCGATAAGCACACCCAGTGAAGAGTTCTTTGTCAGACTTAGATACTGACTGGTTGTTGGCGGCACGATCACCCGCAATGCCTGTGGCATCGTCACGTAACGCATGATGAAACCAGGCCGCAAACCAAGTGCGCGTGCAGCTTCAATCTGGCCAGAAGCAACCGATTGAATGCCTGAGCGCACAATTTCAGCAATAAATGCACCAGTGTAGAATGTAATACCAACTAAAAGCGCAATAAGTTCCGGTGAAAATTGCAATCCACCTTTAAAGTTGAAGCCTTGTAAGGATGGTACGTCCCATACAAGAGGCGCACCAAACGCAAGCCAAACTAATAATGGTGGGGCAATAAGAACGCCCAAACCTTTCCAAAGTGTCGGAATATATTCACCCGTTCGCTCACGTTTGCGTTGCGCCCATTTGTTAAGGACCACAACGCCAATAATGCCGACGAGCAATGCAACACCAACCCAAACATAGGCATCATTTGCAACCGGGAACGGCATCACGACGCCGCGGTTCATAATGAACGCACCTTCAAATGGTATAATCGCCTGCTTAGGCGCTGGCAAAAGATGGATAACTGTCCCCCAGAAAATCACATGGAGTACAACGGGGACGTTCCGGCATATTTCAACATACCAGGACGCAATCGTTGAGAGCAGCCAGTTACTGGAGACACGTGCCACACCCATGAACACGCCTAGGAATGTCGCCAGGACAATGCCCAAAACTGCGACACGAAGGGTATTGAGAAACCCGACGAGCAGCGCGCGTCCATATGTATCACCGGCATCATATCTGATCACCGACTCGCCGATATCAAAACCAGAGGACGTCGTTAAGAAGTTCCAACCCGTCGCGATACCTTGGCGCGCCAGGTTCTCATTAACGTTACTGTACAGATACCATCCGAGGAGCGTCAAAAGCCCAAACAGGACTGCCTGATAGGCGACACTCCGAAATGCGTTACTGTAAAAAATAGACTCGTCGGTCTTATTCTTAGTTTCCATGGTCAAAGCAATACTCAGCTTGAAGTGGCAGGGATAGCATCTTGAATTTAAATGGATGAGGTCGGCGTGATCTGAATCATCTCAGCTCTCGCCGACCGTCCAATTTACACGGTTGCTTAAATAATTAAGCAACACGCATCATAGTTTAGTGGATATCACTTCATTGGGAAGCCGTACATTAGGCCACCCTTAGTCCACAATTCGTTGATGCCACGCTCTAGGTTAAGTGGCGGACCCCAGTTGCTATCATAGATCTCACCATAGTTTCCGACCTGCTTAACAACGCGGTAAGCCCACTCTTTATCAAGACCAAGCTTGGCGCCGAGATCACCCTTAACACCAAGCAAACGTTGGATATTAATGTCGTTTGAAGCCTTCATTTCATCAACGTTTTTCGATGAAATACCCCATTCTTCAGCATTGAAAGTTACATGCGTAACCCACTTAATGATGTCGAACCACTGGTCATCGCCAGCACGAACGCCAACGCCAAGAGGCTCTTTAGAATAAACACCCGGAATGATCATGTGATCAGCAGGATTGCTAGCATCAAACTGCTGGTGACCAGGCAAACCGGCCTGATCCATTGCAAGCACGTCACAACGACCGGACATATAAGCGCCAACCAACTGCTTGGAGCTTTCGATCACAACTGGCTTGTAGTCCATCTTTTTAGATGCAAACAACGCTGCGATGTTTTTCTCGGTTGTGGAACCTGGGAAAACGCAAACTGCAGCACCGGCAAGGTCGTCGACCTTCGTAGCGCCAATAGATTTACGTACCATAAAACCAGTACCTGTATAGAACGTTGGCGGACCAAAGTTGAGGCCAAGCGCGCTATCACGTGTCAGCGTAATCGTTGTTGTACGTGACAACATATCGACTTCGCCTGACTGCAAAGCTGGGAAGCGCTGCACACTACCTAAAGGCATGTACTTAACTTTCTCAGAATCGCCTAGGACGGCTGCAGCAACAGCGCGGCAAAAATCGACGTCGAGACCTTTCCATTTCCCTTGGCTGTCTGCAATCGCAAAGCCGTAACGGCCCTGGTGCACACCGCAAAGAACTTCACCGCGTTCTTTAACGGCCTTTAGTGTTGGCCCATCATCAGCTACTGCTGGTGCTGCAGCAAATGCCGCCGTACCTGCAACGGCAAGGACTGCCAGTGATTTGATTGTTTGTCTCATCGCATAAATCTCCCTAATGCGTTTAAAAAGTGCGCTAACGGCAAGGCACGCGATTTATATTTAATGCCGTCAATGTCCAAGCATCCCGTGAAGGACCTCAGGCATTCCTTTTTTGGTCTAGCGCCATCGAAGGCATCAACCAAAACTCTAGTTTTATGCATAACCATCACCCATCGACCTTTTTCTTAAGGTCTGGCTGATGACCCGCTGCAAGTTGTTCGAAAATCCGCGAGCGGACATCAAGCCCTTTAATAAGGTGATCACAAATTAGCTGGCGTGCTTTGGCACCATCGCTACATTCAATCGCATCAAGAATAGCTAAATGCTCTTTGACTGATTCTCGAACCCGTTCATGATTATAAAATCTTGGCAGTCCGAGTGTGACCCGATGCCTTAGGCGAAGCGGTTCATAAATTTCAACTAAATATCTATTCTTGGCCGCACGAAATATCTCAATATGAAAATCCTGACCGACCTTATGAGTCTCAGTGAGATCGAAATCAGCAGGTTTTGCGATCATATCCTCAAACTGTTTGCGAAATTCAGGGAAAGCGTTAGTTGGGCCGCGCTCTGCCGCAAGAAATGCAGCCATGCCCTCAATACCGATACGCGCTTCATAAATTTCTTGAACTTCATCTATCGTCAGTTCACGCACATAAGTCCCACGTGCAGGGCGGACCTCAATGAGCCCTTCTCGGGTCATACGGCGGATAGCTTCGCGTACGGGCGTACGCCCCATCTGCAAGTTATCCGCGAGTTTCCGTTCTGAAAGGGCTTGCTCCGTGGCAAGCTCTCCGCTCAGGATAAGATCCAAAAGCAGCATATAGGCGCGGTCGCGTTCAAAAACTGACGTATCTGACATACCGGTATACCAGTTGAATTTAGATTATGAGTCAACGCAAGAACGACAATTTTGTAATTTGCCTAATTTTTTTACCAAAGCATCATCGCTGTAGCCAAAGGTTTCCAATAAATAGTTTTGCCTTGAACATCAGAATCCCTAATTTTAGCTTTTAATCGTAAAAATGAGTAATTTCAGAGCATTCTTTCTTTAGTGAGGACATTAATTATGGTGAATGAAAAGTCTTTGATCGATACAATCATTAAGGATGGTATCGGTAGAATCACAATTAATCGCGCCGAAAAACGGAATGCCATGACGCTCGGAATGTGGCGCGATCTTGGTGCTGTCCTTGAGGCTTGGGCAGAAAACTCTGAGATCAGAACCTTGATCATTGCTGGCGATGGGGACTTAAGTTTTTGCGCTGGCAATGATATCAAAGAATACGTAACCATTCGCGTAACGCCTGAGCAAAGAGAAACCTACGATGCGACAACAACGCATACTTACGACCTTTTAAGAACATTCCCAAAACCCACGATTGCGAGAATTACGGGATTTTGTGTTGGTGGCGGTATGGAGCTGGCACTTTTGTGTGATCTGCAAATTGCTGCTGATACCGCAACGTTTGGCGTCACTCCGGCGCGCCTTGGGATTGGTTACAAGCTCAACGATGTTCAACTATTGTTGACCAATATTTCAGCCAAACACGCCAAGGAGATTCTCTATACCGCAGACCGGTTCCCGGCGGACGATGCTGTCAGATGGGGATTGATAAGCCGCAGCGTTCCCGCGGGAGAGCTTGATGCGACGATTGCGACACTTGCAGCACGCATTGCCGCCAACGCACCTATGACCGTAAACGCTTTGAAACAAACAATTCATGAGGCCATAAAGGCAGAGCCCAACGAGGATTTATGTAACGCCTTAGTTGCCGCTTGTGATGCCAGTTCAGACCGTATCGAGGGACAAGCTGCATTTGCAGAAAAACGTAAACCTAAATTTACAGGCACATAGGAAAACTATTTTGTTGGGGCATGAAGCAATAATAGCAAAAAAAATGTGGCCGATAAAATCACACGCGACATCACTCGTAGCCTAAAATACTATCTCCGGGCCTGTCGCATTTGTGGGTATTTTAACATACTACAAGAATGCCCATTCTCTCAGCGTCATATGTCACCAAGCTCATCGTTATCGCCCGCTCGCCGTGCCAGCACGCCTTGGATCTGCTCCTGCTGATAACGTACCTGTCTCAGAATCAGAAACGACAGCCAAAACACCACCTGCTTTCCAAGTACCATCTTGCCAACGTTCGACCTTATGGCCGCGCTTTATCAGGTCTTCAACGACAACGTCTGGAATACTTTGCTCAATCATCAAGAGATCAGGGTTATAGGTATTTGGCGCAAACGACGACGGAAAACTGTATGTCGCAAATCGCGGTGCCTCGACGGCTTGCTGAATATCCATGCCAAAATGGAATTTGTTCACATAGACCTGCATCATGGCTTGAATTTGCACATCACCACCAGGCGTTCCAAACGCCATTAATGGCTTGCCATCTTTCAATGCAATGGCTGGATTAGGCGTCAGGCGAGGTCGCTTACCAGGGGCCAACGCATTTATTGACTCTGACGTGCCCCGCGATTGAGACCCGCGCGAAGACGGGCATAACCCAGTGCCCGGAATAACCTCAGTATCTGCAGATGTGTCACTTGGCGTCGCCGAGAACATATTCCCATCACGGTCAATGACAGCAACATACGATGTGTCTGCAGACGCAGGATCAGCCATCGGGTATTTTCTGCCAGGTGATGTGTCATGGGGATCATTCTCTCCATTAAGATCAGGCCCAGCCTGTATTCTATCATGTCGCGTGCCACCCAAAATAGTTCCTGCAGGCGGCATGCCTTTGTGGGCATGGTCCATATCGATCAATGCCATTCGCTTCGCAAGATATTCAGGATCAAGCATTTCGGTCACTGGCACATCAACAAAAGCGGGGTCTGTGACGAAGGCCTCACGATCTGCAAAGACCAATTTAAAGATTTCAGTCATCGTGTGGATATAGTCAGCCGAATTATGCTTCAATTTCGATGGATCAATCATTTCCAACATCCGAAAACCCTGTGCCAGCGAGATACCCTGACACCAGGCACCGCAGGTCACGATTTCGGCATCGTGAAAAGGAACGGACAGTGGTTCTTCGTACTGAACACGATAGTCGGCCATATCTTCCATGCGCATAAAACCATCATTCGCAATATGGAAATCACAAATCTTGCGGGCAATGTCGCCTTTGTAGAATGCATCACGTGCCGCCTGGATACCTCGAAGACGATCCCCACCAGCTGACTGCTCTTCATCAATCATATATTGGATAGAGGCCGCAAGCTCGGTTTGAACAAAAATCTCACCGACCTCAGGTGGGCGTCCGTTTGGCAAATAGATTGACTGCGTGGCGGGCGAGCGGCGATATGCTTCTTCATTACTCGCAATAAACTCGGCAAAAACAGGATAGACCGCAAAGCCTTCACGTGCATACCGTTCAGCGTATTTGGCGACATCACCAAACCGCATCGTACCATACTCTCCTAACGCCTCAATCCAGGCTGCAGGGGCCGCAGGTACCACTGTCCGCTGAATACCTTGGGGCATTGCACCGCCATGCTTTTTTTCAAAATAATCGACGGACGCCAATGCCGGCCAAACACCCAACCCATCAATCGTGATCGTTTTCCCGGTCTCAGCCATCCGGATCATGATGGGCGCCACACCAGCGAAATTCACCAAGTCACTATGAAGGATTCCCAACGCCATCCCGGCAGCCACACCTGCATCAATGGCATTGCCACCTGTTTCCAGTATTTCCATACCAGCTTTGGTCGCGAGTTCGTGGCCTGAAGAGATTGCATATTGTTGCGCTAAAACCTGGGGACGTGATATGATCATAATTTGCTGCTCTCAATCAATTCGGTGGAGGGGCTACGTTTAATAATAGCTCCATTAAATCGCGGCCAAGGACGATGTGTCCATCGAAGATTTGCTTCATCTCAGTGACTAATTGTTCAAGGACATTTGGCGCATCTAAAAGATTAATGAAATGGATTAACACAACAATTTTTACATAGGCACGACTTTAGCCGCAACATTAAGTTATGATTTTGTGAAGTAGAAATCAAAACCATCGAAGACTAAGGCACAATCATCAACAAACATCACGTCATTAGCTTTCTTTTATAACCCAGGCTTGAGGGCCTCATCCGAGACGGCTATTCTAAATCCGATGGCGACGCTCTTTTCCTCGTTAAACCTCCCATCGCACTGGCCTTCCTGGTCGCATCTGTTTTCATTATTTACTCTGCAACGCGCGGAACCAAACCCACTTAGTAAGAATAGTCTCGTTATAAAAGGAATGACCCGTGAGCACCCAAACCGAAGACACCCCTCTTGTAAATGGCAAACCTTATCGCCTACGTTTGCCCGGCCCAACTACTGTTCCCCTGCGCATTCGCGAAGTATCCGCGCAAGCGATCCTCAATCACCGCGGGCCTGAATTCGCATCGCAGCTAGGCGAAGTGGTCGAAATGCTGCGCCCAGTCATCGGCACTGCTAATGACATTCTTATGTTTGCCAGTTCTGGTACTGGCGTGATGGAGGCAAGTCTTGCCAATGTCCTCGCACCAGGTGACAAAATCCTAGTTCTTAGCAACGGCCAATGGGGTGAACGGTTTATCAGCATTGCCAACGCACTGTTCCAAGACATCACAATCGATAAGATCGAAGTCCCCTGGGGTGCCGCAATTTCGGGCAATGATCTCAAGGAACGCCTTTCCTCGGATGATTATGCTGCTGTTATTGCTGTTCATAACGAAAGCTCGACAGGTGCGATTTCTGATCTCGCTGAAATCGGTGCATTGGTCCGTGAAACATCCGCAGTTCTCATCGTTGACTCTATAAGTGGAACGGGTGGCATGGAAATGCGCCAAGATGAATGGGGCATTGATGTCTTGTTAACGTCGTCACAAAAAGCACTCATGTGCCCTCCTGGTATTGGTATTGTCAGCGTCAGCGATAAAGCATGGGAACGTATCGAAAATGATGCTAGGCGTGCACGATTCTATTGGGATTTTCGCAAAGCCCGCGAATGGGCACCCAAAGGACAAACTGCCTTCACGCCGCCAGTATCCCTTATTGCTGGCTTACACGAGGCATTGGTATCTATTCACGAAGAAAGCCTACAAGCTGTCCTCAAGCGTCATGAACAGCTCGCAAAAGCACTTCAAGCAGGTGGACTTACCATGGGCTTCACGCTTTTCCCAACAGCACCCATGACGTCAAATACTGTGGCTGTTTTTGCCGTACCAGATGGCGTCGACGGGGTGGATATTGTGAAGCGAATGTATAAAGATCACGGAAGTGTCATTGCGGGATCACGAAATGCACTTCGTGGAAAGATCATTCGTATTGGTACGATGGGCGCCGTGACAGAGGATGATATTATGACTGACCTCGAACATCTTGAAGCGACGATGATCTCTCTTGGCGTTGATTTAACTCCAGGGGCAGCGGTTGCTGCTGCACGAGCCACCCTCTGATGCCGTCAAGTTCTGTCACGCCTGCAACGATCAGCGAGAAAATACTTTCAGCGCATTGTGGTCGCGAATGCCGAGCCGGTGAAAGCGTTGTCTGCAAAGTCGATGCAGCTATGGCGACCGACGGGTCTGCGCCAATGGCTATCGATTACTTCAATAAGATGGGTGGTAAGAAACTCGCCGAGCCTCAATCGATGATTTTTGCCCTTGATCACTATGCCCCGCCGGACAACCCAGCGACCGTAGAGCTTCAAGATCGCATCCGCCGCTTTAGTGAAGAACAAGGCAACACCCTTTATGATATTGGGGCCGGCATTGGGCATCAGTTGATGATCGAACGCGGACATGTGAAACCGGGACAACTCATTGTTGGCGCTGACAGCCATTCGGTTGCATATGGTGCCGCAAATGTCTTTGCAACGGGTGTCGGTTCTTCAGACCTTGCCGCCGTAATGTTAACAGGCAAGCTATGGTTCAAGGTTCCAGAAAGTATTCGCGTCACGTTGACAGGCAAACTTCCAAATGGCGTTGATGCCAAAGACATCGCGCTTGAAATTAATCGTACGCTCGATCCTGCCGAAGCGTCGTATCGCACGCTTGAGTTCCAAGGCGATGGTGCCGCATCACTTACATTCGAAGAACGTATGCTACTGACGAATATGTCTACGGATGCGGGTGCCAAGGCAGGCGTATTCGCTGCTGATGCAACAACGACTGCATATTTAAATGCTGGCGATGACGTGGGTGTGGCCGTGCATGCTGATAAAGATGCTGTGTATGCGCTCGATTTAAATATCGACCTGGATCAGCTCACACCGCGTCTCGCGCGTCCGCCTGTCGATGGTGCAGCCGCTGAGATTGTCGGGATAGAACAGGATCTAGGGACACCCGTCGACATGGTATACCTCGGCACATGTACAGGTGGTCGTAAATCTGACCTCGAGCGTGCTTTGAACGTACTCCGTACCGGTGGCACTAAACATAAGCGGGTGCAGCTTATCGTCACGCCAGCGTCTGATCGCGTATACAGCGATCTTGCAACTGAAGGCATGCTCGCTGAATTTATCGCACTCGGAGCGCTGGTCATGACACCAGGATGCGGATCATGCTGTGGGACGTGCGGCACAATCCCAGGCAACGAAAAAGTCGTTATGTCTGCTGCGAACCGTAACTTTACCGGCCGCATGGGGAATGCAAAAGCACGGGTCTACTTAGCTTCACCAGAAGCGTGCGCCGCCGCCGCAATCACAGGTGAAATCACCGACCCAAGGACCTTCCTTGAGGCCCAGCAATGACCTCACTTACCATTAATGGCCCTGCACGTCTTGTTGGCGCGGATATCAATACGGACTACATAATCTCATCTAGACGAAAGCGCGTCACAATCGATCCTGATGCCCTCCAGCTACATATTTTTGAAGACTATAATGCTGAATTTGGCCAAAGCCTTAAACCAGACGATATCATTGTTGCGGGTAAGAATTTTGGTTGTGGGTCTGCAATGGAGGTCGCTGTTACGGTTGTTCGCGCCGCAGGTATTTCCTGTGTGCTAGCGCCCAGTTTTGCCCGTGCGTATTACCGTAACGCAATCAATAACGGCTTGTTACCAGTTATCTGTGATACATCAAGTATCCAGGAAGGTGACACGTTATCCATTGTATCCGAAGGCAATGACATTCATGTCACCAACACAAGCCGCGACATATCAATTGGCGCTGCATCCCTTTCATCAATGATGATCGAAATACTGAAAACAGGTGGACTCACGGAATATCTCCGCAAGCATGGCGACTTTCCAAGCGAAATTTAAACGACACTTAGACTGATAACGAAAAAGGAATACGAACATGGCTGTACAAAAATTTAATGTTTATTTTGAAAAACTCTCAGCAGAGACGCTTGAGCAATGGAGCAAAATTCCACCTGCAATTGCAACAGATTGCATGAACCGCACCAACTCTATGTCTGGCGATATGCAGCCTATATCTCTCGGCATGAAAATTTGTGGTCAGGCGCGTACCGTCACAACAATGGTCGGCGACAACGGTGCCAGCCATGCTGCCATCGGCATGCTAGAGCCTGGCGAAATCATGGTTATTGACGCCCGCGGCCACAAAGAAACGGCTGTTTGGGGTGGCATCATGACCCGTGCCGCAATGAAGCAAGGCATCGGCGGCTTGATTGTTGATGGCGCTGTCAGAGACGCTGATGAAATTCGTGAATTCGGCTTTCCAACATTTGCCCTCGCGACCTGCCCTGCGGGCCCTAGCAAAGGCTTTGGCGGCATCATTGATGGTGTGATTTCTTGTGCACGCTGCCCTGTAAAACCTGGCGATGTCGTTATTGGTGATGACGACGGCATCACGGTCATTCCATTGGAACGTCAGGCACAAATTCTAAAAGCGTGCATCGAAAAAATTGCACAAGAAGAAGCCACGAATGCAGATATCAAAAAAGGTGTTCTACCTGGAACACGATTTGGTCTGGAAATCGAAGAAATTAGCTAAGCCATTCAGGCTGAAGTATAGCGAATACCCTGGGCGGACAGCATCTATGAATGTCCGCTCAAGAGCCCGATGCTGACGGTGTCACTGGGCCATATGCCAAGATACGTGTGACGGCACCTTCTAGCGTATTATCACTACAATCTGGCATCTCTATTTTAGCATGTACAAACCTGTCATGCCGCTCCATCGACCTGTCATAAGCCGGGTCGTAATGCGCCTCAAGGAGTTCAACAGCCAATAGTTGCCAGTCTTTGGCATCAATCAATGCTTGCCAGATATCTGTACGCTCGCGCCCATGGCGATGCGTCATTCCCGTAACAAGCTTGTTCAAATCCGAAATATCATGCGTGAGATGCTCGTAAGCGCCCAGCAAATATGTCGCGCGATCTGTCCTCGGTGCTGAAACAGCGATTTGTGGCGCAGCCGCAATGCTCTTCCATAACTCCGGAGCAAGCTGAACGTTCCCAACCTTTGAGCTTTCAGATTCGACATACACAGGTCGTTCAGGATCGAAACTCTGCAATTTCTTATTTAACTGAGATTCGAACATCCGTTGGCTTGGCTGAGGGCTGTCTTTGATATGGCCCAGCAATGACCCGCGATGATTGGCAATGCCTTCAAGATCAAGAACCTGCGCACCTTTGGCTTCTAATCCAGTCAGGATATCAGTTTTCCGTGATCCTGTTCGCCCTGCAACAACAATGAACGACAGCGTCGAAGGCACTGCCTCGAGGCCTGACATGACATCGCGGCGATATTGCTTATATCCACCAGTCAGCACATAGCTACGCCAACCCACCTCACTACAGATACGGGCAAACGCATGCGAGCGCTGTCCACCACGCCAACAATGGATCAGTGGCGAAAAGCTGGATGGCAGATCGAATAACTTTGTATCCAAATGATCGGCTATATTCCTAGCCACAAACGCAGCACCCTTTTTACGTGCGATAAACGGGGACTCTTGCTTATAAAGCGTTCCAATGGTGACGCGCTCTTCATCCGACAGAACGGGCATATTCACAGCACCAGGAATATGATCGTCGGCGAACTCAATTGGCGAGCGCACATCAATAATCATATCATAGTCGGACGCTTGCCACGAGGTTACATCTGTTATGGGCGCGCTCATCTTGGGGTCACCTGTTGTTAGTATTTAGTATTGGAGCCTTGGTTATCACTTACACAAACGAAAGCCACTAAAAACGTCCCAGCGTTCAGGTTCGAAATAGTTTCGATAGGTCCCCCGCATCATCCGCGACCTCGTCGTCCACGCACCACCGCGCAGAACCTTTGTCTCGCCAAATAGCATTCGCGAGTAGTCTTCGTAGGCATCTGTTTCAAAGCCCGGGTATGGCGCGAACGTATCCGCACACCATTCCCAGGCATTACCAAGCATCTGCCTGCACCCAAAGGCACTATCCCCTTCAGGGAAAGCAGCAACATCAACCGGCCCCATATGACGACCGTCCAAGTTTGCAATCTCATCACCATGCGGATCATTCCCCCATGGATAGATACGCTTCGTGTCAGGAGCAATAAGTCCATCTGGCGATTTTTCACCAAGGGCTGCGACTTCCCATTCCGCTTCACTCGGCAATCGCGCGCCAGCCCAACGAGCATATGCATTAGCTTCATACCAGCTCACATGGATAACAGGTTCATGATCAGCAAGTGGCAAGATTTGATCGAATCGCCGCACCATCCATCCATCTGAGCCCGCATCAATCCAGTATCCTGGATGGTTTATTTCGCGCTGATTTCGCCATTTAATGCCGTCGAGGCACCAAAATTCGTCTCGCGCATACCCGCCATCATCAACGAAATTTGTAAATTCAATATTTGTTACAGGCGCCTTCGCTATTGAAAACGGCTCAACAGTGACCGAGTGCGCCCATTTCTCATTATCAAAATTGAATGCACCATCATCTGGCACGCCTATTGAAAAAGTGCCGCCCGGCACATCAACAAACCCAATATAAGGGCCCGCCTTTCGGTGGCTGTCCGTATCTAAAGTATTTGCAAAAACAGGTGTGGGATAACCTAAGGTTTGTCTGCCCCATAAAAATGCTTCGGTATGCATATCCTCGTGAAACACGCCAAACTGACACATAAAGCGTTGTGCATCGGTTATGCCTTCATCTCTTAAGCACGCAATAAGGGCGTCCTGCGTACCCTGCATGTAGTCCAGCGTTTCATCGAATGACAGAAGAGGAAGGTCCCAGCGGGTTTCGTGTACGACGGCGATCGAGTCGTATATCGCATCTGCCTTATCGCCCAGGATACTTTCCCGGCCATAAAGTGCCCGCAGCACAAAGTACTCATAGAAGTATGCAACGTGCCCGACTTCCCAACGTAAAGGGTTCACCGTATCCAACTTTGGGCCAATGAGCTGCTCAGCATTTAGGTCAGTAATAAGCTCCAATGTGCGAAGACGTGTGTCTTGCAGCATCTTGATCAATTGTGTCGTGGTAACTTGCGTGGTCATATAACACTCTTATTCATGGTGGAGATCAGGCTGTTTTGAAAATTACTCTCATTACGCCCGCGAAGAAACACTCGAAGAACGGAAATATGTCCACGGCACTCAGGTGGGCACAGATTTTACGTGATCAAGGGCATAGCGTTTATGTCGATAATACATACAGCGGATATGAATATGATCTGATGATCGCTCTCCATGCGTGGAGAAGCGCCACCTCAATTGCCGAATTCAAAACACGATTTCCAAAGAAGCCATTAATCGTTGCCCTTGGTGGCACTGACGTGAATACGTTTTTAAAAACTGATCCTGAACCTACATTAAAATCTATGGACATGGCAGATGCACTGGTTTGCTTAAATAGCACAATCCAAAAGGCATTACCTAAACATCTGCACTCGAAACTTCATGTCATTCTTCAATCTGCCAATCCATTGTCGCGCCCAAGCTCGCCCCGAAAACGCAGCTTTGGTGTCTGTGTCATTGGCAACCTTCGAGAAGAGAAAGATCCGTTTCGCACTGCGCGCGCCTCAAGATTGTTACCCGCAAGTTCTAAACTCAAAGTACGACATTTGGGTAAAGCCTATTCGGCTAAATGGGCAGCTCAGGCAGAATCTGAGATGGCAGAGAACCCGCGTTACAATTGGATTGGAGAAGTCACCCGCGCGCAAGTTCGTCAAGAGTACGCAAAAACCCACCTGATGGTCATCAGTTCTAATCAGGAAGGCGGCGCCAATGTCGTTTCCGAAGCGATTGTCGCCGGTGTCCCGATCATTGCATCTAAGATTGATGGAAATGTTGGGTTATTAGGCGAGAATTATCCCGGCTACTATCCTGTGCGTGATGAACGCGCACTAGCCAACTTATTGATCCGTGCAGAGACTGATGCTGATTTTCTAGCGTCTCTTCAAGCCCATTGCGACCAACTACGTCCGTTATTCACGCTAGCCAGCGAAGCGGCCGCATGGAGAGATCTTTTTTCGCAAGTTACGAAATAAGCGTAACAGGCTCCAGATGATCGGTTTCAGCCAGAACCTTACCAATCACGGTGGCATGCACATATCCAGCGGCCTTTAGATCAGTCAAACAAGCTTCAGCATGATCAGGGTGAATTGACGCGAGCAAACCGCCCGACGTTTGCGGATCAAACATCAATGGATATCTCTCATTCTTAGAGGCTTCCTCGATATTTCGAATAGCCCGGCGCAACCGGACGTTCGCAGGCTGAAGAGAGCTGAGGATGCCAGCTTGAACGGTCTCCATCGCGCCATCCATAATCGGCAATGCGTTCAAGTCTACTTCGACATCAACGCCCGAACCTTTGACCATCTCAACCATGTGGCCAAGCAATCCGAAACCCGTGATATCTGTGCACGCCTGTGCGCCGTGACGATACACGCCTTTCGCAGCATCGTGATTTGAGAGCACCATCGAGTCCAATGCCGCATCAATCCAACGCCCTTTAGCTTTTTGCTGCATATCGGCTGCGAATAATGTGCCAGTCCCTAATGGTTTCGTCAGGATCAATACGTCGCCCGGCTTCATGCCGCCTTTGCGCAGAATATCTTCACGATTAGCCAATCCATTGACAGAAAATCCCAGTGCAAGTTCCGCACCTTCACTGGTATGACCACCAACAAGCGTTGCACCTGCTGCATTCAAAACTTCAAGGGCACCTGACATCATTTGCTTTACGGTATCTTCGACTTTGGATTCAATCCCATAAGGCACAGTAGCAATAGCCAATGCCGTTTGCGCTTCGGCACCCATTGCAAACACGTCACTGAGGGCATGGTTCGCAGCCACTTTTCCAAAGATATACGGATCATCAATGAATGACCGAAAATAGTCGACAGTGTGAACCATAACCTTACCAGGAGGCACTTCGACGACGGCAGCATCATCTGGCTCATGTAAGCCGATCAAAATATCGTCGCGCGGTGCGGGCTTCAGTTCTGACAAAGCACGCGTCAGCACATTAGCACCCACTTTCGCACCGCAGCCGCCACAGCGCATCGCAATCGCCGAGATTTCCTTCAGCGTATCCTGATTGGTTAGACCTAAGTTATAGCTTGATCCGGCCTCGTCTGCCATTTCGGGCAACTCAGTATATTTTGCCATCCATCGGCGGTCGATCCAGTCTTTCCAGGTCCAGAACGCCTTACCTTCTGCGGCAAAGCCAGCGCGTGTCGCTATCGCATACCTGTCACCTGTACTGATAAGCGCGAGTGCTACTTTTTGCGGTGTGAAAGGCTTCAAGGTTTCACCCACCAATGCACGCCTGAGGTTATCCGCAAGCGGCTTGCCCTGACGGACTGCAAAGACGCCCGCCTTTTCACGAGGATGATTAACAACGTCAGCAACATCACCTGCTGCAAAGATATCTTCATGTGACAATGAACGCAGGGTGTCGTTGACCCGAACAAACCCATTCTCGTCAACATCGAGGCCTGATTCTTCCAACCAAGCTGGTGCACTTGCGCCAGTCACCAGAAGCACTTCATCAAGCTCAATCGTTTTGCCGTTGGAAAGCGTCAGCGATCCATCGTCCACACGTGTGGCCTCTACTCCGCAGTGAACGTGAACACCGCGTTCGCTCAAAACATGCTCAAATCGAGATGCGACACTACTTGAAAATGCAGGCAAGACACGAGGTGAACGGCCGACAAGATGGCATTCGATTTTCTCACTACTTCGCCCTGCATCTTTCAGCAGGCCCTGCAGGCGAAACTGAATAGCCAAAAGAATTTCAACACCAGCAGCACCTGCGCCAACGACACCTATTCGATGCGGCCCTGCTTGTGCCATGACGCGTTCAACCAACTGATGCCATTTATCAACAAAGCGATTGATAGGCTTTACGGGTGTGGACCATTTTTCTGCACCCGGCACACCTTCGACTTGTGGTCGCGATCCAATATTTATTGATAGGACGTCATAAGGGATGGGCGGTCTTCCCGCGCATATGACCCGTTTATTGACAGTATCAATTTTAATCGCCTCGTCATGGAAAAGGCGTGAGCTGGCAAACTGGCTCAGTGGGCGAAGATCAACATGGGCCTCATCATAATCATAGTGTCCGGCAACATAACCCGGCAGCATGCCTGAATACGGCGTATGAACGTCACGCGCGATCATTGTTAGTCGCACACCCGACACCGGGTTCATACCAAAGCTTTTCAGGACTGCCACATGACTGTGCCCGCCGCCAATCATAACCAAGTCTTTAAGGATGATATCTTGATTAGCTTTCATCAAACGGTCCTATGCAGGGTTTTTCAATTGTCGCGCTTCATCACTGAGATGAAGATGACGCCGAATGCGCCGTGACAAAATATCGATACCAATGTTCAACGCTGCCGTCACGACAATCAAAAACATCGCGCGATCAATTCGAATTTCTGAGAGCGCACTGTCAATGAAGAAGCCGAGTGTAGCAATCCCCAGGATACCCAAAATTGCCGTCTCACGCATAATCACTTCCCAGCGATAGAACAGATACGCGAGAAACTGACCATAAATACGTGGCAACATCTCAAAGCCATATAAGTTTAGACCTCGAGCATGATCTGGCCGGAGTTTCACTTCGTCGCTAAACCGCCCCATCAGATGGCCGATAATAGCACCATTATGGAGTGCCAGAGCCACAATAGCAGGTAACATTGATGGCCCCCATAATTGCAGGAATATATAGGCCAAGATAAATTCAGGCGTTGAGCGAACCACGACTAGAAATCCATGTCCTATTGATCGCCCGACAGGCCCAAAGAATTTTTTCGAGATAAGTGGGAACATTAACAAGGCCAGAACACCCGTCCCCACCAGCGCTATTTGTGTCAACAATACGGTCGCAATAATTCCCGGCACCGCCATATCGACGGATATAAACCAAACCCAATCTGCAAACTGCGACCATGTATTCATACTGTCGAGCGCTTCGCCCCTAAGCGGTGCCGGCACGATATCGATCGTAAAGAAGCGCTTGATATTCGACATTTCAATACTGAAACCACCGCCTAAAAAGAACGGTGCGACGATGGCATAAAGACCAATGAGTTTTGGCCGCATCCACAATCGTAAACTTGCGATCATGATATAAAACAGGATCATCAACGCGGCTGCTTCTGAATAATTTCCTTCGCTGAATGCTGTTTCAAGATAAAATCCAAGGGTCGGCAATCCGACAAACCCCAGCACAGCGCTTGAACGCAGACCACACTCAAACCGGTAACTTGTATAGTTTCTGATATGCACCCAGACACCTGGAAGGCGTGCATAAAGAAACGCTGACAGTATATCCGTGCCCGGCGCCAATATTTTGACGGCACGCTGGTCACCCTCTTCTAATGTTTCAGCATAAACCTTTGCACAAATACCAGCGTACGGCAGGGCAATTGCAAGCACACCCGTCAGCGGTGTCAGACCAAACATCTGCAAGAAAATCAGCGCCCAGAACAGCTCGTGAATAGCACGTACGAATGCACAGGCCCAACGGACAGGACCATAATGGAAAAGCTGTGATAACAAGAAGCCACCAACAGCACCAAGCGCCACACCGCAAAAGGCAAACGCAACGGTGCGAACAAGCACCCAGCCAATATCAGAAACAGCCGTGAAATCTGGTGTTACAACGCCAAGCCCCATGCGCTGCATTTCGGTCCATGGGTCGAGTGTCGTGATAGATATATCAGCTGCGAATAAGCATGCGAATGCCAGCGCAACAAAGAATCCACTAACCCTCAACACGCCGAAACGTCCTGAGTTTTCTGAACTCGTTTCATTTAACGTACAAAGTGTTTAGATCAGTTCGTGTCACCTGATCAGCAGCAACGTCGAGGGCGATACTCTGGTCTTTAATGCCGATAATGCGTGTTGAATATTCAAGGGCAAGATCGATGTCATGCATCGCCAAGACAACCGTGTCAAAAGAAGTCGTGAGGGCATCCATGATCACACGGGATTGATGTTGATCATTGGCAGATACCGGCTCGTCACCAAGACAGGCATCCCCACCATGGAAAATAGCACGGCAAATAGCAGTGCGCTGTTGTTGCCCACCAGACAATTCGCCAACTTTGACAAACAACTTCTCACCAATCCCAAGTTGCTCAGCAATGGGTTGGATTAAGGCAATGTCTGCAGGGCGTGGCCAAACAAGATTTAATAAATTGCGCACGACTGAGTTTCGCTGCAACGCGCCCATATAAATATTGTGAAATACGCTCAACGTTGGCACCAAGCCTAAATCCTGCGGCACGAACGCTGTATCTGCTGCATATCGAGCTTGCAGGATTGATATAAGCGTTGATTTTCCCGCACCACTTTGGCCAACAAGAGCGATCCGCTCGCCTGCATTGATCTCAATTGAAATATCACGGAGAACGATGTCTCCGCGATACCCAAAATCTTCATCGGTGAGCTTGAAACGCAAGGTCAATCAATCAGCTTGATCTGCTTAGCAACATCCAGAATTGGCTGATAGTCTGCATTGGAAGCTGGAATGAAGCTTTTACGTGGGAATGCTGCAAGTAAGCCTGGGTCTTTCATCGACAACAAAGCTTTTGTGACCCGGTCCGAGAAACCTTCACCGAACTGCTTGTTCACGTCACCACGAATTGACCACTGATAGTCAGGATAAGCGGGTGTTTTCCAGATAACTGAGACCTTACTTGCATCGATCTTTCCGGCTTTCATTTCATTCAGCCAAACTTGAAAATTCACAGCACCAACTTGATACGCACCAGATTGCACAAGCGCGATAGTCTTGGAATGGTTCCCACTGAAACCAACCTTGGCGAACGCATCGTCAGGCGCAGCATTTAATTGCTTGCGAATATGATATTCAGGCATCAAACGACCAGATGTGGAGCCCTTAGAGCCAAACGTAAACGTCTTCCCCTTAATATCCATTGGGAATGCATCTGAGGCTTTAAGGCCTGTGCTCGAATGCGCAATAAAATAGGTCTCAAACACAGGATCTTCTTCGCCCTGTGCAATGGCTTGAGACCCATCAACCAGCAAACGTGCGCGTACACCTGAGAGACCGCCAAACCATGCCAACTGGACCTGATTGTTACGGAACGCCGTTACAGCCGCTGAATATGACTTTACAGGAATGTACTTGGCCTCGACGCCTAATATTTTTGAAAGGTACGCTGCAACTTTTCCAAACCGCTCACGTAGCTTGCTCTCATTTTGGTCAGGGATGGCCGTAAAGACAAAGGCTTCGGCCTCAGCATTCTGTGGAGTGGTGGTACTTAAAATTGAAGCGACCATTAAGGCGCTAAAAAATAAAACAAATGATTTCATGGGACCCTTAAACCTTCTCGATTTTTAAAACATATGTGAATGGTTTGCTTAGCATGATGATGATCTATGATGTCATTTTCAAAATTGAAATCATGATTATGATGCTTCTTACGATCAAATTTTAATGTTGGATTGCGCGGCGATCAAACCAATGTTGTGTTTTATTCGCAAATGCGACCAATGACAGCATCACCGGGACTTCAACCAACACACCAACCACCGTTGCCAAAGCAGCACCTGAATTCAATCCATAGAGGCTAATAGCGACCGCCACCGCCAATTCGAAGAAGTTCGACGTTCCAATCAATGCGCAAGGTGCTGCGACCTTAAACGGGACGCGCATGCCAAATGCCGCACCGTAAGCGATGATAAAAATTCCATACGACTGGATAATCAAAGGAACGGCGATAAGTGCAATCACCAGAGGCTGATCCAATATAACTCCGCCCTGAAAGCCGAAAAGTAGCACCACCATCGCCAAGAGTCCGGCACTCGACAAAGGTTTCAGTCGAGCCGTAAAAGCATCAATAGCCTCAAGTCCACCATCACCAGCCTGAAGCCCGCGACGCGTGATGATTCCGGCGATCAAAGGCACAACAACATATAAGACAACGGAAAGCACAAGCGTGTCCCATGGTACTGGAATATCTGTGACGCCAAGCAACATGGCGACGATAGGCGCATAGGCGAACACCATGATGACGTCGTTAACGCTCACTTGAATCAATGTATAGTTCGGGTCTCCTTTGGTGAGCTGCGCCCATACAAAGACCATTGCGGTACATGGCGCGGCACCGAGCAAAATAAGTCCTGCGATATATCCTTCGGCGTCTTCAGGCGGGATATAATCTTGGAACACTACGTTAAAAAACAAAACACCTAATGCTGCCATACTAAACGGTTTGATCAGCCAATTAACAACGAGCGTAATGAACAAGCCTCTCGGTTGGTCTTTCACACGTGAAATGCTGGCGAAATCGACTGATATCATCATCGGGTAAACCATGACCCAGATCAAAATACCCACAACCAAGTTGACTTTGGCGAACTCGATTTCAGCAAGCACCTCAAATATTCCTGGCGCAAACTGGCCCAAAGCAATACCGACAACGATACTAACAGCAACCCAAACGCTCAGATATCTCTCAAATGTTGTCATAGGGCGCTCTGGGAACCGGTATCATTAAATGGCTATCTTTCTTTTCTCGGCCTGCTGTCAGCTTTGTACAGGCATCGATTGCTGCATCGAAGGACGCTCTGAGAACGCATCAAACCATGCTGAGAGCTTTGGTCGTCCGTCTCTGAAATCAATGCCAAGTATGGCCAACCGAAATTCTATCCAACCAACACCCACTGCCGTCGTGATCTGGGCTAAATCAGTCTTTGTCGCATCGAAAATTGCGGCATCAGTTTCAAGAGCATCCAACGAGCGAGCGACGGTATTACGCATCCGCTGTTTCCAAAAATCCCACTGCAGGTCTTCAGGACGGCGCACCAGTTCACTGTAGAGCAAAATCACAGCATCCATCATACCGTCGGCTAGGGCCGCAATTCGCATGATCTCATATCGATCCCGTCCTGACAGAGGGATCAGCTTGTTACCATTATGAAGCGAATCAAGATACTCGACGATAACGGGGCTATCATAGATGACTTGTCCTTCATCAGTAATCAGTGCCGGAACTTTACCCACCGGGTTAACGCCGCCATACGTGGTATCTTTATCCCATGGGAACGTATCAATACGCTCAATCTGGCCGTCGAGACCGCATTCTTGGGCCGCAATGACGACTTTGCGCACATAAGGAGAAGACGTTCCGTAATAAAGCTTCATGGTTGTTCCCTTGTTAGATATCTTAGCTAAAGTAACTTTCTAGGATTCAATTTAGCGCAAACCATACATTCGTAAAAACGCTAAAATCACCAATTCATAAGTGTTACTTGATTTCTAAATAGCGAAGCATAATGTCCAATATAGGTTCGTTTCATAATTTATCAGCACCAAACGACCATCCAACAGAAGAAAGCAGCAATCATGAAATATAAATGGCTCGGCAAAACTGGCGTAAAAGTCTCACAACTCTGTTATGGTACAATGTCATTTGGTGGGGATGCAGATGCCGCAGAATCAGCAAAAATGTATGGCGCCTGTCGAGATGCCGGAATTAACTTTTTTGATTGCGCGAACGGATACACAAAGGGCAAGGCTGAAGAAATTCTCAGCGGACACATAGCTTCCGAGCGCGATGAATTGGTCATCACATCCAAATGTTATGTACCTATGAGTGATGACATCAATGATCGTGGCGGCAATCGTCGACATATAGCAATGGCCGTTGAAGACAGTCTCAAAAGATTGAAGACCGACCGGCTTGATGTTCTCTTCATGCATCGCTGGGACTACAAGACACCCCTCGAAGAAACCATGCGTGCATTAGAAAAACTCGTGTCTGATGGCAAAGTATTGTACCTAGGTGCCAGTAACTATGCGGCATGGCAAGTTGCTAAGGGTTTGGGCGTTGCTGAGCGTTTTGGCTGGCCGAGATTTGATGTCATTCAACCTATGTACAGCTTGGTGAAACGTCAGGCAGAATCAGAAATTTTTCCATTGGCTTTGGCAGAAGAGCTTGGTGTCATCACATACAGCCCCGTTGGCGGCGGGCTGCTGAGTGGGAAATACGGACCAAACCAACGACCTGACAGTGGCCGCTTGATGACAGACAGAGGATACAAGGCACGTTATGGCGAAGATTGGGTCTTTGATACAGCTGGTGATTTTAGTGCTCTTGCAAAAGATCGTGGTGTTCATGCTGTAAGTCTTGCCGTTGCATGGGCTGCGGCTAATCCTGCGGTCACGTGCCCAATTGTTGGCGCCAGAAGCCTAGAGCAATTGCAGCCATCACTCGCCTCCATCAACGTCGAGATGCCCCCAGAACTCCATGCGGAAATCGCAGCACTCACCAGAACTCCTCCACCGGCAACAGATCGCTTAGAGGAACAAGGGTAATTGTTGCCACAAGTTAAGGTTTCCTCCCGATGAAATATGCGAAGCTTGGAAATAGTGGCCTGAAGGTTTCACCAATTTGTTTGGGCGCTATGATCTTTGGCAATCAGACAAGCACTAACGTCGCCGCAAAGATTATTAACACAGCCCGTGACGCTGGCGTGAATTTCATTGATACCGCTGAGTCCTACACCAAAGGCGAACGCAAACGTATCTTGAGCAAGTTGACCCAGCTTGATCGTCACGACTGGGTTATTGCCACAGAACTTGGTGGCAAAGCCATTGGTGACGGTCTCAATCAACGCAGGCTCAGTCGTGCTTGGATGATGGACGCTATCGATGGCAGCCTAAAACGTATAGGCACTGACTATGTTGATATCTATTACCTGCACCGCGCGGACCCAACGACGCCCTTGCGTGAAACCATCACCGCGATGGGAGATCTAATCCGAGCAGGCAAAGTGCGCTATTGGGGGTTTAGTAATTTCCGCGCATGGAAAATTCCTGCGATGATCAACCTGTGTGATGAACTCAACGTACCGCGCCCTGTGATCGCGCAACCGTTTTATAATGCGCTCTACCGGGTTGCTGAGTTTGAATACATTCCGGCATGTCATGAATATGGTGTCGGCGTTGTTCCCTATAGCACCCTGGCCCGTGGTGTTCTAACTGGGAAATTTGGCACCAACGTGCAGCAGGCTAAGAACACGAAGCGTGGCGCCGTTGAGCAAGATACTTACGCAGCAGTTTGCACTTCAGACGCATTACGTATCGCACAGAAAGTCAAAAAACGTGCTGAAGCTCAAGGCATGACCGCAGGCCATTTGGCCCTTAACTGGGTTTTGAATAACGATGCTGTGCCGTCTTTGGTTGCAGGTCCGCGCACACTCTCACATTGGAAAGATTACTTAGCCGCTCTTAAACACAATTACCCCGCCGAAGATGAGGTGTTTTTTGATGCCTTGGCGCCAAGCTGTTATCCTTTCAACATTGGCTACCACGATCAAAAAGACCCACCCTTAGGTCGCTTCTCACAAGTATAAGAAAGCTCCACGTTTCATGACGACTGAACCACTAAACCTGCTACTTGCCGGTAAGAACACCGCCACTAGAAAAGACCTCATCCAACAAAGCTTAACGACGCTATGGAATATTTCTACGTGGTCAGAGGATGAAAATTTCGGACGGTTTGTTGAACTACTACCCAAGGCAGATGCCGTCGTTGCCGGATCGATTAAAGGAACTTGGCCTTCAGCTCCAAATCTGAAACTACGCCAGGTCCCTCACACAGGTATAAATTGGGTATCACCCAATGACATGCCCAAAGGGTGCATCGTCTGCAATACATTCGGCCATGAAATTGCAATTGCCGAATATATACTTGCGTGCATGCTCGACTTGGCTATCGGACTTTCTAAAATTGATCGAACCTTTAAAAAAGATTTCTGGGCAGATTATCACCCAGGCATCGGCCCCAACCATTTAGAGCTATATGGAAAAACAGCTGGTATTATTGGCTATGGTCACATCGGCCGCGAAGTTGCCGCCCGCGCCAATGCCTTTGGCATGAAATCCATTGCCGTTTCCAGAACTATTTATCCTGCACCTGAGCTCGCATCATTCAAAACCATGGCGGACATCGATCAATTACTTGCAACGGCAGACTATATTATCCTTGCGCTCCCTCTATCAGATGAGACCAATGGACTGATTGATGCAGATAAGTTTTCAAAAATGAAATCAGACGCCGTATTGATCAATGTCGGACGCGGTCATGTGGTTGACGAAAGTGCTCTGTATTCAGCGCTTTTAGAAAAACGTATTCGAGGAGCAGCTATCGATGTTTGGTATCAATATCCAAAGGATGGCGATGCTGATTGCGCACCATCAAAGCATCCATTTGAAAATCTTGAAAACGCAATTATGACGCCACATTGCAGCGGGAGCACAGATGCCATGCGGGATCGTCGCTGGACTTTTATTACATCGAACTTGGATCGGTTCGCGCGCGGCGAGCCGATTGAGAACTTCTGCTTCGAAGGAACCCGACCTGACGTCTAGAACACATCTAACGGCAAACAAAATACAAGGAGCCTAGCATGGCTAAAGATACGACTAATGACATCAATTATTTAAATGCTTCCAAGACATGGGCAAAAGCGTTCGGTCACGCCTTAACTCAAAAGGATGCAAAAACTGCGGCGGCGCTCTTTCTCCAAAACGGCCATTGGCGCGATCTTATTGCATTTAACTGGAACATCGACACCGTTAGCGGCCCCGATGCAATCG
>ERZ807291.1003-NODE-1003-length-46924-cov-10.967975_pt1 | contig 46924 bp, 41 predicted proteins | sample MGYA00521257_ERZ807291 | MGnify/ENA primary metagenome ERZ807291 (study PRJEB31413, sample SAMN03169783) | marine metagenome | biome: Marine; feature: Water; material: Subsurface seawater | place: North Sea | collected 2011-04-28 | depth 1 m m ... | reverse complement strand
TTGATAAAGTGGGTATCCTGAGAAACCTGATTTACAAGCGAGTTACAAACCTACTGATAGTGCCTGTAACCTATTGTTTTTATTAAGCTAAATTATGCCTCGCTACCGATGGTGCGCGCAGTTTATGTCGGCGATTCGTTGCCAAGCGAGAGAGAAGTGGTTGACGACAGCTTTGGAATTGCAATAACGCTACTATTTGACAGTGAAAAAGATCTTCAAGCATATAATGCTGACCCAGAACATGCTCGCAAATCGAAGCAAATTTTGCCTCACGTGACTCGTGGTGTTATTTATGACTGTTATAATCGAGCCCAGAGCTACAAGTAAACCTAGTCTTCAGATAAATAGTCTTACTTTTGAGAGTTTTTCTGGTGAGCCATAAAGGACGTGTACATCTTTACTCTAGGCATCAGAATAGAATATTTTAAGTAACAAAGGATGTAACAAAAGCGGATTTGCAAACTCATTAAATCTATATTAATCAGTAGCTTATAGTATATGTGCAATTCCCGCCGCCTCCACCAAATAGTAGCCCTGTAATTCCCCTCATTCACCGAAAAAATTGTTTGTAGAGTTCTGGGGGATTACAAACGGCTTTATGCTTGTAACCCTAGGCTTAATAGCCCAAGAAGACCTGTAGGGTGTCAATGACACCCGCAAGAATAATGTAAAATAAAATATATAGAAATATCAATAGGTTACGTCTTCACGGTAGAAGGCTATAAATAGAAGTAAATAGAGCTTAACCTATTGATAATAAACAACTTTTACCTCTCCTCCACAACGAATCCCTCTTTCTCCGCCAAATAAAAAAGCCCCCTTTCTAGGGGGCTTTTTTATTTGTGTGTTAAGAAGGGTGAAATCCCTCACATCGGAGATACGATTTTTCTGTGGATTAATCAGGTTGAGACGCCTCGCCGGTTCGACAAAATCCTGCAGTTCATCTCGCAGATAGCAGGAGTAGACCACTCTAAAACAGATTGCGCACAATAACCACAGAAGACAAACCAATCCAAAGTGTATTAAAGGCGACCATAGTCGGCAGCAGCTTTCTCTCAGACACCCAAATCAGCAGAGCAGAGGTAAATAGGGTGACTATGTGTAGCTGCCAAATTTCTTTTTGCCAGACAAGCCCAGGCAAAATAACAGCCGCTTTAGCGATCCAAGCTCCAGCTTCTACGATGTTGTAATTTACCCAATAACCCTCCTGAAACCACAGGCGATAGCTGTCGGTAATATTGGCAAAACCGATTCTAAAATAAACAAAAGTCGTGATGGTCAAAAAAGTTACTGCTGAAACAATGATTTCCAAAATGGTCTCCAATAATTAGGGCCTTATTATACAAAGTAATACGCTATCTGCCCCGTCGGGGATTAGCTTGTGGCGGTTATCTTTATTGCTGTCTAGTCATTGATATAAGTTGAGAACAGGTATGCATAGATCAGCAGTTTTTATGCTACATTCACTCCATAAATAACAACGCCAGTGCAACGGTGTATATAAAACTTAATAACAGGCTTGGATCTTTGTACTCTTGCTAGGCACCCTGGTTAACAAGAGCGTGATATTTTCGGCCTAGATACAAAGGACAGCATGAGTAAACAAAAGAATGTTCCGATTATTGTCGGCGTGGGGCAGGTTGTTGATCACTGGGATGGCCGTGATCCGAGTCAAGCGCCAAGTCCGATTTGCTTAGCGACACAATCCATTGAGCGAGCCTTAGCAGATACAGGTAATAGCGATCTGCATAATGATATGGATACATTGGCTGTTGTGAGGTCATTTACTGACTCTTTACGCAGCCCCTTCGACCCGTTTGGGAAGGCTGCGAATTTTCCTGTAGCAATAGCACAGGCGGCCGAAATAAAACCTCAGCAGATCATTTACTCACCAGCTGGAGGCGAGCAGCCTCAGTCTCTGGTTAATGAACTGTCCCAAGCCATTGCAAATGGCGATATCCGCACGGCAATGATTGTTGGTAGTGAAGCGAATGCCGCACTAAAGACAGCCTTAAAGCGTAGCGTAAAATTAGACTGGGCCTCTGATGTGAGTGCAGAGATCCAGGACCGTGGGCCGCAAACAGACTTTATCTCTGCCTATGAAATTGCTAATGGCATGGGATTGCCTCCCCAGACCTATGCTGCAATGGAAGAAGCATTGCGGGCGAGGCTGGACATGACAAAGTCTGAGTATCTGGATTATATGGGGGGGATTTGCTCGGCTCTGTCCAAAACTGCAGGGCAAAATTCTTTCGCTCAGTTCCCCCAGGCAATGAGCAAAGAGTTTTTGGCAGAACCATCGAAGAAAAACTTTCCCATTAGCGATCCGTACCTGAAATGGCATGTGGCCCAGGATGCAGTGAACCAAGCCTCGGCACTTGTCCTTACCTCTGTCGAGTATGCACAAGAACTCGGTATTCCTGAGGACAGATGGATTTACCTCCATGGCTATTCCGATGTAAAGGATAGGCTGGTTTCTGAACGCCCCGACCTATCGCGTTCTATGGCTCTCGAATTGGCTCTGACTAGTGCAATCGACCGAGCAGGAATTTCAGCGCAAGACATCACTTACCAAGACATCTACAGTTGCTTTCCCATTGTTGTTCATTTGGCCGCAGAGGTTTTGGGGTTAGATCCAACCCGGGATGAAATGACGGTCACTGGTGGCCTGCCGTTTTTTGGCGGAGCGGGCAATAATTATTCTACCCACGGGATCGCCAGTCTAGTGGAAAAGCTACGTCATAACAGAGAGGCCTATGGTCTGATCCTCGCCAATGGCGGTTATATTAGCAAGCTGGCTGCTGGGGTTTACTCTGCTATAACACCGCGCAACTGGACCGATTATTCGAAGGACAGTATGCAGCATCAGATTAATGCCCAAGTAGAATTTAGTCTCTTGGACCAGGATTGCGAGGCCGAGATCGAGGCTTATACCGTGCGCCATAACCGTCACGGCTGCAATCATGCTTATTTATTTGCCCGTAATGCTGAGGGTCGAATAATGGCCTCAGTCGAGCCAGATCACCGCGCTACGATGCAAGCCCTACACGATGCAGATAGTCCTGTGGGTCAAACCGTTAAAATAACCCACCGAGATGGCAAAAATTTTCTCGTCAATCACCATAAGTTAGGAGTTCCCATGTCGGAAGATTTTCTCAGTCGCACATATAACCATATAGAGCTTGTGAGAGATGGACATATTCTTGAGATTACCCTTAATCGTCCAGACTCTTACAACGCACTGTTTAGTGCGGCACATTTTGAGTTGGCAGAGGTTTTTGATGCGTTTGAACAGGATCAGGAACTCTGGGTTGCCATTATCACCGGTGCGGGAGAAAAGGCCTTTTGCAGTGGCAATGACCTGAAAGTAACGGCTAGTGGTGGCGATATGTCGATTCCAGCTTCTGGGTTTGCCGGTCTTTGCTCGCGGACTAACAGAGAGAAGCCTGTGATTGCAGCGGTAAATGGTGTGGCTATGGGCGGGGGTCTTGAGATTGTCTTGGCCTGTGACCTTGCCATAGCAGATCCCAGCGCAACCTTTGCGTTGCCGGAAGTAAAAGTTGGCTTGTTTGCCGCTGCTGGAGGCGTTCAGCGTTTGGTCCGTCAGATCGGTGAAAAAGCGGCTATGGAGCTTATTTTGACCGGCCGGAAAGTTGAAGTCACAGAGGCTTTGGGGTTGGGCATGATAAATTCTATTTCCGAAAAAGGTGCTGTAATGGATGCGGCAAGAGCTCTTGCCCAGACCATTGCTGCAAACTCCCCAACTTCTGTCCGAGCCTCAAAACGAGTGATTGCCGGCGTTGATGCGCTGAGTGATTGGGATGCTGCTCTAGCTCTTAGTAAGGCTGAAATTGTCAGTTTGCTTCAAACCAAGGACGCAATGGAAGGGGTGACGGCCTTTGCTCAAAAGCGCAAGCCAAACTGGATAAATGGATAACCAGTAACTGAGCTTTAGCCGCAGATCTCCTGACAGTATTAGAGATGTCAATCTTTGACCGACTGTCGGGTTTGCGGTGGGGCGCTTACAACCTCAGCGAATCCATTGACCTTTTAGACTAGCGATAGAAACATTATTTCCTATGATTGGGTCAATAATGATTTATGGTCAGAGGGTTATAGCCATTCAATGTTTTACACTCGAGCCTAGGGATAAATCAGAATCCAGCTGTAGAGGTATGCCGCTGTAACCGTTACAAATAGAATGATTCCTACACCTACTCTAAGTCCAACTTCAAGCCACTGTTTTTTCTCGACGCTTATCATGATGCCAATATCCTCTGTAATGAAAACTTGCTCGATTAATATCTCTTTAATGCGAATGATTATCATTTACATTAATTGGCAAGTCAACTAGAATTGTCGAATTAATAGTGTTGGTGCTTTGGAAAGTACCAAAGACTGTCCGCAATCGAGATATTATTGAAGGCTATAAAAATGATGAAATTACGTTTTCTATGTGCGAATCATAGAGGGGAGCTGGAGCAGAATGCCAGCAGAGCGATTAAGTTTTGGCAGACCGGCTTTGATACAGGGCAGTTTTATACTGATCGATTGCAGTGGGCCGATGCGATTCCACATTTAGGCTGTGCCTTTGAAGCGGCGGAAATATTACTTACTCACGGATCCGTAGATATTGAGGTATCTTGTGAATGGCTGACATCCTCTGCGCTGTTACTGGCCATAAGCTTTAAAAGTACAAATTATACTAACGAGGCAGAAGACGTTATCTGGATGGCCATTAATCGTTTAGAGCAGCAGCTGGCTCAGGACCCTAGTCAGGCACTTTGGGTGAGTCGACATCTAGCGCGGTTATATGATCAGTTAAAAATCTGCATTGCTATGGACGAGCACAGTGCCAGGGAAAGTCGTGCAGAGGTCAATCTATCTGGTCCGATCAGGCTAGTGCACTAATATCATTGGCGGAATAGTCTACTAAATCCGACAAGGTTATTCTGATGGGTTTGAGATAGTATAAGAGGCATTGATTGATGCCTTGGCCTAGACCCTATGTTACATATCATTATTCACTTTTTAGTGCCGCTTTTAGTCGCGTATCTGTTCTTTACTAAGAATTGGAAAGTCGCTTATTTAATAATGATGGCGACCATGTTGGTCGACCTTGACCATCTATTAGCTACGCCTATCTACAGCCCGGCAAGATGCAGTATTGGCTTTCATCCATTGCATCAACCTTGGTTAATCGCCGTCTATGTGGCGCTATGCTTTGTACCTAAAACTAGGCTGGTGGGGCTTGGCTTAAGTATTCATATGGCTCTAGATGCCATAGATTGCCAAGTTATGGGTAGCTGAGACGTCTGCTTAGCCTCTGGCGATTTAGCTTAATAGAGTTTGTTATCTACAAGCGGAACTTCTAACGCATTGGATGTACCTTTTTCGGGGCCGCCGATCATTTCATCATAGGGGCTGGTGTGTCTGAGAACGGTCTCTTCAGCTTTGACGGTTTGCAGTAGCTTTTGCAGTTCTACGAGGTTGCGGGATTTCAGAAACTGCCCTTTGTTGTCAGTGATGTAATGCTCCTCGCCATCTATGATCGCCGAGACCATATAGAGGCTTAAATCAACGGAGTGATACACCAGCTTATCGATGATGAAATACTTCTTAAGTTTGTCCAGCGGCATTGCCATGTTCAGAACCTGCGGGTGAAAAAATTTTACACTAATAATGCTTGGTATTAACGATTACGTTTTGCCTAAGAATCCAGATGATAAGGTTAAGGGAATAAAAAAAGTCCCCGCAAATACGGGGACTTTCAAGGACAAGGTTTCCAGTTAACGCAGGTCTGATTAAACCAGCTGGATTGCCATCATGACCATGCAAACAGTAGACGTGATCCAAACCACAGATCGAATATATGATCCACCCGACATATACAGGGGCACATAAACAATACGCAGAGCCAGCCAAGTGGTTGCCAAGCTAAGATTGTCGATATCCATTTGTATAGACAACAGGCTTAGGGTTAGAAAGGCCGGCAGGCTCTCCTGTAAATTTAACTTTGCTCGATCTACACGACGATACACTGCTGTGGTTTCTACCTCTTCTTCACGGCTAGATAATAGGTAGGCGGCATTTTTTATGTTCATGACCATTGGCAGCAGCCAAATTTGGACAAGTGCTAGGGCGAGTGCGGCAATGATAACGGCAGACATTGAAGTGGGCATGCTTGCATTCCTTTATAGTTTTAGTTGTATGTTTTATAGAAGCTTGAGATCAATATAGAGTAATTCTATCTCACTTAATAGCCTCTAGACGCTGTTGTTGCCCCACTACCCTTTTGGCGTATGATTCAGGTGATCGGTGCAATGCTAGACTTTCACCTTTAGCCACTAATAGAGATACTCAGTATGTCGGATGCCTTCGAAGGAAAATACAACCAACCCATGAGTGGCAATGAACTACCAAGATTCGCAGGTCATGCCAGCTTTTTTAGGCTGCCCGTGCAGAGCGATGCGAGGGGCTTAGATGTTGCACTATTGGGTATGCCCGTTGATATAGGCACCAGCAATCGCAGTGGTTCCCGATTTGGGCCACGGCAAATTCGCACCGAGTCGGTGTTAGTGCGCCCCTATGGAATGGCTACGCAGGCTGCGCCATTTGATTCCTTTCAGGTGGCTGATATTGGTGATGTGGCGGTTAATCCCTATAACCTATTAAAAACGGTTGATGCGATTGAATTGGCAATTGATAAGGTTGTCGCGGCGGGGGCCAAGCCTGTCTCAGTCGGTGGTGATCATACCTGTACATTGCCTATTTTGAGATCATTGGCCAAGATACATGGCCCCATGGCATTGATTCATGTCGATGCCCATGGCGATATTAATGACGAGATGTTTGGTGAAAAAGTTGCCCACGGCACTGTTTTCAGACGCGCTATTGAAGAAAACTTGATTGACACAAGCAAGATGTTTCAGATTGGTCTTAGAGCCACAGGTTATGCCGCGGATGACTTTGACTGGTCGAGAGACCAGGGTGCCACGGTTATCACCGCAGAAGAGTGCTGGTATAAATCTCTAGCGCCGGCAATGGATCAGATACGCGAGACTATTGGCCCAGATACGCCCGCTTATTTAACCTTTGATATTGATGGTCTGGACCCGTCTGTTGCACCGGGAACAGGCACCCCAGAGCCCGGCGGTTTAACCGCATCACAAGGGCTAGAGGTTATCCGTGGCTGCTATGGTTTGAATTTAGTTGGCTGTGACCTCATGGAGGTGTCGCCCCCTTACGATACTAGCGGCAATACCTCATTACTTGCCGCTAATCTGATTTTTGAAATGCTCTGTAGTTTGCCCGGTTGCATAAGGCGAAGTTAACGCCTCTTAGTCCTCTATAGCTAATGGTGCAGGTGTACCCTCAAAAACTGTGCCCCAAATCTTAATATCTTTTATTCGCTTAGGGTTAACCTTGTAGGGATCGGCTTCAAGAATTGTAAAATCGGCTTTTTTACCTGCTCTGATAGAGCCGATCTCATCCTCATAACCCATGATCCAAGCGGCATTAATGGTGATGGCACGCAAACCAGCGTCCAGGCTAACGCGCTCAAGTTCTCCAGTTAGGTTGCCATTAATAGTGATGCGGTTAACGGCTGCAGACACCAGTGTCAGAGGTTCTAGCGGCGCCATAGGGCTATCTGAATGGAAGGCAAAGGGCACACCCAAACGCTCCAATGAACCCAGTCGTACCATTTGATTGCCGCGGTCGGCACCAAGCCATTGATCGCTGTAAATATCGCTAAGAATAAAGTGGTAATAAGGGTTAGCAGAGACCACAGCCCCGAGCTCTTTAAGCTGACGGTTTTGATCTTCGGTGGTGTAGGCAAAATGTTCCAACGATAGACGATGATCCACCGTAGGGGTATTCTTCTGCAAGGTCTTAAGTAGATCAATTAATACTTCTGCACTGCCGTCGCCGTTGGTATGTGCATGAAGTTGGTAGCCTGCATCCCAGAAAGCCTGAGCCCATTTTTGGGTGACCTCCTTGGATACCATCCACACTCCTTCATGACCATCGATATAGCCGGGAAACTTAAACTGCGCCAGTCCGCTATAGATGGCACCGTCGATCATCAGCTTAAAGCGGCGATCGAACATCACCCGATGGCTATTTTGTGAGCGCCATTTATCCACCTGCTGCAACGCCTGTTCGATCGTCTGCTTGCGGCCAATAAAGTCGGTAATAATCGGTGTTAAAATAACTCGCGCAGGGGCCTGACTGCTTTCGACTGTATGGCGAATAAGCCTGATTTCAGCATCCGGATTGCCAAATACACCAGTGCCCATATCAAGGGCTGTGGTTACGCCCCCCTGATGAACCATCTGAATAAAGTTTTGCATGCCTTTGCCAAAGCGCGCCGGGTCAAAAATAAACGGCATTTTGGGTATCAATGCGTACATGCCATTTTCGTAGAAGTGCCCCTTGGACCAGTTGGTCAGCGGGTGGCCCACCAAGTCTGCCTCAGTAACCCCTAGTAGCTCGAGCGCCGCATCATTGGCGATTAACTCATGGAAGGATCTATGCCATAGCATTACCGGCTGGTCAGGGAAGAGTTCGGTCAACTCTTTGCGAAACAATATGCCATGCCAGAGGGGATGGTAGCCCCAGGCAATAAACGGGATGCTTTTGTCGGTGTGCTCGATGGCTAGCTGTTTAAGGCGCTTAATATAGGCGGCAGGCGTTTTGGCACCCGGGAATTCCCCAGTGGGCAATGACCAGTCATCTGGTGCAATAAACGCGAACTGGGTAAGCACCGCGGGTAGGCTGGGATGCACATGGGGGTCTATAAACCCGGGCATTATCACCTTGCCTTCAAAGCGTCTGTCGATGCGGGATTTTTTCTGCTCAATCCAGCTGCTCAAAGAATCCAGCGAGCCCACAGCTACAATCCGGCCATCGGCCACAGCCACAGCAGTTGCCCCGGGCAGAGAGGGTTCCATGGTGATAATCTTTTTGGCCGTATAAATAACGACATCGCCAACAGGTTGTGTGATATTGGAATCAGCGGACCATACTGTTGAAGATAGAAGTAAAAAACCCAGTAGAGCGGGGCGCAAAATCACTCTCATAATCTGAAACCATCATTATTATTTTTGTTAAACCAAATTATATGAAATAAACTAACGTTTTTTAACTGATTATGCCAGTCGCCTTTATGGTGTGAATAATAAGTTTGTCGATTGCGATTTCTCTGGAGCAGGGCTTTACAAATATCCGGTCGCTGGTTGTTCATTCAAGGGTTGTAACTGTAGCCTAGTTAAATTTTACCGGTGGAATTTGCTAAAACGGAATTCAAGAAATGTTAATTTGTCCGATTACAATGAGGCGCAGGAAATGATTATAAAAAGGAAACTCATCATACTTGTATTTTTGATCTCCGCCATTTTGGCGGCTTGGCCCAGTATTGCAAGTGGCGAGGTAACCTTACCTTTGGATAAGGAAGGAGAGGTGGATGCAAGCGCTACCTTCGTTATGCACAATGAGGCGCTCGTCGCTAAATTTGTTGAAGTGATCGCTGCTCGATCAAAAGACGATGAGGCGCTGCTTCCATTTGTTCAATCTCTTAACAAGGTTTCGCTTACTATTACTGCCCAGGGGCAGACAGCTCCCAGCCCTCAAAATGAACGCATTAAAAAATGGTTAAACGAAACCCTTACTGAGCTCGATGATCGCAGCGAGCTTGACGCGGCGACGCTGCGAGCTGCTTCCGGTTTTTCGTTTTCTTCTGTCTTTATAAACAGCGAAATAGATCAGACTTTAGCGGAGAATTTACTCTCATTAGAACTCGCATCTTGGTATGAACCTAGTGGCGATCAAGCGCTGTGGGTCGGCGCCTTTCTTATTGCTCCGAGCACCGAATACCTTCTCCATACCCATGACGCGCATGAAGTCTATTTCGTTGTGTCTGGGCATCTAGAACTTCAGCATGGTGTTGATGGCAACTATTTTACAGTCGGTCCTGATCAATATTCCATAACGCCGCCGCATCGTCCGCATGCCCTGCGAACCGGGGATGTACCTGTGTTGATCCTATATGTTTGGGAAGGCATCGCCGATCCCGAAAACTGGTGGTGGGAGCGTCATGATGATAACTCATGGTGGAGAACACCCTGGCGTTGGGAGAATGATGGGACTTGGCAAAAAATAGGCCCTCCCGAACAAGTAACCGATGAAGTTATGAAAGCTGCCCATGGCTAATCGAGATGCTCACATTCGAACAGGCAGGCGCATCATTTCGATATAGAGAGGTTTACGATTTACAAACCAGCCTAAAAACGACGATCCTTACAACGAAGGTTGCAAACGCTTGCGATTTCAGCGCTAGGGAATTTCAGGGTTAAATAACGCTGACCTGTAGAAAGTGGCGCTGCTACATTGGCTAGGAGAGATAAGCAAGACAGTAGCCGCTAACATGACTTGAGTGATAGATACTACAGCAAAGCAAGTTCAGTTATTTACTTATATAAGTTGATTAACAGCTGACGATATGCCGTCAAATGATACAGTGTAAAAGATTACCTATTACTCTTGTATATCTGTCAGTCTACAGATAAGCTGCTCTCAAATGCTGTAAGACGACTCAGCCTTAGTAGCCTTAAGAAATTGGGGGAGCGCCGCCCACCATTCGGTGACATAACAGCAATGTTCAGACAATAAACATAAGGAACCTAAATATGTCTCGTTTACCGTCGCTACCGGATCCAACAGATCTTTTTGATGTTATCAAGGAATATCCAAAGTTCGCTAAACCTTATTTCGAGCTGAGTCATCTCATCATGAGAGGCGAGTCCCCTTTGGGAGCCGGAGAGCGGGAGTTAATAGGAGCCTTCGTCTCGGGCCTTAATAGCTGCGACTACTGTTACGGGATACATAAAGATGTTGCAGATGCATTTGGGCTCGAGGAAGGTATGATTGAACAGTTGATGACGGACCATAATAAAGCCCCCATTAGTGCCAAGATGAAGGCCTTGCTATCATATGTAAAAAAGTTGACTGAGGTCCCATCGCGTTTAACTGACTCTGATGCCAGTTTAGTGCTTGATGCAGGCTATAGCGAAGAAGCCCTCCATGATGCCATTTATGTGTGCGCAATCTTTTGCTTCACCAATCGTATTGTTGCTGGCACAGGAGTTACTTTAAGCGAAAATTCCATGATTCCACGGGATGTCGCAAGAGATGATGACCTTTATCTGCAATTTTACAGCGAGTTGGAGTTAAAACAAGATCGCCCCTGACTTACAGATTGAGCGAGACGATAGGTTCTCTTGCTCTGCATATTAACCATCTGCTAGGAACCTGACCGCCAATTTCTTGCAGGAGCGCAATCTTTAACCGATTCAATATTCTTTCAAGGCAAGATCAAACACGGTATCAACCATCATTTTTTCCGTGAATTTAAACTTCTTGATGAACTTCATCGAGTTGGGTGATGTAAACATCATCGCATCTTCCAGAAAGGCCATGGTTAAGCTTAGCTACCAAAAAATACTACTGTCTTGTTGCCATCCAGAAAAACGCGCCTTTCTACATGATATTTAACGGCTTTCGCTAGTGCCAAACATTCGTTATCCCTTCCGACACCAACAAGCTGATTTGCGTCATAAGTATGGTCAACCCGCGTTAGCATTTGCTCAATAATTGGGCCTTCATCTAGATCGGATGTTACATAGTGGGCGGTGGCACCAATAACCTTAACACCGCGATCAAATGCTTGATGATAGGGCTTAGCGCCTTTGAAGCCTGGGAGGAAGGAATGATGGATATTTATGCATTTTCCAGATAACGTTTTAGTTAAATCATTTGAGAGGATTTGCATATAGCGTGCAAGGATAACTAATTCAGAATTAGTCTCATTGACGATTTCAATTAACCGCTGTTCTTGCTGGGCTTTCATTTCGGGGGTGACGGGCAAATGAATAAAGCGTATTCCCTCGCGCTCGACCATGGGTCTGAGATCTTGATGATTAGAGACTACTGCTGTTATCTCCATATTGATCTCTCCTTTTCGCTGTCGATAAAGTAAATCATCAAGACAATGATCGTACTTTGATACCAAAATAATGGTTTTAACAGCGACTTGAGGACGATGGAACTTCCATTGCATATCAAAATTCTGAGCTACTTCAGAAAAGTCCTCAGTAATTTTGTCCATGGCCGGTGAGTCTTTTTGAGGGCGAAAGACAGCACGCATGAAGAACTTATGCGTTGAATCATCATCAAACTGCTCAAGCGCACTAATATAGCAATCTCTTGATGCTAAAAACCCAGTAACAGCGGCAACGACGCCTGTTCCTGCTCGACAGGTTCCGGTGAAAATAAAGTTATTATCGATACTTTTTTTCTGAGTCATTTTAATATCCTAAATACAGTTGCATCGGCCCGAGTTTAAACGGTTTTAGCTATAAAACTGAAGTTTAAAACACGGGCTATTTGAGTTAGTGCAATAGTGGTCGGCAAAAATATAAATTTTTATGCTCCCACAGATGTGTGATCAATTGATTGGCAATCAGGTGCTGACCTAGAGTCTGCAATCGACTCTGACCAGAATTTGGTCTGATTTAAAATCAGAAGCTTAGATTTTTATTGTCTAAGCTTCAGCGCCGTTTTGTTATGCTGAAGGCGGTGTTTGTGTTCTTGCCTCTGTGGACCATAGCGGTGTGTTTCTAATCACTGCGTTCCACTTCTCATCACCGGCTTTGACTTCGGTGCCGTCTGAAACTAAAGCACTGCTAACATTGCACAGACCGATAAACTTACCGAGCTCCATAGAAAAAGCGCCGGCAAAGATAACACCGATTTCATCACCATCAGTGCTGTACAGTTTAGCCCCATCTACTGATTCAACTTCCAGTTCTTCATTAATTTCAACTGAAAAATAGTCATAGGTTGAACCCGCTTCTTTTATTTTTGCCAGCGCAGCTTTACCAACAAAATCATCTTCGCGTTCAAGCTTAACCAACCAGCCAAGTCCCATGTCGTAAGGTGTGCGTAATTCGCCCTCACCATGACCAGGAACGGCAAAGTCAGTACCAGGAATCATATAACCTGCTTCTACGCGATAGGAATTGAATGCAGCAATACCGATAAAGTTTGCGTCGGCAGCGTTGGGAGAGTCTAGCAGTGCTTGACCAACTTTTTCACCTTCGACCCAAGGTACGATTAGCTCATAACCTAACCCACCAGTAAAGCCTGTGCGAGAAACAATGACATTAACACCATTTATGTTTGCTTTTAGATAGTTAAACGCTTTGAGTGATTCGAGACCTTCAACACCTGCTGACTCAAGGAAAGAAACACACTTAGGACCGTACACTGACAGTAGACCATAGTGATAGCTGATATCTGTGATTGTTACATCTAGATCACCTTTATGTTGCTCAAGGTAGTCATTGAAGCTGCCGGCACTAAATAGTCTAAAGCTGCCGTCATCTAGTTTGAAAACTGTTGCGTCTTCTTGGATGTAACCGTCTTCAGTGGCAAACACAGTGTAAGCGACTCGTCCCGCTTGCAGATTGCTCAATCTACGAACACTAATGGCATCCAAAAGCTTTGATGCATCTGGGCCGCTGATGTGCGCTTTTTGCATCGCTGATGAATCAGTCATACCAACAGCACTACGACCGGCAATCAGTTCAGCCATGAAGTCGCTTGCGATAATACAAAAAGCATGGTCATTCCATACATCAAAAAAAGTCCCTTCGCCGCCAGCATTTTTAATCAGCTGGGAAAAAGGAGTATTTTTCTCGCTCATGATGTTCTCCAAATAGTCAAACTAAAAAATAAATTAAATATCTCTCAAAATTTCGCGTGCCGCATTGTGACCTGGTATACCACTCACTCCACCGCCGGGATGGGCTCCTGAACCACATAAATACAGACCTTTAACTGGCATGCGGTAATCCGCATAGCCGGGAACGGGACGCATTGAAAACAATTGATCTGGAACAACACTGCCGTGGAAGATGTCGCCACCTAAAAGGCCATATTCGCGCTCAAGATCGAGGGGGCTTAATACCTTACGGCCAACAACTGCTTTTTTGAAATTAGAGGAATGCTGATCAACCCAATCGATAATGTAATCAGCAACTTCTTCCTTTGCATCATCCCAGCTGCGACCGTCAGGCAGTTCATACATAAAATGCTGACAGAACAGACTCATAACGTGCTTGCCTTCCGGTGCCAATGAATCATCGATTACAGATGGAATCATCATTTGCAGGATAGGCTTACGTGACCAACCATACTTCAGAGCATCTTCGTAGGCTTCCTGATATTGATCAAGGGAAGAACCAATAACCATGCTACCCTGGACCACTTCTTTGTAGTTGTCATGATTGGCTAGACAATTCCATTTTGGCAATTCATCCAATGCAACATTCATGCGGAAGGTCGCTGAATGACAACGGTAATCTTTAATCTGGCGAGTAAACAATGCCGGCACATGCTTCTCATCAACCATTTCTGCAAATAACAATTTAGGGTTGATATTTGACACGACAACTTTTGCGCGGATTTCACGTCCGTCTTCCAATGTGACGCCAACAGCTCTTTCATTTTCAATAATCACACTGGTAACGGCGGCATTGACTTCGATATCGACACCGCGAGCTTTTGCTGACGCAGCCATCGCATTAGAAATACTGCCCATACCGCCATGAATATGTGCATACTCGCCTTTTTGGTCATTAACAATACCAAACATATGATGCAATAAAACATAAGCAGTGCCACCAGAATCAACTGACTGCAGGGTCCCAACCTGAGAAGAGTGCGCCATAACGACCTGCATGAGGTCACCTTTGATATAGCGTTTAAGGAAGTCCCTGATGTTCATGGTAAACATTCTGTATGTTTCGGCTTGCAGTTCAGGCGTCAATTTTCGCAGATGGTTAGCCAACTTACCCGTACGCCAAAGATCCATTAGGCCGCCGCCAAGATTTGGTGGTGTTTCAAACGCAACTTCACGCAGCACATCTGCAATTGCTTCAATGGTGTCATGCAGCTTTTCATAACCTTCCAAGTCATCAGGGTGGTGTCTCGCCACTTCATCGACAAATGTTTTTTCACTGAGAAATAAGTGATCATTCTCAGACATAACTAGCATGGTATGCTCTTCTTTATGAATTTGGAGCCCATATTTTTCCAGATTTAAATCAGCAATAATATTGGGGTGCAATAAACTCATCGCATAGGAGCAGGTCGAATTGCGAAAGCCAGGAATAATTTCTTCGGTTACGGCCGCGCCACCCACAATATGGCGTCGCTCAAGCACTTTAACGGATTTACCCTTAGCTGCCAGATAGCCAGCACAAGCCAAGCCATTATGGCCTCCACCTATAATCACCGCATCATAGTTTTCTTTTTTAGACATTGATCTTCCTCAACAAATTGAAACAGTTAACATAAGTAGGGCTTATAAATCTTTAATAATTTCACGCGCGGCATTGTGACCAGGGTAGCCGCTGACGCCACCGCCTGGATGCGCTCCTGACCCGCAAAGATACAATCCTTTAACTGGCATACGGTAATCCGCATAACCTGGCGCCGGGCGCATGGAATAGAGTTGATCTGGCTGTATCGTTCCATGAAAAATATCGCCGCCTACCAGCCCATATTCACGCTCAAGATCGAGCGGACTCAGAGCCATATAGCCAACAACGGCCTCTTTAAAGTTAGGAGCATAATGGTTAGTTATATGATCAATGATATGCTGCGCCACTTCGTCTTTCACCTCGTCCCAACTGCGGCCATCTGGCAGTTCTTTGTTGAAGTGCTGACAGAACAGCGACATGACATGTTTTCCTTTAGGTGCTAGGGAGTCATCAACGATGGATTGGATACCCGCATTAATCACAGGCTTTTGGGCCCAGCCTAGTGCCTGTGCATCCTGATATGCCTCTTCGTAATAATCTAGAGAATCGGCAAACAGCATAGTTCCCTGAAGATGGCTTTGATATTTTTCTTCAGGAACATCTTTAAGGGCGGTAAATTTAGGTAGCTCATGCAGCGCCACGTTCATGCGAAAAGTACCTGAATTACTGCGGTAATTATCAATATTCTCCTTAAAGGTAGCTGGCACATGTTCATTGGCTACCATTTTTTGAAATAGCAACTGTGGATGTACATTTGCCGCTACAGCTCTGGCAGAAAATTCGCGGCCATCTTCTAGCCGCACACCTACAGCCTTATCATTCTCGATAAGTACATCGGCAACTGGTGCCTCTAACTCAATTTCCACACCAAAGGCTTCGGCAGACTTTGCCATAGCTTGGGTAATACCGCCCATGCCCCCTTTGACAATTGCCCACTCACCTTTTTTGCCATTCACTATGCCGAACATATGGTGCAGCAATACATACGCTGTGCCGCCTGCGCTCACTGATTGGAAGTTGCCTACCTGTGAGGCCCAGGCCTCTATGGCCTGGATCATGTCACCTTTAATAAAACGTTCAAGATAATCTCGTATGTTCATGGTAAATAGACGATACATCTCTGCCTGCAACTCTGGCGTCAGTTTGCGTAGATTGTTAGACAGTTTGCCGGCTCTCCATAAATCCATAAGGCCGCCACCCAGGTTAGCCGGCGTCTCCACTGCGACATCACGCATGACATCGGCAATTTGTTCGAGAATAGTGCTCATTTTCTCAAAACCCTCAATATTGCCTGGATCCTGCGCTGCTAGAGACCTGTCGAATGCCTCATAGTCATCGTTGATGAACATATAATCGCCGTTTGTGCTTAGGGCTAGCATGGGGTGCTCATCGGTATAGATATGCAGCCCATATTTTTCCAGTTCAAGCTCTTCAATAATTTTAGGTGCAAGCATGCTCAGCGCATAAGAGCAGGTCGTATTGCGAAAACCCGGATGAAACTCCTGGGTTACTGCTGCCCCACCGACAATATTACGTCGTTCAACCACTTTTACCGACAAACCTTTACGTGCCAAATAACCGGCGCACGTTAATCCGTTATGACCGGCTCCGATAATCAATACATCATAAATCTGCTTTGCTTTCATTGTTAATAAACCTCAATTCCGCCATTCTCGCAATACGGGCTTTTTAGATATTTTCAACGCTCACAATATGCCTGCCTTCTAAGAGATATGGGCACCGAACGACAAGAGAACTTTATATTATGAAAATCAATCTGTCAATTGACTGATTAATAATTATACTGAAGACGGTGGATATCGAGATGCACGTCATAACGGCTCTGAAATTAAAATATTTGTTATGGCTACAGTAGCTGCTTGCGCAAAATGAAAGCCAATTTTGTCCGGCTAAATAACCACTATTTGCAGTAGGCCTCATTATGATGAGAGTCCCTTTTAGGAGATGAGAGTAGGTTCAATGCAGCGGCGCTTTTAATATTGCCCCAAGTACTGACTACCTTCTATTTGCCCATGAGGTCTATTTCATTTTGTCTGGATACTTGGAGCTTCAGTATGATGATAAAGATGACTAGTTTACGACTGATCCTGATGAATACTCCAATTCAGTTCTATTTCAAGGCAAGATCAAGCACGGTATCAACCATCATTTTTTCAGTGAATTTAAACTTCTTGGTAGACTTCATCGAGTTGGCTGATGTAAACATCATTGCACCTTCTAGAAAGGCCATAATCATGCCAGTTCGAGCGTTGGCGTCCCGTCGGGAAAGCGAGGGGTTATACTCGATGAGTAGAACAGCCAGCTGCTCACAAAGTCTAGAATAGAATTCACCCATCAGTAGCGAGGCGAAGTCATCGAGATTTGCCTTTGCCCATAGCTGGTAGAAGAAGCCTGCAGTATCGGGATGGGCATTGGCTCTAATGTGTCCTCTGATTTGCGCCCGCAGATTTTGTTTGGGATCACTACCTACCTCTCCAATCAGTTTATGAACCTGGATTGACTCAATATCTATTGCATAATCAAAGGTTGCTCTAAAGAGGTCTTCGGTGGTTTTGAAGTAATACTGAAGAGTTGCGAGACGAATACCGCAACGCTCCGCCACATATCGAGAGCTGAACAGGGAAAAACCCTGCTCAATAATGATAGCCCTGGCACTTTCCAAAATAAGCTCTTTGCGCTCTTCGGCTTTCATGCGCTTGGTATTGCGGTATTTAGCTTTTTTCGAACTTTCCATATAAATCTGCCTTTCTACGCCCTTTTCGAGTGATAGCCTCTGTAAGCCGAAAATTTCGGAATTTTCACCGATCAATGCGGAAAAATCCGCAATAGTACCACTTACTTATCCTGGCTAGATATACCTAGCGAACTTTGCCTTGATCTTAGAACCAGAAAAATAATAATGCTGGCGATCAATAATATGGTGCTTGGGTATATTGCCCGCAGATAGCTAACATCATTGATGATAAAGCCTGACAACACTGGCCCCATCGAGATTCCCGCCCCCTGAACAGCCGGAAGGAGCACAATATTCTCTCCTTTGATGTCGAAACTCGCTATCCAGCCGCTCTGAAATGGAATGACAAAATTGTAGCCAAAATTAAACACATTGATAGCAATGAAGAATGCCCAATTTCCTTGCACCCAGAAAAATGAGATGACAGCCAATGCGATGGAGGATACTCCCAACACAATTGGAGCCAGACGCTTAACTTTACCGGCGAGATATGCCGCGAGTAAAGACCCTCCCATACTGATCAATAGTGAGAGCGAGAGGGTTGTTGCAATAAATTGGTCTTCAATGCCAAGTTCTGTGCCGATATTTTCAGCAAAGGCCCAAATACTGTTCATGCCCGCAAAGAAAAGTATCACACTGACAAAACCTAAAATGGCCAGTATTGACGGGAATTGACCTGAGGCTTTCACGCCAGTCGCCTTCTTATGAAATTTAGGCATTGGGAGCTGTGCCTTCGGCTGTCCATTGGGAATAGTTCGCAAGAAGGGCAGTGCAATCAAGGCTAGTAAGGCGAGAGCAACATAGATGGAGGCGTTACCGAATTCTGCCAGAAGCGAGGGAGAAGCAAATAATATCAGGCCGCCCATAAATACCTGGATCGATAGCGCTATGCCAAAATATCTATCTGGTTTCCCAGAGCGGGCTATACCGGCGGCTGCCAGAGAGGTCAGTCCCCCTCCAGCAAACCCCGCCACAAACCTTAGCGTCATTAACAATGCAAAATCTTCGACACCAATACACATCAGGTTAGCAACTGCGAGTAAGGCTACAAACCCAAGAGCGGTCTTTCGCCAATTCCAGTGGGCAATCCAGTATCTGGCTGCCACATTCGCGATCGCGTTGGCAATCATATCGGCGGACACAAGCCACCCGATCATCGCTGTATTAAACAGCATGTCTTCGCTGAATATTCCGCCCCAGACTGGCAGTACAAAATACACAACGGTACCGGCCGCATACAGGAGGCAATAGAGAAGGCTGGCTGGTTTGGTTTGCATATTACTAGTTAGTGCTGATGTTGTTCGAATAATTTATTGGCGACCTGCCACTTACCTGCCACTTTGTATAATCCATAGAAATTAGTGTATAACAACTGTTCATTGACGAAGACCTGAGTCTTGGCATATGCCGTACTTCCAGCGATATCAATGGATATAATTTCCAATGCAGCAGTAGATTTGGCCTTCTGCTCTTCGGTCAGATCTTCAGGGGCAGTGCCAACCCCCTCATAAGCCATCCAGTCTTCAAGCGACATATAGTCAACTCGATCCCCCATATGAACAGCCAGTCGCATTTCTGAGTTGAAAGCAGACCTAATTGGATCTGCATCCAGTTTTAGGTAGAAGCCATTCAAATAATTGTCGTTCAGAATACTTTCTATCGCCGCACGGTCCGCATCCATATCTGTATCTGATGAAGCTAGAACGGCCGTGGCAAATCCAAGGGCAAACAGCACGGCAAGGGTATTAAAATGTTTCATATAGTTTTTCATTTCAGGTTTTCCATTTTTCGTTAATAAATTTTTTTTTAGCTTATGACAGTTTGTTAAATATCTGGCGGGTTGCCTTTTCTCCTTCGGAAACAGCGTTAGACCATAGTTGCTCACCAGTGAGTTCGGAATGACCAAAACTGATGCGTCCGTAGCCCTGTCGAATCACCTCGCGGGGCGCAGGCTTTCCGTCAGACCCAAAGTAGTAGCCAGGTTGCGGTACTATGTAGGCGTGCCCCCATCGGTTGAGAACGATACCTGCAATATCCTCTTTCGCATCGAACCCATAATCGCCAAACATATCGGTAAGCTGCTGACGAATCTGCAATTCAAAGTCTCGGTAGGGAGCAGAGAACAATTCATTTCTCGCGAGGATTGCCTGGGATTGCAGTGGTATATTATCTTTGGTGAAATGCACATAGAATGTCAGGACGGCGGGCTTATCCGGATCTAGCGGCATTGTCTGTTTGCCCAACTTTAAGGGTGCACGTAGATTGGTAAACCAACCGAAGCCGTCAAACCACTGGGCACCGCTGACACCCACTTTTTCCATATACTTCCAGTTCCGAACCGCTACATTCGCGGTCAGAATCGGTGCATGATAGAACTCCTTATAGGCATCTCTAAAGCTGCGGGGCAGATCGCGAACAATGTGCTTGTTAACCCAGCCACCACTCGCCATGACTACACCGCGAGCTTTGACCATATAGGATTTTCCACTCAGGGTGTCTGTATAGACAACATTGACAAACTCCGCATCTTTAGGAGCACCGTCATGGGCAACGTAGTAGACCATGGAGCGACCTCGGATGCGCACGGGTTGACCCTCTCGGTCAAGTGTGTCCCAGTTCAAGTTATTGCCAAGGACTTCAGGCAGGCTCGTGCCACCTTCAATCGAGTCAGGGATCATCTTCTTAACAAAATAACGGGCGATCCCTGAATTTCCCCCTGGGAAACTAACCAAGGTAAATTCTTCACTATTCATTCCCACCTGAAATTGCTTTCTTGCAGAGGCATAGATTCGCGATGCAGGTGGGGGAAAATACTGAACCGCTGAGTAGGCAGAGATCACATCCGGACTTAGACCGCCACCGGAGGTAGACACGGCACCCTTTATGTAATCGCAAACCTCTGGCAGCAAACCCATTTCTTGTGTCAGGAATTCTTTTAACGTCATGCTATCGAGCCATTGAGGCCAGTTTTCTGGTATATCAAAGTCCAGTGGCTCCTGGCTGTATAATTCTCTCAGGTTTGCTTTCAATTGATCGGAGATGGGTGCGTTTTCGAAGCCGCTGGCATGGACATTAAGAGCCCACTCGCCTTTACCCGTGTTTGGGTCGCGATAGAAGAATCCAGTAGTCGCATTGGCTGCCTCAGCACCCATTGAGGTAAAGTGATCGGTTGGAAATTTAAGGTTCTTATCCAGGTTCTCAGCTTCAGTCTGCCACTCAAGCTCGGATGGTAGTCCAACCTCATGCCAATATCGATGAAACAAACCGGCTTTCTCCGCAGGTCCGGGAGGCCAAACAAAACCATTTGACCCCTGGGGTGCACTCAAGTGATATCCATCGACTTCAAACTCATTCTGTTTGGCTTCTCCACCAAAAATTGGGTGGTTATCTAGCACCAGGCAGTTCTTTTTGCCGCCAAATTCAGTCAATGTAGTGAACGCCGTGCTCAGTCCTGCGAAACCGCCACCCACAGCAACGACGTCATAGATTTCGCCTGTGTCAATTATGTCGGCTGGCAGCTCGCGAAACTGCCCGTCCCTAACTGCATGAGCGGCATTTACCACTTCGGCCGTATTGCCGTTTGAGTCGGCGTAATCACCTTTGCCCCCGGGCCCGGTCCAATCCTCACCAAGACCAGCAAAGCCAGTCATTGTGCTTGGAGGTTTCTTGTCTTGTGCCGCAGTCAAGTCTGGTGCGGCCATGGTAAGCAGACCCGCACCGGAACCAACGAGCACGTTATTAACAAAATCACGACGGCTGATGTCAGCATCCAGTCCTAACTTGGAGTCGGCTACCATTTTTGAATTTTTACTCATTAATATTCTCCTCAAATATCATTATTCTGACGTACCTGTTTCCATCACCTGACGGTAAAAATGTATCTTTCGTAAATGGACTAAGAACCAAATAAGCATCCACAACTTGATTGAACACGTTGATTTTTATAGAAAAAAACTGGGAGCCATCTCTCAACGAATTCGTCCCATCCAAAGATGTAATGCAAATTTATCTGTTGCTTGACAGATAGTCAAGCCTTGATCTATAGTCACACTATGGTTGGCTCAAAAGCGTGCGAACCGACATAAAATAAACTCGACTGCCTATGCAGTCGGATACATCAGGGCAGGAGAAGAGAACTGTGACAACAGAGACATACCAAGAATTACAGCAGCTTAACGGCGAAAATGTTCTACACCCAATGAGTATGCCGGCGTTTGATAATGAAAGCCCAATGTTTATGAAACGCGGGCAGGGGGTCCATGTATGGGACTCCGAAGACAATCAATACCTTGATGGCCTGGGTGGACTTTGGTGTGTCAATGTAGGCTATGGCCGAAAGGAAGTGCTGGATGCAATGCGAGATCAGATGGACCAGCTAGCCTATTACAATACATTTGGCGATATGTGCAACCTGCCTTCCACCAGACTGGCGGCAAAGATTATTGAGATGCTGCGTCCTGAGGGTATGTCAAAGGTGTTTTTTACCTCCGGCGGGTCTGACAGTATCGACTCTTCGATTAAATTGGCCCGCCAATTCTGGCGTCTCAACGGTAAGCCCACCAAGACCTCCTTGATTTCACTTAAAGATGCCTATCATGGTGTTCATATGGGTGGTATTTCACTGATCGGGATACCTGCATTCCGCGACCCTTATGGCCCCGTACTTCCCGGTTGCTACCAGATAGACAATCCCTTTCTTTACAGAAACGCCTGGACCGAAGACCCAGAAGAGTTGGGCCAGATTTGTGCAGATCTTCTGGATCGCAAGATTGCCTATCTTGGCGCCGATAACGTTGCTGCCTTTATCGCAGAACCCATACAGGGTGCCGGCGGCGTAATTGTCCCGCCGGAAAACTACTGGCCGCTTATCCGACAGGTCTGTGATAAACACGATGTATTGCTGATAGCAGACGAAGTTGTTACCGGATTCGGTCGATCCGGTTCAATGTTCGGTGTTCGCGGCTGGGGTGTAGCGGCAGACATTATGTGTTTTGCCAAGGGAATCAGCTCTGGCTATGTTCCTCTGGGAGCCACAGTAATCAATGAAAGGATCGCAGACAGCTTCTCGAAGCCGAGTCCAAATGGAATGGTCGCCCATGGATTAACCTACTCCGGGCATCCTTTGGCCTGTGCGGCAGGGATTGCTGCTCTCGATGTTGTTGTGAAAGAGAATTTACATATCAACGCGGGAGAGGTTGGAGCCTATTGCAAAGAAAAATTTATGCCGCTGGTTGACCGACACGAACACCTTGGAGAAGTAAGAGGTAAAGGGCTGATGCTTGCGCTAGATCTGGTTACCGATAAGGCCACTCGGACGCCGGTCAATCCTGCCGATGGCTACTCAGACATGCTGTCAGCTCACTGTCAGCAGAATGGCGTTTTGATCAGATCTGTGGGACCAAAGATCATCCTCTCGCCACCGCTTACATTCACCAATGAAAATGTGAACCAACTTGTTGAAGCAATTGATCAAGCTTTGACTGACACTAAGTACCCCGCGTAAGTATTTATATTATCGATAGATAAACCTAGCCCAAAAATAAAAATAACTCAAAGAGGAAAATAATATGACACGTAAATCAGAAACACCAAAAATACTCTTTACAGCAACCGCTATCGCTTTTGCAATGACTACTGTCATGGCTTCAAAGCCCGTGTGGTCTGCTGAGAGTATAATGCTGGAAGAGATTGTCGTGACCGCTAATAAGCGGGAACAAAACGTTCAGGATGTGGGAACATCCATTACAGCATTCAGTGGCGCCCAGGTGCGTGAGCTTGGCTACACCAATACTATCGATATCGCCCAGCAGACGCCCGCTCTAAATATCATTCAATTCCACCCTTCAGTTACAACGGTTAATATTCGCGGGATATCCCAAAACGAGTTTGCTGATCACCTCGAAGGGCCTATTGCAATTATTTCAGACAATGCTTACGTCAGCTCCTTGGGTGCAACCGGCGCACAGATGTTTGATGTTGGCAGAGTGGAAGTGCTAAGAGGTCCTCAGGGTACGCTGTTTGGACGCAATGCCACAGGTGGGCTAATACATTATGTCAGTGCGGCTCCCACCGAGGAATTTGAGGGGTACTTTTCTGCAACCATTGGTAACTATGGTACTAAAAGATCTGAGGGTGCAGTCAGTGGAGCGCTTTCGGAAAATCTGCAGGGCCGCCTGTCAATTTCTATTGATCAAAATGATGGAACACTTGAAAACCTGGCGGGTAACGACCTGCGCGATACCGATGCCCTGGCGATACGAGCACAGCTTGCTTGGCAGCCCAGCGATGCGCTTGATATTACGCTGAAGTTGCACCATGCCGAGGACGATTCCAGAGGTAATGGTTACCAACACGACGCGACATTCCAGAATGACCAGCTGCTTGGTGAGCGCATCCCAGATAATATTGATTTTAACGGTTATGGTATGGGGCCGGGCACAGATTTCAATGGTTACAGAGATGACACCGACGTCTGGACTGGGCAATATGATGATGAGGGATTTTTCAAGCGCGAGATCAGCGGCGCAACGGTTAATCTGAGTTGGGACATGTCTAACGGTGTTTCCCTGACCTCGGTAACTGACTACCTAACGATGGATAAGGACTATCGCGAAGATGCAGATTCCAGCCCCTATCCCTTCTTTCATTATGAATCGACTCAAGAGTTTGATCAGGTCTCTCAGGAGCTAAGGCTCAACGGCTCGGATAGCAATTTCCAGTGGCAGACCGGTATCTATTACCTCAACATCGATACTGACGTCGGCGGTGTATTTGATCTTGATTTGTTTACTTTCGGAGAGGGTACAGATTTTGGCCAAGTGGTTAACATTGGTGGACAGCAGTCAACGGTAGAAACGAACTCGTGGGCCGTTTTCGCGCAGGGTGAGTGGGAGCTTACTGAGGCAGTCACCGCTATTATTGGCGTTCGTTATAGTGATGATGAAAGGGATGTAGACTATCTTGGTTCTGATAATTTCTATGGCGATGTGCTCACTACTGAAACCGGCGCTTGGGATAACTTCTCTTATAAGGCGCAATTGGATTGGAGGCCGACACAAGATACGCTATATTTCGCTGGCATCACTCGAACTCATAAGGCAGGTAATTTTCGACTTGGCATTGGCTATCCCAATCTGGTAACTGAGCATGATGAAGAGGTGCTCACCAGCTTTGAGACCGGTATGAAAACCGAGTTTAACGATGGGCAGGCGCGTCTGAACGCAAATCTCTTCTACTACGATTATGAGGATTATCAGGCGTTTGTGGTCGACCCAACGGGCACGATAGCCTCTCTGGATATCGTCAATGTAGATGCAAATGCAACAGGAGCTGAAGTCGAATTGACCTTGGTACCCGCCGATGGTCTGGATATTTTACTAGGGGCTTCTTGGATGGATTCAGAGGTGATGGATATAGGCTATCCCGATGGCACTGTGTCTGACTCAGAGCTTCCCTTTGCTCCTGGTATGACACTCAATGGTTTGGTTCGCTATCAGTGGGATGTGGGTGAGGGCTCGATGAGTGCACAGATTGACTTTAATTATGTCGACGATTTCTGCTTTTCAGTGCTCTGCGCGCCACTTGATCAGGAAGACAGTTACTGGGTAGGTAATGCACGCTTGAAGTACAGCTTCCCGAACAACAACTGGTCTATAACCGCCTTTGTTAACAACTTTTCTGAAGAGAAATATCGCATATATTCCCTGGATCTTTCCGGTCTGGGTGTAGCGAACGATACTTACTCCTTGCCGCGTATGTACGGCATCACCCTGGATGTAAATTTCTAGGTTGATGTGAATTCCCTCGATTGCGAGTCGGATTCTTTGGGGCATAGCAATATGCCCCTTTTTTTTGCAATAAAATTGGTGACTCGGTATGAAATTCTTCTCCTCTAAAAACCGTCCATTTCATCTTGGCCCCTATCCTCTGGAACGTCTTCCAAGGCAGGGGGGCACCCCGGATCTGTCTGCTGTGCCAGCCATGCAACCGGTGACCTTTCGCAAACCTAAGTCAGAAAGACTGAGCAATGCAATGGTACGCTACCAAGCTATGCTGGACGCGATCAGGGATGGAATGGTCAAAAAGGAAGTCGCCGAGATTCCGGCAGACCCTGAGGAAAGATCACGCCACCTGAAATCATTTGGCTACTATCAGGATGCATCTCAGGTAGGGATATGCAAACTGAATGCCTTGATGATGCTAGACAGTCCGATTAGCAATCCCGATATGGGCGACATAGGTCAGCTAGTTAACAACAAACAAACCAAGACACTCGCCGCTGGCATTGACCTGGTTATGGCGGAGCTCAAGGTAGCGATGAATTCTCCACCGAAATCCATTAATCATCATACCGATGTAATCGTATTCCTGTATGAATACCCTCGTGATCCAATGAAAGGGGAGGCTGGGTATAATTGGCTCCAGGACTCACAGAGTCAGAGGGCATGCTTGAGAGCCGCCGAGACAGCTGTCATCGTATCCAATTACATTCGGCTACTGGGTTTCGACGCCCGGGCACACTCGGGGTCCTGTAGTGATGTAGATCTTAATAAACTGGCAGTAGTCAGTGGCCTTGCCCAAGTTAAGTCAAGATCAAAAGGTCCAGTTGTATCAAACCCTTACACAGGCACGCGTTTTGGACTCAGTGCAGTAACCACCACAATGGAGCTCTCCTCCGACCGCGCTTTGGCTAATATATCAGGTCCTCTGGATTACCTGCGAAGTCATGGACCAGCCTGGTGGCTTGGTTATGGCACATCAAAAAATAAGTCCAATCAACTTGAATACAAAAATCGAGCATTTAAAGAGGGTGCTTTTCCTTTTGAGAAAATCAAACGAGTGGATTCCCCAACAACGTTAATTGATGAGCCACGCATTCCCAGAGTTCCCAAACGAACCGATATGTTCGCCAGAGCCATTTTTGGAGACATGGGGACTTCTGTGCAGGAAGGGGCCAAGAACGGGAATTATGTCAGGAAGAGTCCAACGTCTTTTGCTGCACGACGCCCGCTGGCCGCTTTTGTGTTACTGCAAGACGGGCCAAGCGCTGAGAGGGGCTCTGAGCAGGCAAAAAACAAGCAAGAAAATGCGGATAATATCAAGGCGGCTCTCTACTATCTCGGCGCCGACGCCGTGGGAATTTCTCGGTGCCCTGAGTGGGCTTATTACTCCCATAATGCACTGGGCGAGCCACTGGAGGCCTACCATCCCAACGCTATCTCAGTCGTTATAGACCAGGGTCATGAGACTATGGAGGGTGCCTCGGGAGACGACTGGATCGCGAGCTCGCAGTCCATGCGAGCATATCTGCGGTTTTCCCTGCTCGGAGGGATTATCGGAGACCAGATACGAAATATGGGTTACCAGGCTCGTGTACATTCGGTGATGGATGGCGAGGTACTGCAGCCTCCACTATTACTCCTTTCAGGTCTGGGGGAGGTTAGCCGCATTGGTGAGGTTATCCTCAATCCGTATCTGGGGCCTCGCCTAAAATCGGGTATTATTACTACCGATATGCCCCTCGCACACGATCAACCGATCGACTTTGGGCTTCAAACTTTCTGCAACAACTGTAATAAATGTGCGAGAGAATGTCCTGCAGGTGCAATTACTGCTGGCCCTAAGCGAATGTTTAATGGCTATGAGATATGGAAATCCGACAGTCAAAAATGTACCACCTATCGCATCACCCAGACCTCCGGTGCCATGTGTGGTAGGTGCATGAAAACCTGCCCCTGGAACCTCGAGGGACTCTTTAGCGAGGCTGCCTTTAGATGGCTAGCGATGAAGGTGCCAAAAACCGCGAAATTGCTGGCCAAATTGGATGACAGGCTAGGGAATGGCTCAATCAATCCTCTAAAGCGCTGGTGGTGGGATCTGGAGATGACTAACGGCAGCGCCTACAAGAAACCTCAGAAGGAAGCTGGATACCGTCAATTGAATACAGATCTCGACTTGAAGTACGAGGACCAGACACTGGCGGTTTATCCTGCCAATCTGGCGCCGCCTCCCTATCCTTTTCCCTTCCCTATGGATCGGGAAGCAGGTATTGAAGCTTATGATCGCCTGATCGGCCCCGACGAATACCAGGCCAGACTGGAAGCTGGAGACACTAATAATCTGGTGCAGCAATACAAGCCGCCCGAGGGAGATTCACCGGTACTCCATCTCAGAGTGTCAGCATTGAAGAAAATGAATGACAAGGTGACGAAGTATGAGTTCACTTCAATGGATGGTAGCCCATTGCCTCTATTTGAAGCGGGAGCCCATCTCGATGTGGTTGTCGCCCCGGAGTTCTTTCGGCAGTACAGTTTGAGTGGGGATCCAGCAGACCGCAGCAAATATCAAATAGGGGTTTTACGAGAGGATGATGGCCGCGGAGGGTCAGAGCTTCTCCACCAGATTTTCACGGAAGGGCGAGCTGTTTTTGTATCCCGTCCAATAAATCATTTTCCCCTCGATGAATCGGCCACAAAAACCTTGCTGATGGGTGGGGGTATCGGCATCACTCCGCTGATTGCCATGGCACATCGCTTGCACGCCATTGGGGTGGAATTTGAACTTCACTACTCCTGCAGGAGCAGGGCCAGTGCAGGTTTCGTCTCTGAGCTTGAACAGTTCCCCTGGTCGGCTAATGTAAGCCTGTATTTTTCTGATGAGGGCTCGCGAGCAGATCTGGGTTCCATTCTGGGTAATTATCAGCCGGGCCACCATCTATACACCTGTGGGCCAGACAGGTACATGTCGTCTGTACTCGAGTGCGCGAAATCTCATGGCTGGACCGACGAATCTCTGCACCGTGAGTATTTTTCTGCCCCGGAGACCCCGGAGTATGAGAATCATCCCTTCACCATCCGGCTGGCGAGGTCTCGAATAGAAGTGGAGGTATCAGATGAGCAGAATGCAGCTGAGGCACTTATAGAAGCTGGTGTTCATGTTGATCTGAAGTGCTCTGATGGTATCTGTGGAGTCTGTAAGTGTGGTGTCCTAGACGGGGATATTGAACACAGAGATTTCGTGCTTTCCAAAGCCCAGAGGGAGGAAACCATGATTTTATGTCAGTCGAGAGCGGCAACGGCCAACGGGAGTATCCTGATCGATCTATAGCAGTACCTGTGCATAGTTTTATAAACTTGGTGAAGGCAGTTTTATAGAGAGGTCAATACTGGTTGCGATCAATTAACTAATGGAAGCTCAGCCGCCTGATGCTATTCCAGAGGCCTGGTTATTTTGGGAAACAGTATCATTGATATCCCACAGCAGACAATTGCCAGCCAGCCAATCGCAGCAATGCCATAGTTGTCTGCCACCAGGCCTCCCGCATAGGAGCCAGCACCAAAACTGAAAATCTGGACGCCGATAACTGCAGCAGCAATATTACCTCCTTTATCGAAGGCAGCGCCCACCCCCAACATATAAGGGATATAGAAAGCCAATATAAATTGATAGCCCAAAATCCCGACTGCAAAGGCCGACTCACTGACGGCAGTGGCCAGCACCATTGCAAATATCGCCCAGGGGATCAACGATAGTGTTAGGGGCTTAGTACGACCAAAACGTACGCCCAGATATGCCGCCAGACAGGCCCCGAGAAATTGTGTGCCGCTGGACAGGGCGAAATACAATCCGATTCTCTCGGCGCTTAGATCAATATTCACTGCAAAGCGCTCTGTAAAAGCCCAGATGGCACCTAGGCCGAGCATTAATAGAATTTCTATAAGAAAAAAGCTAATGACTGGTAAGCGGAAGAAGAGTGCTCGGGTGGAAGTTGCCTTTACACCTGCTGCTTTGTCATCAGTGTTCCGAGGTAAGTAAAGCAGCACAGGGCAAATAGCCACAACCAAAAGGGTTAATCCGCAGAAAAATATATAGCTCCCACCATTGGCAATAATGGGCGGGAAGAAGTAATACATCAGTGTTGCGATAATATAGGTGACAGCGTACATTTTTCCCGCCGCACTTTCGGGCACTGCAAAGCAGGTTGCAATCAAGCGCGATGCTGTTGCATTGGCTATCCCATAGCCCAGGCCGGTTAGGCATCGCGCTGCAGTGAGTTCCGACTGTCCTGACATCAAGGCAGATACAAGGTTGCCTGCGATTATCAGCACCGCCCCAACCATCGCAGCCTGAAGCATGGTTAAAGGAATCATACGGAAGGACACGAGCACAACTCCCAGCGCCAGTGCGGAGGTCTCAAGTGTAGCTATAAGTCCGGCCTGAGAAGGCGTCAGCCCCAAAAACTCGATGAATACGCCAATTTGAAAAGGCATCATCAACAGGCCGAGGATACTAATTAGTTTGAGTCCCGTTGCGGCGAAAAATATTTTGTTATTGTTCATAGAATGTCTCAGGATTTGGGCAACAGGCTGTACCGATTTACACTTTAAGCAGCCTCTGCAGGCTAGACTGCACATCTTCGTCAAACCATTCATTTACTCTTATTTCAATTGGTTCGGCTTCCATTACCGTCAATATTTCTCTCATTTTGGCCCGCGCAGCCTCTCGGGTACCAGCCATAGCCCCTGGGGGAAGTTTTAGCATTCTGTCACACCAGGCCACGGCTCGGCTCACGACCAGTTGGCGGGAGACCAATTCATCGGCCAGACCGCACTGATGGGCAGCCTGAGCATCCAGAAGTTTGGCTCCCAAAATAAGATTTTGCGCTTGATGTTCACCCACTATTCGCCCCAGTGCATAAATTATGTGTGGGTTAATCTTCATGCCGCCCTGTACTTCCGTGATGCCAAAACTAACTCTATGTTTGCTCATTACTCGGTAGTCACAAAATAAAGAGAAGACTGCGCCCGCTCCCAGACAGTTGCCCGTCAATGCAGCGGCTATAGGAATACTGGAGTAACCGATTGCCAGAGTCACATCCTTCAAGGCTTGGAAAGTGCGAGTCAAATCGGTTCGGGAGAGGGTAGCGGTTTCCTTTATGTCCATTCCTGCACTGAATACTCCGCCTGCGCCAGACAGTACCAGGGCGCCGACACCGTCGTCTGTTGCAGTGAGGATCGCCTCTTTAAGTGACTCCAATAATTCAAAGTTCAAGGTGTTTACAGGGGGTCGTGAAATTTGCAGTTCACGCACTCTGTTGTCGCTAAAGAGCCTATGTTCACGTACTTTAAGCATACTGCAACCTCTACTGCTTGCTCAGTGAAAAACATTAATCATTATAAAACCTATGCTCTATGTAAGTTATACGCATTGACATTATCTGTCAAGCAACAGATAATTCTAGTAAAGATAGCTGGAAAAGCAGGAGACCCCGATGACCGATAAGTTTAATGCCTTCATGATGACCGAAAGCGATGGCGTCAGAGAAGCTTCATTAACTCAACTGACAGAAGCCGATCTACCCGACGAAGAAGTGCTGATAAAAATTTCCTATTCAGGTCTCAATTACAAAGATGGGCTTGCTATTTGCGGCAAAGGTATAGCGCGCCGTTTTCCTATGGTGGGTGGGATAGATCTCGTTGGATCAGTCATCGACGGAGGCCAGACTGAGTTCGCCGCGGGTGACAAAGTTATTGTTAATGGATGGGGTCTGTCCGAAGTTCACTGGGGTGGCTTTAGTCAAAAACAGCGGGTAAACCCTGACTGGCTTGTACGAATGCCAACGGGCTTTGCAGAGCAAGAAACTATGGCTATTGGTACTGCTGGTTACACTGCCATGCTATGTGTGTTGGCTCTCCAGGAGCAGGGGTTAAAACCGGAGGACGGCGAGATTCTGGTAACCGGTGCTGCCGGCGGTGTGGGCTCAGTCGCCATCTCACTTCTCTCCAGCCTGGGCTATCAGGTCGTAGCCTCTACCGGTCGTCAGGAAACTCATGACTATCTGCGTTTTCTAGGTGCCTCTGATTTTATCAGCCGCAATGAATTGTCTGAGGCAGGAAGGCCTTTTCAGAAAGAACGCTGGGCAGGTGCAGTCGACACCGTTGGCACAACCACCCTGGCCAATGTTTTGTCCCAGACCCAATACGACGGTGTTGTTACATGCTGCGGACTAGCCGGTGGTGCGGACCTGCCAGCCAGTGTTCTCCCGTTTATTCTTCGCAATGTCCACCTGATTGGTGTTGATTCAGTAATGGCATCTAAAGAACGTCGACAACAGGCCTGGGACAGACTGGAGAGCGATCTGGATAGGGAGAAATTGGCCGAACTGACTACGGTAGAGCCAATGTCCGCGCTTCCCCATTTGGGGCCAAAAATAGTCGAAGGCAAGACACGCGGTCGCGTCGTTATTGACGTAAACCGATAGACAGGGCGCTTTGATTGTATGTCACTTTCTACCGATAAAATTCCAGGCCAGCCCGATTTTCAATTTCGGGTTCCTGCGCTTAATACTGCCTATGAGTTCCTAGAATACTATGCCCTTCATACACCGGATACAGACGCAATTGTTTTCCAGAACCAGCGAATCACTTATCGGGATCTGAAAGAGAGTGTCGATGCGCTGGCCATATCCCTGCTGGCAGCTGGCATAAAACCGGGCGATCGGGTTGCAACCCTTTCTGCTCCGCATCCGGACTGCAGTCGAATCCTGCTTGCCAGTTTATCGATTGGCGCAATCTGGGTTGGATTAAATCCCCGCTACCAGTTAAGCGAAATGTTGCATGTGATAACCGATTCCCAGCCCAGTATCCTGTTCAGTTGTTCCAGGATCGGCAAGCGGGTATTTGACCCCGAAATAAAGGAACTTCAGGAATCTCCTGTAGATTTTGAGACAGTAACGACTGGTGATGACCAGCTGCTACCAAATTCTGTATCCATCGAAGAATTCAGGCGTGGTGGAATAACAATATCTAATGAGGATCTTCAGCGGCGCCGTAGACTTGTCACTGGAGATACCGCGGGCATGATTGTCTACACTTCAGGAACTACAGGTTCCCCTAAAGGTGCTCTCCTGAAGCAATCTGCCAGTGTGCGACAGGGCAAACTGACGCTGTCTAAATTTAAACCCAACCCACTCCGTGTAATAAATTATTATCCTGTAAATCATGTTGCCGGTGTGGTGGCGAACACCCTATACACCTTAGTGGGCGGTGGGACCAATGTGTTAATTGAGAAGTTCTCGCCATCTGAAACTCTGGCCATCATAGAGCGGGAAAGAATTACCCAGTGGGGGGCAATACCCACAATGTTTAAGCTATGTATCAACGACCCCGGGTTCTCAACAAGCGATTTAAGTAGCGTGCAGCTAATCAGTTGGGGTGGTTCTGCTGCGTCAAGAGATATGATTGAGCTCTTTGCTGGGCGGTTCCCCTATCTTTCCACGCTTATGGCTATGACGGAAACAACCGGTGGAATTACGCAGATTACTCCCTGTAAAGATATCGACTTATTAAGCAATAGCGTGGGCACGCCGATGCCCGATTGTGAACTTCGGCTGACGGATGAGCTCGGCTCCGAAGCAGCAAATGGTGATATCGGCGAAATACAGGTTCGTGGTCCGTTCCTTATGCTGGAATACTGGAATAACCCAACAGCTACCGCGAATACCTTTACGGAAGATGGTTGGCTAAAAACCGGTGATCTCGCAAAACAGGATACGCAGGGTAACATCTATGTTGTTGGCCGGAACAAGGAGATGTACAAGTCCGGCGGCTTTAACGTGTATCCACGCGAGATCGAGCAGGCCCTAGAGTCCCTTGAAATCATCAATCTGGTGGCGGTTGTCAGTGTGCCGGATCCGCTTTATGACGAAGTGGGCCACGCATTTATCACTCTAAAAACTGACGCCGCAAATATCTCAGAGAACACAGTCAGAACTCATGCAGGTCGGAATCTTGCCAATTACAAGGTTCCCAAGGTTTTTCATATTGTCGATGAGCTCCCGCTACTGCCGAATGGCAAAATTAACAAAAAGCTACTAACCCAGCGAGCGAAAAATTCTCTCGCTGAATTATCAGTCTCTGATTCACTACCAATCACTAAATGAGGTCCCAAGCATGCAATTTAATATGATTATCAATGGCAGTAAGGTCGACACAGAACGTCATTTCAATGTGTATAACCCGGCCACGGAAGAGATTATTGCCCGGTGCCCCGTAGCCACTGAAGAAAACCTAAACGCCGCCGTGGCCGCAGCGCGCGAGGCTTTTACTGCATGGAGTAAAACGTCAGATGATCAGCGAAAGGAAAAGGTCAACGCGCTAGCCGACATCATTAGTAATAATATGAATGAGCTTGCGCAACTGATTACCAAGGAACAGGGTCGTCCTCTGGATGGCATGGGTTTTGGCTCATTTGCGGAAGTTGGGGGTTCTGAGTATTGGACCCGTTGTACCGCAGAGCTGACTCTCCCTATTGAGATCGCCGAGGAAACTGACACACATCGGGCAGAGATACATCGGAAGCCTCTGGGTGTTGTAGGGTCGATTACCCCTTGGAACTTCCCCCTGCTGATCGCTATCTGGCACGTGATCCCTGCTATAAGGTCTGGGAATACAGTGGTGCTCAAGCCTTCATCATATACGCCTCTTGTAGCCCTGCGTTTTGTTGAGCTGGCGCAGGAGGTGCTACCTCCAGGTGTACTTAACATTATTACCGGGGAGGGAGGCATGGGTAGGTTAATCACTTCCCATCCAGATATAGACAAGATTGTTTTTACAGGCTCAACCCCGACTGGCAAGAACATCATGAAAAACGCCAGTGACAGCCTCAAGCGACTCACTCTGGAGTTGGGTGGCAATGACGCAGCCATAATCCTCCCCGATGTTAATGTCAAAGAAAATGCGAGTGCTATCTTTGAGGCCGCGTTTATCAATAACGGCCAGACCTGCGCGGCTCTAAAGCGCCTCTATGTACATGAGGATATTTATGAAGAGATGTGCGAAGAGCTCACTGCCATTGCCAACACAGTTACTGTGGCCAATGGCATGGAAGAGGGTGCCCAACTTGGGCCAATACAGAACCGAGATCAGTTCGAGCTGGTGCGAGAGCTGATTAACGATGCCAAGAGTTCTGGCGCACGTATTCTAACGGGTGGAGATGCACCGGAGGGCCCCGGCTACTTTTACCCTGTTACTCTGGTGGCCGATATTTCTGACGGCACGCGCCTTGTCGATGAGGAGCCATTTGGCCCAGTACTGCCTATTATTAAGTATTCCGATGTGGAAGACGCACTTCAGCGTGCGAACGACAATCCTAACGGCCTGGGCGGATCAGTTTGGTCTGGTGATACGGCTCAGGCCCTGGAGTTGGCCAAACGACTTGAATGTGGAACCGCTTGGATTAACAATCATGCCTCACTGTCTCCGAATGTGCCATTCGGCGGAGTCAAGGAATCTGGTGTTGGTGTGGAGTTTTCGACTCATGGTCTGAAAGAATTCACATCAATCCAATCGGTGGTTATTCCAAAGTAATGCGACAGTGGTTGTGTCTTCCTCGCAGCCCCCTGAGGGCAGGGCTTGGAAGACACAATCCTCCAGCGTTTATAAATTATGCTATTTCACAAGGCATACCCTGAATGGCGGCGCTATAGTATGAGTACTCGAAACGAACCCCCTGTTCCCGGTTTTCTTTCACTTTGCGCTCAATCGGACATCGTTGTGCGAAGCACGAAAACTAGTCTGTTCGTTGGAACAATGCTTGCTGTAATCAATCATGGTGATAAATTTATGAGTGGAGAGCTAGACAGTTCGTCCCTCCTTAAAATTACTCTGACTTACTTGGTGCCCTATGGCGTTTCTACTTTTGCTGCGGTACAGACTTTAAGGCGAAAATCTGAGAGCTGTTAAAATCGATTTGCTTGGGCATAGCGCCAGGGTTTAGTCTTTTAATGAGTTAACTAAATCATCGAGCAGGTCGTAGAGTAGTTCGAGTTTTTGATGGCCAAAGTTGTCGGTTATATTTTGGTATTTTTGTATTGATTCAGGCGCAATTGATGCAAATAATTTACGCCCAGATGGGGTCAGGAATAATTTGCCTTTTCGTTGATCTACCGCAGAGTTCTTACGTGTCAGCATTCCTCGTTCTTCAAGGTTTCTAGCAATACGGGACATGCTTGGACGCAACAGATAACAGCGTCGAGATAACTCTGCTAACTCTAGACCGTCTTCCAGATCCAGTGCTCTTAAAACTCGCCACTGTTCGGGACTTATTTGGTGATCTCTTAGCAGGGGTACAAATTCCCTCATCACGGCTTCTCTCGCACGCAATAGGGCCATGGGAAGCGAGTGATCGAAGTCACGAAGGGGCAGGCTCTTGCGGACAACTTGGCTCTTAGTGTCTTTCATTGATCTGAGGATTCCTATACTGGTTCATCTATTACGCCATTGATAAGTTTGCCAATGCCTTCGACTTCTATTTCGATACTGTCACCTGGAATCAAATATTTTGGCGGATCAAATCTAGCGCCAGCGCCATTTGGCGTGCCAGTAGCTATGATATCGCCGGGTTGCAATTCAAAAAACTTAGAACAGTAGTGGATGATATACCTAATTGGAAACATCATGCTGGCTGTAGTGTCATCTTGCCTGAGTTCGCCATTAACTTTGGTTGTAATGTGCATATTTTCATACTGCTCGGCACCGAACTCATCTGCGGATACCATCCAGGGGCCTATTGCACCGGAGTTGCAAAAGTTTTTACCCTGGGTCACATTGAACTTAGCATGCCGGACCCAGTCTCTTAGAGTACCTTCATTCATAATAGTTAATCCTGCGATATGGTCATAGGCGTCTGCCTCAGCGATGCGCCGACCACCTTTGCCGATAACAACGACGATTTCACCTTCATAGTCCAACTGATCTGACTCAGGTGGACGCCACAAAGGTTGCATATGTGTCGTAAAGGACTGGGGTACGCGCATAAACAGGCTCGGAAACTTCGGCGCTTCTGAGCCGTCTTTGTACTCTGCATTACGATTGGCATAGTTTACGCCAATGCAGGCAATCATGCGTGGGTCAGGGATTGGAGAAAGCAATTTGACCTCAGCAAGCTTGATAGTGGGTGGGGTACTATTAGCTAGAGCCCGAGCCTCATTTAATTGTCCGGCAGCTATGATAGTCTTTAGGCTGCCGCCCATAGTTTTGCCCAGATCAACAACCTCATCAAGGTCTGTAATGGCGCCCCAAGACGGGCTACCCGCTAATTCAAAGCTTATAAATTTCATCTGATACTCGTCTTTGTCTGCGCTAATGAGTTTGCAATGATATCTCAATTAAGTTAACGTGTTAACTAGTTCTTTGAGTCCAATGCGAAAAATATTATGAGCATCTTTGATTCCAATGTCGCCGCAGCTGAAAAATACCTTGTGCGGTTTAAACAGGTAACCACGGGCCATTTTATTAACGGCGCCTTTATTGTACCGGAGGATAATGCGCTAATTGACAATGTCAGTCCTGTCGATAATTCGGTATTGGGGCAGATTGCTATTGGTACTGATATTGAGATAGATCGTGCCTGTGATGCTGCGCAGGCCGCCTTTCCAGCTTGGCGTGATATGCCAGGCAGCGAACGAAGAACCTTACTTCATCATTTTGCCGATAAAATCGTCGAACGCGCTGACGAGATTGCATTGGTTGAGTCAATGGATACAGGTCAGCCGATTAAATTTATGAAAAAAGCGGCTATTCGTGGCGCTGCTAATTTTCGATTTTTTGCGGATAAGGCCCCTGAGGCTACAGCCGGAACTTCCTCTCTTCAGAATGAGCATACAAACTTCACCAGCCGCGCACCTATTGGCCCTATAGGTGTTATTACGCCCTGGAACACCCCCTTTATGCTGTCGACCTGGAAAATTGCGCCAGCACTAGCTGCGGGTTGTACGGTTGTACATAAGCCAGCGGAATTATCACCTTTGACCGCAATGTTGCTAGCAGAGATCGCGAAGAATGCCGGTATTCCCGACGGCGTCTGGAATATGGTCAACGGTTATGGTCAGGTTGCGGGTAAGCGGCTGACAGAACATCCTGCGATCAAAGCGATCGCGCTGGTGGGCTCCAGCATTACTGGTCCGCTAGTAATGAAACAAGGCGCTGATACCCTCAAGCGTATTCATTTGGAGCTCGGCGGTAAAAATCCGGTAATAGTCTTTGATGATGCTGATTTTGACCGTGCCTTAGATGCCGTTATATTCATGATTTATAGCCTCAATGGAGAGCGCTGCACATCGTCTAGCCGCCTATTGATTCAGTCCGGCATTAAATCTCGATTTTTAGAGGCCCTTGCAGAACGCGTCGCTAATATCCGCGTAGGTCATCCCTTAGATCCGGCCACAGAAGTGGGTCCACTGATTGGTCAAGTGCATTATGAAAAGGTCAAAAGTTACTTCGATATAGCAACGCAGGATGGGGCCGAGATTTTAGTGGGTGGTAAAGTATGTGAATCGCCCAGCAACGGTAATCCAGCAGGCTACTATGTTGAGCCAACATTGTTTGTCGAGGCGCAGAATGATATGCGTATTGCTCAGGAAGAAATTTTCGGTCCGGTTCTAACCGCGGTTGATTTTGAAACCGAAGATCAAGCTATCGACATCGCAAATGATATTCAATTTGGTTTGGCGGGATACATTTGGACCAACGACACGGGTAGAGCAATGCGTCTGTCGAGGACTATTGAAGCCGGCATGCTGTGGGTCAATTCAGAAAATAATCGTAATCTGCCGTCGCCATTTGGCGGCGTAAAAATGTCTGGCATTGGCCGCGATGGCGGTGACTACAGTTTTGATTTTTACATGGAAACAAAAAACGTGTGCGTGGCGCTGGGGACTCATAAGATTCCGGTACTGGGCGGGCTTAGCTAGAGGGCTATGCTATGGCACATTTCGTCTTAGAATATTCAGATAACCTGGGCCAGAATAGCGCGACTATTCAGACCTTATTTTCACGCTTACATGAGGCGGCTGAGGCAACTGGGTTATTCCCTTTAAAAGGTATTCGAAGCCGCGGCTACTGTTGTTCACAGCATCGAATAGCTGACGGCAATCCAGAGCACGGCTTTGCGCATTTAGAAGTAAAGCTTGGCGCAGGACGAAGCATCGAAGATCGACAGGCCGCGGCGGCGTCATTTTTCACTCTATTCTGTGAGCACTTTGCTGAGCAATCTGCCCGGCGAGGTGTCGCACTGTCATTCGAAATGCGAGAACTTGAACCGGTACTTAAATACAATAGCAATAATATTGAGGACTGCCTCTAATGTTGACTCAGAAGCAGATCGCCACTGCGGCGGATAACCTCTATAACGCAGAGAAGAACCGCAAGCAGATCAACCCAGTAACGCTAACCCATGACCAGATGGATATGGAGGATGCCTATGCGATCCAGACAGCCTGGGTGAATCGCAAAGTTAGTGAGGGGCGTAAAGTGGTGGGCTACAAGATCGGCTTAACCTCTCGTGCTATGCAGCGCGTCATGAAGATCGAAACTCCAGATTATGGCGTGCTACTTGACGACATGGTTTTTGCCGATGGTGGTGAGCTCAATACCGCAGATTTTTTAGACCCGCAAATTGAGGTAGAGCTCGCGTTCGTGCTCAAAAAGCGTTTATTTGGCGACGATATCACCCCTGAACAAGTGCTAGATGCCACGGATTATGTGATACCGGCTTTTGAGCTCATTGCTGCCCGCAGCTACCGAGTGCACCCCGAAACGGCGTATACCCGAACCGTCTTTGATACCATTTCAGACAACGCCGCGAATGCAGGTATCATCATGGGAGGTCGAAAAGTAAACCCATCCGAAATAGATTTACGTTGGGCTGGTGCCATCGTTAAATGCAATGGTATTGTTGAGCAGACTGGCCTGGCCGCAGCTGTATTAGATAATCCGGCCAATGGTATCTGTTGGATCGCTAAACGTTTTGCACCCCATGGTATAGCGCTGGAACCTGGGCAGGTATTGTTGAGCGGATCGTTTACCGCGCCTATTAAGGTTAAACCTGGTGACGTTGTTACTGCCGAGTATGGTTCCCTGGGTGACATCTCGGTCAGGTTTGTTTAATAAATCTTTAACTGCTTTTTAACGAGAGTGTAATCCGATGGCAGATATGACGATTAAGCAAAATTTATTTAAAAAAGCTCTTGGCCACAATAAGGTGTTATTTGGCTTGTGGCAGGGCATCCCAGACACAACTGTCGCTGAAATTGGCGCTGGAGCAGGTTTTGATTGGCTTTTAATTGATGCAGAGCATGGGCCATTTGACCTGCCCTCAATCATGGCGCACTTGCAAGCCGTTGAACCCTATCCCGTTTCAGTCTTAGTTCGCCCGGTAGAAGGTAGTACTGCCCTGATCAAACAGCTGTTGGATATTGGCGCGCAGACTTTACTAATTCCCATGGTAGATACCGTTGAGCAGGCAGAAAAAATAGTTAGGGCTGCAAGATATCCCCCGCAGGGCGCAAGGGGTCTGGGCACCTCAATGGCGCGCGCGGCAAATTGGAATAGGGCGCCAAATTATCTGGCAGATGCCAACGAGCAGATTTGCATCATAGTGCAAATAGAAACCCTGTTAGGCGTGGAAAATATTGAGGCGATTGCTAATGTAGATGGCGTTGACGGGGTTTTTATTGGCCCCTCTGACCTGTCTGCAGCGATGGGGAAAGTCGGTGACCCTGGGCATCCAGACGTTATTGCAGCGATTAAAACGGGCTTTAAAGCGATTCAGTCAGTAGGCAAGAATGCTGGAGTGTTGGCGGTAAGTGAGGAATTAGTAAAAACCTATCAGGAAGCTGGGGCCAAATTTATTGGCGTCGGTGTGGACGCGGCGCTACTTGCCAATGCCACCAAAAAACTGGCGAGTTACTTTATTGCCGATGCTTCTGATGACACAGGTGCGGGTTATTAAATGAGTCTCTATTATCTTCAGAAAATTCTTTACGACATCAATCGTGATCCACAGATGCAAAATGCTTATAGCCAAAACATAGAGCACTTTCTTGAGCAGTATGTGTTGACAGATGAAGAGCGAAAAGCACTTGCCACACCTGATATTGGGTTGCTTTATGTGTTAGGTGTAAATGGACAAATTCTGATGCATTTTGCGGCCTACCACCAAATTGAATGGGATGATTACCTGCAGCGAATGCGCGATGGTATTGCTGAATATGGGCCGGTAAGAGCTGGAGTCTATGCAATGACAGGCAATGGTCTTAACTTTGCCGACGCTACTGAAAATAATAGTGATTAACGTTGGGTAAGAGAAAACGATGAGTTTAGTATACGCAGGAATTTGTAGTCATGGCCCCGGTATTACGGCTCGGGCTGATCGCGCTGACCCAGTTTTGCGCGATGAATTTTATCGAAACTTTGACCTTATGCGTAAGGATATTGTCAACGCTGGAGCAGACGCTTTGATCATTATTGCTGCAGAGCACTTCGCCAACTTTTTTATGAATAATATGCCTGCCTTTTGTGTCGGCATGGCGGAGGAGTATGAAGGGCCGATAGAGGATCCAGAATGGCTAAAAATTGCGCGTACAAAGGTTCCAGGCAACTCTGATTTGTCAGGACGAATTATTAGAGAAATGATGCAAACAGTAGATGTTGCATTTTCGGAAGAGTGGAAATTTGACCATGGTATTAGTGTGCCATTGAATTTTCTGACGCCGGACTACGATCTACCAATCATTCCTATGAATATCAACTGTCAGGGTCCGCCATTAACGCCTTTACACCGCGCTTGGGAATTCGGCGAGGCGATACGTCGTGCCTGTGACGCTGTTTCGGAGAAAATAGCGATAGTGGGTACAGGAGGTATTTCCCATTGGCCGGCAACGCCGGATTCTGGAAAGATCAATGTGGAATGGGATACGAAATTTTTAGCACGCTTTGCCCGTAATGACAAACAGGGGATGCTGTCGTATTCTGATGAAGAGACATACGCGGACGCAGGGCAGGGTGGCTATGAAATTCGCACACTCATAGCTACAGCATCCGCAGCTCGGGGTTCAAAAGCAAATATTCACTTTTTTGAACCCATCCCCGTTTTTGCCACCAGCGCTTTCTGTGCCAGCTTTGAACTTTGAATCCGAAGCGTCTCTTATACAGCCATGTAATCTAATTCCCTAGGGTGGAAACCGCCAAGCCTCCAGGATTATAGAATTGAACGCTTGTTTTCTTTGTATGAAATAGGGTTGGCCTCATCTTCCTGTTTCAAACACTGCGTCCAGCGATTGCGAAAATGCACAAACGCCTCATCTGCCGCAATAGCACGTGGCGCAAAATCGGGACTATTGTTAAGTAATTGCTGTTGGGCTTCAATAAATGTCTTATCTTCCAGAAATCCTTCTAGCATAGACTCCTTCAGTGAGGCCGATATGCTGGGATCATCCATCTCCCAGTTGTGAAAGTAATTCCAAAAGAAATGGCTTGTGTCGCGTGTTTCAGGGGTCATGAACTGACAGTTACGATACTCGCGCACGTTGTCACGAGTATCGATCTCAGGATTCCAGCCCAGGGGTGCAAAGATGGTTTCCATAAGGAATATACCAGGCAGGCGCATTTCAATAATGTTAAGTCGATCAACTCTTTTATCGACCTCCGCTGCTGGCACAACCTTGGCGTGAAATGGCGGTTTACGGCTATTGCGATCCCAGCGCTCATTCGAAAAGCCATTGGCATCTTTTTGGATTTTTTCAGCCACTGTGTTGTAGGCGTAGCTTTCTGATCCTCCCAATGTGTTGGTGTGGACAAAGGCAACATGGGAAAAGTCGGCCAGATTATCGATGATCAATAACCAGTTCGCGTTATAGTGAAGATAGGCAGTCTTGTCGAATCCGCGCCAATTTTCTTTATCGCTTAAGGCTGGGAAGTCATAAATATCATCGCTATCAGCCAGCGCAGGATCGCCCATCCAAATCCATAGCATCCCGCCCTTAGAGACCACCGGATAACTCCGAACTTTGAGAGATTTTGCTACATGGTCCTGACCTGGAATTTCAATGACCTGACCTGTTTCATCGTACAATAAACCATGGTACATACAGCGAATACAATTGCCTTCAACACGTCCAATTGACAGGGGTGCAGCGCGGTGACAGCAGCGATCATCGAGGGCTATATAGTTATCTTTCTCGCCCTTATAAAACACCAGCGGCGTCTCACAAATGGTGCGGGCCAGACGGTTGTCAGCTTCGGCAACCTGGTATTCCCATGCGGCGGCATACCACATATTTTCAGCAAAATATCGTTTATGTTCTGTCACTGTTACTCTCCGGGTATTAACCTATTGCGGTTGCATTATTGATGATTGGGGTGTTGTATTTTTTGATGTAGATTTAGTATATTAGTTACTTTTGTAACTAACAAGCTGGGAGCGCTGTCAATGTCCGATGTCGACACTTTTGATCTAAGGTTATTTTTACCTTACCTATTAAATCAAGCAGCAGAACAGAGCAGTCTGTCATTTCAAGATTTTTATAAAGATCACTATGGGATGCTGCGCACAGAGTGGCGAGTGATGTTCCACCTAGGTAGTTTTAATGCGATGACGGCCCGAGACATCTGTATGCGTAGCAACATACATAAGACTAAAATTAGTCGTGCGGTGCAGAAGTTAACGGAAAAACGTTTTATCTCGCGCCGGCGCAATGCCGATGATCTCCGGCAAGAAAGCTTGGAATTGACGGCAAGCGGGCACGCCGCTTATGTAAAACTACGCAAAAAAGCCGAGCAGTATCAAACTGACCTGAGTGCTGAGTTTAGTGCTGAGGAATTTGCCCTCCTGCAAAATATGCTCAAGCGCTTGATAGCGCCTAGCGGGCAATCGCTACCGCCTGTCGAGGTTATTTAAGAAGCGTATCGGTTAATTTCAATGAGCAGCAAAACGTGCAGCGAGGAAGTTCACAAATAATCTAACTTTAGCTGAGAGGTGGCGGTTGTGAGGGTACACGGCCCATACTTCTGTGTCGGTGGGATTGTAATCTTGCAATACGGATTGCAACTGCCCACTGTGTATAGCGTCGCTTACATAAAAAGAGGGCAGCTGCACCAATCCTAGTCCTTGGATTGCGGCATGGGTTAATGCTCTCCCATTGTTGCTGCGCCAGTTTCCCTCGATACGTATGTCGTAATTTCGACTGTTTTCACGAAAACGCCAGCTCGGTAGGGTCCCCATTAGGCAGTTGTGATTGATCAGAGCACCAATGGATTTTGGTCGTCCAAAGCGTGAGAAGTACTCCGTTGACCCGCATACAACAAGCTTACGCCTAGAGATACGCCGTGCGATTAGAGAAGAGTCCTTCAGTGTGCCGGCACGAATCGCCAGATCATAACCCTCTGATATTAGATCCACCACCCGATTGGTAAAGGCTAGTTCAACCGCAAGTTCAGGGTGTTGATGCATAAAATCGACTGCTGCAGGAGCGATAAAATCCTCCCCAAAACCAACAGCTACTGTTACTCGAAGGCGACCGCGAGGTTTTTCTTGTAAATCAATTACTGCTTTTTCTGCATCATCCAGATTGGTTAGCACATCATTGCAGCGCAGATAGAATGCCTGTCCCACCTCTGTCACAGCCACCTTGCGAGTGGTGCGAATCAAAAGTTGTGCATTGAGCCGGTATTCTAGTTGGGTGATCTGTCGACTGATATGGGATTTAGATACACCCATATGGCTAGCTGCTTTAGAAAAGCTGTTAAGGTTAACTACATGGATAAAGGCCTCGATGTTTTCCCATTTAGAATTTGCCATATTTCACCTATTGTTGCCACACAGAAACAGAGTTGTTTAAAGTAATATATTTAAACCTATGTGACAATAAATTATAGTTAACACCTACTATTTGTTATGTTTTTTTGGGGAAGTGAATAATGAAAACAAGAGCAGCCGTTGCATTTGGAGCAGGCAAGCCATTAGAAGTCGTAGAGGTTGATCTCGAGGGCCCAAGGGCTGGAGAAGTTTTGGTTGAAATCAAAGCGACCGGTGTCTGTCATACGGATGCATTTACACTATCTGGCGATGACCCCGAAGGCGCTTTCCCTGCTATCCTAGGTCATGAAGGCGCAGGCGTTGTAGTTGACGTGGGTCCTGGTGTTAAAAACCTCAAGCCCGGCGACCATGTGATCCCGCTTTATACCGCTGAATGTCGTGAATGTGACTTTTGCCTAAACCCCAAAACCAATCTCTGTCAAGCGGTTCGCGCTACCCAGGGGCAGGGTGTAATGCCGGATGGCACTAGCCGTTTCTCTTTTGAAGGCAAGCCAATACTGCATTATATGGGTTGTTCGACCTTCTCGAATTACACAGTGTTACCAGAAATCTCTCTGGCCAAAGTGCGTGAAGATGCGCCTTTTGACAAGATTTGTTATATCGGCTGTGGTGTGACCACCGGTATTGGTGCGGTTGCTTTCACCATGAAGGTAGAAGCTGGCTCCACCGTGGCTGTGTTTGGTCTGGGTGGTATTGGTTTAAATGTGATTCAGGGCGCCAAGATGGTGGGTGCTACACGGATTATTGGTATTGATTTAAACCCAGCCCGCGCGGCACTGGGCAAGCAGTTTGGTATGACTGACTTTGTTAACCCACGGGAAGTGGAAAATGTGGTGGACCATATTATTCAAATGACCGGCGGTGGTGTGGATTACAGCTTTGAATGTATCGGCAATGTGGATGTGATGCGTCAGGCATTGGAATGCTGTCACAAAGGCTGGGGTGAGAGCTGTATTGTTGGTGTAGCAGGCGCAGGCAAAGAGATTTCAACACGCCCCTTCCAGCTAGTAACCGGTCGCTCATGGCGCGGCACTGCCTTTGGTGGCGCCCGTGGTCGCACCGATGTGCCTAAGATTGTTGACTGGTATATGGATGGCAAGATCAATATTGATGACTTGATTACCCATAAGATGCCACTGGAAGATATTAATAAGGCATTTGATTTAATGCATTCGGGCGAGAGTATTAGATCAGTTGTTGAGTTTTAAGGCGGAATTCTAAATGACACTTGAAAAGATTGGCGCCAACCAAAGTTTTGGTGGCCAGCAACTGCGCTACAAGCATCAGTCCACTGTGCTTAATTGTGAGATGACATTCTCCATTTATCTGCCACCTCAGGCCGAGCAGGGGTCAGTACCTGTGCTGTATTGGTTATCTGGCTTGACCTGCACTGATGAGAACTTTGTGCAAAAGGCCGGAGCCCAACAGCATGCAGCAGAGCATGGTATTGCCATTGTCTGCCCTGATACCAGCCCCAGAGGTGAGGGCGTGGCTGATGATCCTGAAGGCGCCTATGATATGGGCCTGGGTGCGGGGTTTTATGTGAATGCCACCGAAGAGCCCTGGGCTAAGCATTACCAGATGTACAGCTATATAGTCGAAGAGCTGCCGACATTGATTAATGCCGAGTTTCCAGTGGACAGCGCAAGGGCATCAATTTCAGGGCATTCCATGGGTGGCCATGGTGCACTGACCATAGGGTTAAAGAACCCGGGCCAGTTTAAATCGGTCTCAGCGTTTTCACCGATCTGTTCGCCCTTAAATTGCCCCTGGGGTGATAAGACGTTAACTCACTATCTTGGCAGCAATCGGGATAGCTGGGCCCAGTACGATACTGTCGCTCTGGTAGGCCAGGCCACAGAGTATTTGCCGGTGCTGGTGGATCAGGGCGAGGGGGATAACTTTCTTGAGGAGCAGCTAAAGACGCCACTGCTAATTGAGGCCGCAAAACAGGCTGGCTTCCCTATGGATATTCGCCTGCAACCGGAATACGACCACAGCTACTTTTTTATTGCTACGTTTATAGGGGAGCATATGGCTTTTCACGCTCGTGCATTGGCGTAAAAATGGGTTTTAAGTAGCGGTCCTTATTAGATAAATAAGAGTCGCTTAGGGCCCGAAACTACTGGGG
>ERZ807291.990-NODE-990-length-47374-cov-63.348274_pt1 | contig 47374 bp, 44 predicted proteins | sample MGYA00521257_ERZ807291 | MGnify/ENA primary metagenome ERZ807291 (study PRJEB31413, sample SAMN03169783) | marine metagenome | biome: Marine; feature: Water; material: Subsurface seawater | place: North Sea | collected 2011-04-28 | depth 1 m m ... | reverse complement strand
CCAATAATCTTAAGTCATTTAAAGGAGCGGAAGAAATGTTAGACATAATGTTTGTGTTCAAAATAGTTCCAGTGAACTCTCTGCTTGTTTTAGGTCCGATAAGTGGGATCATAAGGAAAGGCCCTTCGGGTACATTGTATTTTGCCAATGTGGATCCAATATCTTTCTTCTTGAATGCCGTTTCTCCTTTATCTAAGTCATAAAAACCTAGTGTTAATCCATTTAACATAAATTTTGCAGAAGCTAAGATAGTATTTTTAAGATCTATTTGAAGCGAACTATTTATAATTGTACTTGGCGTATCTAGCCAATCTATGTGGTTTCTTATAGCCTTTCTAGTTGAGGCTGGTATTTCTCTTTCATAGGTTGAGCTAATTGGAGAAATAAATTTTTCATCAACTTTTTTATTAAAAGTGAAGACTTTTCTGTTCATCTTCTCAAAGGGGTCCATTTTCTCTGACACAGTAATACTATTATTTGAACACCCACTTAAAATTATTATTAAAATTATGATTTTATATGATAAAAAGTAAGATATTTTCATTTCACTTATAGATTAGTTAAGATTTAGTTTAATTCTTATATGATATTAATTATTTATAAATTTTGTACAAGTTAAACAATCTATATGATAAATATATTATTCTTGAATTAAATTAGAAAATACTCCTACATTATGAACCAATTTTATAACCATAAATCCTTTATTGATCTAAATGATTCCCAAAAGGAGGCAGTAAAAGATCTTGATGGTCCTTTGCTAGTTTTGTCTGGTGCAGGCACAGGTAAAACAAGAGTATTAACAGCAAGATTAGCTAATTTATTGTATAGCAATACTACGAAAGCATGGAAAATCCTTGCTGTTACTTTCACTAATAAAGCAGCTAAGGAAATGAGAACAAGGCTTGAAGGCCTCATTGGGCCAATGGCTAACTCTGTTTGGTTAGGAACATTTCATTCAATAGGAGCGCGTATTTTAAGAGAAAACGCAGAATTAGTGGGTTTAAATTCAAATTATACAATAATCACACCTGACGACCAAATAAGGCTTCTGAAACAAATAATGCTTGATGAGGATATTGATATAAAAAAATTTACTCCAAAATCAATGTCGTCTTTAATATCATCCTGGAAAGATAAAGGTTATCAACATAACGATATAAATATTTCAAACAATGATATTTTTGCGAATGGCAGAGCAAAATCAATATATAAAACGTATCAGTCAAGACTAAAAACGCTTAACTCAGCTGACTTTGGTGATTTACTGTTATATAATTTAATAATTTTTTCAGAGCATCCAGATGTTCTTGATAAATATCATTCAAAATTATCACATTTTTTAGTTGATGAGTATCAGGATACAAACACTATTCAATATTTATGGCTTAAACTACTTGCAGATAAAACAAAAAATATTTGTTGTGTTGGTGACGATGATCAATCTATTTATGGTTGGCGTGGTGCTCAAGTAGGAAATATACTTAGGTTTGAAAAAGATTATCCGAAAGCAAACGTTATAAAACTTGAAGAAAATTATAGATCTACAGGTAGAATTTTAGAAGCAGCTAATAGTGTGATTATTAATAATAAAGAAAGGCTTGGAAAAAACCTTAAAACGTCATTAGAAAAAGGCGAAAAAATTGAGCTTATATCTGTTTGGGATGGGGTAGAGGAAGCTAAAAAAACTAGTAATGAAATTGAAACACTTTTTTCTTCAGGGTTTAAATATGATCAAATGGCTGTCTTAGTGAGGGCCGGCCACCAAACTAGATTTTTTGAAGAAAGATTTGTAGATATTGGAATTCCTTATAAAGTAATTGGAGCAAAATTTTATGAACGATTAGAAATAAGGGATGCATTAGCCTATTTACGAGTTGTTCAGCAACATAATGATGATTTAGCTTTAGAGAGAATTATAAACGTTCCTAAACGTGGATTAGGTACCAATACCATTAGTTTGATCCGGTCTTATGCTAAAAAAAACAATATTTCATTTTTTGTTTCCTCACAAGAATTACTAATGACAGACGAGTTGAGGCCTAATGTTAAGAGGACATTACAAGCATTAGTTAATCAATTTAGTGATTGGAAAAATCAAGAAAAAACAATTCCACATACAGAGTTAGCTTTAAAAGTACTTGAAGAATCAGGTTATATTTCTCACTGGCAAAATGAAAAATCAATTGAAGGAGAAGGTCGGTTAGAAAATTTAAAAGAGCTTATAAACGCAATGAGTAGCTTTGAAAACCTTTCTGGTTTTCTAGAACATATTTCTTTGGTAATGGATGGAGACAGCGAAGCTGAAGCAGGTGAAGTATCTTTAATGACTTTGCATGCAGCAAAAGGGCTTGAATTTGATGTGGTTTTTTTGCCAGGGTGGGAAGAAGGCTTGTTTCCTAGTCAAAGGTCAATTGATGAATTAGGTTTGGCTGGTCTAGAAGAGGAAAGAAGATTAGCATATGTTGGAATTACTCGGGCTAAAAAAAGATTATATATAACATTCGCTGCTAATAGGCAAATACACGGTTTGTGGCAAGGTTCTATACCTTCAAGATTTATAAGTGAATTACCCAAAAATGACTTGAACGAACAAATAGAAGGCAATTTAGGTGCAGAAGCTTCTAGCTATAATCAAATTGATTTTGAAATTAAAAACAACAACTCATCATATGGCCCAGGTTTTTTTAGAGCTAAAGATAGGGGTATAGATGTCATTGATGTTTATAAACAAAAGAGGATTAATCAAAATCAGGCAAACTTTAATATTGATTTTGACAATGGACAAAGAGTGTTTCATCAAAAATTTGGCATGGGTCTTATTATCTCATCTGAAGGAGATAAATTAAATATAAGTTTTGATAAAGCTGGTGAAAAGAGGGTGATGGCTAGTTTTGTTAAGATAGTAGATTAATATTATGGAATTATGGACAATAAGTTTTACGGTTCAAGATAAATATAAAAATATTTTTTCTGATTATGTGGAGTCAATAGAAGGGTATGTTTCTTCAAGTTTATTTGTAAATGAGAGTTTGCTTACAAAATCAATATCAAAAAAAAATACCCAAAATATTTATAACTATCTAGGTGAATTTCACCATAATGACTACTGGTTATTAGATGTTCTGGTAAGTGTAAAGCCAAGATTTGATATAATACAAAAAAAAATAAATGATCTTGCTAAAGAATTAAAAATTAGTCCTTATACATTCCAAAATAGCACCTATGATGAAGAAAAAGATAAAAAATATATTTATTCTAAAAAAATTAAAAAAAAAGACTGGCTAAAAGAAAATAGAAAATCTTTTCCAACAATTGAAGTTGATAATTTTTATATTTTTGGATCACATATAAAAAAAAATAATCTAAATAATACTTTCCCAATTAAAATTAATGCATCCACTGCTTTTGGAACTGGGTCTCATCCAACTACACAATGTTGCCTTAAATTAATTACTTATTTATCTAAGTCATTTAGGCCAAATAAAGTTCTAGATTACGGATGCGGCACCGGAATTTTAGGAATAGCATCAAAAAAAATATTCAGAAAAAGTAAATTTACTTTAGTTGATATTGATAGAGAGGCAATAAAATTATCAAAAGAAAACATTAAGCTTAACAATATTTTATCGTACCAATTATATATAACAAATAAATATTTTTTTTTTAAATATATAAAGAAAAATAATTACGAGTTAGTTTTTGCTAATATACTTTTTTTACCTCTGTATAATTTGGCTCCATTATTTAAAAGTGTTATTAAGACTAATTGTTATCTAATTTTGTCTGGACTTTTAGATTATCAAATCCCAAGGATAATAAGAAGGTATAATAATTTTGGTTTTATTAAAAAAAAAATAATACTTTCCTCAGGTTGGGGGGCGATAATAATGAGAAGAAATTCATAAGGAATTTTTTGAGAGCATAGATTTGGAAAATAATTTAAAATTATTATTTAAAAAAATGAAATCTTTAAATTTAGACGTATTTCTCGTACCCAGGATTGATATGTTTTCTGGTGAAGAGGTTCCGTTAGAAGAAGAACGTTTAAAGTTTATATCGAATTTTACAGGCTCCGCAGGGATAGCAATTATTTCTGTAAACCCTAATTTTAAGTCAGCAATTTTTAGCGATGGCCGTTATCAATTACAAATTAAGAAAGAAGTAGATATAAAATACTATGATGCTTTTAATGGAGGTTTCAAAGAAGTTGCTAATACACTTATTAAAAATAAACATATTCTTAAGAAAATAGGGATTGATCCCTGGTTAATTACAATAGATCAATTTGCTTATTTAAAAGATATAAGTAACAATTTAAAATTTTTAGAAAATAATTTAATAGACGAGATTTGGTTTGATAGACCAATTGAAATTCAAAATAAAATTTTTGAATTAGGTACAAAGTATACTGGAGAAGACAAAGAGTCTAAAATTGAACGTCTTGCGGCCACTATATTAGAAAATAAATTTGATTTCTATATTTTGTTTAATCCAATGGGTCTTTGTTGGTTGCTTAACATAAGAGCTATGGACCTAAAACATACTCCAGTTTTAAGAGCTTTTTGTTTTGTATCGAAATTTGGCGAGGTTTTTGTTTTTTCAAAAAATAAATCACTAAAAAGGTGTTTAAATAATAGCAAAAAAATTTATTTGTATGATTTTGAGGATTTATCTGGTTTTCTTGAGAAACATTCGCATTGTAAAATATTATTTGATCCAAAGGTACTACCTTTAAAAATTTATGATTTACTAAATAAAAATAAAATCCAATATAAAAAAATTCAATGTCCAGTTGATGGTTTCAAAACAATTAAAAACTCAAATGAAGTATCAGGTTTTAAAAATGCTCATTTAAAAGATGGTTTGGCCATTTTAAAACTCTTTTCTTGGATCGAAAAAAATGTTTCTTCTAAAAAACTAACTGAAATATCAATTGCTGAAAAACTTCTTGAAATTCGTTCATTGGACTCATCATTCGTTTGTGAAAGTTTCTCAACTATTTCAGCTTTTCGCGATCATGGTGCCATAATACACTATAAGGCTTCTGAGTTATCTAACAAAAAAATTAATAAAGATGGTTTGTATTTAATAGATACTGGAGCGCATTATTTGGATGGCACAACAGATGTCACTCGTACTTTGTTAGTTGGCAAAGCAGATGCAGAAATGATTAATGATTACACTTTGGTTTTAAAAGGTCACATTGGTATTGCTACAGCAGTTTTTCCTAAAAAAACTAAAGGTAGGGACTTAGATGTTTTAGCTAGAATAGCCCTTTGGTCTGAAGGTAAGGATTATGCTCATGGCACAGGTCATGGTGTAGGTTTTGTTTTAAGTGTTCATGAAGGTCCTATTTCTATATCAAAGTTATCCAGAACTGTTATTGAACCTGGGATGATTATTTCTAATGAGCCTGGTTATTATAAAACTGGACATTATGGTATACGCATTGAGAACTTGGAGCTTGTTTTATTAAAAAAGATTAAAGATTTAAATCAAAGTTTTTTATGTTTTGAGAACTTAACTAGAGTTCCTTTAGAAAAAAAGTTAATTGATAAAAACAAGTTAACAAAATTTGAAATTGACTGGATCAATTGTTACCATAAAAAAGTTTTTAATGATTTATCAAAATTAATTGGTAAAGAGAATGTGGACTTAATTGAGTTTTTAAAAATTAAAACGTCTGAAATATAAATAATTTATCTACTTATTATTTTTATCCATTCATCTTGATTAATGATTTTTATGTTTAATTCTATGGCTTTTTTTACCTTAGAACCTGGGTTTTCTCCAACAATTACAAAATCAGTATTTTTAGATACGGTGTTTCCAATTTTGGCTCCCATTTTTTGTATTACATACTTTGCTTCATCTCGACTCATATTGTTTAGTGTGCCAGTCAAAACAATTGTTTTTCCAGTGTATGGGGATTCCTTGAAGGAATTCATATAAGTATCTACAGTGATATTTCTTAAAAGTTTTTCAAAAATATTTTGATTTAAATCTGAATTAAAGTATGAAACTAAATCGTTTGCTACTTTTTCACCAATCTGATCAATGGATACAAGCTTTTGAAAAGCCTCACTTGCTTTATCATTAGCTTTAACCATTTCTGAACATAAATTATCGAATGAGTTATAATTAAGAGCAAGTAATTTGGAGTTAGTCTCACCAATTTGCCTGATCCCAAGGGCGTATATTAATTTATCAAGTGTAATTTTTCTTTTGGAGTTTATTGATTTCAGAAGTTTAGACACTGACAAAGGTCCAAGGCCTTCTTTCTTTATTAAGTAATTTTCATATTTTTTAATTTCAAAAATATCGTTGAAATCAGATATAATCTTCTCATTAAATAACATTTCTATTAATTTATCGCCTAAACCATCAATATCAAATGCATTTTTTGATACAAAATGTTTAAGTTTCTCAATAGACTGAGCTGGGCATATAACTCCTGCTATACATCGTCTAATTGCCTCATCTAATGGCTTTATTGCATTATTCCCACAAGATGGACAAAACTCAGGTGGAGAATACTTTTTAGTATTTTGAGGTCTTCTTTCTAGATTTACTCCTATAATTTGTGGGATAACATCACCAGCTCTTTGAATTTTTATAGTGTCTCCAACACGAATATCTTTTCTAAAAATTTCTTCTTCATTATGCAACGAAACATTAGAAACAATTACTCCTCCAACTTTTACTGGCTTTAATTTTCCTACTGGAGTTAAAGCACCAGTTCTTCCAACCTGGGTTTCAATATTTATGATTGTTGTTTCAACTATTTCTGGAGGTAATTTATGAGCGATAGCCCACCTAGGAGCCCTTGATAAATTACCTAATCTATTCTGAAGCTCAATGTTATTAATTTTATAAACTATTCCATCAATTTCATAATCAAGTTCATTTCTTTTAGACAATATTTTTAAGTAAAAATTTTTAAGATCTATAAATTTTTGTACTTGGAGATTTTCATTATTAGTCATCAATCCCATTTCGTTAAATTTATTAAGAAGTTCATATTGAGTCTTAAAAACAAAATCAGATGTAAATTCTCCAACAGAGAATGCAAAAAAATTTAATTTTCTATTTTTAATTATTTTTAATTCTTTCTGTCTAATAGATCCAGCAGCAGCATTTCTAGGTGTAGCAAAAATTCTTTCATCTTTTTTAATTTGTAAATCATTAAGTTCTTCAAAATTTTTTTTAGTCATGAATATTTCTCCCCTAATTTCAATAAACTTAGGAGGAGTACCAGTAAGCGTGTGAGGAATATCTTTTATTGTTTTAATGTTCTTTGTTACTATCTCTCCAACATTTCCATCTCCTCGGGTAACAGCTTTTATTAATGTTCCTTCGAAATATAGCAATGAAATTGAGAGACCATCTATTTTAGGTTCGCATATAAATTCTAATTCATTATTTTGATTTAATGATAAGTATTTATTTGTTCTATCAATAAATTCTTTAACATCCTCAAAGGTAAAAGCGTTTATTAGTGAGCCCATAGGTTTGGCATGACGAAATTTTTCAAATTGGTCTGAAGTTTGAGCTCCTATAGATTTTCGTTCTAAAAAATGAAATTCAGGGTTTGCTGATATTATATCATCATATTTTTTACATAATTGATCAAATTCGTAATCAGTAATTTCTGGATTATCATCTGTGTGATATTTTTTATTATGATGCTCAATTATTTTTGATAGTGAATTAATATGATTGAGGATTTCTAAATTCATTTTAATTATTATTTAGTAATTTTGCTGCTGCTTTTCGTGCTTCGTCAGTAATTGAATTTCCTGCTAGCATTCTAGCTATTTCTTCAACTCTTTGATCACTTTTTAATTCCTGGACGCTTGTTATTGTTCCTTTGTCAGTATCCTTTTTTTGGACAAGATAGTGATGATTTCCTTTTGACGTAACTTGCGGTGAGTGAGTGACAACCATTGTTTGATAAGCTTTACCCATTCTAGCTAATCTTATTCCAACTGCATTTGCGGTTTGACCGCCAATCCCAGAATCAATTTCATCAAAGATAACTGTTCTATTATGTGAAACAGATTCTAGTACTACTTTTATGGCTAACAGGAATCTTGATAATTCACCTCCGGATGCCACTTTATTAATTGGAAGTAAAACTGCTCCAGTATTTGTTGAGGCTAAAAACACAATGTTATCAACTCCTAAATTACTTGCATTTTCAATTTGTAGTTCATCAAATTTTATCTTGAATTTGGCATGTTCTAACTTAAGATGCGGCAACTCATGATTTATTGCATTACAAAGTTTATTAGCCCCATTTTTTCTGCTATTAGATAATACATTGCTTTCCTTAGTAAATTGTTTTTTTGCCTGCTCCAATTCAATTTTAAGATTATGAAGCTCTTGTTTACTTGTATTAGCTTTTTGTAACTTATAACTTATTTGATCTTTAATATTTATAAGTTCATCAACTGTACAATTATGTTTTCTGGCCTGCGATCTTAATTCATAAAGTCGATCTTCTATATCTTCTAAATTATATTTAGTATCATTAGCAAACGATATTTCATTATTAAGAATTCTTCTTAGCTCTTCTAACTCGACTTTAGTTCTTTCTACAATATCAATTCCGTTCTTTATATTATCAAGACCAAAATTTTTAATTCCCTCTAATGTTCTGAGGATCTTATAATTTAGATCCTCTAATCCATTTTCTTCTTCTAAAAGTGACTTAACTTGGTTTACTGAAACAAAAATTTTCTCATTATTCAGTAGGACTTTTTTCTGTTTATCTAAATCCTCTTCCTCATTAAATTGGGGATCCAAAAGATTTAACTGATCAAAAGAATCTTTTAGCCATTCGTTATCTTTATTTATTTTGTCTTCTTCAATCTCAGTCTCTTTTATTATTCTGTTTAACTCGGTCATCTTTTCGAAAGAATGTTTTGTTTTTTTTAATAAATCAGAATGATTACAATACACATCAAGAATAGATAAATGAGTTTTAGTATCTAGTAATCCTCGTTCTTCAAATTGTCCTTGAATTTCTATAAGGTAATCTGCAACCTCAACTAGAATGTTTCTTGTCACTAAAATGTCATTAATGTAACATCTAGATTTGCCATCAGATTTAATTGATCTTCGAATAATTATTTCATTTTCTGTTTCAATATTATATTTTTTCAAGACAAATTTGACAGGGTGTGTTTTCACTAAATAAAATATAGCAGTCACTGATGCTTCTGTTTCACCATTCCTAATAAGACTATAATCGACCCTGTTACCTGTAATAAGCCCTAAACTATCTAATAAAATTGATTTTCCTGTTCCCGTTTCGCCTGTTAGTACAGAAAGACCTTTTTCGAATTCAACATGAAGTTTTTCAATAAGGACGATGTTTCTAACTATAAGCTCTTTTAACATTTATTTAGTTGAATATTGTTGTGAAATAGTTTTTTACCTTTTGAGTAAACCCTTTATCAATATTTTTATTCAAATTGTTTACTAAAAGAGATTTACTAAGGCTTGCCCATTCATTTTTGGGGAAGTTATAATTTAATATGGCAATACTCTTTTGGGCTTCTTCTTTTAAACCGGTTATTAGGAGAGCCTCGCTTAATCTATATAATGTTTCTGGTATAACTGAAGTGTTTTGAAATTTTTCTAAAATTACTTTAAATCTTTTTATAGCACTTCCTGATGCATTTTTTTTTAAATAAAATTTACCAACTGCTAACTCGTTTTCAGCTAATCGATTCTTTAGATATAATATCTTGAGTTTTGCATCTTTTGCATATTTAGAGTTTGGATATTTAGATTCAATTATTTGAAAATAGTTAATAGCTTTCAAGGATAAGCTTGCGTCTCTTCCTTTTTGTGATGTTTGAATATAATAACACATTCCTAATAAGTAATGAGCATAGATTGTAAGTTCACCGGTAGGGTTCATTTCAATAAAACTATTAAGTTTGTTTATTGCTTTTTGAATTTGATTATCTTCATATAAGGAATAGGCTGATGTTATTTCAGATTTTACAGCCAAATCTGAGAAAGGATAATTTAAAAGTAAATTTTCAAATTCATTTAAGGCACTTTTATAGTCATTTTCTTCTATAAGTAATAGTGCTCTTTTATAAATATCTACATCAGTCTCAATAGCTTGTTTTTTATCATTTTCTATATTACTACAACTAACTAAAATAAATAATATAGAAATTAATCTTGTTATTAGGGTATAACTTGATGTTTTTGTTAACATTAATATAAACTTCCAATTATTAATTAATTATGATGCTAATTTATATTACTGTATATGATTATATATCAAGAAACTTATAATTAAAATTATATTAAGCTACGTTTATTAAATTTGGTGATAAACTATCTTTATTTAAGACGTTGGTATATGCATCATAAGATACATCAACATATGAATCTTCAATTTTATAATTATCTTTGTCATTTAATATTTTAAAAACAAGCTTTTGATTAAGTTTATGTCCAGGTGCAAAACATTCAACAGCTCCTAGTATTGGCATCCCTAACAAATATAAGTCACCGATACAATCAAGAGTTTTATGTTTTACAAATTCTTTTTCAAATCTTAGACCACCAGGATTTAAAATCTTAAATTTGTCAACTACAATTGCGTTATTTAAGCTACCACCCATTGCCTGGCCAGATGTTCTCATTTTTTCTATATCTTCATGTAAGGCATATGTTCTTGCTTGAGATAAATAATCAACAAAATTTTGTTTAGAATGTGTATAAAAAAAATCTGATTTTCCTATTAAGGTGTTAGGATAATCAATAGTTGTATTTAAAGAAAAATTATTGGATGGAGATATTGAAATGAATCTCTTGCCATCAGAAACTTTAAGTTTACTCAAAATTTTAATAGTTTTCTTATTTTTTTTCTGTTCCTGAATACCATATTTTATGAATTTTTTTATATATTCAGCGGAACTACCATCCAATGCAGGTAACTCAGCATCATCAATATTAACAATTGCGTTATCAATGCCAAAAGCGCTAAAGGCTGCCATTAGATGTTCTATAGTTGATACAGACACGCCCATTTTGTTAGTTATTCTAGTACATAAATAAGATGAATCTATATTACTAGCATTTGCTTCAACAATGTTATTTTTACTTAAATCTAATCTCTTAAAAATAATACCAGCATCTTCTTTGGCTGGTTCGATAGTCATATTAACGGCTCTACCATTATGGACGCCAACACCAGAAAAACTAATTGCTGTTCTTAGGGTATTTTGTTTTAAGAAAATACGTTCAATTTTATTGTTAATATAATTCATCACAAATCCTCATCATGATTAATATATGAAATAATATAAAATACAAATCACATATAATTACTAAATGTTTCAGTAACTATTAATTAGCTTGTCTTCTTAAAAAAGCTGGTATTTCAAGTACTTTTTCGTCAATTTCTTTATTTTCTTGTTCTAAATCAATTAAATTAACAAGATCATTCTCTTTAGGCTCATTTTTCTCCTTAAACAAATCAAAGCTCTCTGAAGGTTTGGATGGTTCAGTAATATTCAACTTTTCTTCAAAATCTTTATTTGTATCCGTATCTATTGTTTCTATTGTCTCTATTTTATCTTCTATTTTTATACCTGGCCCAGAAGGCATATCTTGATTATTATCAACTCCAAAGAATGAAGAAAATCGACTAAATAAATTTTTAGATTTTTTTTCTGTCAATTCATTTTTAGGTTTGTTTTCTAAAATAGATTTAAGATCATTTTTTTGGGGATCAGCTAAATAGTCTTTAGACATTTCCAAATCTGTATTGTTTTCGTTTTGCTCATCTTGGTCTATTTTTAAACGATTTATTTGTGTTTCTAAATCTATTTGATCGTTTTTATTATTTTTTAATTCTGGATCAATATCATCAATTACTTGTAAATCTTTTTCTAATTCAAACTCCTCAATACTTTTATGGTCTTCATTAATATTATTAAACTCATTATAGTTTTCATCAGTATTAATAATTTTTGTTGGTTCATTTTTATAATTATTATTTATTCCAGTTGCTACTATGGATACTTTAATAATTCCTTCTAAACTACTATCAATGGAGGATCCAAAAATAATATTAGCGTTTTCATCAACTTCATTTCTAATCTTGCTGGCTGCTTCGTCAACTTCAAAAAGAGCCATGTCTGGTCCTCCTTGAATATTAAGTAAAATAGATTTTGCACCTCTGATATCACTATCATCAAGCAATGGATTGTTAAGTGCTTCTTCTGCAGCTTTCTTTGCTCTATCTTCTCCTGAACTTTCTCCAGTACCCATCATTGCTTTACCCATATTTCCCATAACTGTTTTTATGTCAGCAAAATCAAGATTTATCATTCCTGGATCTGTTATTAAGTTTGTGATCCCACAAACACCTTGATAAAGCACATCGTCAGCCATTTTAAATGCATCAGCAAACGTTGTTTTCTCATTTGCAATTTTAAATAAATTTTGATTTGGTATAACTATTAAGGTGTCTACATTTTCCTTCAGTAAGTTCAAGCATTCTTCTGCAACCTCCATTCTTTTTTTTCCTTCAAAATCGAATGGTTTTGTTACGACAGCAACTGTCAATATCCCTTTTTCTTTAGCAGCTTTAGCTATTACTGGAGCAGCTCCTGAACCTGTGCCACCTCCCATTCCTGTTGTTATAAAAAGCATATTGGAGTCACCTAGTTCTGCAATAACTTCTTCTAACGACTCTTCTGCTGCTTGCCTTCCTATTTCAAAATCTGAACCAGCACCAAGTCCTGATGTTATGTTTTTTCCTAATTGAATTTGTCTTGGAGTAAGGCTTCTTGATAATGCTTGTCCATCAGTGTTTGCGGTAATAAATTCAATATTATTTACGTTTGCATTTATCATTGTGTTTACAGCGTTTCCACCGGCACCACCAATCCCAATAACAGTTATTTTAGGTTTAATATCATTAATTTGTTCAGGTATTGATAAATTTAATGTCATTTTATTCTCCTTGGTTGTTAATCTTTTTCACATTAATCATAAGTTTTGGTCAAACCATTGGCCAAGCCTTCCAAACTTATTAAAAAAATTAGAATTATCGCTAAGCGTAATTGTATGATTTTCTTCTTCTAGGCTCTTTATCAACAAACCTACTAAACAAGAAAAAGTTGGGTTCTCTACAATTTCTGGTAAATCATTAATAATATTCACAGGGTAGCCAATCCTAGCATTTTTTTTAAAATATAAATTAGTGAGATGTTTTATATCATTCAGGTTTGCGCCTCCTCCACATAGAATGATTGTTTCAATATCTTTAGTGATGGATAGAACTGATAGTCTATTTTTTATTAAATCAAAAATCTCTTCAATTCTTGGCTTGATCATAGCAGTAAGCATTGCCTTTGGAATTATTTGGCTTCTTATTTTACCATCGTCAGAAATAATTGGTGCATCTATATTTTGATATTCGTCAATCTCATTAGAAATCACTGAGCCATGTAAGATTTTTAGTTTTTCCGCATCTTCTGCTTTGCAACCTAATCCTCTAACAATATCACTTGTTATATGGACACCCCCAATGGGGATGGTATCTGAAAAAATTATATTATTATTTTTGAAAATCCCTACGCTAGTTAAGTTACCTCCAAGATCAATTACAATAGCTCCATTTTTCTTTTCCTCCTGAATGGTGCTAGCTATACCGGAAGCTTCTGGTGTTATTATAAAATTTTCTACCTTGAGATGGCATAAATTTATAGCGTTGGTAATATTTTTTAAAACTGAATCTTCTGCATAGGTATAAGTCATATCAAGGATTAATTTTCGTGCATGCAATCCTATAGGATTATCTACAGGCATAAAATTATCGATATAAAATTTTATTAACCTAGAAGATAATAATTTGTAATTATCAATTTTTTTAGGAATATTTTCTTTTTGAATTTTAATTATATCGCTTTTTAATATCTGTTGATTTTGAATTGTAATTTCGTTTCTAAAAACTTTTGTAATAGGTCTTCCACCAGAAATATTACAAGTTACTTTGTTGATAGCAAAACCGGCCATTGCTTCTGCACCCTCGACGGCTCTTGCAATTGAGTTTGCTATTTCTTTCATATTAGTTATTTTGCCACTCATAATTCCTTGTGACACATGTTGTCCGAAACCTATAACCTTTGGTTGTAATTGCTTGTTTTTATCAGTTGTACCTATGAGACAACAAACCTTACTGTTACCAATATCTATAACAGTATGCATATTTCCGTTTGTTTTAATTTTCTTCATAATGGTCATGAACTTTTCCTATTAATAATTAGTCCCTTATCAAAGTTTATTTTTCCTAAAATTTGCTTTGAATTTCTAAGGTCTATTTCAGTAAGCCCAAGATTTAAAATATTGTATTTTTGATTCAGTTTTGCAGCTAATTTCCAAGCTTCGGTAGGGTTCTTACTTGGCAAACGAATTACTAATCCTTGTTTAAAATGTAAATCCCATCTTCTCATATTGATATATGATAATGACCAAATTTCATTAGCCATAGATTTGTTTGTTTTCAGTATATCTAGAATTTCTATAATGTTTTGGTCAATATTTTCTCCTTTGATGATAGGAAGCTTATTTTTAAAAACATTAAAATTATAATCAGATATTAAAACGCCTTCTTTTGTTAAAATATTATTACCTTTTTTATTTTGCCATATGGCAATGGGTTCATTCTCTATTAAACTAACTTTAATTTTATTGGGCATAACTCTTTTTAGATGAACACTTTTGATCCAGTTGTATTTTGAAATTTCTTTATGAATTCTATTTAAATCAACAGTGAAGATACTCACAGCTTTATAATTTTCAAAAACATTATGTATTTTTGTGTTGGATAAATATTTTGTTCCATGAATATCTATATGATTAATGGAGAAACCTAATTTAACTAAAAAATTGTTAAATATTTTTGTTTGTGTATCAAACTTCTCAGATTCAAAATTTTTAAAAACTATAATGGTGATTAAAATCAAAAGGATAATTGATATGGCTAAATAATAAAAATTTTTAAATTTATTTGAAATAGAAAGATATTTCATACCAGTTTTAGATAAATTATGAAATTCAAGCTTAAGTGCTAACATTCGTAATCCGCCTCTTCAATAAGAGTTGTAACCATTTCTTCAAAGCTAATACCACAATATAATGCTTGTTCTGGAGAAAGAGATGTATCTGTCATACCTGGTTGTGTATTTAACTCTAATAGATACAGTTGCTTGTTTTTATGATCATACCTGAAATCGCTTCTTGAAATACCTTTGCACCCAATTATATCATGGGCTTTTAAAGCCCAAGACATTGATTGTTCATAGATATTTGTGGGTATCTTTGCGGGAATTCTATGTAATGATCCGTTCTTTTCATACTTTGCGTTATAATTATAGAAAGCTTCATTTTTTTGAGCTTCAATTTCAGTAACACACAACGGTTTGTCTTTGAGAACAGTAACAGTAAGCTCTTTAGAACCCACATAAATTTCTGCCATTAATTCTTTATAATTCAATGTTAATGAAGACTCTTTCATAGGATCCCTTATAATTTTAACCCCAACTGAACTGCCACCTTTTATTGGTTTAATAATGTATGGATCAGAAAACTCTTTATTGTGTAATTTACCTTCAGGAGTAAGTTTCAAAGTTTCAGGAAAGCATATAGGATCGGTAGTATTCTCTGTTGCATTAGTGATAATTCTTTTGAAATGTATTTTATTCATAGCAATAGCCGAAGCTTCTACACCTGAATGAGTATAAGGTAACTTAAGTAAATTTAAGAAACCCTGTAATGATCCATTTTCACCAATATCTCCATGTAAAGCATTAAAGCAAACATCAGCTTTAATATTAACTAAATCGACAATTTTCATGGTAGCAATATCAAATTCAGTTACTTTAAAATTAGCTTTTCTTAAAGTTTTTGCACAGATATCAGCAGATTTAAGAGACACTTCTCTTTCAGAACCATATCCTCCTTTTACTAACAAAACATGCATTTTGTTTTTTATCCTCACTTTATGCCAACCCTTTGTATTTCCCAATCCAACCTTATTCCAGATTTTTCAAAAACTTTGTCTTGAACCATTTGAGCTAGTTCTTCAATTTCTTGAGATGTTGATTTCTTAAGATTTATTATAAAATTACAGTGTTTTTCTGAGATCATAGCATCTCCATTTTGAAGACCCCTACAACCAGCTTCATCTATAAGCTTCCATGCCTTTTTATTGATTGGGTTTTTAAAAGTACTGCCACCGGTCTTGACTGCTGTTGGTTGGGCTTCTTTTCTTAAATGGATTATTCTTCTCATTTTAGTTGTTATTTTATCTTTTGAATCTTTGGAACTCTTGAATCGTGCTTCATAAAAAATCCATTCTTTACTAAGGCCAATTTTTCTATATCCCATTTGTAATTCTTTATTAGAAAATGTATTAATTTCTCCTAAATTATTTATTGCTTTTACATCTATTAATATGTCCTTAAATTCAGCACCAAAAGCTCCTGAATTCATCTTTATACCACCACCAATTGTTCCTGGAATCCCAACTAAAAACTCTAACCCTGTTCTTTCTTGATCTCTTGCAAATCGTGCAACATCAGCATCTACTGCTCCGGCTTGTGCGGTTATAACTCCAAAGTTGTCAATACTAATTTGATTAAGTTTTTTAGTTATTAATGTAATTCCTTTAATACCCTTGTCACTAACTAGGATGTTTGAACCTGCTCCAATTGGATAAATTTCATATTTCTTTGGTTTTGATTTTAATAAACCAATTAGATCTTTGATATCTTCCGGTACAAAAAGTATTTCAGCATTCCCACCTACGTTAAACCAATTGTGTTTTGATAATGTTTGGTTTAGCGTTACCGATTTATTAAATTTACTTAAGTTCATTATTTAAATTTTCTTCGAGTTTGTTAGCAATTTTTGTGATTGAACCAGCACCTAGACATATGATTATATCGTTTGGTTTAATTATTTTTAAGAGTGTCTTGGCTATATCTTTTTCATTTTTGATGTATGAAACATTTTTATGCCCATATTTGTACAATCCATTTTCTAGATCAATACTTTCAAATTTATTAATTAATTTCTCTCCAGCAGGATAAACATCAAGTAAAAAAACATGATCTGCATCATTGAAACAACTACAGAATTCATCAAATAAATCTCTTAAACGAGTGTATCGATGGGGTTGAAAAATACTTACAATTTTATTGTTTGGTGCCATTAGCCTTGATGCAGCTAGTGCTGAGCTTATTTCAACTGGATGATGACCATAATCATCTATTATTAACGTATTCTTAAAATTGCCAACTCTTTGAAATCTTCTTTCAACACCTGTAAAGTCTTTTAATGTTTCCCTTATTTTTTGCAATGGGATTTTTAACTCAATCCCTACAGCAATTGTGGCTAACGCGTTTTGTATATTGTGATTACCTACCATTGAAAACTCTATTTCAAAATTTTCTGAGACTGGACTGTGTAAAATAAATTTCATTTTATTATTTTTGTATGAAATATTGCTTGCCCTGACATCAGCATTTGCAGACAACCCATACGTAATAATTTTTTTATTATCTAACTTTGAAATTAGTTTTTGGACTCTTGGGTGATCAATACAAAGACAAGCAAATCCATAAAATGGTATTGACAATACAAAATTTTGAAAGGCTTCTTCTAGATTTTTTTCTGTTTTATGAAAATCTAAATGTTCTAAATCTATATTAGTAATCACGGCAGCTGTTGGGTTTAACTTTGCAAAACTTCCATCACTTTCATCGGCCTCTACAACCATCCATTCGCCATTTCCTAATTTTGCGTTACTATCTAAAGAAGAAATAATTCCACCATTAATAATAGTTGGATCCATTCCATTTTCTTCTATCATCTTTGCGATTAAAGACGTGGTTGTTGTTTTTCCATGTGTTCCAGCTATAGCAATAGATTGTTTTAATCGCATTAATTCTCCTAGCATTTCCGATCTATGTACAATTGGTATAAATAACTTCTTGGCAGCTTTTAATTCTTTGTTAGTTTCAGAAATTGCGGAAGAGACAACTATAATCTTAGCATTTACTATATTTGATTTTTTTTGTTCTAAATAAATTTTTATTCCTAGTTTTTTTAATCTATCGGTATTTTTATTTTGACTAATATCACTACCTTGAACAAGGTATCCTGATTGGAATAATATTTCTGCAATCCCACTCATTCCAATGCCGCCAATACCAATAAAATGTATTATTCCTAAATTTTGTGGACTCCTTAACATGGTTTTGTAACTTCCTCGTTTGTATCAAAATCTTTTTTTATTATGAGGTCAGTTAAAAAATCTGTAGATGTTTTATTATTTAACAATTTAGTAAGTTTATTTGAAAGTTTGTTTAATTTCTTGTTAGCCTCAATAAGCTTGTGAGGATTTATTAAAAGATTATTTATTAGTTTTTTTAATTCGCTAATTTTATTTTTTCCTTCATCAAAAATCCATCCACCACTATTTTTTATATACAGAGCATTTTCTAATTGATGGTTATCTAGAGAGTTAGAAAGTGGAACTAGGATTGCAGGTTTTTTTGACGCAATTATTTCAGCAACAGTCGATCCACCTGCTCTGGTTATTACCAGATGAGCTAGTTTAAATTTTGTAAATATATTGTTAAAAAAAACACTTATTTCACAATCAATTTTATTTTGAATATACTTACCTTGAACTTTATCAATGTCTTCTTTTCTAACCTGTTGGATTATTTTAACTCTTTTTTTTATGTGCTCAGGCATAGAACAAATGATTGATGTGAGGTGTTCTGAAAAAAAACTAGCACCGAGGCTACCCCCATATATTAATACATGGAACTTATCTTCATTATTAGGAATTGCATACTTACTTTTACCGATATCAAAGAATTCATCCCTAACTGGATTCCCTGAATAAATAAAATTTTTGTTGTTGGAAACATTTTTTGTATTTTCAAAAGATAAAGCTAAAATATTAGAAATAGTACTGAGTAATTTATTTGCTCTACCTATAACTGCATTTTGTTCGTGTATAATTGTAGTTATACCAAATATTTTGGCTGCTAAAACTGGTGCGACTGAAGGATATCCTCCAAACCCTAGAACTCTGGTTGGTCTATATTTTATAATTAACAAAATTGATTTAATAAAAGATAAAACAAAATAAAAAAGTGACTTTAGTTTATTAATAATTAATTGATTGCTCGGACTAATAACTTTGTGAGCATAGACTAAAATATTAATATTCTTTTCATTTAAAAATTTAGTAAAATAGTCCTTTCCTCTTAAATCTGTGATTACAATATGTTTATCAAACTTTTCTTTGTTTATAATTGATAGGGCAGGGTAGATATGTCCTCCAGTTCCACCTGCTGCAATTAATATTACCTTTTTATTATTTATTTTTTTCATTTTATTATTTTTCATTAAAATGCCTTGTGAATGGTTCTAATGAATTATTAGTTCTTGTTAGAGAAAGGAGCATACCAGCAGTAATCGCTGATGCTAATATAGAAGACCCACCGTATGATAAAAAAGGTAGCGTCATCCCTTTGGTAGGAATGAGATCTGTATTACTTGCCATGTGTATAAGTGATTGGAAGCCGAATTGAAAAGCTAGACCACTCACAGCTAAGATCAAAAATAAATTATCAATTTTGAGAGTATATAAAAATGATCTTAGTATAACTAATCCATAAATCATTATAATAATGCTGCATATTAGAACGCCATACTCTTCAGCAGCCACAGCATAAACGAAATCTGAATGAGCATCAGGTAAAGATTTTTTGTATAGACCTTCTCCTGGACCTTTACCTAAGAGACCACCCGATTCAAAAGATTGTAATGATTTTGATACTTGGTATGTTGTTCCCTCAATAAAACCGTCTATTCTAATTTTAACGTGATCGAAATTGTGATAAGAGATAATCATAAAAATAGGGAATGATATTATTAGAACAATAATAATTATAAGTGGAATTCCTGTAATAAATAATTGAAAAGCCCATGTAAATATCAATAAAATAGTCATTCCCAAATCTGGTTGTAATAATAAAAGTGCTGAAATTAAGCTTATTGAACAAATAGACCAAACCCAGCCTGGAAAATTCTTTTTTTCTGCCCACAATGATAAAATCCAAGCATTAAAAATTATAAAAAAAGGTTTACATACCTCACTTGGTTGGAAACTAAACTTTCCCATATAAAGCCATCTATGTGCTCCTTTTATTTTATCTCCGTCTATAACAGTTAAAAATAGTAGTAAAATAGATATTGCCAGTCCTAAAATACTTATAATTTTAATTTGCCTTTGATTTAAAATTGAAAAGGTTACAATTATGGGAATACTTAGCGCACCAAATAAAATATGCCTTAAAGTGAAATGATGAGACGATAAATTAAGACTTTGTGTTATGTGTTGGCTAGATGCCATCACCAAAAAGATACCAATTAAAATTAAAATAAAAAAACCTGTTAAAAGATATCTGTCTGTAGTCCACCACCACAAAGCAATATTTGATCTATCTGAACGAGTTATTATCATTTTTTAATAACATCCTGATCAAATTTAAGATTAACAATTTTTTTGAAATAGTTCCCTCTATCCTCATAGTTTTTAAACTGATCAAAACTAGCGGCTGAAGGAGAGAATAAAATAACGCAATTCCTTAATTTACTTCTAATAACACTCTCAATTGCGAGTAGCGTTGCTTTTTCTAATGTAAAACATGTATTTATTTTCAGTTCAGGGGCAATACTTTTTATTTCCTCTACAAAATAATTTATTGAGTTACCTATTAAGAAAACTTCAACCACATTTGTTAAAAATTTTTGAGCTTGACCAATACCGTCTGATTTAGGTTTACCTCCTGCTATCCAAAATATATTGTCAAATGAAGATAGAGCGGCAGCTGTAGATTCACCATTAGTAGATTTACTATCATTAATTATTTTAAATTTATTACAAATATATATGGGCTCCATTCTATGTGGCAAACCCTTGAAGGTCTTGATCGCTAACTTGATTTGAGAATCATTAATATTAAGTTTTTTTGCTAGTGTTATCGCAATTGAAGCATTTATAGAATTATGATTTCCTTTCAGATAGTTGTTATCATTGACAAAACTCTTGCTAAAATTTTTATCTACTTCAAAAGATTTAGATGAAATACTGTTTTGAGATTTAACTAATTTTTTTAAAAATTGATCGTTTTTATTAAAAACGAAGATTCCATTGATATTCAAACAACTAATAATTTTTAACTTGCTTGAAATGTATTTTTCAAAGGTTTCATGGAAATCTATATGATCTGGAGTGATGTTAATTATTGAAGCTAGGTCTAAATTTAATTTTTTTATTCCATCAAGTTGATAGCTTGATAGCTCAAGAATTATAACCCCTTTATTACCAGGATCATTTATAAGACATGCGGGGTACCCAAAGTTGCCACCAATTGCACACTTAACTTTATTGAAAGTTAATATATGATATAAAAGAGATACTGTTGTTGATTTCCCATTTGTACCAGTTATGCCTACAATTTTGGCTTTAGGGTTTGTTTCAAAAAACAAATCAATCTCATTAATAATTTTTACGTTGTGTTTAATGGCAAGTTCAACAGCCTCATGTTTGTCAAAATTATTAGTGGGTATACTTGGGCTGACTATTAAGGAAATTAAGTTTTTCCATGGCCATTCTTTATAATTTTGCCAATGAGTTTTTTTTATAGATGATGGCCTTGGATTATTATCATCGAATATAAAAATATTTGCATTTGAATTAGCTAGAATTTCAGCTGCTGCCAAACCTGATTTTCCAGCCCCTAAAATTCCAACATGCTTATCTTTATAGTGTGCAATACTATTATTCAATTTTCTTACCTAAGTTTGAGTGTTGAAATACCTATCAAAGCCAATATGACAGCTATTATCCAAAACCTGATTACAATTGTTGATTCAGCCCATCCTTTTTGTTCGAAATGGTGATGCAATGGTGCCATTCTAAAAACTCGTTTGCCTGTAAGTTTGAACGATACAACTTGTACAATTACTGAGATAGTCTCTAAAACAAAAAGGCCTCCAATTATGATTAGAACTAATTCATGTCTTGAAGCTGAGGCGCTTACGCCAATAACACCTCCTAATGACAGTGAACCAGTATCTCCCATAAACACCATTGCTGGAGGCGCATTAAACCATAGAAAACCTAACCCTGAACCAATTATTGCGCCCAAGAAAACTGTGATTTCTCCTACACCTGGGACATAATTTATTTGTAAATAATTTGAAAAATTCACATGACCAACTAAGTAAACAATAATAGCTAAGGATCCAGCTGCAATCATTACTGGTACAATTGCAAGTCCATCTAAACCGTCTGTTAAGTTTACAGCATTTGAAGAGCCTACTATTACTAAAATCGTAAAGGGTATATACAACACACCTATGAAAAACAAACCCTCTTTTAGGAAGGGTATAGATAAAGAGTTTTGATAAGTTGCAGGAGTATTTTCACCTATGAACCATGCTGCTAAAAAGGCAATAAAAATTTGTGGAATTATCTTTTGGTAACTTTTAAGGCCATTACTTGTCATTCGTGAAACTTTAAGCCAGTCATCTAAAAGTCCAATTAAGCCAAAAGATAATGCAACGCCTAAAATTATCCAAATATATATATTATCTAATTTTGCCCATAAAATTGTTGAGATTGTAAAAGCCAATAATATCAGTAAGCCTCCCATTGTAGGTGTGCCACTTTTTAAAATTATATGATTTTTAGGACCATCAGAACGTATTGGTTGCCCTTTTTTTTGAAATTTTTTTAAAATCCATATAATTTTTTGTCCAAAGACTAAACTTATTACTAAGGCTGTTAATAGAGCACCTATGCTTCTAAATGTAATATAATTAAATAAATTAAGGGGCTGAAAATAGTCTTTGTAATCAAGCAACAAATCAGGCAGCATTATTATTCTCCTGATTAAAATTTTGTAAAACTTTTACTAACTTCCAAAGGTTTGTTCCATTTGAACCTTTAATTAAGATTAATTGATTGGGTTTTACTATTTCCTTAATTTTTGATAGTAAATCATCAACGTTCAGGTATGAATAAGATTTGATTTTTAGTTCTTTACTTATTAACTGTGTGAAAGATCCTACAGTTATTAGTAAATTTGGATTTATTTTTTTTAATATGGGTATTAATTCTAAATGTTTAAGTTTAGCTTTTTTGCCTAATTCTAGCATGTCTCCTATTATTAAGACTGTTTCATAATTAATTAATTTTGATTTTATTTTATATAGATTGCATAATGATGCATACATAGAATCTGGATTTGCATTATAACTATCATCTATTAATAGACTTTCTTGATTATTTTTAAAATTTATTATTATTTTATGACCTCTTCCTGATAGAGGCTTTATACCAGATATAGTTTTTTTAGCAGTTTCTTGTGATAGTCCTAGTTCTCCTACAACTACCAAAGTTCCAACTGCATTCAATGCCTGGACTGAACTCATATATTTAAGATGCCAAGGTCTTTTGTTTTCTAAGAAAATTGTAGACCCATCTTTTTCATCAATTATTTTGTTAATTCTCTGACTAGATTTTATAGTATGCCCATATAATTTTATGTTAGTTGTATATTTTTTTGCGTTTTCTTTAAGATAATCACACCAGGTGTTGTCTGAATTTATGATGGCTACTCCGTTAGCATTTAAGCCGATAAAAATTTCACTTTTAGCATTTGCTATTTCTTTTTCGCTCTTAAAATTCTCAATATGAGAACTCGATACATTTGTTATTAATGCAATATGAGGTTTTGAAATTAAAGTTAGCTCTTTAATTTCACCAGTATGGTTCATTCCAAGCTCTAGAACACAAAAAGCATATTCTTTAGGAAGTCTTGATAATGTTAAAGAAAGACCAATTATATTATTGTTATTACCATGCGTAAAGTGTGTTTTTCCAAACTCTTGAAGGGAAGTTGCTAAAATATGTTTGGTGCTTGTTTTCCCACTGCTTCCAGTAATTGCAATAACTTTTCCTGTAAATCTATTTCTAGAAAACTGTGCAATATTTATTAATGCAATTTTTGTATCTTTTACAAATAGACCACTATATCTAAGTGCAATTTTTTTATCTGATACAATTACCCCTGAGGCTCCTTTTGATATCGCAGAGTTAATAAAATCATGACCATCATATTTATCACCTTTTATAGCAACGTATAAATCACCCTCTTTTATTGTTCTGTCATCTATACTTATTCCAAAAACATCTTTTTGATTTATTAGAAAATTAGATGAGGGGTCAGACCCATTGGTAGCGGTTATCAATTCTTTTTTTGTCCACAATAAGTTCAAAATCAAGCCTCAATTAAATTCATAGTTTTTAAGGCTTCCTTAGCCACTGCATAATCATCAAACGGAAGCGTCTCTAGCCCAACAGTCTGCAAGGTTTCATGTCCTTTGCCGGCAATAAGCAAAAAATCGTTCATTTTTAATAATGATACAGCATGCTTTATGGCTTTGTTCCTATCGGGAATTTCAACTGCAGTAGGACTGCCGTTCAAAATATCACTTCTTATACCGGCAGGACTTTCGTTTCTAGGGTTGTCGTCAGTTACAATTATTAAATCAGAATACTCATGGGCTATCTTGCCCATTAATTTTCTTTTTCCCTTATCTCTATCGCCACCACAACCAAATAAAGTTATTAATTTACCATTATCTTTTTTTATTTCTTTTAAAGATAACAGAACAGATTTTAATGCTTCAGGAGTATGAGCATAATCAATTATGATTGTTGAATTATGGTTTTCCCCTGAAACAATCTCCATTCTCCCTCTCGCAGGTTTTAGATAGGAAAGTGACTTAAAAACAAAACTTGGTTCCATTCCTAATGCGATACAAATTGAAGCAGATGCGATAACGTTATAGGCTTGAAATTTTCCAATCATTCCCAATGTTGCATCATAAATTTTATTTCTAAACTCAATTGATATTTTAAGTGTTTGATTATTATGTGTTATAGATTTAATTCTAATATTAGCTTTTTCATTTTCACCAAAAGTTAAAATTAGATGATTTTTTGATGCTATCTCTTCATATAGTTTTTTTCCAAATTCATTATCAATATTAATAGCAACCGCAGACTGTTTTTTTAGAATGTCCGTAAAAAGTTTTTTCTTTGCAGAAAAATAACTTTGTATATTCCCATGATAATCCAGGTGATCACGAGAAAGATTTGTAAATATCGCTCCAGAAAATTTTATTCCGTCTAATCTAAATTGATCTAGACCATGTGAAGAAGCTTCAAGTGCTAGATGCGAGACATCATTTTGTGCCAGAAAATTTAAATTTTTATATAATTCATTTGGCTCAAATGTTGTTAATGAATTTTGTGATGAATTATAAACAGCATCACTTTGATGGGTTCCAACTTTGGTTCCAAGAGTTCCCATCGAGGCAGCTTTCCAACCAGCTTGAACCCAAATTTGTCTGCAAAACTCAACAGTAGAGGTTTTCCCATTAGTGCCTGTGACACCTATAATCACATTTGGTTGATTTTTATAATAAATAGATAGCAAAGTTGAATAAACTAGCCTTGAGGTTCCTTTAGTTATAGAAACGCAATTTTTCTTATTTTTATTTTCAGCTAGAATTAAAAAAGCACCTTTGCTCTTTGCTTCTTTAATAAAACTTTCTCCATCAAAGTTTTTTCCTTTTATTGCAACAAAAATATATCCTGATTTAATGTCTTTACTATTAGAAGATATTCCTTTGACTTCTTGATTTAATATTTGATGATCAAGGTGACCCAAAATATTAGTTAAAATTTTATTTTTTGACACTAATTCGCTTAAAATCATCTTTATAAATTTGCTCCCTTTTCTTTACCTCTTATTTCGTATTGAATAAGATTCTGAGAGAAGTTTAATGAATTTTCATTTTGTGGTTTTATATTTAATATAGGAGCAATTCTTGTAACTAGCCTTTTTACTACTGGCGCTACAACCCATCCGGCTGTTCTATAACCATAAGAAAATTTCTGACCTTTTGGATTGTCGATCATTACGGTGATTATAAATTGAGGATTATTTATTGGAAAGGCAGATGTAAAAGCTACAATATTTTGTTTTTTTAAGTAGCCTCCAGTTTTGCTTAGCTTTTCAGCGGTTCCAGTTTTGCCTCCAACCAAGTAACCCTTTGCTTCTGCTTTTTTTGCAGTTCCGTATTTACTTTTTACAACAAGTCTCATTATGCTTTTAATTTTATTTGAAGTATTTTTAGAAAAAACACGAGTATTTTTTTCCCTTGTTTTTGAAACAAAGAGAGTAGGGTTAACTTTGATACCGTTATTGACAAGCGTTGCAGTAGACGAAGCTAGATGCATTGGCGTTATTGCTATGCCATGTCCGTAGGAAATAGTCATAGTAGAAAGTAATTTTCTGTCCATAAGGACCTGTGGTATCCCTACCTCAGGTATTTGCAGATCCATTTTATCCATAAACCCAAGCTTTCTTAGGTATTTTAGCTGTGTTGCCGAACCAAATTTTTCAGCAATCTTAGCTGATCCAATATTGCTTGAATGAACAATAACTTCAGGAATATTTATGGCGTAATTTAGAGGATGAAAATCTCGTATTGTTCTTGATGACACTCTTAAAGGACGTGAGACGTCAAAAACTTCGTTTTCTTCTACAAGTCCACTATCTAAAGCGATAGCAGCTGTAATTAATTTAAGGGTGGACCCAAGTTCATAAATCCCCTTTGTTGCTTTGTTAAACAGTAGTTCATCTGATACTTTACTATAGTTATTAACGTTGTAATCAGGCAATGATGTTATAGCATAAACTTCACCGTTTTTAGAGTTCATTACTATTCCGGCACCACCTTCAGCTTCAAATTTATTAATCTGCTCAAATAAAATTTTTTCTGTGATGTGTTGAATTCCACTATGAATTGAAATTTTAATATTTTTACCGTTTTTTAATTGACTATCTAATGATTTTTCTATTCCAGCTATACCACTACCATCAACATCAGTGCTTCCTAAAATATGTGCAGCCAAATTATTGTTCGGGTATATTCTTTTATGTTTGACCCTTATTTTTAGTCCCTCAATACCCTCATTCAAAAGTAATACGTGCTCTTTTGGAGAAATTTCTCTGAGTATATTTACGAATTGCTTTTTAGAATCTAATTTTGTTTTTAAAGCTACTTCATCTAATTGAGGAAAAATTTCAAGCAGTTTCTCTATTGTGTTTTTTTTGTTTAGCACCTCTTGTGGATTTATATTTAAACTTGATGTGCTGATTGTTGTTGCTAGTAATTCTTTATTTCGATCATAAATGTTTCCACGTGGTAAATTTTCATTGATATCTGTTTTAATTGTCTTAAAGGAAATATTAGCAGCGCTGGATTTAGTAATACCTGCCAAAGATATTGTTCTATAACCAATAGTCATGAAAGAAAACAGAAACAAACTACCACACATCAATAATTTAATTTTTCTAAATTTTGTGTTGCTTCGTCCTACTAGTGCGCTTTTGAAGTAAATTAAACTTTTCATTTAGGCACTCTTGCATTAATAGATTTTGTTGCCTCGACTAAATCTTTCAAATTCCAAATATCAGTTGGTAGAATTTCTTTTAGTTCTAGTTTAGTTAAAGCAATTTTCTCAATCCTATCTGGTCGTTTGAGGTAGCTAAGTTCAGCATTTAAAATTTCTAAATCAGATTTTGCTTTAACTATTTTTGTTTTAATTGTTTTGAGTACTGCCTCATTTTGTGTGATAAAAAATTTAATTTGGTATAATGAAATTCCAACAACAACAATTAAAAAAACAACAAGAAAAGAAGGGTACCTAATCATTCTTCATCTCCAAAATATGATGGAAAATTTGTTCTTCTTGCAACTCGCAATTTAGCTGATCTTGATCGTTTGTTTCTTTCTATTTCTTTTGTTGATGGGGATATGGGTTTTCTTGTTATGATTTCGAGGCTATTTTTTCTTTCGTTCTTTTCAGGTAAATATCGTGATGTTGACTGATTGTTAGAACATTTTATAAAAAATTCTTTTATAATCCTGTCTTCAATTGAATGAAAAGAAACAACTGCTAATATACCATCTGGTTCAAGTGATTTTTCAGCAGCGATTAGCCCTTTTTCTAACTCATATATTTCATTATTGAGATATATTCTTATGGCTTGAAAAGTTCTTGTGGCAGGGTCAATTTTTTGTTTTGAGAACGGAATTGACTTCCTGATAATTGTAGCTAGCTGACCTGTGCTATTAATTCTATTCGTTAATCTCTCATAGGCTATATTTTTGGCTATTCTTCTTGAGAAAACCTCGTCACCATATTCATATATGATATTAGCTAATGTTTTTTCCTCTACTTTATTTATGAACTCTTCTGCTGTAGGGCCTTCAAGTGACATTCTCATGTCCAATGGACCATCTAATTTAAATGAAAATCCTCTTTCTTTTGTATCAATTTGCGGACTGGAGACGCCCAGATCAAAAACTATACCATTAACTTTATTTATATTGGTTTCTTTTAAATATTTTAGTAACTCTGAAAATTTTCCATTTATAAAAGTAAATTTATTTTCAAAAGTTGATTTGATAGGGGCAGCAAATTCTTTTGCTTGTGGGTCTCTATCAATAGCTAATAGACTACAATTACATTTATTTAGGATTTCTCTAGAATACCCTCCCAAACCAAACGTTGCATCTACGTAAATACCTTCGTCTTTTAATGATAATGCATTTATCGTTTCATTGAGAAGAACAGGGGTGTGTTGAGTGCAATTTAACATAATGAATGCTACTCAGTTTTCTTATTAAGGATTAATTTTGGAGGTCCTTTTTCTTCAAGAATTTTTTGTGATTTTTTATATTGCTTTTCATATTCTGTAGGGCACCATATATAAAAAGATTCACCTATACCCATAAATACAGCTTTATTTGAAAGCTCTGCAAAATTCATAAGAGTTTCAGGAATCACAATTCTTCCGCTAGCATCAAATTTTGTTTCAAAAGAGTCAGCCATCATCATCCGTAAAACAAATGCTTCGTCGGACATGGCATCCAATTCGTCAATGGCGTTTATGTATCTTTGCATTCTACTAAAAGAAGTGCCTTCTAAGCATTTGAATTGAAGACTTTTAAATAAAATAAGCTGTTCGTCTGATTTTTCTAGAAAAAATCTGTATGCTGCAGGAATTGAAACTCTACATTTTAAATCAATCTTATTATGTGAAGTTGATAAAAACATCGACTTTAAGGACCCTAAGTTAAAAGTGATATGACTAGGATTTGCACTATTATTTAATTCAGAATTCTAACCTAAACAGTTTTCACTATTTAAAAGGGATATCATGGGAATTTATGGGAGTCAATGGTAATTTGCATGTATAATATGGTATTATATTTAGATATTGAAATAATTTTAAGTGTCAGAGAGCAATAAGCCGGGTTTTGTATCAAAAATTGATAGTAGTTATTAATCTTGAGAATTTGTTACCAAATTCTTCTAGCGACCTACCCAAGAAACTTTGTAGAAATTCAAAAAATGTTCCTTCTATTTGGTCTTGCTCTAGGTGGGGTTTACCATGCCGTTTCTATTACTAAAAACGCGGTGCGCTTTTACCGCACCTTTTCACCCTTACCAAAATTGGCGGTATTTTTTCTGTGGCACTTTCCCTAGGGTCACCCCCGCTGGATGTTATCCAGCACCTTATTCCTATAGAGCCCGGACTTTCCTCTTTAAAAAGCAACTACCTTGCTCTCTGACTAAGTTAAAATATAAGCTCAAAAGTTAAGGTCAATGATTAAATTTATTTATGTGTTATTTATTTCTTCATTTAATATTTGAAGTTTGAGCCAATTATCTTCTTTTGTGGATAAATCATCTTTTATTTTTGTAATTTCAGATATTATAGAATTAAACTTGTTAAAATCATTGTGGTATAAATTTTCTTCATTTAACTGTTTTTCCAATAAATTCAGTTTGTCCTCTAATTTAGAAATTTCTTTTGGTAAAACTGTTAATGCATAAGCCTCTTTATAACTTAATTTTTTAACATTTGGTCCTTTGTTAACAAATTTATTTGTTTTTTGAATATTTCTTTTAACTGATTGTGTAGATTTGATTTTTCTAACTTTTGATAATCCATATTTAGAGTAATAACTAGAAAAATTACCCTCATGTTTGGTAATTTTATTATCATTTTCAAATACTAAAAGCTTATCTATTGTGTGATCTAAAAAAAACCTATCATGACTTATTATTAAAACAGTTCCATCATACTTTTTAATTATATCTTTTAAAATATTTAAAGTATAAAAATCAAGATCATTTGTAGGCTCATCCAATATTAAAAAATTATGATCATTCAAAAATAATTTTGCCAATAATAATCTAACTTTTTCTCCACCAGATAATGAAGAATTGCTCTGCAAAGATTTTTTTTCGTTAAAAAGAAACATTTTTAAATACGATAAAACATGAATTTTTTGTCCCATAAAGTTTACATGATCACCCTCATCAGACAATGATCTCCAAGGAGTCAATTTTGGGTCGATAGTTTCTTTATTTTGGTCAAAATATTTAATATTAATATTTTCGCCAGTTTTGATTTTACCTTTGGAGGGTAAAATTAATCCTTGTATCATTTTTATTAAAGTCGTTTTCCCAGAACCGTTTGCGCCAATTATACCGAGTCGCTCTTTTTTTTGAATTTTGAGGTTAAAATTAGAAATTATTTCTTTTTTAAGATCACTATTATATGCAAAAGAAACATTTTTTAATTCAATTATATTTGAACCAGAATCATTGGTTTTCTTGAGAGAAAAATCCATAGGTCTTTTTTCAGTGATTTTGGTACTTTCGTAGTGTTTAGTAAGTTTTTCTAACTCCCTAACTCTACCCATATTTCTTTTTCTTCGCGCAGATATCCCTTCGATTGACCATTTAGTTTCACTTTTAATTTTTTGTTTAATTTTAGATGACTGTGTTTTACGTGTTTCTATATGTAATTCGGCCCAGTCATAAAAACCATCATAAAGACCTTCTCTTGAGATTAATTCATTTTGGTATAACCAATAAGTTTTAGTACCTATTTTTTTTAAGAAATTTTGATCATGACTTACTATCAGCATTGATTTTTTAATTGATAACAGTTTATCTTCTAACCAACTTATTGTTGGCAGATCGATATGATTTGTTGGTTCATCAAAAAGTAGAATATCTGACTCATTTAAAAGAGATTTAGCTATATATATTTTTCGAATTTCTCCAATTGATAATTGTTTTTCAAGCCTAATATCTGATAATTCTAGTTGATTGATAATATCTTTTATTTTAGACAAATCTGGATATTCTACATCCTGTGATAAAAATTCTTCAAGATTTTGTGTTTTTGGTTTTGAAGGGTTTTGGTCAAGGTAGTCAATTTTTAGATTTGGTCTTTTCCAAATGGTTCCTTGATCAGCTTCGTCTATTCCTTTGATAATTCTCATTAAGGACGTTTTGCCAGATCCATTTTCTCCAACTAAAATTATTCGATCACTTTCATGTATTGTAAAATCTAAATTATCTAAAAGTATTTTGTCAGATTTTAATATTTTTAAATTTTTTACAGTAATAAGTGGTTTTGACATTTGACTATTTTAACTTTTTTTTTGAATTACATCCCAAGCATTATTAATTTCCTTAAGTGTTTGAGTATTTTGTTTTATCAATTCCTCAGGCATACCTTGAGAAATCAAAAGATCAGGATGATGTTTTGTTGCTAATATTTTCCATTTTCTTTTGACTTCATGAATTGGAGTTTTCTCTGAAACACCTAATATTTTATAAGGATTGGATAATCCTTTAATTTTATACGAAATTATTCTTTCAAAATCATCGTTTGAGAAACCAAATATTTCACTTACTTGTTTCAAATATATTATTTCTGGATCAGTAATTTCACCGTCTGCTTCGGCAATCATTACTAACAAGTTTAACAATTCCTCTAAAACTGGAGATTTTTTTTCTAATAAATTTGAAATCTGTTGCGCATAAACTTCATATCCGTGAGTAGATTTTTTTGCTTGATCCCATAAAAAAGCAACATTTTTGATTTCAGCATCTGGCACATCAATTTTTTTTTTAAACGCTAAAATTTCTTGTTTTGTAACTTTTCCATCTGCTTTTGCCATTTTTGCTGAAAGAACTATAACCCCAATCGTAAACCCTATTTGTTTAATTGCTAATTCTTCAGGTTTCTTTTTTTGTCTTTGGATTTTATCTATGGCATGTCCAGCTGCGCCTCCTAAAAGTGCTCCAATGGGTCCGCCAAAGGCAAATCCTGTTGTACTTCCAATAATTTTCCCCCATATATTCATAATTTACGTATTACAATTAAGATTATAGGCTTACAAGTAAAATTAATTTTGCTATGAGTAGTTAGTATGTATTAATAAAATTAGTAGATTGTCTTTGAGGAGTATGTTTTGATTGAAGAGCATGATTTTACAGGATTAAAATGCCCATTGCCAGTTCTAAAAGCTAAGAGAGTTTTAAAGAGTTTAGAAAAAGGTAATAAGGTGACGTTTATTTCAGATGATCCTGCAAGCCCTATTGATTTCAAGCACTTTTCTGAAAATGAGGGATATAATATATCTATCAAGTCAACTAAAGCTGGAAAACACTTCTTTACACTTTTTAAAGTTTCAGTTTAAGAGTGTAATTTAAGTAATATGATTTTTTTTAGATCTCTAATATTTAATATACAATTTTATTTAGGCACAAGTATTTTGGTTACCTTATGTCTTCCTTGTCTTCTCTTTTCTCGAAATGTTGTCATGGTTGTAAATAGAATCTGGTGCTTAATAATGATTAAAGGTATGAAGTGGTGGCTTGGGACTGACATAAAGGTTATAGGAAAAATACCATCTAAAGATAAAGTAGTGATTTATGCTATTAAGCATCAATCAGCGTGGGAAACTGTTTTTTGTACTGACCTTTTTTCAATGCCTTCAATTGTTTTAAAAAAAGTTTTAATTTATCTACCAATTATAGGATTATATTTTCTTAAATCTGGAGCAATCCCAATTACAAGAGATCAAGGCATAAACGCTCTAAAAAAAATGGGTAGAAATGCAAAAAAAGCAGTTAAAGAAAAAAGGTCAATGATGATTTTCCCGCAAGGAACGAGAGTTGACCCTGGGATAAGTTCTATAGAAAAACCATATCTACCAGGTGTTTTTTTTCTTTACTCCCAGACTAAAGTCCCTGTTATCCCAGTTGCTCATAATGCTGGTTTACTTTGGCCAAAAAATAGTTTTATGAAGTACCCTAATCGTCTTAAGTCAAAAGCGGTAACGATTAAAATTCTTCCTGCTATAGAACCAGGTTTATCAAAGATAAAATTTTTAAAAAAATTAGAATCTGTTATTGAACATCATTCGAATGATTTAATAGAGTTGGAGAAATAAAATGGATGGTTTCTTGCCTGAAAGAGGTAATAAAAGACAACTAAACGTATTAGGAAATGAGCTTGAGCCATGCAATTTTGGTTTAGATAAAAACAATGTTGTTACAGGGTTTTATAGGGATAATTGTTGCAATACCGGCGTTGATGATGTGGGTTTGCACACTGTTTGCTGTATTATGACAAATGAATTTTTAAGTTTTTCAAAGTCCGTTGGCAATGATCTTAGCACTAATATTCCTGAATACAATTTTCCAGGTTTATGTGATGGAGACAAGTGGTGTTTATGTGCTTCAAGGTGGCTCGAAGCTTTTAATGCAGGTAAAGCACCTAAAGTAATATTAAAATCAACTAATATAGCAACTCTCTCAATAGTAAAACTAGAATATTTAAAAAAGCATGCTATGTAATTTGTTAAAGGGGATAAAATTTTATGCATTTAGATCAAGTAATAACTGTTTTTTGTACTGATCATGAAACGCAAAAAAAGGGAAAAATTATAAGAATTTATTCTAGCGGAATAGATGTAGAAGTTTCTGGAACAATAATCAAACTTAAGAAGACCAAACCAAATTTTTATATTGGGTCCATGGCTGGTCTAGAATTTGTAGTAAAGACTTAAAATTTATACCTTAGAAGAGATTTTAATAATTTTTTCTTCTTTTTCCTGAATTTGTTTCATCCCGTCAACGTCTATTAAGCCACCCTCAAAAACTGCTATTTGTTTATAAGCAATGTTACCTGATAGTTTTCCTGTTTCCATAATCACAATGCTATCTGCGGTTATAGTTCCGTCTACCTTACCACTAATAATTAATTCAGAAGACTTAATTTTCCCTTCAAGTTTTCCATTCTCATCGACTATAATTTGATCGGCAGAAATTTCACCAATATAATTATTTCTAATTAAAACTGATCCTGAAGTATTATATTTACCTTCAAAAACTCCATCTCCATCTAGCTGAGAACAAGTTTCTAGGTTTTTAAGTTTATCTTTTAAAGGAGAAGAAATTCTACTTATTTTTATCATAATATATCCATAAAATATTATCATTACTTTTTAACAACCTAACAACAACATAAAAAATTAAGTGTCTGAATAATAATAATATTTTTAAATTTTTAAGAATAAGAATATTTTTGTATTATTAATTTAAAGAATCAGTTTATAACTTACATCCAAAAATTAATTAAAATCATGGAAATAAAATGTTGCAACCATTCTATGCTAGCTCAGAGATCAATCGTCATGGTGATTATAGAAACGACGAAAATTTTTTAAAAAAAATAATGATGGATCCAAGAACTAAATTTATTCCTGTTTATAATGGGAAAAATCTTTTTAAAGGGTTTGATCAGAATATCAATGCAATTAAATTTGATTACTCCCTTTTAAAAAAGTTATTACCAAATGGAATTAGTGATCCAATTTTTCTTGGATCTGCAAATAAATTTTATTATGTAGGTTTTGAATTAAATGACCAAAATTCTGAGGCAAAAAAGTGGATTGAAGAAAATGACATTATAATTGATGATTTAAGAAAATATGGTCCTACCTTAAACGATATAGATGGATCTTTTTTAGCCCTAACAAATGGAATGAATTTTTGGCAAAAAACTCATAAATTTTGTGGAGTTTGTGGATATAAAAATTCTTCAAAAGAAGGAGGTTTTGTAAGAGTTTGTTCCAATATAAAATGTGGAAAAAGCCATTTCCCTAGGACTGATCCTGCTATCATCACTCTAATTAGTCATAAAGAGAAGGTATTACTAGGAAGGTCTGCAAGGTTTCCCGAAGGAATGTATAGTACATTAGCCGGGTTTGTTGAGCCTGGAGAAAGCCTGGAACAAGCGCTCGAAAGGGAGGTTTTAGAAGAAGTAGGAGTTAAAGTAAAAAATATTAAATATTTTCACTCACAACCTTGGCCCTTTCCAGCTTCTTTGATGTTAGGTTTTTTTGCAGAGGCTGAGAGTACAGAGCTAGATATTGATTATAACGAAATAGAGGATGCTCATTGGTTTTCGTTAGAAGAACTAAAATCATTAAAACATCCATCTATTAAAAACGGTTTTAAGTTACCTAGGATTGACTCAATCGCACGTAGATTAGTTGATACTTGGATTAATGAATTTAGATAATAAAAGGTAGATTAATGTTATTCACACCAATAAAAATTGGCAATTTAGAAATTCCTAATAGGGTCGTAGTTGCGCCAATGTGTCAATATTCTGCAGTTGATGGAGTAATGACTGATTGGCACACTCAACATTTAATGCAACTTGGTTATTCAGGTGCAGGTTTGGTGATGATTGAAGCAACTGCGGTTGAGAGAGTAGGAAGAATTACACATCATTGTGCAGGTTTGTATAATGAATTTTGTGCTAAATCTCTAAAAGAAATCTTTGAAAAAGCAAAAGCGGTGGCTTCACCAAATACAAGCTTTGGTATTCAATTATCTCATGCTGGTAGGAAAGCATCTTCACAGAGGCCGTGGGAAGGAAGAAAAAGTTTGAAGGATGAAGAAGATCCTTGGCCAACTTTTAGTGCTTCTTCAATTCCTTTTGATGATGATTGGCATACTCCCCATTCGATGAGTAAAAATGATATGGATCGTATCAAAAAAAAATTCGTGGAAGCTGCAATAATGTCTCTGCAAATTGGATTTGATTTAATAGAAATACATGGAACGCATGGTTATCTCTTGCATCAGTTTTTATCAAATATATCAAATAAACGTTCTGATGAATATGGAGGGTCTCTTGAAAATAGGATGAGATTTCCTTTAGAAGTTTTTGGTGCAGTTAAAGAGGCTGTTCCTGAAGGATTCCCTCTTGGAATGAGAATTACGGGTACCGAATGGGAAAAAGAAGGAATAAATGAAAATGAAGCTATAACTTTTGCTCAAAAATTACAACAAATAGGATGTCACTATCTATGTGTATCAAGTGGTGGTAATACTCCAAACCCTAAAATTCCTATTGGTCCTCATTACCAAGTACATTTAGCAAAAATGATGAAAGAAAATACAGATATGGTTATTAGAACTGTGGGCATGATAACCGAGCCAACCAAAGCTAATGATATAATTGTTAATCAAGATGCAGATATGATAGCTATCGCTAGAGCATTCTTATCAAACCCAAGATGGGTGTGGGATGCAGCGAGAACATTACAATATGATATATTAGTGCCTCCTCAATATGCTAGAAGATTTTAGTTAAAATTATTTTTTTTCTGAAAGAATGTTTATTAATGATCGGGAATGTTCTGGAGATAGGTTAAGTTCTTTTCTTAATTTTTCAATTTTTTTAGCCTCAACATCACTAATAACACCATCACTGAGGGCTTGATTAATTTCAGCTTCTAAAAGAGCAGTCCTTTGCGCTCTTTGATTTGCAAATGCGGATGCAACTATACCTGTCAAAAGGGCAACAGTACACACACCCATTATAGCTGTAAAGGCGCCTATAATTTTTCCAAAGGGAGTAATTGGGGATACATCACCATACCCGACTGTGGTTAATGTAATAAGACCCCACCACATTGTCTCAGGTATTGAGCTAAATTTTTCCGGTTGACTTTCATGCTCGGCAATATACATCAGAGCACTTGATAAAAATAGTGCTACTAATACTAGATATAATGCTGCGCTAAAAGATCTCCAATCTGCCTTAATGGCTGAAAAAAAATCTTCAATAGCAGAAGTATAATTTGATATTTTTAATAATCGTAATAGTCTTAAAACTCTAAGCCATCTTAGATCTAAACCTCCAAAATAAGTTAAAATTGAAGGGATTATTGCAAGCAAATCAACTAAACCTGTAAAACTAAAAATATATTTTAATCTTTTTATTGAACTAGAACTCTCTCCTAGGTCGTCTCTTGCAGGTGCAGACCAAATTCTTAGTAAATACTCTATTCCAAAAATTAAAACTGAAAACATTTCAAAATAATAAAATATTTTTTCATATTTATTACCTATATATTCAACAGATTCCAAGCACACAGCCATTATATTTAAAAGGATAAGTATAAATAAAGCCATGTCTACAAACTGACTAGGTTTGTCAGTAACATTAGCCTTTGATAAAAGTTCACTAGTACGTTTTTTTATATTTTCGTACATAATTACATCCCATTTCTTCGCGGTTTCCCAAAGTAGTATCTTACACAATCTAACAAAGAGTTAATTTACTTACAATTTTTATGGAGTTGACGCTGTAAGGCCTCCATCGACAATAATTTCTGTTCCAGTAATATACTTTGCTTCATCAGAACATAAAAATAATACAGCATTAGCTACGTCCCATGACTCGCCCATTCTACCCATAGGTACTTGACTGTTTCGGTGGTTTACAAAGCCATCATAATCACCATCTGCATATTTTTTGGCTAATCTGTCAACAAGAGGGGTATGCATTAAACCAGGAACAACACAGTTCAATCTTATGTTATTCTTAGCTTCAATAACAGCAGTGGTTTTTGTCATTTGAATAAGGGCTGACTTAGAAGCACTGTATGCAACTTGCGGCTTTCCAACATACCTTAATCCAGCAACCGAAGAAATATTGACAATAGAGCCACCTTTATTTTGTCTCATTATTGGGATAGCTTTTTTAATGCTATAATATGCTGTGTCCAAATTTAATCTAAATTGTTTTTCCCAAGTTTCTGTATTAATTTCTGTTGGTCCTCCTGGTTCAGATTGCCCAACAACATTTATTAATATTTCTAATGATTTGTATTGTGTTTGAAACGTTTTAAAAAATTTTTTAACCTCATTTTCGTTTGTCATATTAACTTTATAAAACTCACAAAAGTTACCTTCTTTTATTATAAAATCTCTGGCATTTTGTCCTGCTGTATCATCTACATCTATTCCAATTACTTGAGCTCCTTGACGTGCAAGTGTTGTAGCTATTGCTCTTCCATTCCCAAAGTCATTTCCATGTGATCCACAACCGCAAACAATCGCTACCTTACCTGTTAAATTTAACATAAAAAAATTCCTTAAAATTAATTAAATTCCTATAATTAAATTAAATAAATTTATTATGAAAGTATACTTAATGTTAAATTATCAACAAATATATAAAAACAGATATGGAAAAGAAACAAAAGTTGGTCCTCTGAAAACTGATTTGCCACCACTTTTAAAAACTATTTTATCAAGGGGAAGTGTAAGAAAATTTTCCAAAAAAAATATTTCTAAGGAATTACTAAGTTTGCTGTTAACGGCAGCACAGTCCGCCCCATCAAAATCAAACCTGCAACAATATTCGATATTAGTTCTTCAAGATGAAGTTATTAAATCCCAAATCTCAAATTTAATTGGTAATACAAAATGGGCCCTAAAAGCTCCATTATTTTTCTTGTTTCTGGCTGATATCAGAAGAAATATTAAAATTACAAAAAATAGAGGTTATACTTATAAAAATAATAATTTAGATACATTTATGAATAGTGTGATTGATGCAGCATTATCAATGCAATCAATGATATCTGCTTCAGAAACAATAGGTTTGGGAGTTTGTCCTATCAGCATGATTAGAAATATTATAGAAGAGGTAAAAAACATCTGTGAATTACCAAAGGGGGTGTTTCCTATTGCAGGTTTGGCTGTGGGTTGGCCAGAAGAAAAGTCATCAATTTCATATAGGTTACCTCAAGATGTAGTCATTCATTATAACATCTATAATGATGAAAATTTAAGTGACAAAATAGAAGAATATGATGGGCGAGTTTTCGAGACAGCTCCTATATCAGAAGATAAACAGAGACATGTTAACCTTTATGGTGTAGCAGAAAGAGGTACATGGTCAGAAAATATAAGTAGACAACTATCAGTTCCAGAAAGAGATAATTTCAAAAGTTGGCTTAAAAGCCATGGATTTAATCTTGAATGAAATTATTTAATATTTTATTAAAAATAACATCATTTTCATACATTATCCAATGACCTAAATTATACTCTACATGAAATCTAACTTTGCTATTTATATCCCTTAAAATTGACATTCTGTCCTCTAAATATACACCAACACTTGCATCTTTTTCACCCCATAAAAGGAAGAGTGGAACATCTTGTTTTTCTAAAATTCTAGCTAGAGTATCTGTTGAAGAAATTGGCCGACTTTTAATTCTATGTGCATCCGTATTTTGTTTTTGAATATGAACAGACCAGTCATCTACTTTTGTTGCGTCATGCATCATTAAAATTTCAAGATTTGTTTTGTGAGCTTGATAGATTTCTTCTTCTGACATTTTTGAGTGCCTTGCGATCATGTTTCTCATTTCACCGCGTTTTGCTCCAAGCCCCCCCGGACCTACCAATATTAATTTTTCAGGATTCAAACCTCTTTCAATAAGATTATAAGATAAATGACCTGCAATTAGGCCACCAAAAGAAAAGCCACATATTATTGGGGTTTCTTCTGGTGAAATTAGTTTTAGAAGTGTTTCAGCTATATTTGCAGAAATTTTTTCAGGAGTATGTGGAAGGGTTAAATCTTCTGATTCTCCAAAACCTGGCATGTCAGGGATTAAAACATTATAATTTTTTGAGAATGGTATAGCTTGTTTTATCCAATGTGCCCAGCTACCATAACCTCCATGAAGAAGTATTAAAGGCTTACCTTTACCCCATGATCTCCAACAAACCTTTGAGTCTTTTGACTTAATAAATACCTTATTACAATTTTTTTCAATTGCAGATAGGTAATTTGAAAATTCTTCAAAATTAAATGTTTTTTTATTCATAGACTTTGCCCAAAAAATTTTTCGTGAGCACTATTAATTTTTTTTTCATGATTAACAAGCAATTAATTGATCTTCTGTCAATTTATGATCTATATATAATATTACTTCCAAAATTAGGAATGGAGAAATTCGATATGCCTCATTTACCAGCATCAGACGCTTTGTCACATATAAGAGTAATTGACCTAACCAGGGTTAGGTCTGGACCAACGGCAGTTAGACAGTTAGCAGACTGGGGTGCAGACGTAATAAAAGTAGAAGCACCTGAGAGTGTAGAACCAGACGGTGCTCTTGGTGCCTCCAGACACACCTCTGACTTCCAAAATTTGCATCGTAACAAAAGGAGCATTACTCTAAATTTAAAAAAACCAGAAGCTATTGAAATTTTGATGAAGCTAGTTGAAACTTCTGATGTTGTTGTTGAAAATTTTCGTCCAGATGTAAAGGATCGACTAGGAATAGATTACGAAACCCTCAAAAAAAGAAATCCTAAAATTATTTTAGCCAGTATATCAGGTTTTGGTCAAAATGGTCCATATGCTAAAAGACCTGGTTTTGATCAAATAGCCCAAGGCATGGGAGGTTTGATGAGTATTACTGGTGCTCCTGGTGAGGGGCCTATGAGAGTAGGAATACCAGTAGCTGATCTTACAGCTGGTCTCTTTTGTGCTATGGGAATTCAGACAGCACTTCTTGAAAGGCAAAAGTCAGGTATTGGACAATGGGTCAATACTTCATTGCTTCAAGCACAGATTTTTATGCTTGATTTTCAAGCAGCAAGGTGGTTGAGCGAAAAACAAATTGCTGGACAAGCTGGAAACAACCACCCAACAAGCGTTCCTACTGGTGTTTTCAAAACTTCTGATGGTTCTATAAATTTGGCTGTGGCTGGAGAAACAATTTGGAAAAGATTTGTGGAAGCCATAGACAAAAAAGAGTGGATTCAGATGGAAGAATTTATAGACGCTAAGAATAGATTAAAAAACCGTGACTATTTGAATGAACTTATTGAAGAAGTAACTATTACTAAAACTTCCAGTGAATGGGTAGAAATGCTCGAAAAGGTTGGGGTGCCTTGTGGCCCTATTAATTCAATTGACAAAGTTTTTGATGATCCACAAGTAAAGCATCTTGGAATTGCTCAGGAAATAGAGACTATTCCATTTGGAGATACAAAATTAGTTGGTCAACCTTTTAATTTGTCACGTTCTCCAAGTTCAATGAAATGTAGGCCTCCTGAAAAGGGTGAGCATAATCACGATGTATTGGGTGACCTTGGATTTAGTGTGGAAGAGTTAAACACTTTAAAATCAAAAAGCATAATTTAAACATAAGGATTAGTTATGACTACAGAAAAAATGTTATCTCGAGTAAAAGATGGAGTTGGATATATTACTTTTAATAATCCAGAAAAGCATAATGCAGTTTCAATAGAAATGTGGGACGCTCTTGAACAAATTCTCGATGGATTTAGATCAAGTCAAGATATAAGAGTTATTGTGCTCAATGGAGCAGGTGGTAAAGCATTTGTTTCTGGCGCTGATATTTCAAAATTTGATAAAGAAAGAAGCTCGAAAGAAGCTGTGTTGAGCTATAACAAAAGAACTCAAAAAGTTTATGAAAATCTAGAAACATTTCCAAAACCAACTATTGCCATGATTGATGGTTATTGTATCGGGGGTGGGCTTAATTTGGCTGTTTGTTGTGATATTAGAATATGTTCTGAAAAATCTAAATTTGCAATGCCAGCCGCAAAACTCTCGCTTGGATATCCTTTTTCTTCTATTAAAAGGCTCTTTGATGTTATGGGGCCAGGAATGGCAAAGCATTTTATGTTCACAGCTGAAAAAATTTCTGCAAGTGAAGCTCTTGCATGTGGTTTAGTTCAAAAGCTTGTAAGTGAAGACAGTATAGATAGTTATGTTAAAGATTATGCCTTAAACATTGCTAATAACGCACCATTAACTATCAAGGCAATGAAACAAATAGGGATTGAGATTTCAAAAAACTCTGATGAAAGAGACCTTTTGTTATGTGAAAAGTTAGCATCTGCATGTTTTGATAGTGAAGATTATAAAGAAGGAAGAAAAGCTTTTATGGAAAAAAGAAAACCTAATTTCCAAGGATTATAGTACTAGAGTGGTGTATAATATTTGATAGCGTTATCGTGAAATAGGCAATTAATTTCATGTGTATTCATTCCAGAAGTTATTGCTTTAAATCCATCATAAATTTCGTCAAAGCTTGCTAGGATGCTATCAACAGGAAAATTGGAAGCAAACATACATCTTTCATATCCAAAAATATCAATAATATCTAAAATGATTTTCTTATTTAATTCGATAGTCCATTTTTTGTTAGGCACACAGATTCCAGATATCTTGACAGCTACATTTGGTTGCTCAGCAAATTCTTCCATGTTTGTTTTCCAATTATCTAAGCCCTTATCAGACCTGTCTGATGGAAGTCCCGCATGATTTAAAATAATAATTGTATCTGGAAAATCTTTGGCTAAAGAGCTGGCATCATTTAGATGCCACCAAGGGGTTTGAAGGTCAAAATGAAGTTTATATTTTTTTAGGAGGGAATAGCCTTTTCTAAAAAGGGGATCTTTAAGAGTTCCTTTAGGGTTAAAATCTCTAGTTTCAGGGCTTGCTGAAGATTTGGGCTTATGTCTAATACTTCTAATTAATGGGAATTGTTTATGACCACTTAAGACTTTTTCAATATCTTCTTTATCAAACCATGCCTGACCAACTAATGCGTTTGGCCAACCTGTATCATCAAATAATTCTTGAAGCCATTTTGTTTCCCCAATAGGATCTCGGGGGTCCCATTCAGTTTCCATATGTATAGTTTTAACTATATTGTGTCTTTTGCTAACTCTTTTGTAATCTTCTATTAAGAAGTTTTTGCATATTGACTTATAATTACCATACCTAAATGGAATTTGATTATTAGGATCTAGCCAAGGGTTTTTATTTAAGGATAAATCCCAAAAATGATGATGTGCATCAATAATTGGTAAATTTTTATTTGCTATATTCATTTAGAGACTTCTGTTTTTGTCAAACAGTTTAACTATGGATGTTCCATCTAAGTTTTGTTTTGATTTATTATTAAGAATAGAGAACAATTGTTTAGTAAGACTCGATAGTGGTGTTGGAATGTTTTTCTTATCTGCTAGATCACATACCATCTTCAAGTCTTTTTGAATTTGTGTGGCATACCCTTGCGGATCAAAATCCTTGTTAATCATTCTTGGAAACAAATGAGTTAATAAATTTGATCCTGCATGACCGTCACTTAATGCATCTGGAATTTTACTTGCATCAATTCCATACCCTTCAGCAAAAGAGAGTGCTTCTGCTAAGATTGCGTAATTATTAAGAACTAATATTTGATTTATCATTTTAACAATTTGACCTGATCCTACAGGACCAAAATGTGTAAAGTTTGATGAAAGTTTATCCAACACAGGAGTTATTAATTTAATATTTTTGCTATCTCCACCAATCATTATAGCTAGAGACCCATCTAAGGCTTTTGAAGGCCCTCCAGATACAGGAGCATCCACCCAAGAGACCTTTTTTTTCAACTTCACCTTATCCGCAAAAAGAATTGTTTTATCTGCAGAGGTTGTCGATAAGTCAACAATTATTGAGTTTTTAGAAGCATTTTGTATTACACCGTTCTCTCCAAAAACGACTTCCTCCACGTTTTCTGTCTTATCTACACATATAAAGATTAAATTGCATTCATTTGCAACAGCAGAAGGATTTTGAGAACAGGATACGTTTTTTATGTTTTTTACAAGTTTTAATTTATTTTCATCTTTATCATATGCATTAATATTGTATTCAGCTTGAGATAGCCTTTTTACAAAAGAATACCCCATTAGTCCTACACCAATAAAACCAATTTTTTTGAAAAGATTACTCATCAATTCCTCATAAGATATTTAAAAGATTTATGTATTAATTATAATAATAATTTATTAATATATACAATTAAATTAATAAGAAAACTTTCCTAAATTCTCGTTTTTTTTGTCTACAATTTTGCCAAGTAATAGAGTTATGGTATCTATGGTTAATAATGTTAAAAAAGGTATTTTTATAATTATTTTAGCAACATTATTTTTTGCAATTATGGATGGCGTTTCGAGATATTTAGCAGAAACATATAATGTTTTTGTAATAAATATGATAAGAAGTTGGGTTTTGGCCTTGCTCGTAACATTAATAAGTTTAAGAAAGAAAGACGGAATAAAAAAAGTCTTTTATTCCAAACAACCATTCACACAATTGATAAGAGGCCTATTGCTAACATCGGCAATATTAATAGGAGTATATTCTTTTACTAAACTTGGACTTGTTCAAACACATTCAATTATGTCTGTATTTCCTCTAATTGTTGTTGCTTTTTCTGGGCCTATTTTAAATGAAAAAATTGGAATACAAAGGTGGTTGGCAGTAGGGTTTGGGTTTATTGGTATAATTATAATTTTAGATCCATCTAAATTTATTTTTAGCATTGATGCTTTTTTGCCGGTACTTGGTGCGTTTGTGTTAGGGTTTTATACTATCTTAACCAGAAAAGTATCCCAAACAGATAGATCAGAGACCAGTTTTTTTTGGGTTGCTATTGTTGGATTCTTTATCATGTCTATTCTTGGACCCTTTCATTGGGAACCTATTTTTTTCAAAGATTGGGGTTGGATGGCTTTGCTTTGTGTTTTAAGTACAGCTGGACACTTTTTGCTGATAATGGCCTATGAAAATGCTGAGGCTAGTGTATTGCAGCCATTTACATACTTTCAACTATTTTTTGCTTCATTAATAGGGATAAGTTTTTTTAATGATAAAATTACCTTATCAATTTTTCTTGGTGGAAGTATAGTTGTAATCAGTGGTATATTTGCTGCATGGAGAAATCATATAAATAGTAAGAAAATATTAAATCGTTGAAGCTTATGAATAATCTAGAATTTGAGAGAATATTATGAATAAAACAATATTAATTACTGGAGCTAATCGTGGTATTGGATTAGCTTTAACAAAACTTTCATTAGAACAAAATTTTAATGTTGAGGCCTGTTGCCGAAATATAGAAAAGTCAATAGAGCTAAATAATTTATCTCAAAAATATAATAATTTAAATATTTCAGAGATGGACGTGACCAAATCAGAAAGTATTAATGAAGTATCTAATCATTTAAAAAAAAGTATAGATATATTAGTTTGTAACGCTGGACTAAATAATGGTAAGGGAAATCTTTTTAGTGAGGACCACAATGAAAAAACTATTAATGATGTAATGAATGCTAACGTAGCAGGGCCTTTTCTAACCATCCAAAAATTATATAAAAATCTGAATAAGAAAGATGGTGCCAAAATAGCTATCATATCATCACTTATGGGCAGTCAAACTCATTCATCACCAAACGCACCAATTTACAGAGCATCAAAGGCAGCAGCTAACAATTTGATGCGAAGTATTTCAAGCCAATTGATAAGTGAAAATATTGTTGTATGCTCTTACCATCCTGGTTGGGTAAGGACAGACATGGGTGGGGCTAATGCTGACATATCACCAGAAGAAAGTGCCAGCGGTTTGTTAAAACATTTTTTAGGTTTGAAAATGATAAATACAGGAAAGTTTTATAATTATGACGGTAGTAGCTTACCTTTATGATTATTTGAACAATTATTTTAATTGATACTCAAAGAATGAAGTTAATGTTGTCACTACAATTTAAAAAAATCAACTCCAAATATGAACTTAAGAAATCTTTTAAAATTAGGAAAACAGTTTTTTGTAATGAGCAAAAAATTTCAGAAAAAATTGAGTTTGATAACCTTGACCACTTATGTGATCATTATCTAATATACGATGATAAAAAAGCGATAGCGACGGGAAGAGTTCGTCTTAAAAACAAAAATAGTTATAAAATAGAAAGAGTGGCTGTTTTAAAAGAATTTAGAAAATTAAAAATTGGATCGTTACTAATCAATGAAATAGTTAATATTTATAAAAATAATGAAGATATTGATATAATTTTACATAGCCAGGTTGCGGTGGAAAATTTTTATAAAAATCTTAATTTTTTTTCATATGGAAATGTTTTTTTTGAAGACGGCATCTCCCACATTGCTATGAAATATGAGAAATAAATTTTTAATTTGTGCTTTCAAACAAAAAAGTTTTTTTCTTCGAAAATTAATTTTTATAATTTTTTGAAAAGTTTGCTAACAACCGAATATTACTTAAAAATTTAAATACAAAACTTAAAAAATATAGAAATGAGTTAAAATATGACTATGCGTATCAACGATATTATTCCAGATATTGAAGTGGAGACTGATCAGGGAAAATTTAGTCTTCATGAGTTTGTAGGAGAATCTTGGACAATATTATTTTCTCATCCTAAAGATTTTACGCCAGTTTGTACCACAGAGTTTAGTGCAGTAGCTCAATTAGAAAGCGAATGGGAAAAAAGAGCAACTAAGGTTATTGGCGTTTCTGTAGATGGTGTTGAGGATCATAAAAAATGGAAGGAAGATATTAAGTCATACGGAAACTATAATCCAAATTTTCCAATCATAGCTGATGCCAACCTTGCTATCTCTAAGGCTTTTGATATGTTACCAGCAGAAGCTTATCTTCCTGACGGAAGAACTCCTAATGACACTGCTACAGTAAGGTCAGTTTTTATAATTGGTCCAGATAAAAAATTAAAACTTTCGATGACATATCCTATGACAGTTGGAAGAAATTTTGCTGAAGTGATAAGGGCTTTAGATGCTTTGCAACTATCAACTAATAAAGGTGTAGCAACTCCAGCTGATTGGCAAATTGGACAAGACGTAATTATTCCAGCCGCAGTAAATGATAATGATGCTAAAGAAAAATTTGGAACTTTTGAAAAGGTATTACCTTATTTAAGAAAAGTTAAATTAGAATAATTATTATTAATTCAAAACTAAGAATTTGGTTTATTTCTTAACCTTTTAAGTTATGGTGCCGGCTGGGGGACTCGAACTCCCGACCTGATGATTACAAATCAACT
>ERZ807291.985-NODE-985-length-47518-cov-6.999136_pt1 | contig 47518 bp, 42 predicted proteins | sample MGYA00521257_ERZ807291 | MGnify/ENA primary metagenome ERZ807291 (study PRJEB31413, sample SAMN03169783) | marine metagenome | biome: Marine; feature: Water; material: Subsurface seawater | place: North Sea | collected 2011-04-28 | depth 1 m m ... | reverse complement strand
ATCTTGATATGTATAAAGGCCAGTCGGGTAGAATCGCATCTTTTTTTGGAATGATCACGAATATTGACGATAATGTGGGGAAGACCCGAAAATTACTTAAGGAGCTGGGCGTTGAAGATAACACCATATTTATCTTCACCACGGATAACGGAACGGCGAGTGGTCGACAAATTTTCAATGCCGGAATGCGTGGCCAAAAAGGCAGTGAATATGATGGAGGGCATCGCGTGCCATTCTTTATGCATTGGCCAAATGGTGGAATGAACAAGCTGAAAAAAATAGATACCCTTTGTCATGCGGTGGATGTGGCTCCAACTTTGCTCGATCTAACCGGTGGTAAGAAGCCCAAGGGTTATAAGTTTGATGGCGTTTCCATTCGAAAGGTGTTGGAAGCCGATGGGGATGTGAATTGGCCTGACCGAATGCTAATAACTGATTCCCAACGGGTAAAGGATCCGATCAAGTGGAGGAAATCATCGGTAATGAGCCAGGGATGGAGACTGGTGAACCAAAAAGAACTCTACAATATCGATCAAGATCCCGGACAGGTTAAGAATATAGCTGGACAGCATCCTGATCAAGTTGCCAAAATGCAGGCCTTTTATGATGACTGGTGGGCCGAATTGGAACCCACTTTTGCGGAGACTACCGAATTACATGTTGGCCATAAGGATCATCCTGTTGTCAGCTTGACTAGTCACGACTGGATTGGAGGCCCCACACCCTGGAATCAGGGACATAATCGGAGTAAGTATCCTTTGAAGAAGGGAAGGAGTGCAAAGCATGAAGGGCATTGGGCGTTAAAGGTTTTGAAGACCGGAATGTATCAGATCGAAGTGATGCGTTGGCCAGCGGAATCGGGTAAAGCGATTAATGAGGAATTGGTTGCGGGAGCGGATGTTCCTGGGGAGAGTAAAGCATTCCGGGCTCAAGTGGGGCAGTCGATCGGTGCTAAATCAGCCACGCTTCGCTTGAATGGTAAGAATGTACAGACCAAGCCAGTGAGCAAGGGAGCGAAAAAGGTAGTGTTCGAAGCAAAGCTGACTAAGGGGAAGCATGAACTTGCTCCTTTTTTCAGCGTGCCTGAGGGCGAGCTTGGATGCTACTATGCGGTCATAACCACCAAGTAAGACGATGCTGAGGCTAGTCTTTATCCTATTTGGGGTAATTTGTTTACCCGGGCTTTGGGCGAAAACCAATGTAGTGGTCTTCCTGACTGATGATCAGGGGTGGGGGGATTTGAGCCTGAATGGAAATAGCAATCTTTCGACGCCCAATATCGACTCTTTGGCTAAGGAAGGTGCCTCGTTTGACCGTTTCTTTGTTTGCCCGGTATGTTCGCCTACCCGGGCAGAGTTCCTGACTGGTCGGCATCATGTTAGAAGCGGGGTATACAGTACATCCGCAGGTGGTGAGCGAATGGATTTGGATGAGACTACGATTGCAGATCTTTTCAACAAAGCGGGTTATGCCACGGGTGCTTTTGGTAAATGGCACAATGGCATGCAGTATCCCTATCACCCACTTGGTCGTGGATTTGATTATTTCTATGGATTTTGTTCCGGGCATTGGGGGAATTACTACAATGCTTTGATGGAAAGAAATGGAGAACTGGTGAATGGGCAGGGATTTTGCGTCGACGATTTTACAACTGAAGCGATGAATTTCATCGATCGTGCGGTCAAAGATGACAAACCTTTCTTTGCCTATGTTCCCTACAATACCCCGCATAGCCCCATGCAGGTGCCAGATCGATGGTGGAATAAATTTAAGGATAAGAAAATGGAGGATATGCTGAGAAGCCGAAATCCAGACAAGGAGGATCGCTTACATCTTCTCGCGGCCCTGGCAATGTGCGAAAATATTGACTGGAATGTAGGGCGGGTCTTGAAAAAATTGGACCATTTGAAGGTGGCGGATGATACTATCGTTCTCTTTTTTCATGACAATGGACCTAACGGCAGGCGTTGGAACGGTGATATGGAAGGAAGAAAGGGATCGACCGAGGAGGGGGGGACTCGTTCACCTCTGCTAATTCGTTGGCCCGCGAGTATCAAACCCGGAACGGAAGTAAAGCAGATCGCTTCAGTTTTGGATTTACTCCCTACGCTTACGGAATTGGCAGGAGTAGCCGAGAAACCTAAAAAGAAATTGGATGGAAGAAGCCTGCTCCCATTACTTTATGAAACCAAGCAAAAAGACTTAAATGATCTAAAGTCGATTATGCCACGTATTTTGATTTCAAGTTGGAAAGGCAAAATTGGTGCAAGAGACCAGAGATTTCGGCTGGATTACAAAGGGCGACTTTACGACATGGTCAAAGATCCCGGACAACGAAAGGATTTAAGTAAGAAATTACCCAAGATCTTCAATCGATTAAATGAAGAAATTGAGAGATATAAGACAGAGATACTCGTTGAGCTGGGTGTGGATGAAAGACCTTTCGTAATTGGGCATCCTGATGTTTTGTGGACACAAATCCCTGCTCGGGATGCAGTAGCTAATGGAGGAATTAAGAGATCTAATAAATTCCCTAACTGCAGTTACTTCTTGAACTGGAAGGACGAAAAAGACTTTATCAGCTGGGATGTGGAGGTAGGGAAAGCGGGGCTTTATGAAGTCGAATTATGGTACGCCTGCCCTCATAAAGATCTAGGGGCAGAAATAGAACTTTCTTTTAACGGCAGATTTTTGAAGAACCGTATTACTCGGGAAGTAAATCCTCCTTTGCTAACGAAGTTTGATCGTAAGCAGAGGACTGAAGGCTATGTTAAACACTTCGAACCGATGAAGATGGGACAAATCGAATTACCCGCAGGTAAAGGAAAATTGAAACTACAAGCAGTTAAAATACCTGGTGCACAGGCTTTGGAGTTTCGGTTGCTTATGATTAACCGCGTGGTTGATAAGTAGGCTAAGGGCTAAACTGTCTAAGCAGCTAATTTAACATCATCCATCGCCAGCTGTCTTTTCAATTCACGAAAACCAATCATTTTGTTATTATCCTCGTCCCAAAGACGATAATTAACTGACTTAAGACTGCTAAGAATACTTAGTTCTGGGGCAACTTGAAAGAATGGATCCGATTTGTGACATCTTTCGAGATTATAATTTGGAATCATCGCATTCAAATGATGAATATGGTGAAAACCGATGTTACCAGAGAACCACTGAAGAATTTTAGGCAACCTGTAATAACTACTGCCTTCCATCGCTGCAGTTGTAAAATCCCAATCCTCTCCTTGTGCCCAGTAAGTATCTTCAAATTGATGTTGCACATAAAAGAGCCAAATTCCGCAAGTGCCAGCTACTGTCATCATCGTGACTTGGATAAGTAAGAAGGGAATGAATCCAAAAATTGAGCCCATACTTACGCACCAAATCAATAGAGCTAAATTCATGGTTTGAACGGAACGACGTTCACGTGGCTTACATTTTTTGGACGGAAAACGTTCCAGCACCATAAACAAAAATAACGGTGCAAAAACAAAAAGGATAAAAGGATTGCGAACCAAGCGGTAATTAAATCGGGTCATGCGAGAAGAGGTAAGATATTCACGGACAGTTAAAGTCCATATGTCTCCAATACCTCGGCGGTCGAGATCCCCATTGGTGGCATGGTGCATGGCATGTTCCCAGCGCCAGTGATGATAGGGGGTAAATACAGACATGCCTGATATAAAACCTAAAATATTGTTCGCTTTCTTTGATTTAAAGAATGAACCGTGTCCACAGTCATGAAAAATGATAAAAGACCGTACTAGAAATAAGCCGGCTAGGCCAGATAACCCAATTGTCAACCACCATGAAATCCCCAAAGTAAAATACAATGCAATCCATATAGCTAAAACGGATCCTAGTGTATTTATGATTTGCCATATAGCCCTGCCCAGGTGCGGTTGTTGGTATTCCGCAACTAGCTCTTTCCATTCTGCCACTGATTTCATCTTGTCTTTATTTCTATTTTTATTTTCCATCCGCTTTTTATGACATCAGATTATGGAAGAATATGCAAGTGCGTAGATAGCCCCGCGGTATTACTTCTTAATTACAAAATTCCCCTTTTGGAGGAAACTGAGAATGGAACTCCTAACTTCTTGATTATTCATGAGAATGGGATGGGGAGAATGAAAAACTATAAAATCTTTCATCCCGTCGACTTGGGTTCTGGCTACAGACACTTTCCCGTCATCTTTACCAGGGATAAGTGTGGAGAGTATCGGGTTGATCGACCGGTCACCGGCAATCACTCCAAGCTCGAAGTCAACCGGACCGAGGGAATGGGGTAGGCTTTCGCTTGATGTGCTAAGCTGAACCGCAGCAGGTCCGTTCATTAAACGGAAGAGCTTCACCTTGCTTAATTTGTCAACCACTTCACTACCTTTGTTTGGAGGGCCAAGCATCACTACCCTGCCAAGATTAGGAAGTGGGTGAGTTGCTTGAATTTGACGGAGAATGATTCCTCCCATGGAGTGAGTTACAAAATGAAGTTTAGACGATTCGGAGTTTCTGGTCCGGTTTATGATGTTTTTTCTTACTCGTTTGGCTAATTCCGGGATTTTGAAATGACGGGAAGGATAATCAATATTAACCACAGAAAAATTGTGCTCAGAAAGAAAACTTTCCAGTCCATCCATTGATTTGGATGTACGGGCCAATCCATGAAGCAGGATAACATTTGAGGCTCCAATGCTTATGATTGAAGTCAAAAAAAATAGACTAGTGGAAAAAAAGACTTTTTTTAGTTTCAAGTTTCGAGCAGACGGACAGGAGCTTCGTTTTTCAGATCTAAAAGGATTGAAATGTTTAGAAAGGTAATTTCTCCCATCGTTCGGCACCGTGAAAATCTTTGATCCTGATGAAATTTACCAAGATCTGATTTTAGAGAGTTCAATTGTTCATCGCTGGATATATGGTCTTCACACATTGATTCACGAAGGCGAGAAATGCGGGTGGGTGCGACATTAAACCTTCTTTTAATGAGAGTACGCTCTTCGCCCTGATACTGTTGACTAGTTTCAAGGTTAATCAGCCGACTACACAAATTGACTACTGGTAAATTATTTTTGAAGAATTGTGGCAGGTAGAAAGACTTTCTTCCTTCATAGGATTGTTGGTCAAAATCAATGGCCCTGACTCGGTATTGATTATGTTCAAAATCGGGAGTCATTTCTACGACATAATTATAAGCCCGCATATCTCCGAGCAGTCTTACAAAGCATCGTTCATTGAATTTGATAAATTCTTTGGCGAGCCGTACTTCGTTTAAGTCTTCACGTTCCAAATAATTATCAATGAAATCATCACCAGGAACCCCAATAATATGCTCCTCGACAAGGGTATCCCGGTCGACATGAAAATTAATTTCGTTAGGTGAAAGGAGCTGTTCCAGTTCTAGTCCGTATATGCGTGAAGCATCGGCTCTTTTGACATAGAAGTAATCGTGATTATCGTTGTAATGATTAACGATACGAATGCGAAAGGGGCGGGTGTTACCAAATGTACAATAATCCACACGGTCAACATACAGATTATCGAGAATTTTTTGGTCTCCTCCAGAGCGAAGTAAGACATAAATTTGCTTTAGGCCTTCAAAGATTTCCTTTCCGTAATGCTGATCATAGACCATGGTCTGCCAAAGAGTGTCCTCATTTTTGTCATTCATTAGAGGATATGCATCCACACTTTGCAAAAGATTCTCGTATTGCACGGGTAGTGAAATCTCGCGTTTGTACTGACTCAAGTAGTTGCGCAGTCTTCCGCTTACCTGAAAAAACTTTTTCTTTCGCTGGAGGTTTTTGTCGATCATCGTGATTTAAAGTACTGACACGTAAATATCCGATTATGGCAACTGAAAGTAAATTCAACCATTTTGGCTCTGATTGCAAGTTGTGTATCGTACAAGATCTGTTTAGGAGAAATTAAAAAATAATTTAAAACTTAAACTGAAATGAAATTAATGCTCATCAAACTATCTATTGTATTAAGTTTAGCCCAAGTTGCCTTGTTTGCGGTAAAGGATTCTTATTTAAACAAAGAAAAACTCATTAAAGAGATGCAGTCTGGAGGTTTGGTTCTTTATTTTCGACACGCCTCAACGGAGAAAGATTATGCGGATCAAGTAAATGCTGATGTAAATGATGGCTCCACTCAAAGGGTTCTGAGTGAAAAAGGGTGGCATGAAGCAGTTCATATCGGAAGGGCAATGCGGTTTCATGAAATTCCAGTAAGTAAGGTTTTATCAAGTGAATACTTCCGTGCATGGCAAACTGCTTGGCTGGCTTTTCAAAAATATGAAAAGAATAAGGATTTCAATTTCTTAGCCAGTGAAGAGTATTCTCAAGAACAAGTCGTCTTAATGAAACAACGGGTTACTCCTTACCTTTCAACTGAGCATGGTTTGAGCGGTAATCTTGTAATTGTGGCACATGATGACCCGTTTGAGGCCGCAACTGTAATATATCCTGAACCCATGGGTACTTGCTATGTGGTTAAACCCTCAGGGAAGGGACAATTTACCATTCTTGGTTTTATAACGCCTGAGGGTTGGTAAATTAGTATTTACTGATGGGCAGTGTGTCTTACAGTACCTAAAATAAATTTTTAAAATCACCCATAAAGGCTCATCTTTTTTATTGATACTGAGACTCAGTCTCAATACTATCCCTCTATGAGTTATAAAATATTGCAAATAGGAGAACACATTAGAAGAAATTTACAAAATCCGCCGACAAGGGAGATGATTTGTGAGAAATTCGGAATAACAGACTATTCATTGCGAAAGGGATTTAAGGAAAATTTTGGTTTAAATGTGGGAGAATATACCCGAAGTCAAAAAATAAAAACTGCAGCAAGATTGCTAAATAATAGTGATCATTTAATTTCCACGATAGCCGAATGCGTTGGATTTAGAAATCAAAGTAGATTTGCTGAAGCTTTTAAGAGTCATTACGGTATAAATCCACACCTTTTTAGGCAGACATGTAAGCAGAAAGTCGCTTAACTCTTTTTAAATTAAAGGAGTTGTTTATGAATCTTTCTGTATTTGAAAGATGGATTGAAACAGAAATTTTTTCCGATGAATATCGGAAGGATTCAGAGAAAATATTAAGCTATGGAAAATGTCCGGTTATATATACTCGAATTTAATTCCTAGTTGAAATTAGAATAGGAAGAAGTACTTCTTTATTCACCACGCAAGAGTCCTAACGGTTTTTCCTGAAGTACTTTGCGGGTGGAAAATTCTGCTGTTAAGCAGGAAAGTATGGTAATCGTAAAAATCATGGCTAGAGGTAGTTGCCAATGAAAACTCCAAACTCGATCGAAAATGTACTGGGATAAGAAAAAACTCGCACCTAAACTGAGTGAAACTCCTAGGACAGAAGAGAAGAAGCCGAGGGTGCCAAATTCCAGTCTTACAATGTTTCTGAGGTCGGAAAAGGAGGCACCAAGAATCTTTTGCAGGTTAATTTCCTGTCTTTGTCGCCGAGCTTTTTCTCGAGATATTGTGTGGAGGATAATGAGTCCGACAACGATGGACAATATTGCCATGATTTGCAAAGCCCAGGTCATTTGACCAACAACTTGGAGGATTTTTCTTCCGGTTCTTTCTACATCGAGAATGGAAATCGTGGGAAACTTCTGAACAAGTAGATCCTGAATGATTTGCTTCTCTTCCTTGGATAGCTGTTCGATGGTCCCGATAAAGGTTTTTGGAGCATTCTCAAGTACGCCAGGTTGCATTTGTACAAAGAAGTTTGGCTGGAAGCTGGTCCAGCGTACCCTGCGAATGTTGGCTACTTCAGCTAAAACCTGCACTCCGCTAACCTCAATAGTAATTTGGTCTCCCAAATCTATGCCTAAAGATTCGGCATATTTTTGCTCAACCGAAATTTCTGCCGGTCCACTACTGTTTTGATCATAGGTGGAACTTACCATTCGACCACGAATGATTTCTTCACTTTCCCTTAATTTCCCTCGGTAACTGAGGTTGAAGTTTCGGTTTCGAAAAGCATTTCTTCTTTGGTCATCAGGATTATCGAACTCTCGGTCCAGACCAGAGATGGATTCAAAAGGAACTCCTTTAACAGCGAGGAGGCGTCCACGAATCCATGGTGTTATGTTTTGAAGAGGGCGACCCTGGAATTGCAGGGTCTGGGTAAGTGATTGAAGATGTTCTTCCTGAATATCAAAAAGAAAGAGTTGGGGAAGCTTACTCTCTGGATCCTTTAGATTTATTTCAGATTCAAGGCTGTACTGAAATTGGGGGATCAGGTTAAGAAGCAACACCCCAAGAGCAAGTGCAAGAAGGCTGGTAATCGAACTTGTGCGGTTTCTTGAAAGCGAGCGGCAGGCCAAACGCAGGGGTAGTGGTGATCGGCGAAAAAGCCGGTCGATTCCTGCCAGAGAAAATGAACCCAATATGAAAACCACAACTCCACAAACCGTAAAGGTCAGGAAAAAAAGATTTCCCAGCTTCCATGAATCTGCCTGAGTGATGCAAAGTAGCCAGAACCCAAGTAATCCGGGGGCTAACCAGATGAGGGATTTTATGGGGGAAGTCTTTCCAGGATGCATTGATTCTCGAAAGAGTTCAGCTGGTTTGAGTTTACGAATTTTTCGGAGGCTGGGGAGGGCAAGAAAATAGCCTGATAGTATTGCCACAATGAAGGTAAGAAAAATGCTCGCTAGAGTAAGCCCTGCGTCCACATCAAAGGGTAGGAAATCTTGCAATAAGTTACCCGCTAGTGGAAGGGCAATGAAGCAAAGTAATACAGGAGGTAGAACGGCGAATACTCCAAGGATCGAAATTTGGAGGACATAGGTGAACAAGGCTAAGCGATGCGTAGCCCCGAGACTTATTAGGATTGCAATGTCTTTGATTTTCCTGGTTATGAAACCATGAAAAAGGTAGCCGCTTCCCAGGCATGCAAGAAACAGAGCCACCAGTGAAACTAAAGCAAGGAAATCAGAAAGGTAGCGAAGTAATCGGCCTGCTCGGTGCCCCGCTCGCTGATGAGAATATACTCGAATATCGGGTGCCGATAATTCTTGTCCTACCTTTTCGGCAAGAGATTGAGCGTTAATCCCTGCCGGTAAACGAAATAGATGGTTTCTAAAAGCAGTATTTCCTTCCTGTAGCAGCTCTGTTTTTTGAATAAAATTATGACTAATAAATACTTTTGGGGCAAATTCTGCGGGTTGGAATTGCAGTCCTGCATCTTCATGTACGATATCGGAAATTCTAAACTTGGTCTTTCCCAGTGTAATTTGATCGCCCAGGTCCAAGGCAAGCTGACTTCGTAGCTCCGGATAAATCCACGCGATTGGTTTTTCATGAAGCAGGAGATTGTTGAAATCTTTGACTTTGCCTCCAATACTTAGATTAAATTCACCGTGGAAAGGGAAGCCCGGTTCCATGGCCACTACTTTGACTAGTCGGCTTCGATTGGTCGGTCCGGCAACCATTGAAAAGAAGTCAACTGCTTGGACTGACTCCGTTCCTTTAGGCAAAAGAGCTTTGGTTTGGTTAAGTTCCAATGCAGTAAACTCGCGTCTAGTCCGAAGTGCCAGGTCTGCTCCTAATAGTTTTTGTGATTCCATCGATACTTGCTCTTTCACTGAACGCTTGAAGGAATCTATCGTAATAAATCCTAAAAGACCTAAAGAAAGATTAATCATGTAAAAGAAGCAAAATGCTCGATTGTTGCGCATCTCGCGCCACGCATGTTTAAAAGCGAAACTCATATTTCAGATTTAAAAAGTTTTCCGTCTCGCAGGTATAGGCATCGGTCGCAACATTTTGCCAGCTCTTGGTTGTGTGTAACGAGAATGAGAGTTTGTGCTTGTTCTTTGCACAACTTGAAAAGTAATTCCATCACTTCTTTTCCAGTTTTTCCATCAAGGTTCCCCGATGGTTCATCGGCAAGAATTAAGCTTGGCTTGGTAACCATGGCTCTGGCGAGTGCCACTCTTTGACATTCGCCACCTGAAAGCTCTGATGGGAGATGTGAAAGGCGGTGTGAAAGTCCAACATATTCAAGAGCTTTTCTCGCCTTAGAATCAACTTCGGTCTGACGCTGTAACTCAAGGGGTAGAGAGACATTCTCCACGGCAGTTAGGTTGCTCATAAGATGGTATTGTTGAAAAACAATACCTACATTCTCCGAACGAAAGCGAGACAGCTCTTCCTGCTTCATTTTTGCGAGGTCTGAACCGTTAATGACAATACTACCAAAATCAGGTTGGTCCAGACCTGCAAGTAAAGAGAGCAGAGTAGATTTCCCACTTCCACTTTGTCCTAATATGGCAACAGTTTCCCCTTTTTTTACCTCGAGACTGAGCCGATAGAGAACTTCGATGTTTTTACCTGCTTGTTTGTAGGTCTTACTTATTTTTTCAATAGATGCAATCGTTGTCATTATGATTCAAGGTAGGTTTTGAGTAAGGTACTCGAAAACTGTTTCTGAAATTTTCTGATGTCCCGCTTTATTAGGATGAATCCGGTCAGGTAGATTCATGGATGGTTGTCCGCCTACTCCTTCTAAAAGAAAAGGGAGAAGAGGAGTGTCCTGTTCTTTCGCCAAGTCAGGAAACAGGTTGGCAAAATCTTCGGTGTATTGAATGCCGTAATTTGGAGGAATCTTCATTCCTGTTAGTAGGGTGGGGATCTTTTTATCTTTTGCGGCAAGTATGATTTCTTCCAAGTTTTTCTTCGTTTCATTCACAGGAACTCCCCGTAAACCATCGTTTCCGCCAAGAGCAATAATGAGGAAGTCGGGTTGTGATTTTAATAACCAATCAATACGGGAGACTCCACCGCTTGTAGTCGAACCGCTTATTCCTGCATTGATGATTTTGTATTCTTTATTACCAGTACTGGAGAATTCAGAATTTAATTTTTCTTCAAGTAGAGATGGAAAGGCTTGGTCGATAGGCACTCCATATCCTTCAGTTAAGGAATCCCCTAAAATTAAAATACGATAAATGTTTTCAGTGGAAACTTCGATTTTCTTTGAACTTTTATTTTTCGGACCGGGTTCAGATGTGCAACCTGTCTGTAAGGCGACATAATGTAATATAATAAGAATAAATATCCTTGTTGCTATGGTATTTGTCATTTCGTTGATTATGACAAAGAATGTATGGATGTTTCTATTCATGCCAAGAACGATGATCTTTTTAAAATGACTCTGTTGTTAGAAATTCTTGATGAACATGCTGTGTCACTTGATTTCGGTATGTTTCTTATCATTTGGTTAGTACAGGTAATTATTTATCCTGTTTTTCTCCAAGTTAAGGAATCCGACTTTGTTGCCTGGCATCATGGTTATTGCAGTGCCATCGGTTTTTTTGTGCTACCTGTCATGAGTCTACAATTGATCGAAACAGCTTCGACTTGTTTTTTTTCAGGCGGATATTTGTCGATTGCCAAGATAGGTTCAGTAATCGGTGCATGGATAGTTACTTTTCTTTGTTCTGCACCTTATCATAAAAAATTACAGAAAGGTAAGGATTTTGATGTGATTTCACGGCTTATTCGCACCAATTGGATACGAACAATTTTATGGTCGTTGGCTTTCGTTTTATCAGTGTTTTCATATTATAAATGAAATCTTCGATCAAAAGGCAAATTAAGATATGCCCTACATGCGATAGACCTTTTTCTAATCGCAAGAAATGGGAGTCTCGGGGAATTTGGAGCGAAATTGTTTACTGTTCTGATAAGTGTCGATCGGCTAAGAAAAATAGAAAATGAAAATTGTTTGGTGGGTCAAAAGAGATTTTCGAATTTCTGACAACGAATGCCTTACCGAGGCCTTAGTAAATGGCACCAGCGTACTCCCTTTTTTTTGTTGGGAAAGAGAAGTTATCAACGAAGGAGATTATTCAGCTTTTCATTTACAGGCTCAGTGGGAAGGCCTTTCGGGTTTGCATCAAAGTCTCGGAAAGCGTGGGATTAAAAGTAGGGTAGTCATCGGAGAAATCGTCGATCAACTAAAAATTCTTCATCAAAAATATCCTTTTGAAATTTTATATTCTCATCAAGAAACAGGAAATCTTGTGACCTACAGAAGGGATCTTGCCGTCAAAAAGTGGTGTGAGGGCTCAGGAATTAAATGGGTCGAGAAAAATCCAAGTTCCGTAATGCGAGGTGGAGATGCCGACCGACGTAGAATTAAATTAAGACAGACTGATTATCGGAAGTTGAGCCCTCTCGAGATTCCTGAGATGGGTAGCCAAAAATCTGCTGCTGTATCGATCACTCATCCACCTCTACCATGGGAAAAACTTATATCTGAATTTCCTAAATTTTCGAAAGCTAGCGTCAACAATTCTTTAGTCAAGGTTGATGAGCAATCAGCGTGGAAGACTCTACATTCCTTCCTGCAAGATCGTGGGGTGGGATATGCGGGAGGCATTTCATCTCCCAATCATGCTTTCACTAATGGGTCCCGATTATCTTCCCACCTCGCTTGGGGAACGATAAGTCTACGTTCCGTTTTCGACCAGCTCGATAAAAGAAGGGTGGAGTTGGCATTACAGAAAAAAACTGGGCAGTGGAATCGAAGTCTTAGGGCTTTTGAATCACGCCTGTTTTGGAGAGATCATTTTATTCAGAGATTAGAAGCATTCCCGGAGATGGAAAAAAAGGCTTTAAATTCAGCTTATGCAAATCTGGTTTACGAAGATGATCCTTCTATGTTGGCTCTCTGGGTTTCGGGAAGAACTGGATACCCGATGGTGGATGCTTGTATGAGATGTCTTCGCGAATGCGGTTTTCTTAATTTTCGAATGCGTGCAATGGTTGTAAGTTTTGCATGCTATGGTTTACATCTGTCTTGGCGTACTATCCACGAACCGCTGGCACGATTATTCCATGATTACGAACCAGGAATTCATTTATCACAGTTACAAATGCAAGCTGGAGTAATCGGATTTAATGCAATCCGCGTATATAGTCCAAGTAAACAATTTTTGGATCACGACCCTGATGGAGTTTTTGTTCGGAAATGGATACCAGAATTAAAGGAAAGAACAACGGCCGAAATAGCACATGCCCATGAGTCTTTTGTTGAAGGTTACACTCCTGCTGTAATCGACTTAAAAGCTCGGGCAAAGGAAATGAAATCTAGAGTTTTTGAGATCCGAAAAAGTGTTTACGGGAAAAAAATAACTGCATCGGTTCTTTCGAGTCATGGGTCAAGGAAAACTATGAATACGCGAAAGAAAAAAGAGAAAAAAAGTGGTCAAATGACTCTTTTCAAAACTTTATGATTAGGCATTAACTGAATATCGCATCTAAGTTTCTCCATCATTTTCAATTTCTTGAGCCATATTTCAGGTACCCCCGTCTGCATGGCCACGATCGCCCCAACCACAACTCCACGATGGCAGTTATCTCCTCCTGCTTTTGCGTTAGCTAAAACTGCCATGGTGAAATCGTCATGATATTTCCATGCGAAATAAAGAGATGCGACAAAAGATTCGGGTAGATAGCAGGCAGTGCTAAGAATATTACCGACGACATCCCTGTCGTCCATATTTTCCCATTTTTCTAATAGGCGGATAGAGACTCCGGGGATTGGCATAGTTTTGAGAGTGTGGCGAATCGAATCTCCGTTTATTAATCTGTGGAGTATACGAGTCAAATCAGTTGCTGACCGCAGAGTGTTTTCGTGATTGTGAGTCAGGCTTACAAGACTCAAAACATTTGCAAGTTGTTCCGATGGTTCGATTTGATCGATAGCTTCCATAGCAGCAAGCAGAGCAGGGATGCAACTAAGTCCGCCTATATGGTAATCGGGAATACCGCATGATTGAAGAGGTTTACCCTTGGCATAATTTGTAAAAAAAGCGCGATGATACTCCTCGGCGTAAGTATCGAGATGCCAATCAGGCGTGAGCATGACATGTGCGTATCTTTTTAACCAAGTTTCTGGATCAAATCCACCATTGATAATTGAATCACGGTAGAGTTCTGATGCGAGTTGTAAGTTTAAAGTGTTATCACCAGATTCAAGAAATTGATGATAGTGAACACCCTTTTGCCCCCAATATTTTGCCTGTCTTCCAAGAATATCAGCTTTTGAATTTAAAGGACTGTATGAACTTCGCCATAAAATACTGTCTGGATGGTGAGCCTTTGGTTTGCAGTAGGTTTGAAAATCTCCGTAATCTGCATCAAGGGATTGCCTGTTGTAGTACCAATGCACAGGCATAGAAATTGAATCAGCGACCAAAGAACCGAGAAATGCATTTTGTAAACTCATAGTGTACTTTATAATGGGTATTTCATCCTTAACAAATAATCCCATTTTTTATGTCCCTTTCTAAATTAACCTTATTTTACGATGAAATCTATTCATCTGGTCTAGATCGTACTGCAAGGTTTCCCGTGGATAGATACCAACTGCTAGCTCGGAAGCTCTTGGATAATGATTATAATAATTCCATTTGTTGGGGTTGTCCAAGATTAGCAACCAAAGAGGAAATCTTACTTGTGCATGAAAAATCTTATATCGAGAGGTTTTTAAATCATCAACTTAAGGAAGATGAAATACGCCGTATTGGACTGCGTCCCTGGAAGGACGCAATTGTTGAACGAACTTTACGTTTAATTGGTGGTGCATTGGATGCATTAGATTGTGTTTTAATAGATGGACACACCATGTCAGGTAACATGGCTGGTGGTACTCATCATGCTTTTTTTAAAGAGGGAGCTGGATATTGTATCTTTAATGATTTGGCCATATGTGCGGAGAAAGCACTTCAGTCCAAAGATATCAATCGGGTACTGATTCTAGATTTAGATGTTCATCAAGGTGATGGTACTGCTAAAATTTTTGAAGATGATAGTCGAGTCTACACGGTTTCCTTGCATGGAAAGAATAATTTTCCATTTCGTAAACAAACAAGCGATTGGGATGTTGAGTTTGAAAATGATACAGAAGATGAGGAGTACCTAAGAGTTTTGGATGTCGTTTTGGCAAAATTGTTTTGCATAGATTTTGATATTCTTTTCTTTCAAGCTGGCGTGGATGCACTTGATTCAGATGCTCTTGGTTTGCTCAAATTATCTAGGGAAGGATTAAAAAGTAGAAACGAGAAAGTATATGCTTGGCGTGAATCGATGGGGATTCCGATGATTCTTTTTATGGGTGGCGGATATGCCAAACCAATTGAAGATACAGTGGATGCTTTTAGTGATCTTTTTTTAGAAGCTGCCAATAATCTTCAAAGTTAGAAACAGCTAATTTTCTTCTTAGCGAATAGTTTCCATTCTTTCAGAAAATAATTTCCTCTGCTTGAGAAGTTGTTTGCGGTGCTTTGGGTCTTTGGCTTGATTAGTGAATTGCTGCGGGTCAGCTTTCATATTGTAAAGTTCCTCAGTTCCATCTCTGTACTTCATATAAGACCAATCTGATGTTCTAAGGGAAGTTCCTTTTGGAACAAAAGAGAGAGCTGTTCTTTTGATTTGAGCTTGTGGGTTTTTGAGAATGGGAAGGAGGCTTTCTCCTTGATTACTTCTGGGGATTGATAATCCCGCTAGATCGCAGGCTGTCGGAAACAAATCCACCAACTCGACGATTGAGGAACTTTTTCCCGGTTTTTGACCGGGAGCCTTAATGATGAGTGGTACACGGGTCACTTCTTCCCTAAGGTTGCCTTTTTGCCAAAAGTGGTGTTCTCCAAGCAGGTAGCCATGGTCACTAGTAAAGAAAATGGCGGTGTCATCGTCCAATCCAAGTGCTTTGAGTGCCCCGAGAATACGACCGACCTGTTGGTCCATAAAGGTAACGGTCGCCAAATACCCTGACCACATCCTCCTTTGGTTGTCGGGAAACTTGTCGATCCCGAAGTGCTGCGAGTTGGAATTGGAAATACCCACTTTGGGCATGTCGTTCCAGTCGTTTTTAGGGACAAAAGGTAGCTTGATTTGCTTGTAAGGATAGGTCGCAAAATATTGCTCTGGAGCAACACTGGGATAGTGAGGGCGGACAAGCCCGACCGCGAGGAAGAAGGGCTTTTCATCTTCCCTGAAGCTTTGGAGCAGTTCGATTGATTTGGTGGCGGCTTTCCAGTCAGGCTGGTCGGAGCCGTCTCCTTTATAATCAACAGTAACGAACATCCGGAAGGGCATCTTAGTGGACTGCCGTCCCTCGGATTCAGTCGTGAATTTGTTGAGGTTTAGACATGCGTAGTTTCCTGGTGTGTGGGCCTCTTTCCCTTGCATGTTGTACTTGGCAGACCAGCATGCGGGTATATCTGCTCCATCCGTGCCGGCAATGATGTCACCCGGCACGCGCATGTGAAAGATCTTGCCAACCCGGGTACTGGAGTAACCATTTTTTTGAAAATGCTCTCCCCATGTGATTTCCTGACCGCCGTGATAGCGTCCACGCATGAAGCTTGCCCGGGAAGGGTAGCAGGCAGTCCCTTGGCAATAGGCGTTTTGGAAGAGTGTTCCTTCCTTGGCCAATTGATCTACATAGGGAGTCACCGCAACCTTGTTTTCATAGCAGGCGAGAGCGTCCGCCTTGAGGTCATCGGAAACGATAAGAAGAATATTTTTGAACTTAGCCTGAACAGATAGAGTTGTAAGGAAAATAAAAAAAAGAACTGTTTTACTCATCATCCATTCAGATGTTTGAGGCTTTTACGAATACTATCCAGCGGTGCAGGGGAGTGATCCTGCTCGACATGACAGTGCTTTACTCCGGCCTTTCTGGCAGCCTGCATTATCGGTTTCATCGGAATCATGCCGTCTCCAATTTCATCAAATACATCAGGCTGAAGTTTGCCGTAATTCGGGCAAGGAGTGCCTTTTTTCAGGTCCTTTAGGTGGAGTTGAGAGATACGCCGCCCAAGCTTTCTTAACATGGTAATGGGATCCACCCCTCCAACTTTTAACCAGAAGACATCTACCTCGAAAAACATGTCCTTAGAGAAATCTTCCACGAACACATCATACCCTGTTTTACCTTTGCTCAAGGGTTGGAATTCGAAGGCGTGATTGTGATAAGCAAGGCGGATGTCCGCTTGCTTAGCTTGGGATGCACCCTTGTTAAGCAAATCGGCCGTTCTCTTATAAGCGGACAAGTCAGCACGGTCAACTTCGTGAAGATAGGGGACGACGAGGTCAGTCAATTTCAACCTGTTGGCAGTTTCGAGAATCTGCTCAAAGGGTTCTCCCCCTCTTTTCTCAGGTGCGAGGAGTGAATTCCAATCGAAATGAGAAGAATTCACTTTCATACCAAGATCACGGGATTGTTTGATTAATTCGAGTGCTTGGGGTGAGGGGAATCCGTAGGGCTCAACCTGCTTGTAGCCAATCTGAGCCACCTCAGTGAGGGTCTTGGACAAGTCTTTCTTGATCGGGTTACGAAGGGTGTAAAGCTGGAGCCCGATCTTGTCCAAATAGGGAGTACTGGATGTGCGTGCGAATGATGGAAGGCAAACGGTTAGTCCGCTTGTGAAGTGTATGAAGGATCGACGATTCATAGATAGTTGGTATACATCCACGGGCAACAGGTTTGCAAGATATCAATTCGGGTCTTTTGGTTTTTGATGAGGGAGAGGAGATGATTCATCTTTTTGGGAAAAGAATGCGATTTTAAATTTCCTAAAGAATGAAAGAAAGAAGAGGCAAAAATGAAAGCAGGAGGGAAGGGCGGCTGATACCCCCATGATCAGCCCGAAGTAGATGTTCTTTACATTCTCCCGGCCAGTCGGGTCCTGCAATGCTTGAACGGCCCGAGTGGTGTATTTCGTACTTCTATCCACCAATTCTTCAGGTGCATTTTCCCATATACTGATGATCCAACCTCCAAATGTAAAAACAAACAAAACCCAAAAGGTTGCGAGAATGGCGATGATCAAATCGAGAGATAAATGAAAAATGTAATCTGAAGTTTTTTGTGCAGCCAAAGCTCTTCTTATTATCCAAATCGTTATGAAAAAAGATAGGCTGTCAAACAAAGCACCAAAAAAGCCAACAGGTATTTGCAACTTAATATAATGTGATGCCTCGTGAGTTTGCATATAAAAAGGGAAAGCTGTGTAAATAGCCCACCAGTAACATCCAATATTTAAGAAAATAAAAAATATGAACAGGAGAGGGAAAAAAAAGACAATCCTTCCCCTCCTTCGTTCATACAGGTCGAGTATCGTATGAAGCGAATCTCTCCAAATCGAAATAATTTCGCTCATGACTCTTTTAAATATTTATGGATCTAGCTTTACATGCCTGTTTTCAGAAACTGAGGTTTCGCATGCTTCAATCATTTTCATACAAGTTATGGCATCGTCGAGAGTTGATAAGGGTTGTTCTCCAAGCCCGATTACTTTTTCGAGAAAGTGTTTGCCCGTTTCACGGATAGTGTAAGGGTAAGCGGAATAGGTTTGGGAGTGTACGACAGCAGGAGTATTTTCTACCCAGTCGCGATAGCTGTATCGAGTGGCTCCTTTAGTACCGATAATTTTGATCATAAAAGTCCATGGGTCACCCGCATGGTCATCAGATGCGAAACTGGCGCAAAGGTGAGACATTGCGTGGTTTTTCATTTTCATAGTTACCATGGCAATATTTTCCTGTGGTACGGAGCCATCATTGACCGTGGATTTCATGCATGAAACTAGTTCCGGTTCGCCAACTAGATAAAGTGAGCAGTAAGCATGGTGAGTAAGGATCTGACGGATTACACCTGGGTACCTTCCCGCTACTTCTTCGGGGTGATGAATATTGTAAAGTACATAGAGTGAGACAATATCGCCCAATTTCCCTGAATTTATCATTTCCTTTGCTCTGAGGATTGATGGCTCATAGATGTAATTATGTACAGGAGCCACTTGTACCGAGTTTTTTCTAGCAGCTTCTCTTAAATCTTGAATTTCGGATACGGTAACAGCTGTAGGTTTTTCAACTAAGACATGTTTGCCCGCCTCAATTGCCTGCTTTGCATAAGCGTGATGGGTCTCCATGTTCGTAAGAATATAGACAACATCAACTGCTTGGATCAGTTTTTCTGGAGATTCAAAAACTCTACAATTGAAGAGGGCTGCTTTTTCCTCAGCTTTGGCTGGTGTACGATTCCATATCCCAGTCAGTTCTGCTCCCGCTGCTTGGATAACTCCCTCTCCGTGTAAATAGGCGATATCGCCTGCTCCTATAAAACCAACTTTTATCATTTCTCTTTTATCTCGTTCAACCAACTTTTTTTCAAGGGAAAGTGAATAATTGGTTTTTTGGGCTTTTCAGTTCGTTGAATCTCGCCATGGTTCAGATAAGTTTATGATAAAAAAGAAAATCATCCCAAGGCTTAGTTTAAAGCATATTTTTACGGGTGTTTTTTGTGGTGTAATTCTTTTATTCGCCTTGTTGTGGTTGAGTGCTCCTATCATCTTTGATTGGGGTATTAGATATTTATCCAGTGCAGTCGATCCCGAAGAATTTGATGTCCAAGTTGAACAATTGGATCCTTGGGAAACAAGAATTAATCAGGTGGTTTTTAACACAGAAGAAGCGAATTTAACGATTGGAAGTGTACATCTCCAATATGATCCGGTTGGCTTGGCTCTTGGGGACTTAAATTCTTTTACCGTGCGTAATTTGGATTTAACCCTTGATGGTAAGCATCTTCTTGATGAAGCCTTATCTGAAAAAGAAGTTAAGGAAGAGGCAGATATTGAATGGCTCGGAGAAATTGGTGAGTTTTTATCTGATCCTCGCCTTAAACATCTCCGAGTTTTGAATTCCGATATTTCCCTAGTGTGGACGGGTCTGATATTACCATTGAAATTTGAATTAAAGGGTGACTACAACGAAGGCTTGGCCAGGTCTACATTTGATGGAGATTTTGCGGAGTTTCCCTTTCTCTCTGAACTGCGTTTTTGGCGGGAAGAGAAAGATACTTATGCGGATATTCAAGTGGAATTTACGGATCTTAATAAGAGTAAGAAGTTGAAATCCATATTTGAGAGATTTTCAGGAGTAACCATTGGGGATGATTTATCTTTCAATTCTGGAGACTTGGTAATGGAAGGCGTTGGTCGAATAGACGGCAATATGTTTCAAGATCTTTTTCTAGAGTTTAACGGCACCAATATTTTTGGTGAATTGAATGGTTTTCCTTTTTCTATTCATAAATTCATTTCCTTTATTACTCCTAAAGAGGGAGGAGATTTAGATTCGCGAACTTATGCAAATCTAGAAATCCCAAGCTATGCAAGATTCCGAGGAATAGCTTTGGGTGCAGATTTGGATGGAGAAATAATGACAATTAGACCATCAGTTCAAAATATAGATACATCTGAAACCTTTGGTCAAATGAGCCTTAGGGGGTTGAGCTTACCAGTTGTTGATCTTAATTTTTCCAATGTAAGAGAATTTCCTTTGGACCAGCCGTTAGATATTTTCTTTGATTCCTGGAGTGTTGCTAATGGAGCATTTAGTCTGATGGATGGTAGATTAAACTTTATCTGGAATGAGGATATCGAAATTCTTGGGTTACAAGTTTTACCGCTTAATGCTATACTAGCTGATCTAAATATTCGATTATTGGGTCTTTCATTTAATGGTCTGTTAAATCCCGTAAAGCCATTATATCCTAAGTTTAATCAGATTCTTTCCTGTGAAAAAGCAGTACTAGGGGAAGATTCTCTGATTGAAAATCTTTCTTTAAGTTTTCGCACTGCTGGTGAGTCTGTATTACAAGTTAATTCGGTAACTGCGAGGGTGGCGGGAATATTAGCTGATTTTTCACCTGCGAATGTAACCGTAATTTTATCAGAGGAAAACCCGGGGGAATATAAAGTTGATTTTAATGGTTCTGATATTCGATTGGGTGGTGAAAAATTTATGATCGATGGATTAAGTGGATCTATTACGATTCAGTCTTTTGATCCTTTACTTACAAGTGAATCTAATCAATTAACTTTCAAAAAGTTAACTGCTGGGGATTTGGTAATGGAAGATGGTAATTTCAGTTTTGCGGTAAATGAGGGTGGAGAGTTTATCATTTCAAATTTTTCTGTTCGGGGTTTTGGTGGAAGTATCGAGGTTGAATCTGCGAAGTGGAAGATGTATACGGATTTTTTTAAATTTGAGACAAAACTGTCGAATGTGAATGGTCAGCAAATAGCTGATTTTTTTGATGAATTGGGGGTCAATATCGATGGTAACTTTTCTGGTCTTGTTTCTTTTTCTAATTATGATGGGGTGTGGGATTTTGGAACAGGCTTTCTTCAACTCGATCCGTCTGAAAACGCACACATCAAATTTAAAAAAGGTGATATGATTTATGGAGGTATTGATCCGAATGATCCCCAAAATGAAAATTTAAAACTTACGGCGTGGGCTCTTCAAGATCTTGCAGTCGATGGAATGAGGATTAATTTTAAAGTTTTGGAAAATGAGCGTCAGATAATTATGAGTATTAATGGAGTTAGGGAAACGGATGATCGAAAAGTAGACTTGGATTATAAACCACGGTTTCTGGGTGGTTTGCAGGATTTGTTAAATTGGAAAGCAAATATGGTAAGACCTTAGGCTTTTAATATTGGTAATTTCACTAAATAGCTGAAAACCAGTTTGCAGAATTCTTCGATATAGCATTACATTGAAAAAATGTATAAATCATCACCTGGAATTTTTTTGTTTTCTATTATTTTTGCTCTTTTTTCATGCACCCCAATAAAAACCGAGCACCATATTACTTTAGATCACAATATTACCATTAAAATTGAGAAAGAGGTGAATAATTTCCTTGATGAACTCTATGATGACGAACCTTCTATCTCCGAATAAATATACAAGCCATGAGTAAATTAATTTTATCTAAGACATTCATTTTCTTAAGTTTCCTTTCTTTAACTCTTACAATTAATTCATTTGCAGACTTCAGTAGTCGGATGAAGGAAAGACTACCTGAAATTGTGAAAGCCAAAAATAGTGGTTTTATTGGAGAAGGAACTGAGGGTTTGGTTCATGTTAGAGGAACTGGAACCAAGGCAGTAAAAAAATTAGTGGATGACGAAAATAATGACCGCAAGATACTTTTTTCGGCAATGTCGAAAAAAACGGGAGGTTCTGTGGATGAAGTGGCATCTAAGTTTTCCAAAGCTTTGGTAAAAAAAAGTAAAAAAGGGCATTGGTTTCGGAAATCTTCAGGTAAGTGGATTCAACGAAATTAAAATTAGCAGATTTATTTGATTTAATCCTCCCAGAGTCCTTCTGGGTACGAGAATTTCGCTGGTTGAAGTCTTTTTCATTGTCCATTCATTATCCTTTGTCAAATTAGGTGGCATTAATGGAAGAAATAATTGAAAGAATTTTAAGTCATCCACTGTTGATAGTCTGCTTGAGCTTAGTTTGCCTGTTGCTCCTTTTCTCTATCCTCAAGGGTTTGTTGAAATTGGCAATTTGCGCTTTGATTGCGGGAGGCTTGTTTATGGGCTACCTGCACTATTTTCAGGAAGAATATCCGTTGCCGGATGTTGATTTCGAAAAGCTAGAAGAAATAAAGGGTACGATCCTTAAGTATGTACCTGTGGACTTGAATTCAACTTCGGATTTAAATTTTTCTCTGCCAGACCGAAATTCCACTTTGACTCCCCGTATTCCTTAGAATTTGGAATTCGGGGCATTCGTACTATGAAATCTGCTTGGCCTCTTTTTCTGGCTTGGAAACAATTATTTCCTTCCCAACGGAAAGTATCCTTTTTTTCATTGTTAGCAATTATTGGAGTGGCTTTAGGAGTAAATGTAATGATTGTTGTTGTGGCATTCATGCAGGGTTTTCAGCAGAAATTCAGGACTGATATTATTGACTCGCAGGGCCATGCAAGAGCTGTCCCCTTGCATCGACAATTAGATTGGCGGGAAAGCGTTGAAACTATCAAGGGAAAATCCCAAGTTTCAAAAGTTACGCCCTATCTTCAAGGACACTTATTAGTTCAAAATAGAGATTACAATGCTGTGCCTTTTTCGATGGGAATTGAACCTACTGATGGAAATGGTGTTCTACCAATTAATGAGTTTCTCAAAAATGGGCATATTGTAATTCAAGGGTATGACAGCAAGGATTTAACGCCTGTACCAACTACTCAAACGCTCGAGGATGATGTGGTTTTTATTACTCAACAGGTAGCTAACCGTCTCGGTGTTAGACCATCCACAATTTTACAAATTTATGATCTCAATAAATCTGAAAATAATTCAATTTCAAAAGGAGATATAACCGTAGTTCGACTTGACCCATTTGTCAAAAGTGGAGAGTGGGTCATCGAGTTCAGCAATGATCAAAATTTCACCTTACGAAATGCGTTAGGTACAATAGAGAGGCATGCTTCATTAGTTTCGGGACCCCCGGATTTAGGATGGGGATATCCGAAATTTGATATAAAAGAAGGAGACAATCCATTTGCCTCAGGAGATATCTATAAGTTTCAGGTATTCCGCTCATCTATCCTTGAAGTCTATTCACCAAGTATGATTGAAAATGCCAAATCAGACGAGATGGCTCCTCCTCGAGAGGTTCGAGTGGGAGGAATATTTGAGGTCCCATGGCAGGGCTTTCATGCAGATGCACTCTTTGGTACACGTCGCTTTATGGAAGATATGCGTGGTGAGGTAGATGTGTGTGATGGGTTTTTCATTAAATTTAAATCGGAATTTTTTGAGGATGAACGAAGATTAGGTCAGCTTTGTACTAAATTAGAAGATGACTTAGATGGAGATTGGAGTGTTATGCCATGGTTTGTGGAAAATGCGTGGTTCTTTGACCTTTTAAAGTTTGAGGAGTATCTAATGGTTTTGATTATGATCCCAATTGGTCTCGTAGCTGCCTTCGCCATTGCCATTGCTTTAATGACAACTGTTCTAAGGAAAATTAGAGAAATCGGGCTCCTTGTTGCAATGGGAGGTAGCCGGTTTGCAGTGGGTACAATTTTTTGCTTTCAGGGTTTTATCATTGGATCAATGGGCGCGTTACTTGGTTGTGCTTTAGCATTGCTCTTTATTCGGTATCGAGACTCGTTAATGAATTTTATTGTTACTCGTATTGCAGGTGAGGAGGGGCAGGCTGGGGTCACTCAGTTCTATGATTTCTACAGTCTTGATGTACCATATCCATGGGAGTCAGAGCAGAGCCTTTCTACTTTTTTGACCTTTATTCTTTTTGCAATTCTAGTTTCGACTGTTGCTGGGTTACTTCCTGCTTGGCGGGCAGCCCGAATGAATCCAGCGGAGGCTTTGCGAAGTGAGTAACAATGATCGAAATATTGTTCTGCAAGCTGAGGGCTTATGTAAAAGCTTTTCGGTCGTTGGTGAAAAGCTAAAAGTATTGGAAGAAATTGATTTAAAGTTAAAAAAATCTTCCTCCTTAAGTATACGGGGAGACTCCGGATGCGGAAAGACAACTCTTCTGAACTTACTGGCACGATTGGAACCAGCTGATTCGGGCCTGCTCCATTGGGGAGCAAAAATAATTAATGCACAAGATAAACCATGTTCTAAGGAAGCAAACTGGCGTGCAAAATATATTGGAGTCGTTTATCAATCCTATTATCTAATCCCTGAATTAACAGTGCTTGAAAATGTGATGATGAGTGTAAGGCTTTCAAAATTATCACTCACCAACTATAAAGAAAGGGCGCTCCAATTATTGGAAGAAATGGGAGTTGGCAATAAATGTCAGCAAATTCCAACGAAATTATCCGGTGGGGAAAGACAAAGAGTTGCGATTGCCCGGGCTTTGGTGAATAATCCAGTAGTCATCTTAGCTGATGAGCCAACTGGTAACCTTGATGAACGAACTGGTGGGGAAGTTATGGACTTACTTCTCAATACCTGTTCGAAAGAAGGGACGAGTTTAATTCTTGTAACCCACAACCCGAATTATGCACGGGCTACAGAACAGTCCTCGTTTCTGAAAGATGGAAGATTAATCTATGAGTAAAATTACCAAGTTATGAATTTAAAAGTAATGGAACCCATTTCTTGCGGTGTAGTTGGAGTGGGTTATCTGGGACAACATCACGCTCGCATCTATCAAGAGTTAGATGAAGGTAGATTTATTGGGTTTTATGAACCAAATGATGATGCTGCACGCAAAATTGAAGAGGCCTATGGATGTCAGCGATATTTATCACTCGATGAATTAGGCCAAGCATGTGATGCAGTGAGCGTTGTCTGCCCGACTGACAAGCATGCAGAGGTATCGATTCCTCTTATTCATCAAGGTTGTCACTTATTAGTCGAAAAGCCTTTGTGTGTATCAAGTATTGAAGCTGAAGGGATTTTAGCGGCAGCTAATGAAGAAAGGGTTATTGTCCAAGTAGGGCATATTGAGCACTACAATCCAGTAATGGATTTTTTAGAAGAGGCTGTAGTTGCGCCAAAATATTTAACGGTGGACCGTTTGGCCCCTTTTCAACCTCGCGGAACTGAGGTAGGCGTGGTCCTTGATCTCATGATTCACGATATTGGCATAGCCCTTGCGTTGGTATCCTCTTCTTTGAAATCTGTTGATGCCATTGGTGTGAGAGTGCTTTCTTTAACTGAGGATATTGCAAATGCCCGCTTGGTTTTTGAAAATGGTTGTGTGGCTAATCTTAATGCAAGTCGTGTAAGTGAAAAGAAAGCTCGGGAAATCCGAGTGTTTCAAGACAGTGGCTATTTATCTTTAGATTTTATGAATCAAAAAGGACATTTTATTCAAAAGAAAGAGATGACCCTCGACCGTAGTGAAGTTCCAGTTCAAAAAGGAGAACCACTGGCTTTGGAGATTGCTGCATTTTTGGACTGTGTGCGAGAGGCCAAAACTCCGAAAACAGATGGTTCTTTTGGTAAGTCTGCTCTTGAGGTTGCTTTGAGTATAACAAAGAAAATCGAAATGAGTTGGTAATCAACTTATGCAATAAAAGTTTTGTTTAGTTTTTGTAATTATAAAGAAGTAGATCTTTTGATTATTTCAGGAGAAGCTTCTGGGGATGAGCATGCTTCTCTTTTAGTACGAGATATAAAGTCTCGTTTTCCGAATTTATCAATTGTAGCTCTTGGAGGACAGAACCTAAAGTCAAGCGGAGCTGACTTGCTTTTCGACCTTGTGGAGCACGCAGTAGTAGGGGTGGTTGAGGTCTTGAAGAATTACAATTTTTTTAAAAAACTCTTCAATCATACACTGGAATGGATAGTCGAACATAAGCCTAAGGTTATATTGCTTGTGGATTACCCCGGGTTTAATTTGAGATTAGCGGATGCACTTATGAAAAAAGGAATTTCCCGAAAAGGATCCGGAGAAATTAAAGTCCTGCAATATGTGAGTCCCCAATTGTGGGCATGGAAACCAAAGCGAAGGTTTAAAATGGCAAAGGTATTAGATGCACTTGCCGTAATTTTCCCCTTTGAAACGGATTGCTATAAAGATGTTGATTTACCTGTATCTTTTGTTGGTCACCCTTTTGTATCCAAAAATTACAAACCTTCTGTTAGCTTTGACAGAAATGGACCTCTGGTTTTACTTCCCGGAAGTCGTGTTCAACCAGTTCAGCGAATCTTACCTGTTTTTTTAGATGCTTGTGAAAAAATTATACAATTATTTCCTGAACTTGAAATTCAATTACCTGTCCCTAATGAACAATTAAAGAAAATTTCCTCAGAAATTCTTAATTCTAGGCAACAGCTAAAAGATCGTGTGGAAATTAAGGAAAACCCTCTAGTCATTACTGCTCGGGCAGCACTGATGAGTTCGGGTACCATGTCATTTGGCTGTGCATTGGCAGGAATTCCAGGAGTTATTGCTTACAAAGCACACCCATTAACATATCTATTCGGAAAACTGGTTCTTCGTGTACCGTATTTGGGCATGGCAAATATACTACTCCCTAAGAATCCTCCTTATCGTGAATTGATCCAAAGTGGAGCGACTGGTAATTCTTTATTCTCAGAGATAAAGGATACCCTTGAAAATCTTCAGGGTATAAAAAAATATAAGACTGCTTCAGTGGAACTTAAAAAAATATTAAGTAACACTCAAGAGTTCGGAGTCACCGACTGGTTGATAGATGAGATGGAATTAGGTTGAACACTCATTTGTTCCCATATTCGAATAGCTTTTTTTGCCAAAGCATGACGGCAACGATCGACTTCAGCTTCTCTTGTCTTAAGATTTTCATTAGCAATGGCAGAGACATCGTCCATGTTGTAGAGAAAAACATTATCTATACGGGCCACTTTTTCGTCAATATTGCGGGGAACCGATGCGTCAATGAGAAAGAGTGGTTTTGAAGGCCTTCGTTTCATAGCTAGCTGAACCTCGGTAGGAGTGATCATTGCTTTTCCACTGGCAGTAGATGTAAGGATGACATCAAAGTGATGAAGTGACTCCTGGAATTTAGAGAAAGATAGAGCGAATCCACCATATTTTTCAGCCAATTCATCTGGTTTTCGCCTACTTAATGGACACCAATCAAATGTACGCCCAGTGACTGTGATTGCTTGGGAGCCTCGTGATTTAAATGCTTCTAATGCAGATTCAGCCACATCTCCTGCACCGATTACCAGAAGTCGAGAATTTGATACTTTTCCAAAGATTCTCCGAGCTAGTTCGCATAAAACATTACCAAGGTTTACCTGCCCTTTGGATATCCCAGTATTGGTACGTGCCCATTTAGCAGCCTGAAAGCCTTTTTGAAAAAGTCGGTTAAGCATCTTTCCGGCAGCGTTGCGGGTGCATGCGTCTTCATATGCCTTCTTAACCTGACCCAATATTTCGGTTTCACCCACCATTTGTGAATCAATTCCAGAACTGACTTCAAAAAGATGCTTAACCACTTTTTCTCCCGAGTGTTGGTAAGAGTGCTGAGCAAGGAAATCATAATCTATCTTACGGAATTCACTTAGATATTCGCAGAGTAGGTTAGGGGAGAAACCATTGTTTGCTGCTCCGTATATTTCGGTACGGTTACAGGTATTTAATAAAAGACACTCCTCGAGACCCGGTAATTGTCTTAGACCTTGGTAAAACTCATCAATGGCACTTGCAGGTAGGTTTATTTTCTCTCTAATTCCGAGATCTGCAACATGATGAGAGCTACCAAGTAGATGGAGTGATTGATTTTGCACACTCATATTTATTCCTGAGAAGTCTGTTGAGGTTGCAAAATAGTTGAGCTTTTATCTTTTGAGCTCATGAACCCCATGCTGAGCATGGCGATTAAAAAAAGAGCAATCGAAGCTTTTGAAAATTTAGAGCCAAACAAAATATTTGAACACCTTAGAAAAAACAAAAGACAATATCCTGCCCACAAGATTAAAGTGATAAATAATTTAATCGAGGTAACATACTCAGGATGCCGCAACCAGTGCATTCCTCCTACAATAAGTGAAAGAGTTAAGCAAAGTGTTCCAATCAAAAGCAATCGAAACGCTGCATGTTCAAGGTCATGAATAGGTGGTAGGAAGGAGCTAAGTTTTCCGGTGGCACGATCTAGCAGAGCTTTATGTTGAACTAGATACATCGCACATACGATTGATAAAAGTGAAAATATACCATAACTGAAAATTGCAATCGAGGCATGTAATTCAACCCATGGGTTTGAGAATAATCTTTGATAGTTTTCTAACAGCCAGTATTTAGAATCTAGGCTTGGAAAGAGTAAAGATAACCATCCTGCGAAAAAAGAAAGTCCGGCGCAAAAAGACCCAAGCAAATCTAGTCGCCAAAGAAGGCGAAGGATTAAAAACGCCAAAATTAAAGACCAAAGAATAAATTGAACCCTTTCTAGGGTGTTTCCCAGTGGGCAACCGTGTACATCCAAACCTCTGAAATAAAGGGCACGTGTATGAACAATGAAACCAAATGATATGGCGATGAACGGAGCTTCTCGAAAAAGGGAGAAATTATTTTTAAATGTTTTTAGTAATCCAATAAAAAAAGCGACTCCGTATAAGCCTCCGGCTAACCATAGGAGATCCCGCGTGTCTTGAAAATTCACAATAAAGATTTCTTACCGGTGAAGCAGCCTGATTTTATTGATGTAATTAAGCGGAGACTTTTTCGTGAGAATTGGAGGTTAGATCTCTTTGACTAATCGGGTAGGATTGGAAATATTTTCTCATGGATGCACAATCTGTGCCTTCGCAGTTGATGCAGGTAGGGCGAATACAAGATTTATAGTCAGACTCAATGTGTTCTGTTATGAGTCGGGTGCATAAATCGATAAACTTTTCTTCCATATTAAAACAGTCAACTCTTTCAAAGTGGTCGACTACTTCGTCCGCATAACCACGAAATTCAATGTCTATTTCATCAAGTGTTTCTATGTGATCGGTGGTAAATGCGATCGGTACCATTAGAATAGCTTTTTGTTTTGTTTCTGCAATTACAGAGGGAGTACTGGGTGTGAGCCATTTCGTCCGCTGTGGACCTACTTTACTTTGCCAGGCTAAAGCGCCCTCATGCTTAAGTCCCCATGATACAAGGATTTTTTCAATACGCTCCATTGAGTTTGTAATCTCCTCGTTGTATTTGTCACCTTTTTCCAGACAGTAGGATTCGGGAAGGCTGTGTGCAGAGTAAATGATCCTGATCTCTTCATCTTTTAATCCATGAGAGGCTTTCATTTCTTCAAACTTTCTTTTGATCAACATTGCCCAGAGTTCTGAGTAATCATTCCTATCCCACCATTGATCGATCACTGAAATTCTATTTTGGAAACTTTTATCAGTTTCCTTGTCTAACCAGCGATACGCGTCGCATAAGGATGACCCGCTTGTTGCACAACTATGCTGTGGATATTGTGAAAATAGGATGATCTTTTCAGCATTTTTATGCTTTTTGATCATTTCCCCTGTTCTGGGAGAACAATAACGAAAACCTGATAGACAAAGGTGTGGAGCAGATTGAGGGCGTTCTACATCTAGTTTCTTAGTAATTTCTGCACACTGCTCGTCCATAATTTTCTTTGTAGGTGAGTACTGTCCGATTTCTTCGTATCTCTCCTGGATTTTAGGAGTTCTTCGCCAAGCTATAATTCTACCTAGAATTTTTTGGAACGGTAACTTTAAAAGTTCTCTATCTTGGAAAAGTTCTTTTAAGTAAGGATGAATCTCATCTTTATTTTGGGGACCACCCATATTAAGAAGTATGACAAGAGTTTTTACGGAAGAATTTGATTCGTTGTGTGACATGAGAATTAAGAATGTTTTAGATGACTATATTTTAACAAGTAATTAGCCTTAGGCAATCTTTCCAATGGTTTGATTTTGATTTTAAATTTATAACTATTCGGGATTTAAGCAGTTAGGAAGAGGTGCTCCAGAAATATGAGCCCCTTTGAAAAATAAACCTTTGTTTTGACTATTCAATTTTAATGCAGCGACTTTTCTTTGACCCATGGAATGATCAGGGAGGGGTATTGATTTTGGCCAACGAATCACTTTTGCGAAATTTGGTAGACCACTGATACCTAGTAAATCACTGTTTTCAGAAATGGATAGGGCTATGATTTCATCATCGGAAAGATTGCATAATTCGGGGTTTCTTTCACCACCAATGAAGCTTGTTAAAAGGGAGTGATTTTTGGGAGCCCGATTAGGAAATAAAGTACTGGAAAAAAGAGTTCCCAACACTTTCCTTTTTTCAACTTCAGGTATGAGAAAACCAAAACCGTCCAATGGGTGAGAAATTTGATCTCTCTTGAAGCCAAGAAAAGTTAAAGCTAAGGGAGGGTGAGTAGCTTTCGTCAATGTGGTGATCAAGTCATCTTGATTAACCCCATGCCAGTTGATTTCTGATAAGGTATGACCAGGAAGTGTTGATATAACTTCATCAAATAAATTTTCAAAAAGATTTCCTTCCTTACTTTCGCCACGTACCCACCATTGACCGTTTTGGTTTGATTTAATTTCCTTAATTTTGAAGCCAAGAATAGGAGGTTTTATCAGGCTTTTTGCCAAACGTTTCGGAAGTTCCTGCATTCCTTCTTTGAAGGATAATAGGCGAGATTTTGACAATTTTTCGTTCTTCTTTTTACCTTTTATCATGCCAATAAAAATGGAACCGTGTTTATTTTCCATTTCATACAAGGCAGGAAATGCATGTTTGAGAACTAAACTTTCTGGGTCAGATGCATATATTCCGCCAATAAATGGATTTGCCGCATAATCTAGAGCTTCTTTTCCAAGGCGACGTTGAACAAATGCTCCCATCGACTCATCTTCAGAATTATTCTTTCTACATGATATAAATGGTTCCATGCACAAACGAACTTTTCCCAAAGGACTGAGGAAGGATGAAGTTAAAAAGGTAAGGAATCCCTGGGGTAAAGAAATGATCTTATTGTTTCTTACAATAAAACGTTTAGAACAATTTAAATTTGCATCTATTGCGTGATCCAAAACCTTATATTTTTTCAGAAAGTCTTCTGTTTGTTTGGATCGCAAGCTTAGCGTATTAGCTCCAAAGTCTACTAAGTATCCTTGAGTCTTTTTTGACTGAAGAACTCCCCCAACTTCGTTGTTTCGGTCTATAATTGTGACCTCCTGTCCTCTGCCTTGTTTATTCAGTGCATGGGAAATCCCAGATAAGCCAGCTCCTAGAACACATACTTTTTTAGATTCCATTGTTTTATTGTAATGCTTTAAGCTTGTCCAATTACTAACACTCTATTTGTAGTAAGCACATGATGGAAAATATAAAAAAGTCTTTGAGGGCTATTGTTTCTCCTGTTAAAAATGAGAAACCTGACTTGGTGTCAGCTTTACGTAATCTAGATGACATCGTTTCAAATCAGCCAGATGACTTACATCCGAAGTTACGTCATTTTTTGCAGAATAGAAGTTATGAGAAGGCATTACTTTGGATTGAAGGCGGTGAGCCAACGAAGGGGACTTGCAACCAGTGACAAAGAAGAAAGATCGTTTGCCTACTAATTCGAATGAGGAATTTGGGGCAAATCCATTTGGTATTTTAGCCACTGAAGGCTTAGCATCTCTGCCGGTACGATCGGATGAACAAACTTCTCCGGTAGTCAAACTTCCAAAGAATGATCGCATAGGGAGGGGAGAGCGTTTGGAGGTAAGGCGAGAGAAAAGTGGTCGTGGAGGAAAAACAGTTACCACGATACGCGGATTTCCTTCAAGAATTTTAGAAAGTGACTTTAAACGTATGCTCAAAGGACTAAAGTCTCGTTTAGGAACTGGAGGTGGCTGGCGAGATGATCAGATGGAAATACAAGGTGATCAACGCGAGGTCGTCTGTGAATGGCTCTACGCTATGGGATTTAAGCCAGTTTTGGCTGGCGGGTAAAATTGATTAACTAGCAGTTTGCTTTTCGCCTTCTGTTTTAACCTTCTCTGTATCTTCACTTGTAGAAGATTTTTGGTCAAAGTCATGATCCTCTAAAGGTTCTTGGTTCATAACATCTTGAATATCCTGCTCCCAATCATTTTTTGCTTTCCGGAATTCATTAACTCCTTTTCCCAAAGAACGAAATAATTCTGGTACTTTTTTCGCACCAAATAATAAGAGAACAATCAAAAATATGAGAATGATCTCTCCGCCACCGAAATTTCCGATAAATGCTAGAGTGCTTGGAGTAATAGTTGTCATGGTATTATATTAGTTCAGCCCATTCAGCTAAGCAACTTTTTTGTATGTCTCTTAGAGGATTAACAAAAGAGGGTTACAGCCCTAATTGGCGTAAAGCTTCGGGTTTAGGTTTATTTACAGAGCTTTGATCAGCTTCGAAGAAACCATGTAATTGACGTATTCTAGTAGGGTGACGCATCTTACGGAGTGCCTTTGCTTCGATTTGACGAATTCGTTCACGAGTAACTTTGAATTGCCTTCCAACTTCTTCAAGGGTTCGACTGTAACCATCTTTTAGCCCAAATCGTAAAGAAAGTACATTTCTCTCTCTTTCCGTAAGGGAATCTAAAACATCAATAATTTTTTCACGGAGAAGGGAATAGGCAGTCATATCGTAGGGATTTTCTGCCCCTTTATCTTCAATGAAATCTCCGAAATTAGTGTCATCACTGTCTCCCACTGGACTTTGCAAGGAGATGGGTTGTTGAGCCATTTTCATGATTCCCTGGACCTTGTCTAAAGGCAGTCCCATTTCTTTCGCTACCTCATCAGGTGTAGGTTCATGTCCAAGTTCCTGTAAAAGCTGTTTTTGAACCTGCATGACCTTATTAAGGGTTTCGATCATGTGGACAGGAATCCTAATAGTACGAGCTTGATCGGCAATCGATCTTGTGATCGCTTGTCGGATCCACCAAGTAGCATAAGTGGAAAATTTGTAACCACGACGATATTCAAATTTCTCTACTGCTTTCATTAAGCCCATGTTTCCTTCTTGAATGAGGTCTAGAAAAGACAATCCACGATTTGTATATTTTTTTGCAATCGAAATAACTAAGCGAAGGTTAGCTTCCACCATCTCAGTCTTCGCCTTGTGAGCGAGGCGCATGTTAAGCCTAAGCTCTTTAATGAGGGCAACTAGTTCCTCAGGTTCCATCCGGAATTTCGAACGGGCCTCTTTAAGGTCATTTTTGACTTGTTCAAGTTTCACTCCTTTTCTTTTTATCTTAGCCAAATCCTTTTTGGAAAGCTCAAGATTATGAAGATTGCGAGCAATTGCTTTCAATTCAGGATTAGCACGATGTAGAAAGTCTTCAAAAACCTTTAGCTTTAAGCAGCACTTTTTGAAAATAGGAGCCAATTCACTTTCGTGATTTTTAAATCGGGTTAATGATCTTTTTTGCTGGGTTGAATTTGCAGCCTTCTCAAAACTTATCCAAGCTTTCTTGATTTTTGAATCGAGTTCCTCAAGAGCAATGACTTGTTTGTTTAGTGACCTGAAGTAAGCTTCGCGACTGTCGATTTTTTTATCTAATACGACTCGATCAAACCTTTCTTCACGTTCAAGTAATTTTTTGCAGATTTCGAGCTGAAAGTCATTGGTCAATGAAACCGAGTAAATGATTTTAAGAGCAGCCGTTTCAGCACTTTCAATTCTTTTGGAGATATCTACCTCTTCTTCCCTTGAGAGGAGGGGTACTTTGCCCATTTGCTTAAGATACATCCGGACAGGGTCATCAAGCATGTCGCTCTGGTTTGACCTAGCGGTTTCTTCTTCTGATTCTTCTTTTTTCTTTTTAAATTTCTCAACATCCTTTGAATCCAATAATTTAATTTCTAAATTATTAAAGATTGAGATTACATTTTGAAGCTCTTCTGGTTGATCCGCAATTTTGGGCAGTGCTTTGTCAACATCACGATAGGTTAAGAAACCCTGTTCTCTGGATAAGTGAATTAGTTCCCTTACTTTTTCGGTAACGGCATCATCTAAGGCATGAGGTTCAGCGTCTTTACTAACTTTTTTTGCAGCTAATTTCGTTGAGGAAATAGCGGTGCTTTCAGCTGCACTAGCTGTGGCTTTCTTTTTTCTCCCGACGGTAGCTTTCGCTTTTGCAGTCTTCGGTGCAGCTGCTTTGGGCTTCGATACTTTTTTCTCCGTAGCTTTTTTACTCACAACTTTTCTCGTTGTTGAAGTCTTAGATGAAGTTGCTTTAGTTTTAGCAACTTTGGTTGTGGTCTTGTTTGATTTGGTTGTAGGCATCTTAAAGTTTAGGATCTAACTCATTTTCAGTGATTTGAGGTGGAGAATTTCGGGAGTTTCTAATGAGTTTTAGTTGAGATCTTAGTTCAGTGGTTGAGGGATTTTCTAGGTTTGGGTTGTTGAGGGAACTTAAAAGCTTTTTTTCAGCTTTTCGTGAAGACTTAGCGAATAATGCAGAGATACAGTGGTTAGCTGTTTCCATAACAGATGTGTCATTACCTTCTTCGGTTTCTTGGAATAGTAGATTTTGGAAAATAAATCTTTCATCATCTGATTCAAGAAGTTCTTCCATCTCATTACCATCCAATGGGCCATCTGCAAGGATTTCAGCGAGTATTTTTCCGAGTATCCGACCAGCAGTGACCTTAGTGTCAAGCCACGAAGGATCAATGATTTGTGCAAGGGAACTTCCAAGTCGAACATCATGCAAAAGGCAGTAAAGTAAATCATCTTCAGCTGTTGTCAATCGTTCTGTTGGCTTAGGTTCGACATTTTGCGTGGAAGGGGTAGATGATCTTTCTTGATAAGCAGGTTTACGGTTTCTGATGAATTTTTGAAAATCTGATTTTACGGCTTGTGGTGGGACATTAAGAGCTTCTGCCAAATCATTTAAATAAGAGTCTCGAATTACGAGTGATTCCATTTCAGAAAAAGGGGGGAAAAAGAAGTCTGTTACTTTTCGTTTCTCCTGTGGTGTAGGTTTGTTACTTAAAATTTTTCCGCATACATAAGTTACCATTGGTTCGCCTTGTTCGATGATTTTTTGCAGCGTTTCTTTACCATGATTGACTAAAAGTTGATCGGGGTCAGAACCAACAGGCAGGGTAGCAAAACGTGCATCTAGTCCTGCCTTGAGGAAAATTGGAACATAGGATAAGGCTGCTTTTTGTCCTGCTTGATCTCCATCAAGCAGGCAAACCACTCGCCTGGGGTTCGATTTCCTCAATAATTCAGCTTGTGTATCCTTAAAAGCAGTTCCTTGAGGAGCTACCGTGGTTTTAAAACCTTCAGTGTAGCATCGGATTGAATCGAGTTGCCCTTCAACTAAGAGAAAATCTTTGTTTTCGTTAATCTCTTTGTTAGCTAGATCGAGATTAAATAATAATTGACCTTTGTGAAAAATGGGAGTCTCGGGGGAATTAACATATTTCGGAGCTTTTTTTTCTCCCCACTCTGGCGTGACGGATAGTTTCCTACCGGTAAATCCACAAATTCGGCCGAGTTTTTCCCGGATTGGAATCATGAGTCGTCCACAAAAAATAGATACCCAGTCCGCTTGATTTTTTCTTTCATAGAAAAGTCCAGATTTAACTAAGAGTTTCTCTGGTACGGCTTTTGACTTAAGAAAACGTCCTAATGCAAAACGGTCAGTGGGTGCATACCCAACTCCAAAATCACTGGCGATATTACGAGAAAAGCTTCTTTCTTCTAACCAATATTTTCTCGCAACTTCGCTTTCCACTCCTTCTGTTTTCATTTGTTCGCTAAACCAGTCTTTAACCGTTTCCTGAAGCGTAAATAGTTCCTTTCTTATTGATTGACCCAGGGGTTGAGAGCTAGATGTGCCTTCTTGAAAACGAAGCGGAAAACTGAATTCGCGGGAGAGGTATTCGATTGCTTCGTAAAAATCAAGGTTTTCCATTTTTTGAACAAAAGTAATTCCATCTCCTTTTTCTCCTGAGCTGAAACAATTAAAGAAACCCTTAATAGGATGGACATAGAAGGATGGAGTCTTTTCTTTGTTGAACGGACTTAATCCCACCCAACTTGAACCGCTCTTTTTAAGCTGTACATAACGACTTATCAAATCGTGTAAGTCGATTCTGTCTTTTAATTCGGCTACGAACCCATCAGCAAGTCTAGGCATGATTAAATAGAACTTATTCCCTTAGTTTAAGGAGTTCCATTTCCGCTTGATTTGCAAGGCCACTTCCCTCGGGTTCTAATTCAAGTACTTTTCGGTAAAGTATACCAGCGGTAACGGGCATTCGTTCAACTAAATGATACCTTCTTGCCAGCTCCCATACTAAATCACTTGATTCAGGAAATATGTCACGAGCTTTTTCAAGTTCTGCTAAATATCTATTTGAACTGAGGGTTTCCCTAGCTATCCGCAAATAATCCATTCGTATATTTAAGCTGACTGGATCGTGCCTTATTGCTTCAAGAATAGTCATTTCTGCTTCCTGCGTTTCGCCTATCTGAAAATGTGCCTGAGAACAAAGTTTCCAAGCTTCCGCGTTCTTGGGGTTTTCTTTTAATGCTGCTCTTGCAGAAGACAAAGTATCTTGATATCTGCGGTCAAGATAAGAGATTCGAGCATTTTCCACATTAGAAATTACAGGTTCAGGACTGACATCTATTGGGGGAGACGAAAATACGTTGGCTAAGCTTTGATTCTCAGCAGCACTTGATATCAACGCGGGTGGAGCAGGTAGGGCTTCATTTGATTTTGTTTCAATATCAGGATAGGGCTCAAGCAAAGGCCTGGTAGGTGGTAATTTTGGCCCAGCGGAAGTAACTTTCTTGGGTTGTGCGTTCGTTGACTTAGTTAAACCAGAGACTAGTTGCGAAACTGATAGACCTAAGGGAGATATTCCTTTGCGAATAAAAACTCCAAGTTTCGTGCGTCGAAGCAAATTTGCTGATGCATCGGCAAGGTCTGTCTTATCGATGATGCCAGGATTTACTTTTTCTAGGTCAAAGATTAGCGATTCCGCTTTATCTTCATCCCCGCTATTAAGTTTGATTTGCAAAATTTTAAGGAGTGGGTCGGCATCAGCTTTATTTGCCTTTGACGCTTCCTCATACCAATACTGAGCCTGTGGTAAAAGTTTTTTTGCAGCGAAAAGGTTGCCCATGAGGAGGCGGTCTTCGTATGTTAGCAGATTGGCTCCTTTGGAAAATGCGTTAATGGCATCGGTCGTTTTTTTAATTTTAGCTAATGTGCGACCGTATTGTACCCATGTCTTTGGATCATCTTCTAAAACAAGGTAATCCGCATACCTTTTGGCTGAAGATTCATAGTCTCCAGCCGAAGAGTAAGAAACGGCAGCTTCTTTAAGTGCTTGTTTGGGGGCTCCAGCTGAAATCGCTTGGTCAAACCTAAAGGAAGCTAAGGCATATTGATTAGATTCATGTAGAGCCCTTGCTAGCTGTATGAGGATGGCATGTGAGTCAGGGAATTTGACATTAAAGTCTCTGAGTATTTTGATTGCTTCACTTGTTTTCCCTTCGAACCTTTTCTCCACAGCTTCAGATAAGTCTGGGAGTTGTTTTTCTGGAGCTGTCTCTAAGCTTTCAGCTGAAGGATCATTATCATTTGAGTTTTCTCCTGAGCACCCTGAAAAATAAAGTAGCACCAACCCTAAAAGCGAGATAAGTTTTGATAAGTTTGCTATTCGCATGATTATTTCTTTTGCATAGTATCGGTAAACGTCAAGTTATGGTAGCTTTATTTATTATTTCCTTATTCACATCTTTCTTCGTTTTTGCAGAAGAAGGTACATCGATTTATCAAAAAAATGATTTAAATACCTCTACTTCATCAACTCAACAAGTTGAAGAAATGTTTTCTTATTTAGGCAGGGCAGGAAATAACGCAGAGGAGTATTTTGATAATTTACAGAAAGTCTTATCATCTTTTGAAGAGGATCATTTATTGAAGATCGAACCTCAAGCATATCCAAAAATCGCGATTAAACTAGAAACTACTTATGCTCCAGGAATGCATACATCAGTTTTTTTGGTGGAAGCTCTCCTTGAATGGTTAAAAAGGCGTGGATTCAAAAAACAAAACATTGTTCTTTTTGACCGGAACGTGGATGGGTTAAAAGCAGCAGGCTTTTTAGCTGATTCAGGAGGGAGCAATGATTTCAAAGGGCATCGAGTTATTAGCTCTTTAGATCCTGGTTATTTCCTGGCTGGTTGGTTTCATGATAGTCCTTTACCTCCCACATCTTTTGACCGAGCAAAGTTTATCCTGAAATTTCCAACGGACGCAACGGCTCGTTTACAGCAAGAAAGAAAGAGTTATCTTCCTGCTCCTATTTTCGAAGATGCATATTGGATCAACCTCGCTGTTCCAAAGGATGATGTTTTTTTAGGAATCGATGGAGCTTCATCAAACATGACCTTGGGTTCGATGAGTAATCATGGTCGATTTAGGCAGAAAAAAACAATGGCGCCTGCTACTGTAGCAGAGGTAATGGCAATTCCTGAAATTTGGGATAAGAGAATATTTTCAATTTTAGATTTTAGCACATTTCAAATTGCTAATGGACAAAGATTTGATTCTCAATTTTCGGAAAAAGAATCTAGCTTTTTACTAGGAAGGAATCCTTTCGCTATAGATTACTTGGCGTGGAAGGTAATTAATAAACAAAGAAAAGAGCGTGGTTTTTCAGTGAGGTCAGTGACGAATTCTTTACTTCTTAGATATGCTGAAGAATTAGGGTTGGGAGTTCCTCGCAAAACTATTCTAAAAAAGATGCGCAACTGAAAGCCCTCTTTATCGTAGTCAAAATGAGTAAAGCGAAGAAAAGTTCTTTTTGGGTTATTCTATTGTTATCTTTCCCAACCTTTTGTTTAGGTTCAGGGGATTGGTCTAATTGGTTGGGGCCTAACCATGATGGGTCCATGGATAAAGAAATAAATACGGTCAAAAATAATCAAGAGTTAGAAGTTCTTTGGAAAGTATCAGTAGGTAATGGGTGGTCTTCTCCCGTTGTTAGTGAGGGACTTGTATACTTACATGACCGAATTGAAGAAAATGAAAATGTGACTGCTTGGGATATTATGAGTGGAGAGAGGAAATGGCGTTTTACATATCTTTCTGCTTATCGTGACTCATTTGGAATGAAGGATGGTCCGCGTTCAACACCTGCTGTAAGCCAAAAAATTCTTGTAACTCACGGTCCACAAGGTTTACTCCATGGATTAGATTCAGTCAGTGGTAAACTTATCTGGGTTAGGGACTTAAAAAAAGAATTTGGTTCACCACAGGGATTTTTTGGCAGATGCTCTTCTCCTTTAATATTGAAAGATAAAGTTATTCTTGATGTGGGAGGCGACCGGGCAGGTATCGTGGCTTTTTCTCTTCTTACTGGAAAGACTTTATGGGAAGGAAAGGCTTACACCAATGATTATGCATCCGTAGTTCCTATTAATGATGGAGATAATATTCTTGTTGTTGGTTTTATGAAAGAAGGACTAGTGGTCATCGATTTTCATTCAGGTAAAGAAGTATATTTTGATGAATTTCGTTCACCCATCAATGCTTCCGTTAACGCAGCAAGTCCCCTGGTGTTAGAAGGAGGATTATTTCTGTCATCTTGTTATGATGTTGGGGCAGGTTTATGGAGTTTTTCCCAAAACAGAAGTAGTGCTTACCCTAATTTTGAAAGCAGGTGGAAGAAGGGCGGGATTCTTGATTGTCATTATTCAACCCCAGTATCTCATAAAGGTTACCTATTTGGGTTTCATGGTAGGCAAGAGCGAGGAACAATTTTACGGTGCGTTCGAATTAAAGATGGATATATTATGTGGAGTAGTAAAAGACTTGCTACAGGAAATCTCATTCGCTTAGGAAGTAAAATTGTCAGCCTTACCGAGGATGGAGAATTATTAATATTTAAAGCCGACCACAATGCATTTACCATATTATTCCAACAGCAAATTTTAGGAACAGGCAGAGCTCATTTCGCATACTCAAATGGAGTCTTGTTTGCTAGGGACAGTCGAAGACTTTTATGTTTAGAGCTTTCTGAAAAGTAAAGCAATGTAGCAAGGGTGGATCCCCATAAAATTAGATTTTAGAGGCAAGAGAGGGAAAACTTTTACGTAGATCTAAATTGTCACCCATTTGATTTTGTAGACGAATCAGTCTCGGAAATAATTGGGCAATTATTGATTTCCCTTTTTTTGTTTTTGCTATGTCTTTCAATTCAAATGGATCGCGAAAAATATCATAAACTCGAATAATGGGTACATTTGGATAGACTAGAATTTTTGTATTACCGACGGTGATAGAACGTTGAGCATCTAGATATGCCCCATAAATTTCTTTGTATGGAGATTTCTTATCTTGGCCTTTTGCTAGGGGTAAAATGTTGTGGAATTGTACATGGTTAGGTTTTTCTACACCGGCAATAGCAAGAGTACTAGGCATTATATCTTGAAGGTAAATTGGTGCTGTGATTTTCTTTTTCTTTGGGATTCCTGGTCCTTTGACAATGAAGGGAACTCTCGTGCTGTGTTCGTAAAGATTCTGCTTTCCCAAAAGACCGTGATGCCCTACTCCAAGTCCATGATCAGCCGAAAAGAAAATATAGGTATTTTTACCCATCCCCGAGTTTTCTAATTCATCGAGGATTTTACCGATTTGTTCATCCATGTGCGTAATTATGGCATAATATTCTTGTCGGTTAACTTTTATAGAATGCTTGGTCCGTGGCATCGGTGCGAGCCGTTCATCGCGCAGGTTATGTGGGCACTTAATTTCATTCTTGTAAGGATATTCTGATAGGAAACTGGGAGGGATTTTTATGCGATCTAGAGGATATTTATCTATAAACGATTTTGGTGCTTGCCTTGGATCATGAGGGGCATTGAAAGCAACATAGGCAAAAAAAGGTTCTTCTTGAAGGTGTTTCTTAGCCTCTTTGAAAAATGATATCGCATCATCAGCAGTTACTTCACTCCAATGTTTTCCTCCTTTCCAAAATCCCTCGAATGTGGAATCGTACGGGCTCCAAGGGTCAGGCATACCTACTAATGGGCGATTATATCCTTCGGGAGTTTGATTTGGCATTCCGCCTCGAACATTACTGACCACATCAAAGCACTTTTCTGCACTTGCACGAACATGCCATTTTCCTGTCATGTAAGTCTTGTATCCAGCTTTTTTAAGATACTCCGACCACCATCGACCCGAGCTTCTTTCCTTTTCAGCGTCATTGGAGGCTTGCTGTGCCTGCCAGATAAACCTGCCGGTATTTAACATATGTCTACTCGCTACACAGACCGCTCCGCTCCATGAACCCATATTGTAAGCACGGGTGAAACTAGTTCCCGATTCCATCAATCGGTCTAGGTTTGGAGTTTCAATATCAGTAATGCCTAATGCACCTATAGTTTCATAGCATTGATCATCCGCAAATATAAAAAGAATATTCGGTTTTTTCTCATTGGAAAACCCAAATGAGATAGGGAGGGTAAATACTAATAATAAAATGTACTTTAGAATCATAATTAATGGGAAGAAATATCAAATCCTCAGCAGACTAGGATTTTTTTGATTCATTAATGATCATGGTGAAAATGTTATTTGCGACAATCACTCATCACCCGTAACCAAATTTCACGAAGGTCATACATACATCTATTGGTTTCTTCCTGATAAACTTTTAGTTTTTTATTACTGTTATGTGTAAATAAACGATTTATACGCATCGATTCATTAAGAGCAGAATGTGCTTTTTTAAAATGACATACTGCGAGCAAAAAATCACCTAGGTCCAAGGAATTGGCAGCCATAATACAATGCTTTTCGGCGTCCGATAAACTTACACTATATCCCCATGCCAAATCAGTATCATTTGATTGTTTGTTTTTACGCATCAATTGTTCCCATGAAGCTCTTAGGTAGGAAAACAAAGCACTTGATGTAATGTAGATTGGATGCCTGTGAATAGTATATGGATCCATACTATTGATTTCTTCAATATCTACAGGTTTAATTAAAGGCATGTCATTCTCATCAAATTCTATTTCATCTGTGGAAGACCAGTCATCTCTCTGCCAACCCATGAGATTGGCTGCAGCATCCAACCTGTCATCTTGATCTTTAACTTTATTGTAGGCGGTCATGAAACGAACAACTTCTTTATCCGAATTTCTTAGGAAAACCTGCCAATCAGATTCATTCCAGGCAAGGTCCCCTGCGTCATCCCAATCCCCTTCGTTACTACCATCGAAATCATATTGACTCATAATCTACCCCTTAAGTTGAACAAGAATCTTTCGCCATGCAAATACTTTCATCGTAAGTTATTGAAAGGTCAATGTGTTTTACCCAAAACTTTTAGTTAAATGAGATGATATTTATGAGGAGGCGAATTATTTACAAGGGTAGAGTTCAGGGTGTTGGTTTTCGGTGGAATACATCAGAGGCGTTGAAAGGTTCTGAGGTCACAGGTTTTGTAAGAAATTTGGCCGATGGTAGTGTCGAACTCTTAATTGAGGGTACAACAGAATGTGTGGATGAAGCTCAAAAAAGAGTCGACGAAAGAATGCGTGGGTATTGGATAAGTCGAAGGTCTGAAAATAGGGGAGGAGATCCTCACTATGGTGATTTTAGGATTCTTTATTGAGGTAGGCACCTCTTAAGGCTTAGCAGTGCCATTGCCGTACCATATTGTTGGTGGTAATCATAGAACGGGAAGTCCCACCACGAGCCATCTTTTTCCTGTAGGGGTACCAATATTTTGGCGAGTTGTTTTTGGTATTTAGGTTGATCTCCAGTGGGGATACTATCTACACAATATGCCGCATAAAGATGTCCATAGTAAAAAAAATATCCGGCTACTGCGAACCATGATTCATGAGGAATCGGGCGTTTTCGGGCAACATCGAGCCAACCGTTCCTTTTAATTAATCGATCGAGGCATATTTTATGAACTTTTCCTGTAATGGTCTCGTCTCCCCAGACTTGCAATGCGTAATTACAGGCGTTTGAACGGCCAAGGCTACCAGCAGGACGGTTAATTCCATGGCGTGGTCGGTATTTCAAATATTCTCCATACAGATAGCTGTGATCTGGAAGCCTTTGCCTTTTAATTGCCTCTAAAGCTCGTAATACTAACCTTTTAGGAACAGTGGCACCGGCTTCTTCTGCTTCTTTTAGGGCAACAAGTCCAGTAGCATTAACAAATGATATGGATGAACCAGAAGGTTGTTTGGTTTGAGCATTAAAATCGTAATATCCCCAACCTCCATCGATGGATTCATAGGTTTGAAGCATCTTAATTTGCTGGTTCATCACTTCTATTATTTTTTTCTTTTTACTCTTTTTATCTGATAAGTCATGCATCCGGCTTAAAGCCTGCAGTCCATATGCATGTGCCCATACATTGTAAAGAGCCATGGGACTGGCTCTTCTAAGTTCGGGAAGTTTATCAAGTAAATACTGCTGACTCACTTGGAGGCACTTCGCATAGTTTGGATTGTTTGCTTTGATTTCTAAGAGAGCAGAAACCGATAAAGCAGTTACAGCTAATCGAAAAGCACGGTGAGAACCAGGGACGGGTGCGAAAATATTAAGTCCCTTGGTTTGTCGTGCTGAACCCCATGATCCATCAGGATTTTGTCTATCCAGGAGGAATCGGGCACCTTTGTCTAAACATTCACCTATTTCTAATAAAGAGTATTCAGGTTTTGTCTGAATCTTGGTAGTATTAGATTCTATTTTGGCATAGGACTCATTTTTACATGAAAGCAGAACGAGTGAAATGATAAGTAGTCTGTACCAATCCATATTATGTATGGTTTAGGTAGACTTGGTTAATCTGCGAGCTTGTCTTTAAGGACTTTCATACCCATTCGGATACCAGAAAGAATCTCGACTGATTTCCCCGATTTTTTTCCGATTTCAATATTCTTCCTTTGCTGTTTTCCTTTTTTGGTAAGAACATATACAAATTTAGATTCCGGGCTATCGTCATCAGATTTTATAACCGAGGAGGGCAGGGTGATTGCATTTTCGCGGTAGTAGGTCACACATTCAAGTGAACAAGCAGAACCAGGTACGGGTGATGTAAAACCCTTTGGCAGAACGAAATCTGCCGTAAGGTCAAATATACCTGGGTCTACAGGAGTTTTACTTATCGATCTGATTGAACTTTTAATTTTCAAATCATCAGATGCGGTCAGTTTGAGTTCGGTTTTATTACCAATTTTGACTTGATGAAGGTCTTTTTCAGGCAAATTTATTCGAGCTTGAATTTTCTTACTTGGACAAATAGTTAGAATATCTTCGTGTGATTTAAGAACCCCACCTTTTCGAAGTTTGGTTTTGAATGAATTGCCACCTGTCCATTTGCCACGGTCAAATGTTCCCCAAAACAACATCCCATTGGATGGGCTTTTTATTGTTTCCATGATTTTTAGGTCTTTTTCGATCTTGGCTTTGGTCATTGCAAATTGTTTTCTTTCCTCTACCAATTTTTTTCCTTCCAACTTCTTTCTATTTAGTTGATTTGGCTTAATTTTCTTTATCGTTTTAATCGACAATCTTTCACGATTAAAATTTGCATCAGTGGCAGTTTTACCTCGAGGAAGTTGGATGTTCATGAATTCTTCGTTTCTGATCTTGGCTGCCTCTAAGGAAAATTTGGCATGTTCATATTGGTTTTGAGCTCGTTGGAGGATAATTTCTTCGGTCTCTTCTGTTAGGTCATCCGCTTGATACATTTTTTTAAGTTGGTTAAGCTCTTCTGCGGTGTAAGCAAGGTTTTCTTCGTACCTTTTAAGACTCATTTCAGCAGACCTTTTATCAAAAGGTAAATAAATTTCATGATAACGATTGTAGTCTTCCTTCACATATTTTTCGAATCGATTGATTTCATCTTTCTCAAGAGATGCAAGTTCTTCAGCTAGCTTGATCTCTGCTTGCAGAATTTCTTTATTAAGATCCAACATTGTTAGGTCATGGGAAATCACTTGGATATGGTTCCTGATTTTTTCCATATCTAATTTCAATATAATTTCATCTTTTTTTATAGTTTTGCCGTGAACAGGAGGAGAACTGACTCGTAAATCCGACCAGTTTTGAGTGTCAATGGAAATAGATACTGCATCAGGGTCTTCGATAAAGCCTTTCAAGGTTATGGTATTACGAATAGTTTTCCTCTCGGGGAAAACTATTTCTGGTTCAGCATTACCTTCTACAGAGTGGGCTGATTTTTCGCTAACTGAAGATTGATTTTTATTTACTTGTGTACTCTTACTGGAATTATCATCAGCAATTACAACTTGGGTGAAAATAATAACTTGGCAAAATGAAAGTAGAATTATTTGTAGAATACTGTTCATGACTAGATTATCGGATTAACAGATGTTTTGAAGCAAGGTAAAAAATATACTTAAATTAATTTCTATTAAGCAAGGTTAGGGATGTGAAGTTTACCAAAAAAAAGTGACCCCACAGGGCCACTTTAAAAATCGTTGAATTATAAACTACTCGATTTGCTCTAATTCAAGAGGGAATTTTAATTCTCCACCATTACGAGCAATCATTCGAAGCAAAGCTTGAGTTCCTTTGGTTACTAAGAAATCTGGTTCTAACCCAAGTTTCAAAGCTGTTTCCTCAAGTCCAACAACAGGAACAGAGACCACCTTTTGAACTTCAGTTGGTTTTGGTTGTTCACTTTGTTCTACAGTTTCCTCAGATAATCTTGAGGAAGAGGTTTGATCGCTTTCGATTCGATTACTGGGGGAACTCATAGTTTGGGTGGTTACAGAAAGTTGCTTTTCAAATTCTGAATTATCGTCATCTAGTGGCGAGGCAGTTGCTTGCGAACTTAACATTTCAGATACTTCAGGTTCATCAATGTATGTATTACCGGTACCTTCATCATGACTTCGGTTAAGTTTTCTTCCTAAATTTTCCAAATACTGCTCTTGTTCAAGACTTTCCAAACGTTCTTGTGCAATTTCAAGTTTATCATTCACCTTTGATATTTCATCTTCAAGATTATCTAAGGGAGTATCTACAAGTTCAGATGAAACTTTTAGACCATCCTCTAAGGCATTGATACGTTTCTCAAGTGCCTGCTTCTGTGCATAAACCTCATCAATTAACGAACCAGTCTCCTCACGCTTGCGGGCAATCTTAAGTTTTCCATCCAACTCTTCCCTCTGTTTGGACAATTCTTCAATCGCCCACTTAAGAGACTTTACTTTATCGGTAGTCATAATATTTTAAATTAATGAATATATTATTTTTATCAATTTGAAAATATTACATGCGATAACATTCCTTACCGGAGGTGCTGGTAGGGTTATACTTGATTTGGCAAGGCATCAGATAAAAAGCGGATTTAAAGTATTAATCGTTGCAAATAAAACTGAATATTCAGGCTACAAGCACTATCCAGAATACATTAAAGAAGTTCGTTTGCTTAAGATAAAAATAGTATTTATTGACTCGATGTTTAAAAGAGACCACGGAGCAAATGAAAAAGCCTCTTTGCATCTTTCGGAGAATATTCTGAATGATTATAAACCATCGATCATTCATTCTCATTCTGCAATTCCATCCATGGTAATGCGTGAGGCCCTGAGCAAAACTTTCCCACATGAATTACCACACATTCTTACCATGCATGGTTGGGGAATAAATAAAACTCTTGATATGGAAATTCATGACATTGGTGTTATGAACAAACTTTCAAAAGTGGTCGCATTAAATAAATCTGACAAAAAACTTTTAATAAGCAAAGGGTTAAAAGATGAAAAAGTTCAAATCATCCCTAATGGAATTTCCGATACATCTTCTCAAATAAAATCAGATTTTATTAAACTTAAAGATCAATTCAATATATTGTGTGTTGGAGATCTTGGCGAAAGGAAGAATCAACGTGTACTTGTCGAGGCATCAACATTATTATTTGAAAGAGGAGTATTGAATAGAGTAACTTTTTGGGGTTTGGAATTTACGGAAGGGTATTACGAAAATGTGATGCTCCCATTGTCAAAGTATGACACGATTGTATGGGAAGGATTAAGAGAAAGGGCGTCTGAGCATCTAAGTAATTACGACGCTGTAGTATTCCCATCAAGATCTGAGGGTTTTCCAATAATTATGCTCGAATCATTTAGGGAAAAT
>ERZ807291.984-NODE-984-length-47545-cov-8.416446_pt1 | contig 47545 bp, 40 predicted proteins | sample MGYA00521257_ERZ807291 | MGnify/ENA primary metagenome ERZ807291 (study PRJEB31413, sample SAMN03169783) | marine metagenome | biome: Marine; feature: Water; material: Subsurface seawater | place: North Sea | collected 2011-04-28 | depth 1 m m ... | reverse complement strand
GAACCAGTACCTGATGCGACAGCATACAGTTATAAAAGAATAAATCATTTTAATGAGTTGACATCATGGTCTAATTCTAGTATTCCTATACTAGTATGTTAAATTCTAACTAATCAAAACTTATATAAAGATTAGTTAGTAATGATATTTAATGAAAGAATTATCAAAAGGAGAAATTTACTTAATTGAAAATAAAATAAATAAAAAAGCATATATTGGTCAAGCATCTAAGTTTGTATCAAAAAATAACAACTCATGGGGAACAGAGGGAAGATGGAAATCTCATATAAGAGATGCAATGTCAACGAAAAAAGATCATTGTTTATTACTTAATCAAGCAATTAGAAAATACAGTCCGGAAAATTTTAATATTACTAAATTATGTGACTGTAATTTGGATGAAATGAATGAAATTGAAACGGATTATATTCAAATCTATAATACATTAGCACCAAGTGGATATAATCTAAGTATGGGTGGTTCTAATGGTAAAGATAGTGAAGAAACCCGGATTAAAAAAAGTAATGCAAGATTAGGAAAAAAACATAGTGAAGAAACAAGATTAAAGATTAGCAAAGGTCAATTAGGAAATAGGCGTACAACTAACTCTTCTTTGCCAAAATATATAGGAGAATATAAAAAAGATGGAATTGTAAGTGGTTACACTGTAAGATGTTTTCCAATTGGTATTGAAGAGAAAGAATATATTTCAAAGACATTTGTTAATTCAAAAAATCCCCAAGAGTCATTTAAGTTAGCAATAGCTTATTTAGAAAAATTAAAAAATAAATATGCTTTTATTAAAGAAAGTAAAAAATATAATTACAATGATGATATAGAAAAAAAATTATATTCAAAATATAGTGAAAAATTACCAAATAATATTAATCCAATCATAAAAGATAATAAATTGCACGGTTATTCAGTTAATAATTTACAAAATCTAGATAATATCAATATTCCTGAAAAAATATTTGATAGTAATACAAATAGATGGAATTTAGACCAAGCAAAAAAATATATTGAACAAGTTAATTATATTGTAAAAAATAAAATTAAAGTAATTGATTGGGAAGATATAGATGGATTAAGTAAAAGAGGTAAAAATATAGAAAATGATAAATATTTGCCAAAATATATTAATTTATTTAGAGGTAAAAATAAAAATGATAATAAAGAAATAATAGGATATTGCATAAATGGATATCCTATTCCTGAAAATAATAAAATTAAAAAATATTTTAAATCATTTTCAAATAAATCACTATCAATGGAAGAAAAATATAATTTAGCTATAGATCACTTAGAAGAATTAAAAATTAAATATCCAATAATTTAGACCATAAAATAACTGCTCATAACAGCAGACTACCTAAGGCTAGTGGTAAGGTCCTTGGGGAAAATAGTGGAGTTACCATAGTATGTAAATACTCGAAATCTGCTAGTCAGTATTAGTGAATGTTATAGTAAGTAACTAATATTTGGCAACACATTCAAATTGCGGGGATCTCCTGATAGGTCTTTACTACCATTTTATGGAGGAAACTTTATAAAAGAACACGGTTAATTATCGTATCCAATGGTAAAAAGGTAAAGAATAGGGACAATCCGCAGCCAAGCTCCTAAGTTTTGAAGACTGGGTTTACTCAGTTAAATCTAAAAAATATGGAGAAGGTTCAGAGACTAGATGTTTGTGGGTCGGAGGAATTGATTATTCCAATGATGGCTTAAGGTATAGTCCGTCCCTCTTGGAGACAAGAGATCTAATGGAGGTTTCTATAGACTGAACATTAGATGTTTGATTTTAATCAAATGGGTTTTTTGGGTTAGCACAATTCCAAGCGAAGGAATCAACTGATATACCAGATGAGGTATATGATAAAATATTATTTGAAATGAAGAAGCAACGTTTATTAGATAAATTTATTACTCCTAAAAAAATGAGAGCAATTTTAAAGAAATTAGGATATAATAAATATTATGAACATGTACAACATATAATTAATAAAGTATCGGGTAATCCTCCACCAAAGATGACTCGCGAAGTTGAAGAAAAATTTAGACAAATGTTTAAAGAATGTCAACAACCATTTACAATATTCTGTCCAAAGGATAGAAAGAATTTTTTAAGTTACTCATACACTTTACATAAATTTTGTCAATTACTAGAATTAAATGATTTTTTACCATGTTTTCCTTTACTTATTAGTCAAGATAAGTTAAAGGAACAAGATCGTATATGGAGAAAAATATGTGATTATTTACAATGGGAATTTATACCATCCATTTAATTTTTGTATTATAAAATTATAATACAAAAATTGAAAAATATTTAAGTTACATCAAATGCTATTATGTTAAAAATTAAATGAAAATATGTTATCTTTATTTAGATTCATAATATCAAAAAATGATAAAATAGATAATGAATTTTGTGAGTTATCTAATACTATTGAACGTGGTGAAATAACACCAAATATTCTTGCTAAATATTGTATGCCTAAGAAATCTTTTTATGAACTGAATTTCTTTTCAGAAAAAGATATAATGGATTTATACAATGATATCAAAAATAAAAACCCACAAAATTTGGAGTTAGTAATTAGTAATATTGTTTTACCAGATTATAAATTTTGGAGTAAATTATGTTTAGAAAATTTTGAAAAAATAATCAAATTTAAAAACCATAATATAGATTATAATTATATTTATCAAGAATTCCATAAGTCATTGAATTTAAATTGTAATAGTATTATTGATCCTAAATTATCAATATAATAATATAATAAATATGCTTTAGCTTAAATTTAAGCTAAAGCATATTTATTTCGTTTAGAATTGTAATTGAGCTATACAATAGTTTCATTACAATCTCATCGCTTCACTAACAAAAGTAGCGTGTATTTCTCCTCTGTTTTGTTGGTGCACCTGGTACCTTCCAATTCACACCCATCGCTTGGTTAAAGGTATCTTGCATAATTTTTATATGCAAATCTACAGGTGAGAAGATAAGCATAGGGTTATTACTTGCCCGTCGCTGAACGGGACGGTCGGGGCACACGTCTTTACGAGGGGATTGTGGTGGTGTTGTGTATTTTAGTTGTCTTGCAGCCTTAACTCGTTTGGGCCTGCGTGGGCATACGAGATTACGAGGTGACTGTGGTGGTGTCTGTGGTGTCATAGTTGTTGTAATTTTGTTAAGTTTGTAAAGGTAATTGAGTAATTTTAGAATTGAATTACTTAAATTTTTTTTTTCAATTTTTTTATAAATTAATTTTAAAAATTTGTCATATAAAAAAATTGATTAATCATATAAATAAATATTAATAGTTATAATGTATAAATTAATATGGAGGTAACTAAAAGAAATGGAAGTAAAGAACCAGTTTATTTCGATAAAATAAGTATTAGACTAAATAAACTAATTAAAGAAGGGAATTTAAAAAAAATAGATCCTGTAAAAATAGCCCAACAAGTAATCCAAAATTTATATGATGGTATATCTACATTAGAATTGGATAATTTATCAGCTCGTGTTTGTGCATCATTAAGTTCAGATGAGCCAAATTATGGTTTATTGGGGGGTAGACTTTATATAAGTAATTTACAGAAAAGTACTCCTAAAACATTTTATGAATGTGCTAAAAAGTTAATGGTAAATAATGATAGGAATAATGAATCAACTCCATTACTATCAAAGCATATCTTTAAGATTATAGAGGATAATCATGAATTAATTGATTCAAAAATAGTTCATGATAGGGATTATTTAGTTGATTTTTTTGGATTTAAGACATTAGAAAAAGCATATTTAATGAAGTCAAATGGAGAAATTGTGGAAAGACCACAATATATGTGGATGAGGGTATCTATTGGTATTCATGAAAATGATTTAGAATCAGCTTTTAAGACATATGATTTAATGTCTCAAAAATATTTTACACATGCATCTCCAACATTATTTAATTCAGGTACAATAAGGCCTCAATTATCGTCGTGTTTTCTAACTGGTACAAATGATAGTATAGAGGGTATATTTAAGACAATTAGTAATTGTGCCTATATTAGTAAGAATGCGGGAGGAATTGGTGTACATGTAAGTAATATTAGAGCTGGTGGTTCATTAATTAGAAAAACAAATGGTAATTCTAATGGGATTATTCCAATGTTACAAGTATATAATTATACCGCAAGGTATATAGATCAAGGTGGTCGTAGACCCGGATCATTTGCGATGTATTTAGAACCATGGCATGCAGATGTGTTTGAATTTTTAGAATTGAGAAAAAATACAGGTTCAGAGACAGACAGAGCACGTGATTTATTTTTAGCATTATGGATTCCTGATTTATTTGTAAAGAAGGTAATGGCAAATGATAGTTGGTATTTAATGTGTCCTGATGAAAGTCAAGGATTAACTGATGTATGGGGGGATTCATTTGAAAAGTTATATAATGAATATGTAGCTGAAGGTAAATATAGAAAGAAAGTATCTGCTCGCACTCTTTGGAATAAGATTCTTGAATCTCAAGTAGAAACAGGAAATCCATATATTTTATATAAAGATCATATTAATAGAAAATCAAATCAAAGAAATATTGGTACTATTAAATCATCTAATTTATGTGCCGAAATAGTGGAATATTCAGATGATAAAGAGACAGCAGTATGTAATTTAGCATCAATAGCATTAAATACATATATAGTTAATACTAAATTGGACTGTGAAATAAAAATTTACAGTAAAGATAATTGTAAATATTGTAAATTAGCGAAGATGTTATTAAAAAATCATGAATTAGATTATGAGGAAGTAATTTTAAATGAAGAAGATAAGATAGCTGACTTGCTAAAAGAGGATGTAAATACTGTACCTCAAATTTATTTAGATGGTAAAAGGATAGGTGGGTATGATGAATTAAATGTATATTTACAACCAATTTATGATTTTGATAAATTAAAGGAGGTAACAAAAACTATATGTAGAAACTTGAATAAGGTAATAGATGTGAATTATTATCCAATACCTGAGGCGAAATTTTCAAATTTAAAACATAGACCAATTGGGATTGGTGTTCAAGGATTGGCTGATACATATTTTATGATGAGATTTCCATTTGAGAGTGAAGAAGCTCACAATTTAAATAAGGAAATTTTTGAAACAATTTATTTTGGTGCATTAGAGGCAAGTATGGAAATTTCAAAAGAAATTGGTGAAGATATAGAATCAGAATTATTAGAAAATACAGATATGAAAAAAAGTAAACATGTTTATAAGGCAGATGATACATATGACAATTTTATGAAAGATATTTCAAGAGATCATGCGAAAGGTTCATATCATTCATTTATTGGATCTCCAATAAGTGAAGGTAAATTTCAGTTTGATTTGTGGGATGTGAAACCGTCGGATAGATGGGACTGGAATGGATTAAAAGATAAAATTATGAAATATGGAGTAAGGAACAGTTTAGTAACTGCATTGATGCCTACAGCGTCAACATCCCAAATTTTAGGTAATAATGAATGTTTTGAGGCAATTACAAGTAATATTTATAAGAGAAGAACTCAAGCAGGTGAATTTAAGCTAATAAATAAGTATTTAATTCGTGATATGAAGAATTTTGGATTATGGGATGGCGATGTAAAAGATAATATTATTTTTCATAATGGTTCGGTTCAATATTTGGAAATTCCTAGAGAATTAAAAGATTTGTATAAAACTGTTTGGGAAATAAAACAGAAACATGTAGTTGTTCAGGCGGCGGAAAGAGGTCCTTTTATTGATCAAACGCAGAGTATGAATGTTTATATGGAAGATGCTGATTTTAATAAAATGACGTCATCACATATGACTGCATGGAAATTAGGGTTAAAAACAGGAATTTATTATTTTAGAACAAAGCCTGCAGCGAATGCAATAAAATTTACAATAGATACTACAAAATTCAATAAAAAAGTGGAGGAGGAAGAAGATGAAGGCTGTCTTAATTGTTCAGCTTAATTAAAATATTATTTTATTAAAATAATATTATTATTATATTATATGAATAATAAAATTGTAATATTTAAGTATATTGTAAATAATGATGTATCTAAATTAGATGAATTATTAAAAAGTAATAAAAATTTATTATATACTATAGGTCAAAATTTACAATTACCAATTCATGATGCATGTTTTTATGGCAATAAAGATATTATTAGTTTATTAGTTAATTATGATAATAAAATATTAAATAAGGTGAATAATAATGGTATGAATGGATATCAAATATTAAGTTATCATCCTAAATTATTAATTTATTTTATGAAAAAGTATAAACCTGAAAATATCCATCATGTTAATATATTCAATCACACAATATTAGTATGTTATATTTTAAATTCTAATAATTTAGAAGAAGATATTTTACAAGAACTAAAATATTTAGGATGTAGTTTATTAAAACCAGATGATATAAATGGCATAAATTATATATTAGAAAGTTCTTGTGATAAGTTAGAGCTTATAAGAAAATATTTTAATTTTGATTTAAATAGAGTAGATAAGAATGATGATTTAATATCATTTCAGTTAGTAAATACTAACAATTTAAAATGTTTAAAGAAATTAATTAAGATGGGGTTAGATATTAATACTACAAATCAAAATGGAACATTAATAAGTTATGCAATATTGAAGAATAATATTGAATTTATTGAATTTTTAGTAACACAGAATATAGATTTTTCATATACAAACAATTTTGAAAATAATTATTTTAATTTAATATTAATGAATAATACAACTAATTTAGATATTCAAAAAACATTCCTAAAAAATATAATAGATGTAAATAAGCAAAATATAGAAGGTAATACTTTAATGCATCATATATTTTTTAAAAATAGATGGAGTGATTTTAAGGATATTTTATTAAATAAAAAGGTTGATATTACCATAAAAAATAAATTTAATAAAACTCCATTAGATTATGTGAAAAAGAATGACAGATTAAAAATAAAAAAAGTTTTAAATAATTTAATAAAAATTCCAGAAGTTGAAGTTAATTTATTAAATTACAAAACTCCACATCATACTCCATATACATCATATATATGGAGTTATATAGCATCAGCACATTATTTAATAAAAAAATATGATAATTTAGGTATACCAATATGTAAGAATTTAAGTGAGAAAGATAAGAATGAAATTTTAAAAAATAGTTATGGTGAGAATATTATTCCTAATTGTTTTGAATGTTCAAAAATTATATATACAAGTAAAGATAATTATTATATAAGTAAGAATTTAGAAAATTGTATTAAAAATGTCCTAAATAAAGAGTTTATTTTTATTGGAATTTCAATTCATTTTACAAATGGTGGATCTCATGCTAGTATTTTAATAATAGATAATAATAGAAGAGAAATAGAAAGATTTGAAACTTATGGTGTTTATTATAGTAAATATGAAACTGATTTAGATAATATATTACAAAAAAAAGTTAGTAAAATAATGCAAAATTTAACAAGAAAACAATATAAATATAAAGCACCTAAGGATTATCAGTCATTATTTGACTTTCAAAATATTGGAGAAAAATGGTTTAAAAAATATACAAATGAGATAGGTGGATTTTGTCAAGCATGGGTTTTTTGGTATTTAGAACATAAAATATTAAATCCAAAATTAGATAGTAAAGAATTAGTTTTAAAATTAAAAAATAAGTTGTTACAAGAAAAACGTGATATAATCGATCATATTAGAGCATATGCAGACAAATTAGATAAATATACTTTAACTTTATTAATAAAATATAAAATTAAAAAAAATAATATTTATAATTTACAAAATAATAAAGTAGATGTATTTAATTTTTTGGATAAAATAATTGTGGATTTATTAAAAATACAAAATATCGAGTAATATATATGTCTAATATTATAACATTATTTGACCAACAAGATATAAAATTTTTTTTTGACAAAAAAACCAGAAAATTAATTTTAAAAAAAAAGGATGTTCATTATAATATAACTTTAAATTCTGATAATGTAGGTGAAGAATCATTTAAACAAAAAATAGATAATATGGAAAATATTTTAAGAGCATTAAGAATAACAGGAAAAATCGGTCCTCCTGGTCCTGAAGGTGTACGGGGAAAACAAGGGATTCCTGGACAAAAGGGAGAAAATGGAGCTAAAGGAGATGTAGGGAAACCATTTGAGGTATCTTTATATTTAGAATCTGAATTAGAGCTTCCAAATAATGTAGAAGAAAATACATTAGCATTAATAAATAGAACATTAAATTTATATGTATTCAAAGATGGTAATTGGGAAAATATAGGTAATTTAAAATTAATAGAAGGAGTAAAAGGAGATAAAGGAGATAAAGGTGAAAAAGGAGATAAAGGTAATGATTTGAATATAGATTTTGTATTTAATTCAGTAGGAGATTTGGAAATTAATTTGGATAAAGATGAAGGTAGTATTGCTTTAATAAAAAATATATTAGATTTGTATTTAAAGAATAGCATTGGATGGGAAAATATAGGAAAATTAACATCAATTAAAGGAGATAAAGGTGATAAAGGTAATATAGGTGAAAAAGGAGATAAAGGAGATAAAGGAGATAAAGGAGATGGATTAAATTTTACTTATATTGTATTAAATAATGGTTTTTTACCAAAAAAACCAAAATCTAATAGTTTTGCATTGATAAAAAATACTTTGGATATATATTATTATAATGACAAATGGATTTTAATAGGATCTTTGAAAGGAGAACAAGGAATAATAGGAGAAATAGGAGCAAAGGGTGATAAAGGAGATATGGGGTCACCTTTTACAATTAAATTTTCTTATGACACATTAAATGACTTTAATATTGATAAAGTAAACTTAAATTGTAACAATTTTGATTATATGGTAGATAATGAAACAGGTAATGTTTATCAGTATCTAAATTTTATATGGGAATACAAATTTAATATAAGAGGTGTAAAGGGTGATAAGGGAGACGGGCTTCGTGTGGATTTTATAGTAGAAAATATTGATGATTTATTATCTCATAATGATAAACTACATAGTTATGCATTAGTTAAGACAACTTTAGATTTATATCATAATATAAATAATAATTGGGATTTAGTTGGAAGTCTAAAAGGGGATAAGGGAAATAAAGGAGATAATGGAGATAAAGGAGATATGGGTAAAGGATTGAAAATAGATTATTATTATGACACAATGAATGAGTTATTATCAAATACTTCCAATATTGAACTTGGAAGTATTATTTATATTAATGAAAATAAACTTTTTAAATATTGGGATGGTGGCAATATAAAAGATGTTGTATTGCATGATAAAATTAACATTACTGATATAAAATTAGTCCACGCTACTGAAATGCATCAAAATATAAAAATATCTGAATTATATGAAATAAGATTTAATTCAACTAATGTTACAACTAATTTTTTAAGCAATATAAATAAAATTAAAATAATATTTACATGGAAAGGAGTCTTAAATAAAATTAGTAAAGAATTCTATAAAGATGGTATGTTATTTTTTGCAGAATACGACGGTATATTAGTAGAGAATAGTACAAGTTTTATTCAAGGTTTCCCTATGGTAAATACTTTTAACCATGAATTTATAATAGGTAAAAAAGATATTAAATTTTTTAGATTTTTTATTAAAATAAATCATAATCATGGTAGAATTACAACTATAGAAAATTCAAATTTAATTCAAATTGAAAGACTTTAAATTTATAATTTATTAAGTAATTTATAAAATTAAAATAACGTAAGCAATTAGCATGTGTAATATTGATAAGGTTTTAGCACGTAAACTTTTAGGTATTAAACTATCAATATTACGTAACCCCGTATGTGAAGATATTGTATAATATAATCTATCCAGTTTACAATTAGCTTGAGATACATTCTCAAATTCCGCATCTGGAATAGTTAAGTATAATAAATAGAATACTAAAATAACAAAAGTTGATAAATATAACTTTGTTGTTAAGCTTTTTAAATCAAAAACTATATTCATTATATTTAATTAAGATTTTTTTATTATTTTATTCACTATTTATTTTTGATTTATCTCAATTGTTATAAATTACATACTATATTTGATTCTATAGTATAATATAATTATAGTCCTATTCATGATATATAAATAAATATATTATCCTCTTTCATGAGGTTCTAGATAATCTAACTTTAATTTTTTAAATATATCTTTTTCAGATTTTACTTTAACAGGTGTATCAGAATAACTATCATCTTTTTTCAGCTTAAATAAACCATATTCATTTAATTTATATCCTAATGTTTTAGCAATTTGTCTCATTTGAGTATTTAATTCATAAGATCCAGTAAAGTATAATAAAGCAGGTGGATAATAATCATATGGAACAAATCTTATATCAATTCTTCTTATTTTTTTCCTAGGTAATTTACTAAATCCCATATATTTAGTACCGTTATCTGTATCAGTTAAATCATCCACTATTATCTTTTTTGACTTCAGTAATTTTATTGTTTCAAATAAATAATTTATATCTATTTTATTATATTCCTTATTTGTCTTAATCTCACTATGTGTTATTAAAATATCAATGTCATTTGATACATCTTTACATCTTCTATATGATCCTGCTATTATCAAAATTAAATTTTTATCAACTGTTTTAATTAATTTTTGTAATATGTCATTATAGGTATCAATTTCTTTTCTTGGTATTTTTACTTCAACAATACCATGATATTTTAATCCCATTTTAATTTTATCATTTATTTCTATTTTATTATCCTTTACTTTTTTTTTTAATTCAGAAATAGATTTAATATTATATTTTTCTATTAATTGTTTAGCGACTTTTGATCCAATATTAATTACTTGTGAAAGTTCATCAATTAAATCCATTTCTTTTTTTATTTCTTTAATTTCAGGTTTGTCAACTTCTGCTAATTTTTTATTTTGTATAATTTCATCAATTCTGGTCATAGTACCTTTTCCTATACCATTAATATCTTTCAGATCTTCCCCTTTTGTAATTTTATCAGGATATAATTTTATAATTTTTAAAGCATTTTTAAAATGTTTAATTTTAAATTTATATTTTGCTATTTCATTTTTATCATATTCATTATTGTTAAGTTTATATTGAATATCATTAATTAGCAAGTCAAATTCTTTAACTATTCTCTTATTACTTAAATTATTAATATCTACCTGTTTTTCCGGCATATATTTTATTAATATTTTCTTATTTAAATAAATACATAATTCATTTTTTTTATTATATTTTTAATATATATGGAAGAAATTGAAATATATGAAGCATTATTAGGTTTTTTCCTAACAATGGTAATTACAATGATTAAAAATTATGTATTAAATAAAAAATCATCATATGATGCCCTAATAGTCGGTGCAATCGGTTGGGCATCGCATTTTGCGATAAGAAAAATATTAAAAAGAAAATATAAAAATAAATAAATATAAATATTATTACGGTAAATAATATTTATTGTATTGCTTTATAAAATAGCATATATGCACTATTAGTTATAATTTTTGATTCGTTTATTTCTGTAACATTTTCATCATCATATTTATACCACTTATTATCAGTATAATTTTTGCAATATGAGTAGTAATGTCCAAAACTAATTCCATTAAATCCAAAGTTATTAAAATTTGTATGATTATTAATTGCAAATAATGAGTAGTTAGTATATTTTGAAACATGGTTTGGATGTAAATATTTTGAAATATCTAAATTATCAATTGGAAAATTTATTACATTATTAAGTTTTTTAGCTCCTGTATAAGAATATTCAAATCGTTTTATTAAAAATATTAATATTTTTGGAGTTTCCCAAATTAAATTAAGTTTCTCAGCATCTACTAACTTTTTAGCATATGGACTATTCCATTTATTTTCACCATCTAAATATTCAGGTTCAATATAATTATCTAATAGATTATACAAATTAAATTTATGATCTTCTTTTTGATTACCTAAAAGCATTTTAATTCTATCAATATTATAAGGTTTATCATCACTTGACTCATCATCACTCGAATCATCATCACTCGAATCATCATCACTCGAATCATCACCATTGCTTGATTCATTTAATTTTTTATCATTATCATCATTATCATCATCTTCGTCATCTTCGTCATCATCATTATCTTCTTCTTCTTCTTCTTCTTCGTCATCGTCGTTATCATCTTCATCATCATTCTCGGATTTATCAGAAGTTTTAGAATTCTCATCTGTTTGTTTTTCTGAATCTGATTGAGAACTATCAGTTAAATATTCATTATCATCGGATGATGATAATTCTGTTCCGTTATTTGGGATACTTAGAGTGAAGTAGAAGAATGATTCGAAGTTAGTTTTAATTCCGTTAGTGATACTACATTTAAGTTGTGAAATTGTTCTACCTTCAAATAGATGATTTATAATGGAGAATTTTTTATGAGCAGATTTAAAATCTTTATAAGATTTGTAATTTAGATAATCTTGTTTATTTGATTTTATAATTGATAAAATACTATCAATATTATCATCTTCATTTTTGTATAAATGTTCTAAACAATCAAAATTTAAATTTTTATATTTTGGTACAATATTAGAATCAATAGATAATTCGTCATTAATAGTATCAAGAATACACAGAAGTGCTTCTTGGCTATCATGTTGATTTGAATTTTGAAATACTTCTATTTTTTTTCCGAAAAGTTTTCTAAAACTGATTGGCCTAAAAGAATAAAAGCTACTATTCCAAATATTAATAAATATTTTTCTAAGATGAAATGATAAACTGTTATTAATTAATTGATCAGCAAGATTATATTCTGTTTCATTATTAATTAAATTAGATATCAAATTATCTCCAATTATAAAAGTTCTAAATTCGTCACAGTTACTAAGACATTGAATTATTGAATTCATATAACATGTATTCCCTAAGTTTATTAATCCCGATGTTCCTAAAATTTCTGAGTCATTATCTGAATCATCATCTGATTCAATAATCGTTGTGTCTGTAGGTAAAGTTTGTAACATTTCCATTGGTTATTATATTAACCATGTTTTATATAGTTAATATAATAAATATTCAAATTTATTACATAATAGTGCAGAATCCGCCTGATTTTTCATTTTCTGGATTTGTTCCTAAAACACCGTCAATACCTTCAGGTTGAGGTGGTCTTGGTGCGATTTCATCTCTCATTGCTCTAACTTCTTTATTAATATCATTTACACTTCCATTAATTTGATCTAATTTTTCAATACCTTCGGTAACTAAAGTTATTACATTTTGTTTACCTTCTGGTCCATCTGAATCTGGATCATATTTAGTTTTTAGTATTTTAACAAGTTCATCAACAGATAAATTAATACTTCCTGATAATTCAGATAATTTTTGAAAGAATTCTTTGTCGTTTATTTGTTCCATACTTCCACCAATTTGATTAGTATTTTTATTATTAACTAAATGTTCATAATCATTTAATTTATTAGATGTCATTCCAACGAAAAAATATTTTTTTCTTGTGTTATTATTCTCTAAACATATTCTGGATTGATTTATATTATTTTTTGCTAAGTTTCTAAATACTTTTGTTGCTACTAATCTGGGATTAGTACCATAATAAATTTTATTAGTATCTGGTGATATTAAGTTATATTGATTCATATATATATATTTGAATATATTTTCTTTTAAATTTATTTATTAAAATTGAAATATTAAAAAATTAAATAAAGGATTCTTATTATAATATTATAATGGTAAAAACATTAGATGATATAACGTTTAATGTAATTGATTGGGCTGATAGAGATGATGAAGATATTGATGATGATGATGAGCAAGAGTCAGGATATGTCATTGAAGCTTATGGAAAGACGGAAGATAAACAGTCTGTATATTTAAAAATTAATGGATTTACTCCTTATTTTTTTGTGGAGATTCCAAAAGAGTGGAAAGATACACATGTGAAGCGTTTTATTGATTTTATTAGAAATAAAACATATGGTAAATTTCAAAATAGTTTAGTTACATATGATGTAGTTAAAAAACATAGATTATATGGATTTACTGCTGGTAAACGTTTTAAATTTGTAAGGTTAGTATTTAATACACATGAGGGTATGAAAAAATATAGATGGCTTTTTAACAATAAACATAAGATTCCTGGTTTGGATAATACTTTTAAGGAATATAAAGCATATGAGAGTGGTTTTCCTCCATTATTACGTTTTATGCATATTCAAAATATAAATGCGAGTGGATGGTTAAAAATAGATAAAAAGAAATATACTAAATTACCAAAGAGAGGATTTAATACAGATATTGTAATTGAGGCGAAGTGGACTGATATTGAAGGTACTGAAAATTCAAAAGTTGCGGATATAAGTATATTATCTTATGATTTAGAATGTACAAGTGGTGATGGTAGTTTTCCACAAGCAGATCGTGATACTGATAAAATAATTCAGATTGGTTCTACGATTAGTTATAATGGTAAAGAAGACTGTTATTTTAAACATATTATAACTCTTGGTTCATGTGCTCCAATAGAAGGAGCAATTGTTGAATCATATGAGACAGAGAGAGAGGTAATTTTAGCTTGGCAAAAATTAGTAATAAAAATGGATCCAGATATTATAACAGGTTGGAATATATATGGTTTTGATAATAAGTATATTCATGATAGAACGAAGTATTTAGGAATTGATAATGAATTTGGTAAATTTTCGAGACTAAAACAACAATGTGAATATATTGATACACAATTATCTTCGAGTGCATTAGGTGATAATAAAATTCGTTACTATAATACTCCAGGTAGAGTTCAAGTCGATTTAATGAAAGTAGTGATGAGAGATTATAAATTGAATTCATATAAATTAGATTCTGTAGCAGAGGAATTTCTTAGAGGAAAAGTTATAAGCCTAAAAGGTAATCAAATAGAAGTAGATAAGTCTGATGATTTACATGTAGGTGGATATATTAAATTTATTGAATCAGATGATGAACTTGTAGAAGATGGTAAAAAATATAAAATAGAGTCAATCGATAATAATAATATAGTATTACATACTGCTCCAAAGACGGATGATAATAATTTGATATGGACAATGGCGAAGGATGATGTTAAGCCAGCTGATATTTTTAGGTTACAAAAGGGGACAGCGGAAGATAGGAGAATAATTGCAGAATACTGTATTCAGGATTGTGCATTAGTTAATAAGATAATGGCTCGTCTTTGTGTAATGATGAATAATATAGGTATGTCGAATGTATGTATTGTTCCATTATCATATTTATTTTTTAGAGGTCAAGGAATAAAGATATTTAGTTTAGTGGTTAAAGAATGTAGACAGATGAATTATCTTATTCCTAATTTACAAAGTAAAAAAGATGATAATGAAGTTGTAGGGTATGAAGGTGCTACAGTATTTAAACCAGAAATTGGTTTTTATAAAAGACCAATTGCAGTATTAGATTATGCATCGTTATATCCTTCGTCGATGATTCATAAGAATTTATCACATGAAACATTTGTTGATAATGCAAAATATGATAATCATGAGGATTATATATATTATGATTGTGAATATAATAATGCTGATGGATCAAAGACGAAATGTAGATATGCAAAGAACAAGGATGGTAGTATGGGTATTATGCCAACAATTTTATCAAAATTGTTGAAACAAAGGAAAGCTGTAAAGAAATTGATGGCACAGGCAGATGATCCATTTATGAAATCAATTTATGACGGTCTACAGTTAGCATATAAAATTACTGCGAATTCATTATATGGTCAGATGGGATCATCATTTAGTCAAATTTATTTCAAACAAATAGCAGCGTCAACAACATCAACAGGACGGGAAATGTTAGAATTAGCGCGTGATTATATGGAGAATGTATTTCCTGGAATTATACAAGGTTTATATGATGCATATTCAGAAAATGATAATATAAAAGTAGAAAGAATCTTAAAAGAAGAATTGGTAGATTCGTTACATACTGATGAATTTAAAAATGATATTAAAGAAAAAATCATGAAAATATGTAATAAGTGCACTATATTACCAAAGACCATATATGGTGATACCGATTCTGTATTTATTGATTTTGGTCTTAAAATAGATAATGAGTATTATGAGACGAAAGAAGCATTAGAGTTTGCGATAGATTTAGGTGTAATTGCAGGTAATTTAATTAAGATGAAGATGCATGCGCCACAAGATTTAGAATATGAGAAGACATTTTATCCATTTTGTATTCTAAGTAAGAAGCGTTATGTAGGGAATAAATATGAATTTGATAAAAATAAGTTTAAACAAAATAGTATGGGGATTGTTTTGAAAAGAAGAGATAATGCTAGAATTGTTAAAAAGGTAGTAGGTGGAATGGTTGATATTTTGCTAAATGAAGTGAATGTAGAGAAAGCAGTTGATTACATAAAAAAATCAATAGTTAACTTATTAAAAGGTAAATATCCTTTACATAATTTTGTAACTTCAAAAACATTGAAGACAAAATATGCAGATAGAACTAGAATAGCACATGTATGTCTGGCTGATAGAATGATGGAAAGAGATCCAGGCAGTGCACCTCAAATTAATGAACGAGTACCATATGCAGCAGTAGTAGTAGAAGAGAAAAAGGGTTTATTGCAAGGTGATAGAATAGAACATCCTGATTATATAATTGAAAATAATTTACAAGTAGATTATCTATTTTATTTGACAAATCAGATAAAGAATCCAACAGTTCAATTTTTAGAATTGTTAGTAGATGATCCTGAGCAGATTTTTAATGAAGCAATTCAAATAGAAAATAATAAGAGAAAAGGTAATGTTTCAATTGATAGTTTTTTTAATGTTAAGAAAGGACAAAAAAAACAATTACAAGAATTGACTATTAAAAATAAGAAAAAATCAGCAAATGTTGCTAAATATTATATAAATGATGATAATCCAGATATTGAAAAGTTAGGATTAGATAAAAATAGAGATGATAATAATATATTTTCAGAATCTGATAGTTCAGATGATGAAAAAGAGTCTAAAAATAATAAACAGTATCAAAAATTATTTTTAGATTTAGGTAAAATGTAATTTATTTATAAATATCTTCTTCCATTAACAGAATCAACTGATACTAAATTAATATCAGATGTATTAATTGATGAAGAAGCAACATTGTATGGTGTATCAGTAGATTGACCACCTACAAAGTATTCTTTTTCAGATTTTAACATTTCAGATGATGTATCGGAAAATCCATACCCATTAACGGGAGATGTGGCTGACATTGGGGATTTATTTTCGTGTTTATTTCCGTGTTTATTTTCATGTTTTTTTTTATTATGTGGATAATCAGATGATGTTAATGATACTTGAGATAATGCTCTTAATATATCATCAGAAGAAGTAGATGAATCACTGCTATCATCATCATCGCCGTCTTCTGATGATGAAGATGAATTATCTAAAATATCTTTCTTTTTACCACCATCCATTATTTTTTTATAAATTTCAGTAGAGATAAATGGAGAGGATGATTCATCATTTCCACCTTCCATTATTTTTTTGTATAATTCAGTAGAAATAAATGGACTAGAACCTCCTTCTTGGGTTTCAGAATCCTTCATTACTTTATCAAGTTTTTGAAAAACTTCGGTAATACTTTTTTCAGAGTCTGTATCAGCGAAATTTATATCTAAATCAATTTCTTCAAAACCATTTTGTTTTTTTGTAATTTTTACACCGTTATTGTATCCTTCAGTTTGAGCATTTTCCCAGTTAACTGATTCCGCTTCTGATGTTTGGTTTAAGTTTGAGCTATTAACACCCATAATAATATATATTTTACATAAGATTTTAATTTTAAATATAATTTAATTAAAATAATTAGTATATATATATGAAAGAAACTATACTAATTATTACATTCTTATCAATCGTTTTAATATTTATATTTATTCATGTTTCGGAAGTATCATATCATGAAGCTTTTACAGGTGACCATTATTTAGTAAGAAACTTAGATGATAAAGATAAAGCTGCAGATACTTTAGCAAATATAAAAACTAAACTAAAAACTTTAGTAGATTATACATTAAAAGAAGCTGAAAGTAACAATAATGATCGTGATGCTTTTATTAAATCTTATATAAATACTATAAATAGTAAATTTAATTTTATAATTTTTAGAGAAAGTACAGATAACTCTAAATTTACGAGTTATTCAATTAATAAAGGTGAAGAAATAGTATTTTGTTTAAGATCAAAAGATGATAATTCAATTCATGATATTAATGAATTAATGTACGTTGCAATTCATGAAATAGCACATGTAGGCTGTCCTGAAATAGGTCATACACCATTATTTAAAAGAATAAATCAAGAGTTACTAAGATATGCGATTGAATGTAATATTTATTCATATAAGGACTATAATTCATTTCCAGAAGATTATTGTGGAATTAGATTAAGCAATAATATTTTAAATTAAATTTACGATTAGTATAGGTACTGTTTAATTCAATGTAGTGAAATATGTAGTACTAAAATTAGTAAAGAGAATTATTTAAAAAAGGAAGAGTTAAATAAATATAATTATATTTATTCTAATAATAAAATTCAAAAATAAAATTTATATATTAAATATATCATTTAATATATAATGGATGATCCAGTTAAGTTAATATATAAGTATAAAAATTTAAATAAGCGTAGTCAGTATCAATTATTTGTTTTTGTAGGGTATTTATTAGATGAACAAACAAAAAAAATATTAATGAAAATAATAAATTTGAATTTTTATGATACATTAATGGAATTATCATTAAAAGAGATAGATCAATTAATAAAAGTATATGGCAATAAATGGTATACAAAATTATTTTTAGTAGATCATTTAGAATTAAGTTTTAATTTAATTCTAAAAACACCAATAAAACGTAAGGAAATAGATAAAAAATTTGGTAAAAGTTGGTTTGAAAATAATATAAGTAATAAACAATTTTATGATGGGCGTATGTACAGTTATCAGTTTTTATTTAAAAAAGAAAGAGAAGTAAGAGAAAGAAATAAGAATTTAAGAGAAAAACAACAAATAGATACGCAAGATTATACAACAAAAAATGTACAAATAGGTGGTGATGATGATGATGTTGATGATGATAATAATAACAACGAAGATGTAGAAGATGATATAGGTAATACTATTATCGATAATAATGTAGAATTAGATGAAGTAGATGAATTCGATTTAGAAGAGTTAGAAAATATGTATCAAGAAGTAGATGTAGATGAAAATTTAAAAACAACATCAAAAATGATAGATCAAGTAATGAAGAATGATGATAAGAATATTACTCAAAAAAAAAAGTTAATAGAATTTCCAAGTAATAAGGATGATGTTATGTACGATGATTCATTAAAAAATGTGTATTATAAAAATTATGTATTTGAACAGTATATGTTTAAGGATGATACAGTTAAAAAGTTAAAAGAGAAAATTTGTTGTTCAATAAAATTAAATAACATTTTTGAAAAAAGTGGAGATATGAAACACAATGCTTATTTAACACCATCTAGATTATATATGTGGAGTAAATATCAGTTTATAGATCAACAAGATAGTAAAAGTAAGACAGAAAATATTATGTTGGGTCAAAAATGGATAAAACGTAGTGAAATGTTGCCAATAGATATAGAACCAAATGATAACTTGAGAGTCTATGAAGAATTAAAGGGTAGTCTAAAATTTTTAAAACAAGATATGAGAAAGTATGGTTCAAGAATTAGAAGGGAAGAAGATGAATTTAAATTATTAGAAGATTATGAAAAATACACTCAAAATAATGAAATTTATGTAATTGATATTTTTAATGAATTAGGATTAAATTACACCGGACCTCTTGATAAAATTAAGAATCTTTATGATATTTACATCAAAATATATTTTTTCCATATTAGTTCAGAAGAATTTAAACAAATTATTAATTATTTAAATATTAAAGATGAACAAAATAGAAAATATGAAATAAATCAAATGAAAAACGTATATCAAACAATTAACAATGATTTAATTTTAGAAAATGAAATTATTAAAACAGTTGAATTAGTAGATCATAAAAATAATTCAATTCAAAAAATGTTTAATGATAATTATATTACTCATTCAGTAATTCATTCTTATGTGTCACATACGAATACTTTTAATAGTCCAATATTAGATCTATTTAGAATTTTTGATAATTTTATAATGACTGAACAATATCCATTTTTACAATATCAGTTATTAGATGGTAAGATGATATATAAATTTGATACAACTGTTAATGAGAATGATAAAACTGCAATTATGGCAAAATGGTTTGAGAATTCTCCTTATGGTATATCAATTAAAATTAAGGCAGAACAGAAAGGCGGATCAAGTAATAAATATATTGCATTAAGTTTGAATGAAAATGGTAGATTAGAATATAAAATACAATGGAAAGAAGACGATAAAGCTACTGTAGATGATATAAAAAAAACTTATGTATATATTAAAAATTTAGTAACTAAAATTAATTCAGAAAATATAAAGTTAAAAATTGATATGCCATCAGATGACGATTTTATATTTGCATTTATTAATTCAATTCAAAAATTCGAATTTGATGGAAAAAAGTCAATAAATCATAATGATTTATCAGATTTTTGTAGATTTTTCTATCCATATATTTCTTTAGTAATAGAACCTAGAAAAAGAGGTTCTAAACAAGGTATAGTTGATCCAAAAAGTAAATATGGTACTTATTTAAGATATAAAAGAGTCAGTAAATATGAGAATGAAGCGAAAATAGAACATAGAATTGTATATTTTATGAAAAATTATGAATATACTGATATATCATTAGTAAAAGAAATTGCAAAACAATTTAATATAACTGATTCAGAAGCGAATACTAAAATAGAAAATGTAAAAAAGAAATATCCTGTAATAAAGAAATCAAGAAAAGTATTAAAAAGATTAGAAACTGCTCCAAAATATAATAATCCAGGAATTGGTATTGATATACAAGGTAAATCACGTCAAAACTATAAGATACGAATATCTGGTGCGAGAAATAAAAATCAATTAAATAGAATAATTAAGTTTTGTAATATTATGATTTATTTATACATTCAAACATATCTTGAAAAAAATAAAGATATGCAAAAGTTAAAAGATAAATTAAAGGATCTTGTAAATATTGCTAAAAGAAGAAATAAAGTAGATGATGTTGTTGATTTAGAAGATATGGAAATAAAAACAGTAAAAAAAATTACAAAATTTGATTCTGATAGATTAGGATATAGACCAGAAGAAGGTGAAAGTCATTGGACAAGATCTTGTCAAAATAGTGGTACAAAAAAGAGACAACCTCAGCAGTATGTGTATAGTTCAATTGATGATTTATTAAAGAAGGGCTATAAATTTAATGAAAAAACAAAAGATTATGAAAAAGTTGTCAAGGTTGGTAAAAAAGAAGTAACATTAAAGGCAGCCGAATTATTGAATTTAAAAGAGAAAGGAAATAGTTTATATTATGTATGCGATCCAACAGATAACAAAGAATATATGTATATTGGATTCTTATCAAGAAGTAAAAATCCAAATGATTTATGTATGCCTTGTTGTTATAAGAAAGATCCTGCAGAATCAAAAAATAAGGATAAAAAGAATTATCATTTAAAATGTATGGGTAAAATTCAAAATGTTGAATATTCTAAAAAAAAAATTCAAACTGATAAAATTTATATTTTACAAGATACAAATAAAATACAAGAAGGTAGATTTGGAATGTTACCTGATATTTTAGATTATTTCTTAAATAAAATGGATAAATATAAGTTAAATATTAAAAATCATTATTTAGTTAATACTAATCCATATTATTTTTTTAAATATGGAGTTAAATCGTCTCAACATCCATTTTTAGAAAGTATAAGTAGTATATATAACATATCAGCAGAAGATATAAAAAATAAATTAATTACTAAGTTAGAGAATGATAAAAATGATATATTATTCACAAGTTTAAATTCTGGAGATATTAAAACTCAATTTAAAACAAAAAATAATTTTATTGAATTTATTAAGATTAATAACTATTTAGAGTATGACGTTTTAGGTGATTTTATTTCAAAACCGGGATTAATATCGGAAAATGGAATTAACTTTTACATTTTTCAAAAAAATACCATTGTCATTAAAAAAGCATTAGAAAAGAAAACATTAAGAGATGATTATAATTTAATATGTTCATATTATGAAGATGATATATATAGAGATGATAAAAATAGAGATAATATACTTTTATTAAAAGATAATAAAATATTTTATCCTATTTTTATAGTTGAAAAACCTGATATTAATAAAAATGCAAATATAAGTAAAATATATAAAAAAGATGATAATATTAATAAATGTTTTGAATTCTATAAATTAGGTTGTAATAGAGAATCAAGTGATAAGTTCAATAAAGGTATAAAATATACTTGTAAGACTTTAAATAGAGAATTATCTAAATTAAGTAAAGAATATCAAATAAAAGAACAAGTTATTGATTTACGTAATAAATGTAGATATGTTATTTTAAATAATAATATGTTATTACCTACATATCCATCTGGTACATTGTATAATAAATTGATTAAAAAAGATATATTAAATAATATTACTGATATAAAATCAACTATTAACAATTTATTAAATATTGATTCACAGATTAGTATGGATATGAAACCAATTGGATTTTTATATACCGAAAACAACGATAAGATGTATACTTTAGTTGCTTTTATATTAAATAATGATATTGAATTAAGAGTTAGACCAGAAATTATAAGTTATGATAATATTATAAATATAGCAAAAAAATTAAATAAAAAAGAATTTAAAAAAAAAAATATCGCCCAAGAAGATATTATAGACCAATTTATTAAAAGCAAAGAAAAAAAGATAGATGATAGGATTGAAAATATTAAGTTAAAAGCTTATGATAAGGAATCATATGAATTATTTAGATTAGAATTAAGTAATTATTTAAAATTAAATGAAAAGATTAAAGATAAAATAATAAAAATTTTAGAAAATAAAAAACTATTAATACAAGATAGGAAACAATTATTAAGATCATTATTATTTAAAAATATAGATAAAGAATTATATGATCTAGCACAAGAAGGAGGTAATGAAAGAATTATGGAAATAGGAACAAAAGATGTAAATATTAATAAATATAAAATTAAAAATAAACGTGATTTATGTAATACAAATATAACCAAAGAAGCCTGTAGTTTAACAAATCATTGCAAATGGAAAGGAAATACATGTAAATTAATAGTTTCAAAAGAAAATGCAATTATTTATGTAAATAAAATAATTCAAGAACTTGTTAAAGATGAGATGAAATCAAAAGAATTATTAGCTATAGATAATTATTATGTTAGTGATATTGTAGATTATGAAAATTTTACTCAAAGAGATCATGAAGAAATTATAAAAAGTGATATTCCTAATATTAATAAAATTTTGAGTCAAATTTTTGGAGCGGATAATATTCCTATAATAGGTAAAAGAAAATTTTATAAAATAGGTAAATCAATTGAAGAAGAGAATAATGAAAATCAAATAGAAATTTTGGGAGATATTTACATTCAAAATATTATATTAAATAATAATACTATTTTAAGAGCATTTTCTAATTGTTATTATTGGATAAATAATCCATTATATCAAACAGATTTTAGAAATTTAGGTTATTATTCAGATTTACAAACGGATCTTTCAAATTATTTTAGAGGAAATATTATTGATTTTTTAATGGATACTAGTAATGAAGTATATATTCAAAAAAATATATTAAAATATTTAAATATTACAATTGATAATTATATTCAAGACCTTTCTACAAAAGATAATTCAATTTATAATGGGATTATCGAATTATTATTATTATCTAAATTATTTGAACTATCTATTATGGTCGTTGATAACTTTTATGAAATAATTTACATCTTAGATAATGGTATAGTTTTAGAAGATACAAAAATTTCATCCATTAAAAATATTAAATTATATAAAAATCAGGAATTTACAAAAAAAAGTATAGTAATTATGTTAGAATTTCATTTAGGATCAAATAAACCTTCAAAAATAAAATCAATGTATTATTAATTGTTTTTTATATACCCTTTTTAAATAAATTCTAATTTTATTTAAATGGGTAAAATATCAAAAAATAAAATACTTGTCGAATTAGTAAATAATCAAAAGCAATGTATTGAAAACGATAAAAAATTAGATGTAAAAAGTCTACAAAGAATTAGTAGAAATGTAGAAGGGAGTCTATTTGGTGATAAATGTATATTATGGCAAGGATATATTACATACATTAGTAATACTGATGTACATTATATTAATTTTTTCTTTAATGGAAAAAAACATGCATTGCATAGATTATTATACTTAAACTATATTGGAGATGTTAAAAAAAATGAATATTTAAAATATACTTGTCCCAATAAAGGAAAATGTTGTAATATAAATCATATTATTAAAATAAATTCAAAAAAAACTTTAGAATTAGAAGATTCTTCTTGTAAATCTTCTATAGAAGAAAAAGATACAAATGATAAACCAGCTATTTATGATAAATCAGCTATAAATAATAAATCAGAAATTATAACTAAAAATAGTATAGAAACTAATATAAATTTTATTTCTGATAATAAAGATAAACTAATTATTATATTTTAAATATTTATATTTTAAATATTTATAGTATATTATATCTTTATATAATATAATGGAAAGCTATATCGATTTCATTAAAAAATATAATAATGATAAATCAATATCAAGTGCAACTGATAGTGAATTTAATAATTTCTTAAAAGGAGGAGCTAATAATATTAAAGGTGGTTTCCCACCTATTTACATGATAGATTCTAATTCCGACTCTTTAAGAGAATATAGTCCTAGTGTTGATATTAGTAATATTTTAAATAATAAAAAAAAAAATCCATTTTTAAACGTTTCATTACAAGATAATGCAAATGGTGGCTTTTTAGATTTATTTAATATAAATAATAATTCATCCGATAAAAAATCAGATATTAATGAATCTATTAAAAGTAATGTAAAAACTGAATCAACATTAGAATTACCCAATGAGTTGAGTATTGTAACAATAAATAATGATATAAATAATACTACAAGTAGTGAAATATCTGAAAAAAATCAATTAGGAGGTAATTTATCAAATACAGAATCATCTATTAATTTACTAGATGAAATTGAAGTTATAGATTTAATACAAGACGGAGGTAATAATTTAAGTGAAACATCAATTGATTTACCAGATGAATTAGAAATTGTAAGATTAAATAATAATCAAGAAGGAGGAGAAGCTGATATTACAGATATCAATAACTTATTTATAAATAGTAAAAGTCATAATGTAAATGAAATAAACTCCACATCAATTGATTTACCTAAAGAAATAGAAATTATAACAATTGAAAATAATCAAGAAGGTGGTAATAATATAACTGAAACATCTATAGAATTACCTGAAGAATTAGTAGTTGTTCCAAATACTAATCAACAAGTTGTTTCCAATGAACAAGACGATGGTAATAACTTTACTGAAACATCTATAGATCTACCAGATGAATTAGAAGTTGTTTCAATTACAAATGAACAATTTGGAGGTAATAACTTTAGTGATACATCTATTGATTTACCTAATGATTTAGAAGTTGTTTCAATGACCCATAATCAAGAAGGAGGTAATATTATTTCAGAAACATCTATTGATTTACCAGATGAATTAGAAGTTGTTTCTATATCAAATCAACAAATAGGAGGTGATTGTGGAGGCGAACATGACGATTATAATAAAGATAATTGTGGAAATGATGATGAAAAAAAATTATTAGGCGGTGACATTGAAAATATCTTTTTAAAAAATTTTCAATCTAAAAAAGATTATACTTCAAATTTAGAAACATCTATAGATTTACCTCAAAATTTAGAAATTGAAACTATTAATGATAATATTATATCTGAAAGTGTATCTGAAAGTATATCTGAAAGTACATCTTTAAATTTACCTTATGAAATAGAAGTAATTTCAAACGCATAAGTACAAAATATAAATAAAATAATTAAGTAATTTATTTATATTTACTCAAGATAAATAATATAAACATAATAGCAATAAATTTTATTAGTTCTATAACAAAAGGTCCTAATTTTAGATGTATACCGTTTATATTTATAATTTTATTTTTAAAATCATTTATATCAGCTTTACCGTCATTATTTACATCAATATTAATAATTGGCAATAGTATATTATCAATGAATGAATAACTTACATCTGTAATTAATTTACTAAATATAGTTGCAATAGCTGTATCAACAATTTGATTTTCTTTTAAAAAAGTATAAAATTCATTTATATGCATTTATTATATATATAAAATATATAATAAATTTATATGAATAGCAAAAATTTAATGAAAAACGCGTATAAATATTATGACGAAAAATTTGATAAATATAATAAAATACTAAACTCTTACGATAATGTTATTGAGGAAACATTTGATTCCGATTTAAAAGAATCAATAATAAGATTTTATAAGAATGATAAGTTAATTCTTGAGGCAAATTATGAAGGAATGGGCAATTATTACCATAAGGAAAATTTATTTGTATGGTCCTGGGGTATTACATATTCAAATAAAAATATGTCTTATATTAGTAAAAGTATTCTAAAATATGGTTTAGATATTACATTAGATGACACATCTGAAAATAGTGAATATAATTTAAATAGTTTTTTAAAAATGTTACTCATAAATTCTAGAATATTAGTAACAAATCAAGTTGAACTTGATATATTAACTTATATTAGCTTTTATTTATCTAAAAAAGACTACTTTATGGCATTTAAAGAAGCAGATAATTATAAATTTATATATCTTTATAATATTAAAATATTTTAATTTATCACAAATGGGTTATATCTAGGTCTATCATAATCATTCATATATAATATAAAATTACCCTTACTAGAATCTAAAAATTCTATATTTACTTCATCTTTATCATATAATTCTTTATCTCCATCTACATTTACTGGAATTTTTACAGATGAACCTCCTACACTATCTGAAGTAATTCCATAATATTCATACTTGTTACTACCTGGATAGGTTTGTCTACCAAATAATTTAACTATCTTATCATCTTCTCTTCTTATTAAATTACCGTAATAATGATAATTATCAGGATATCCTCTAGTAGGAGTTTCAAAAATATAATCTTTTATATCACTTGGATATATATGTCTAGGTAATCTTCTATTTGGTGGATGTAAAGGATCATCCACAGCATTTTTATCTCTAATATCAATTAATTTATTTACTATTGAATTATTTTTTAGATTATGATTACTATATCTATTTGATACTAATATATTATGTTCTTCTTTTGGTTGTTCTTGTTTTTTTTCAATATGTTGATTATTATCCCTTTTGGTAATAATAACAGGTTTACATGGAGGACATGTATTAAAAAAATGATTATAAGATAATATTATAACTGTAATTAATAAGATAGCAGTTAAAAAAGCATTTTGATTAAAGCAAATATTTTGATTCATATAAATATAATTAAGATAAAAAAAACTTGCTATATTATATGATAAATTTAATATTTAATATATTATTTGGATTATCCATAGGTATAATTGTATCATCATTATATAGAAATAAAAATATATATCATGGACCTAATTCAAAAGATATATGTAAAAAAATATTTAGACATAAATCTAAATGTTATAAATTAGTGGCAAAAAGTATAAAATGTTCTTTATTTAGTCATCATGATTAATTATCTATATTATTATAAATGGATAATATATTTTGTCATATCGTAGGATTAAATAATAAAATTAAAGATAAGATAATAGAAATGCTACAAAGTAACAATTTTAATTTTCAAATAATTGATTTAGATATTATTACGCAAAAAATAATAAATGATAAAAATATGAATTTAATGTATGAAAAATATGAAGATTATTTTCAAAAAAGCAAATTAAAAGGAAGCAATAAAATTAATACAACCAAATATAAAGAAATAGAAAAAAAAATGATAGAATACTGGAAAAATAAATTGAAATTATTACTAGAAAAAGAAATTAAAAAAAATAAAAATAAACAAATTGTATTAATTGGATTAAATACACATTTCAAAAATTCACGTATTTTTGTTAAAATTGAATCTAAATTAAAATTTTTTATAAAAGTAGATCTCGTTGATAATGCAAAAAATGTTATAAAAACAAATTTAGATGAACATCGAAATGAAATAATAGAAGGAACATTTCCATTAGAATATTTAGAAATAGATTTTTTAGTAAAAAAACGTGAAAATTTATTAGGAATTTACAAAAAAAATGGCTATGAACTAAAATCAATAACATCTATTATTAAAATATTAAGTAATAATACAAACTTTGATTTAGGTAGTATAAATGATTTATATTATGCATCAAGAGATAAAAAAGTTAAAAAAATTAATTCAGAAGATAGAATTATAGCATATAGTGTTCCTTGGTTAGCTGCATTATCTTGTATGGATTGTAAAAATATTAAAAAAGGATTTAAAAATAATAATGGATTTGTTAAACAAGAAAAGAGAGGAGGATTTAATGAATTAAAAAAAGAATGTTACTTATATAAAGTAGATAAAAATAATTTTTATCATCATGAAAAAGGAAAAGGTATAAAATTTGCGTCTATTTTACCTACAAAAATATTAGAAAATTATTACATTAAAGATATGTACGATTACTTAATAGATAATGGAATAAAATTAATTAAGTAAATATTTAAAACATAAATTATTTATTAATTTAATGGATAATTTTGAAATAATATTAATTGAAGGAAATGATTTTAATGTTAATACTCTAAAATCACAAAAAACACCGAACTATTCTAAGAATGAAAAAGATTTACTAACTCTTAAAAGTAATTATATCAATTTCGAAGAATCTTTAGAATTAATAAAACAAGACTGTAAATCACTAACAGTTAATAAAGAATCTTTTATGGAAGAAATAGTTAAATTTATTGGTCTTGATAATGAACATTATGGAGATGTTAAAGATTGTTTTGAGTGTGAAGATTACACATATCAAGTTATGTTTAAAGTTCCTCATAATGAAGATAATTTAGATAGAATTAAAAATAATATGATTGCATCATTAATTACATTTGATAAACAATTAGTAAGAGGGAATGCTGTTTTATTCAAAACATATATTTCAATTGATAAACCAAATGAAGATAGAGTTATTGATACTAAATTAACAAATGTAATTGATTTATTAATGAATAATAATTATCATACTGGAGTTTATATTAATCCACAAAATAAATTTGAACAAATATTTTTTAATAATAAATATGAAATCGTAGATCCTCATAATAACTGGTTCAAATCTACAAATATTCCTAATATTTTATCTGATGAAAAATATGGTTTTCAATTACATGAATATTTAAAATTTAATTTAAAATTTGTATTTGATACAAAATCAGAAGATGAACTAAATGAACCAATGTCGAGATTATTACATGGAATAATCAAAGGTGAAGGTGTTATTATAAGTCCTTATAGTGAAAATTCATTTTATGAATTGAAAGTTAATGATATAATCGATATGTTAAAGGTATGGAATATGTTAGATAATAGTGTGGAAGATACATTGAAGATAGAAAATAAAGAAAAGACTAAATATCAAATTTTAAAAAATAGAATAGATAGAACTTAAAATATTTTAATGATATCAAATTATAATAGTAAATACAAGAGAAAATTATTATAGAAGCAAAAGAAAAAATAAATAATTTAGAATTATATTTTGAATTTCCTTTAAAAATATATAAATTTATTCGTATTATTTAATATATAATTTTAATTTATTAAATAATGGAAAATAATATGTCTACAGATATTTCAGATTTAAATAATATGCAAGAACTGAGCTCAAATATTCAAAATGAATTAGATGCAGGAAAAGATTCTGAATATATGACATCAGATCAATTAAATAATTTACAACAAGTGCAAATGCAACAATTACAACAATTACAACAAATGCAACAACTACAACAAATGCAAAATAAACAAGAGGAACAACAAACAATTGAAAAAAAAAATTATGATGAAAATGATAATGATGATACTAAAAAATCAAATAATGGTATGGTAGAATTACTTAAAGAACCATTAGTTGTATTAATATTATTTATTGCAATTTCACACCCAACAGTTCAAACGATGTTAGGTACTTATATTCCTAATTTATGTGCAGGGGAAGATGGAATCGCCTTTACTAATCTTTTAGTACAAGGAATATTATTAGTTTCAATATATTTTGGTTTAAAGTTATTTATTTTATAAATTAATTTTAGTACGATAAAATTTAGAAAGAATAAATGATAAATTATTCTTAAAATTATCATAGTTCGTTTTATCAACTTTAAACCTAAAAATTATACTTTTTATATCATTTTGATTATTTATAAAATCAATATTTATTGTTGAATTTTTAAATTTTATAGAATATCTATCAATATCTTGCTCTTCATAATTATCATATTTATCTAGACATGGAAAATAAATATTATCTATTACATTTGCGTTATTTAATTTAAATCTTAAAGATAACTTATTTTCAAATAATGTTATATATTCCATTTTTGAGTTTTCATTTAATTTATAAACAATATGTGAATTTTCATCTTTTGATATCATTTGTAAATCATAATATTGATAAATTTTTTGTTTTATATTTGTTGCGCTACTATTTTTACTTATAAAATTCTTAAATCCAAAATATACATTATCTCTTACATTATAATTAAAAATATTATTTCTTAAAAATCCAACTTTAAGTTCTCCATCAAAAAATTGTGTTTCATTAATAGAACTTTCTATGTTTTTAATAAAATTATCAGACATTTATATAAAATAAGTCTTATTAGCTTTAAGTAAATTTATCAATTTTTAATAAAATAATTGAAAAATAAATATATTAGCTAATTGATGCTATATTATATAAAAATGACTGATATTATTCAAATACCAAAACGAGAGAAGAATGATAACATTTATAATAATTATTGGATATTATATGAAGAATCATATAAGAACAATTTTTGTTTAGACAATTATGAATTTAATAATATTAAATCGTCTGATGAAATTTATTCAATTCATGACACTATTGAAAATATTAAACATAATTTTTATAAAGTATCAAGCATAACAGTTGTAAATGATTTAAGTATAAAATATATGAAAATGTATATTCAAAAATATAATGATTTTTTTGAAACAGAAGTTAATGAACTATTATTAAATGGTAAAATTACAAATTTTAATAAATTATTTTTATCATATAATTTAAATTGTGAATGTTATTTTTTAAATAAGTACTATAATCTAATAAATTCACAAATTGATAATATTAATGAAATTAAAGAAATAGAATTAATTAATTTTTTCCTAAATTTTAATAAATTGATTGATTATATTTCTAGTATTGATACAAAAAATATACTTTTAAAAACACTAGTTTCAAATATAAGTCAGTCTTTAACGAATATTATTATTAAATATACTAAAATTAAAGGAATTAAGTTTATTTCTGATTTATTAAATAAACCATATTATTGTAAACTATTCAAAAATAATAAAATTATACAATGGTTCAGTAGAAATTCAATTAAAGACATACATAATTTACTTATTTCAAATTTTGACAAACAATACAGTTTCGAAAAATTTAAAGAGATATCATATGCTGATGAACTAATTGATCTTATTAAAATTTATAATATTATTTATGAATTTCATAATAAATCAAATAATAATGATTCAGATGAAAATGAAAATTCAGATATTGACAATATTTTTGATTTTACAAATTATTCATCTCAAAGTATGGAAAATTTAAATTCATTAACAAATTATTTATGTGCATCTCTTTATTTCTGGATGAATAAAGATAATATTTTTAATGTTTTTAATATTATTAAATTTTATTCAACAATCATGCCAAATAAAATCGATTTTCTAACATTTTATAAATATCATTTTCAAGAAAGAGTAACACATAATCTAAACTATAATTTCGAAAATAAAGCATTTGAATTTTTACTAAAACAATTTAAAGATGACGTTTACAAAGCAAATATTGATATTATTAGAAACTCTTTAGATGATGTATATCTATCAGATCAAATGAATAATGAAATTAGTAACTTAAATATTACATTTAAAACACCAGAAATTGTATCTAAACTTGATAAAATAGGTGATAAATACAATATTAAGAAATTAAATGTATTTATATCATCTAATATTATTTGGAATTCAAACAATAAAATAAATCTTTCAAATAAAATAAGTTTACACGATGAAATTTCTATTTATGATACAGTTATACAAAATTATTATAAATCTAAATATGAAAGAAGGTCATTAAAAATATCTTATACTGATAGTTTTATAGATATTACTTTAGGTATTACTGAAATGAGATTACCAATTACTTACTATACAGTATTGAAAACAATTGGTAATCTGACAGATTGTAATATAGAAAACATAGTTAATAAAACAAATATGGACAAAGATGATATAAGTCAAATTGTAGATATCTTTAAAATTAATAATATCGTTTATGAAAATGAAAATAAATTAAGTATATCTCACAATATAATTAATAAAGTAGATGAAAGAAAAATTAATTTAATGCAAGCAGTAATTAATAGTCAAAATACCAACTTAGTTAAAGATGAAATTGACTGTGATAAAGATATGTTAATTGACTCTGTAATTATGAAAACTTCTAAAAAATTAAAAAATATTAGTTACCCAAGATTAATAATGATAATTAGAGGAGAACTCAAAACATATTTCATTCCAAATGAAAATAATGTTAAAAATAGAATAAATCGTCTTATTCAATTGGGTTATATTAAAATAAATTCAGATTCTAAAATGTATGAATACATACCTTAAAAAAAATTGATTATTATATTACTTTATCCTTTACATATTTATTATATAAATAAGATGTCAGCTATTAGCAGTTTAGACAAAGGAATCGTAAATTATGAATCAGATTCTGATGATTCAATTTGTGAAAATCAAATAATTCAAAGATCAATTAAAAATCCATTTTTTAATAGAGAAAAAGCTATAATTGAAAATGGATATGTTAAATTAATTGATTTGAAACAAAAAGAATTTTATTATAATTTTGAGTCTGTTTATGTTATTTGCTTAAAACCAAATACTAAATTAGAAGACTATGTTTATAATGAAAGTTTAACTATTCAAGAATTAGAATCTCTAACTAAACAATTTGATTTAATTAAAAGTAATATTAAACTACTTAATAATCCAGTACATAAATCACAGGTTGTTTTAATTGATAGTTATTACTTAAAAATATTCAATAATCAATCTGAATTTAAGGAAAAAGAATTAGTAATACCGTTATTTAATATTTCAAGTGAAACATATAATTTATATTCAAAACAGTTTACCGCACACTTCACAACAAAAGATTATTTAGCAATTAAGTTAGTAAATGAATTCTATTCTAATAATCATGCTAATATAAATTATATTTCAGAAATTCTCAAAAATTCAGAATCATCTAATTATTGGACAAAAAAATTTAATAATAAGCTTAACATTACAAACAAATTTATTAATAGAGGATTTAATCTATCTTTGAATCAACGAATTAATGATCAGAAAATTAAAGAGGTCTTAAATGATATTAATAAAATGCCAAAAGAAGGTGACGCTTATTTGAATTATATTTATAGAAAAGCAGTATATGTTGATATCTCATCAATTATCAAAAAAAATGGATATTCATTATATAAAATTGATGAAGATATTGATTTGAAAGAATCTGACATCTTATATCTACTAAATACCATAAATTCACAATATGAATTTTATAATTTAACAATGTCATTGTTAATTTCAAAAGATTATTGTCATTATGTTCTTAATAATCCGTTATATATTGACAAATTAAGAAAATGGACAAATTCTTTTTCTTCAAATGAAATAGATTTAATTGAATTATTTAAACCAGCGTTTCAATATGCAATGGGTTATTCATGGCTAACATTGTATATGGAAGAATGTATCAAAAAGACTAAAATTGTTGAAGATGATCGATTTGTATTTACAATTGATCAAGCAAATAAATTACCTAGTTTTCCATTTTCATCAGAAATGATTAATCAAAATAATACGTTTAGACATAATCCATATTTACCTCTTCTTATTTCAGATAATGTAATGAATTTGAGTAATAATACAATGGGGGTAAAAATTTCATATCATAAAGATAATAAGATGGGTGTTGTATCATTAACTAAGTTTAAAGAAAATTTCAATATATTTTTAACAAGTGATAAAGACATTGATATTTTAGATGGAGTAGATATGACAAATTTTGGTATTTCTGGAAGTGTTATTCCTGCATGTATCACTAATTATAACCCATTAATGAATGCTTTTGAATCTTTAGACAGGTACTATAAAGAATATTATTCTACTTCTGATATGGATATTATGTGTAATTTAGAAGATGATTTTGAATATATCGATAGAGTTTCTAAGTTTCACAAACAAATATCTGAAAAATGTAAATTATATAATGATGAATTAGTGGAACTAACATCTGAAAAAGTAGCTGCACTAATTGTGAATGAAACTTTTATCAGAAAAAATATAGTTAATACTGATATGACATATGAATATATTTTAACAAATTTAGATGATGAAAATGTTAAACTTAAATTTTATAAGTTTTATACTGAATACAAAATTAAGGAAAATGAAAAATATATCGGTACTGATAAATGGAAAAATGAAGATTACAATTCTTATTTCGATATGGTAAATACAGATAATATTCGAATTATATTTGGTCGAACAAAACAAGATTGGACTAAGTATTGGGATGATATAAAGAAAACTAAAACAGCAATTGAAGAACAAAACGCTTTAGATGATCTAGAAGATATTGAGAAAGAATATAATTATAAATCAGAAGAAATTATTGAAGACGATAATTCTGACTATATTGAAAATGTCTTATTCAAATGTCATGAAAATATTAAATATAGAATTAAATCATCTTTTTTAAATCATGAATTTGAAATATTTAAAATTAGATGGCCTACTTTCTTCTCTACTGTATCTAACTTTCACTTACCATGTGTTAGAGGATATTATGATGGAAATCAAGTATATTTACTACCATCATGTATTACAGCCGCAATGACATTAATTAATTTAGAATATAAATATTTTGCAGGATCAAAAGATCCTATTGAAATAGTTAATAAGTATAGACAACGAGGTTATTCATTACCATTAAATGACAGTGAAAAAATTAGATTAACAAGTTATAGTTCTAAAGTAGATAAATGGAATATTTTATACGACAAGCCTAATTTAAAGGTTAAGAATGATATTGAGAATATGTTTGGTTATATGTCAGACAGTTCTAATTTCTTTAGACCAAGAACAATGTTATCTAGTGAATATCAAAAAGTAAAACCAGTTGATAATAATTATCTTTTAACAAATAGTTCAAATGATTCAAATAATAATTATTTGCCATATTTTCAAATGATGGAACGTGATAATAAATTGTCATATAAGGAGATATATGAAATGTGTAATCTAAAAACTATTAATAATTACGGATATGTTAACTCTATTAAGAAATGGTATTTTGATGCTATTTATGAAAAACTATCATAAGTTTAAAATTGAATTTTATATATATAAACATTTATTACCATATAATTAAATAATATGGATGATATAAGACAAACATATGTTACAAATTTAAATAAATATATTGATAATACTCAAGCACTATTATTAGAAGATGAAATATATACTTTTTCAGTTGATTATGCTAAAAAATATAATGTTGAAGAGATAATAGAAGAAATTTATACACATAAAATTAATGATATTTTAGCAAATATAGATTCATCAGAACATATTAAAAATAAATATTTATTAGATGCAATTCAAAACGAAGAGGTTAATGTAATTGATATTCCTACTATGACACCTGATAAATTATATCCCGAGATATGGAAACCTATTTTAGACAAAATAGCATGGCTCGATTATAAGAAAAAAAATATGGCGACCACAAATATATTCTTATGTAAAAAATGCAAAAAAAAGAAATGTACTTTTTATCAATTACAAACAAGAAGTGCAGATGAACCTATGACAACATTTGTTAATTGTTTGGTTTGTGGCAATACTTGGAAATTTTAAATAATAAATTAAGGTCAAAATCTTATAAAATAAAAGAAAAAATTTTATTTATTATTTCTCTTTTAATTTAAATATTTTATATATATATGAAATTTAAAAATTATTATTACTTAAATTTAAAAGAACATTTCAGTCAGTTTGATAATGATTTAAATATTTTAACAGGTAAAAAAATATTTTTTGGGAAAGATACAGACAATGATCTATATTTTATAGGAAAAAAAGGAAGTAATGATAATCATCATTTAAGAATAACAATTAATGACAATTCAAATGAAAGTTTACAAATATGGGGTAATTCTTGTGCAACACCCGCTGGATGTAGTGGAGAAGGCTCTTTACAACATAAATTCGATTCATCTGGTAATGTTGAACATAAAGGAACGGTAACCGCGAATAAGTACCTTAATTTAAATGGCAAAGAACTTATTGGTCCTAAAGGTGATAAAGGAGATAAAGGAGATAAAGGAGATAAAGGGATAACAACACCTGAATCATGTGTTATTAGATATGGAGGATGTGATACGGGTCCACATTGGGGTATAGGTACAAATCATGGTAATGAATATTTTGATAGATTAGGTGGTGGTGTAAGTCAAATAGCTGAGTGTCAAAATGATGAATATTTAAAAGGATTTGGAGTTACAAGATGTAATAGTGCTAGAGGATTACAATTAAAATTAAAATGTTGTAAAAGATAAAATAATTAAATATTTAATTATTTTATTTATTCTTTACAGTAGTTTATTGGTTTTGGACATTCATGTTCTCCATTATAATATAAAATTAATCCTCCCATAGGTGGAAAATCTGAATCAGTACCATTAATCATATCAAGTATAATTCCACCATGTGTAGCAAGTAATATATTCTTTTCTGTATCTTTGTATTTATTTATAATATGTTTTAAAAAATTATTAGATCTTAAAGAAGTGTCTTTTGTAAATTCTATTTTTTCTAATGGAAAATAAGATTTATAGTCATTATTTTTTAAATAAAATTCAGGATCATTTGGCATTAAATCTTTTTTATAGTCATTTTTATTAAATTTAAATTTATGAGTCTCATGATGATAAATTTGTTCATAAAGTGAATATTCAATATTAACATTACTTTTTTTAATATCACAATATGGTTTTATTGTTTGTAAAACTCTTTTAAATGGAGATGAAAATATTAAATCAATATGTAAATCATTTAAAATATATTTTAATTTATTTGCATCAATTAGACCATTTTCAAGTAAAGGTGAATAAAAACTGGGATTATCAATAGCTCTTTTTTCATGTCTCAATAAGTATAATCGCATTATTTATATAAATATAAAATATTAACATAAGTTAAAAAAAACCTGAAAGTGTAATATTCCTAAAACTGATTTACAAGCTATATTATTTTCAAAACAAAAATATTCGTTATATCCTAACTTTTCCATTGTATTTACTATAATATTATTTAATTCTAAATTTGTTATTTTATAATTTGGATGCACCCACAAAACATAATGACTCATAGTTTTTGGAATATTATATGGAAAAGTATTTGGTTCTAAACAATATTTTTTATTATCCAAAAATGTTTCTAAAATATAATCTTCTATTTTTATATTTTTATCTTCTATTTCTTTTTTAAATAAATTATATTTTTTAATTACATATTGTGTTCTTGTAGTTACAGGTAATGGAATATCATAATTCCAGTTTTCTAAAAATTTCATATTTACTAACATTTAATTACTTAAATAAAATTATTGTAAACTGATATCAAAATATTGTGATACATTATTTGTCTTTTTATCTATTATATAACATTTTGCAGTTGTTGCTGTATTTTTAATTACATTAAATAACTGATCATTTGCTAAATATGAATTGGTAGTAAATGTCATCATAGATCCTATATTTTTATTTCCCAATTGATTTTTAATATATTTATAAATATCATTATCTAAATCATCTATTTCAAAGTTAAATGATAATACAGGAACAGTATGAATTAATTGGCCTTCATTTGAAATAGTTATATTAGGTAAATTTGGAATATTACCTCTTGATGTTTGTCCAGATGATGTATAAAATTGAATACCATTTATATCATTCATTGCTATTCCTCTATAACCATAATTTTCACTAGTTTCTGCAATTCTCACATTATCATTATCTGAATATAGATTACTACCAAATAGTGATGTTTGATTAGATTCATTATTCGTTGATAAATTTGATAAATATGTATATTTACCTAATTTAATATTACCCGCTTGATCACCTTCTAAATTAATCATTTTATCTGGTTCATCTGATATTTGTATTTTTTTTGTTTTAATTTTATTTGCTACATTTAATTCGCCAGGTCCTATTAATGTATCTGTACCAATGTTTACGCCTTTCTCCGCATCTTTAAAATCAACTTGTCCATAAAATGAAATTGATTTATTACTTTCATCATTTTTATTAAAATTAAAAGTTAAATTATCATTAAAATCAACAAGTTTATTATTTTGTTTGTCAGTAATATTATTATCTAAAATTAAATCATTTTTTATATTAACATTGTTATTTAAATTAATATTATTATATTTTGACTCAGGATCAATATTTATATCTTCATTATGTGATATCATAATATTTCCATTATTGCCATAAATATTTTCAGTAACTCTAAAATTCCCTGCAATATCAAATGTATATTGAGGATCTATATTATTTATACCAAAATTATCGGAAAAGATAGATGACTTATCTTTTTTTAGAATAAAATTACTATCATCGTTATTAATAATTTTAAATTCATTATTCGAATTTATAGTAGTATTTTTTAACTTTAAATTATTTGCTTTTATATCACCTTGTACATGTAATTTATGATCTGGTTTTGTTATACCTATACCTAAATTACCTTCATTGAAATATAAATCAATATCATTAGGAATACTCATTATAATATATAATATATTTGTGTAAAAAAATCCAATAAATAAATGTTATTATTAATTAATGGATAATAACAATATACTTTTTTATAGCAATAAATGTAAATATTGCAAAGACATGATTCAATTAATTACTAAGGTAGATGATATCAATTCCTATAAGTTAATTTGTATCGATAACAATAAAAATTTTCCATATATACAAAGAGTACCAACATTATTAATTCCTGATTTAGAAAAACCAATAGTAGGAGTAAATGCTTTTAATTGGGTAAAAACTAAAACTCAATTTAATAACAATACAAATAATTTTAATTTAAAACCAAATAAAAATTTAGATCCTAAATTAAATCATTTAGTTTTTGACAAAAATGATAAATTGTCTGGGTCTAATAAAACAGTTGAAAATTTTAGTTTTATTGAAGAAAAACCAAAGGATAAATTACATGCTTTTTATAATTCTAATAATGAACAAATTTATACATTACCAGAAGGTGAAAAAATAAATCAAAATATACAAAAAAAGAAACTCAATAAATTATTAAACTTAAGAAATCAACAGGATTCAGTTATATTTAATGATACAGATACATCAATGTCCTCTCATAATAATTTAATTGATGAACAGAAAAAATATGTAAACAGTTCTAAAACTACAGATTTAAATATGAGAATGAACAATGTTAATTTCTCAGTTCCTTTATCAAATTCCATAAAACCAACTTCAAATATTGAATTTTTTGGAAAACCTACTCCAAGAACAATTGTAAATAAAAATAATATAAAGAATAATTTATAATAATAATAAAAATGGAGGTTGTTATTGAATTTAATACAACATGTAGTATGTTTCTAGATTTAATGTATTCTTTTACAAATGATAGTGATATTTCGTTTTATAAAAAAGCGATGCATAAAATGATTGAAGTTGAAAAAATTAAGATAATTGAACAATTTATAGTTCATTGTTTAATTTATAATCAATATATACAAAATAAAGATATAGGATATTTTATGAATATACAATTAAATGATAAAATTAAGGAAGATGATAAAAGATCATTATTAAATATTATTAAAATTAAAGATTTAATAATAAAATTTGATGAGAATCAAATTAATTTAATGTTTGAATATTTACAATTACTATGTAATTTTGGTATTGAATATTTAAATAATAAAATTAAATAATTTGTTTTCCTATAATTATAAATACAAATAACGAAATTATTTTAGTAATTATATTTGAATTACTAATTTCAATTCCTAAAATTTCAATTTTTCGTAAATTCTGATTTAATATATTTGAGTAAATTAACCAATCTAATGAATTCCCGTTTTCCATATCTAAAATAAAATTTTTTAAATTTAATTCATTAGAGTCTATATTAGACAAGTTATTATCAATTTTAATATCATATAAATTTTTATTTCTGTGTATATATTCCTTAATATTAATATTTTTGTCATTTAATGATTTTAAATATTTTATATTGTCATCAATTATATTAGAGTAATAATGAAAAGACATACAAAATATTAAAAAAAAAATAGAATTATTAATATACATAAAATCAAACATCTTTAAATTAAATTTATTCAAAATTAAAAATAATGATGGTAATAAACTAAATGATATAATACTAGAAATAATATTATTAAAAACAAATATAATTCCATTGTATTTGTGCCTAAATCCTAAATATTGTTGAATTAAATTATTAACATCTAAATCATTTTGTTTAATTAAATTTATGAAATTAGATAATATACTAATTAAATTATTGATAAATACTATAAAGTATGAAATTAAACTTAACTTTAAATGTAAGGAATAAAAAGATAAAAAAAATATAAAATAGCTATTAACTTCTTTACTCCAATTATTATCAAATATATAAAACTTAAAATTTTTATTAAATAATATTGTAATTGTGGATGCAACTATTAAACTAATTAATAAATTAGAAACTAATAATATTTTTAGATGTAATTTTATTTCATTTGTTAAAATTAATGTAATATTGTTATTAACCACTTTCTTAAGATTTATAGAATTAATATAATAATATAAAAATAAATCCATAATATAAAAAGAACTAAGTAGTAAAAATTCTATTTTATAATTTGTAAATAATCCTATTATAAATTTAAAAACAAAGCAATAAGATAGTAATGCATTTATGAAATTAATGTAATATAATATATTTTCTATTGAAGAAAGTTCTCTAAATTTTGAATTATTAATTAAAAAATTGTATTTAACTAGTATTTCCATATAGTTTTAAGTGATAATTTACGTTAAAATAATTTAAATATTTTTTGCTTTAATATAATAATGAGTAGTTTTGATAAAACACAAGAACTTAGAAATAAATATAATGAAATATTAGATTTAGTAATTCTAAAATTAGATGATTCTCAAAGAATTAAGGTATTTAAAGATTCATATACTGATGAAAATTTGAATTTAATTATTAATAAATTTTGTAAAACAGTAGAAAGTGATAATAAAACATTTAAACTTTTAATAAATAGAAATCCTAGAATTTTTGGTAATAAAGCTGGTATATACATAATACCAAGTGTAGTTTTAAAACCAATGTTAAATAAATCAGATAGTTCTTATTTATGGGAATGTATTCAAATAATTTATGCAATAAATAGAACTGGAGATGATACTAAGAAAGATAAAGTACAACAAATTGTAGAGTCTATTGAACAATTTAATTTAGGAGAAAAAATACAGGACAATTCATCTGAAGAATTATCAGATGAAAAACCAAAAAATAAAGTAGATAATATTGTAATGGATATTGCAGATACATTAAGAGATAATATGGTTAATGCATCTAAAGGAACTGACAAAGTAAATCCAATTGACAATATGATAAAAACATCTCAGATGATTTCACAAAAATATGGATCAAAATTAAAATCTGGTCAAATTTCAATGAATGATATGTTTGAATCTTTAGGTAGAATGATGACCGAAATTGATCAAAAAACATCAAATGATGAAGAGTTAAAAAACGTAAATATTGATGATTCAGCATTATCAAATCCAGAAACAATGATGAGTGAATTAGGGGTAGATATGAAGGGATTTAATCCAATGGATATGATTGGTCAATTAATGAATAAAAAGAAAGAACAAGAAGATCTAACACCAGAACAAATAAAAGAAATGGAAGAGTTTTATGCAAATGTAAAGAGTGATGATTTAAAAATGGATGATGTTGATTCTTTAGAGAAGTTAAATGAAAATTTAATGGGCAAGTTACCAGAAGATAAAAAATCAGAACTATTAAATATGACAAAAAATTTTATGTCAGTATTAAATAAATAATTAAACAATTAAACAAAAAATTAAACAAATTTTAAATTTATTTAATTTTTTTTTAGAATATCAGATTTTAGTGATTTTAAAAATGTATTTATAAATTGAGAATCGAAAATAGCTGGATTATTTAAAATTTCATTAAGTTCAAACCATCTAATATCATTAGATAAATCACATCCTTGTAATGAAATATCTTTTTTTTCTAATGTATTAAAACTATTTCCTTGAATTACAGTATTTAAATATGAACGTACTTTATTAATACTATAGAGTGTATTATCATCAACATCTGCTTTAATAAAATGTATTGAATGATTATATTTTTTGTTATCATAGGTACCAATAACTTTATCACTTAATTGTTCTATATTTAATGTTAACCCAAATGTATTCTCATAAAATGCTCTAGATGCTGTATCTTTAGAATTAAAATCATTATCACCTTTTAATCCTCCAATATCTGAATAGTTCTGATTTTTAACATTTAACATTTTTAAATTATTTTTACCAAGTAGAAAATAATATTTGTTATCTTTTTTTTTAAAAAGAATAATTCCACTTTTTTCGTAATTCATATATATTAATTAATGAAATAAATTTCTCAGCTAAACACAAATGGAGGACTTTTATTTAGATAATTATAAGATATTAATTGATAAATGGTATAACATAGTTCCAAATAAAAATATGTCTAGAAATGAACTTTTAAATTCATTAACTCGATTTGGGATTGCTTTAGTTATTTTATTTTATTTTATAAACTCATCATTACATTGGTACATAATACCAATTATTTTAATTTTTGTATCTTTATTTTCTGGTATGGTCAAAAGTAAGGAGATAAATAAAAATGAAAATAATTTAATAGATTTTAAAAATAAATGTAGATTACCAACTAATAACAATCCTTATATGAATGTTTTAAATATGGATCCAGATGTTAAGTTACCAGCATGTAAATATAATAAGAATCTAGTTAATGATAAATATAAATTTAATTTATATCAAAATTCAAATGATTTATTTGATAAAAAAAATTTAGAAAGACAATTTTATACTATGCCAGTCACAACAATTCCAAATGATACAATTGAATTTGGAAAATGGTTATATAACACAAATGGTAATTGTAAATACGATGGTACTAGATGTTTACAATATGAAGATGAAAGATATCATTAATTTTAGACCATATTTTATATATAATACTTTAATTTTATATGAAATTATATCTTTTGAGACATGATATAAGAGATTTACGCAATCCTACATTTTATTCTCCTCTACTTCCTGAAGGATTAAAAAATGCAGAAAAATTAAAATTTACTTTATCTAAGGAAAAAATTAATTTAGTATTTTCATCTCCATTTAAAAGAGTTTTACAAACTGTAAAACCATTTTGTGATATGAAAAATATGAAAGTTAATATTGAATTTTCATTATATGAACAAATTTATTACCATACCGACGTAGATATTAATTTTGATAAAAATAATTTTAGAAAAGATTTAAAACCTTCGGATAAGGAGTATTATTTAAAAAATAAAAATTATAAATCTTATTTACCGTTAAGTAAAATAGAATTTACTAAAGATGCAAAAAAGAGAGCAAATGATTTTGTAAATTACATTATCAATAAATATAAGGATACTGATTGTAATATAGTTTTAGCTTCTCATGGTGGTTTAATTTCACAAATATTGGGTGTAGAAGATAGATATCCAATGGGAGGATTATGTTTATGTTATGATGGTGAAAGAAACTGTAATAAGCCAATTAATTTCTAATTATTTTTGTATAATTTTTAAAGAATTTATTCTATCATTCCATCCATAAGATACTAAACAATTTATCGTTTTTGATCCATGAAATGTTACTGAAGATCCTGTAAAATTATAACCAGAATATCCAATCATATATAAATCACTTGGTATAACTAAAGATGATATACCACCTGTCATACCTAAAGAAATCACATTTGGATATTCACCTACTCCAAAATATTTATTCCATCCACCAAAAGAACAATGTAAAGCAAATCGTATTTTTGAATCAGTTGGAGGTTTTAAATTTATTATTTTCTTTAATTGATCTTCATTAATGCATGTGGTACCAATACATAATTTATTTTTATGATAGGCAGTTCCTGATGTATCAAATTTATGTTGCATTACTCCTTCACCACCACATCCAGTAGTTCCACATGAATTACCCCATATTTGCAAACTTTCATTACTATTATCATTTATTGTAAGTCTTAAATGATTAGAGTCTGTATTACCTATTTTTTCTAAATAATAAGGATCATTATCATTACCTGAAAAAAATAGTTTTTTACCTTTTTTAATTTCAACATCATTATTTGAATTATTTACAATAGATTGACCATTTTTTAACTTAAAATCATTTGCTATAATAATGCCATCAGATGTTAAATCTTTTTTATGATATGCATTGCCTGAAGTATCAAAACTATGTTGCATTACTCCTTCACCACCACATCCAGTAGTTCCACATGAATTACCCCATATTTGCAAACTTTCATTACTATTATCATTTATTGTAAGTCTTAAATGATTAGAGTCTGTATTACCTATTTTTTCAAAATAATAAGGATCATTATCATTACCTGAAAAAAATAGTTTTTTCCCTTTTTTTATTTCAATATCTTTATTTGTGTTATTTACAATAGATTGACCATCCTTTAATTTAAAATCGCTTGCTATAATAGAATTATTAGAACTGATATTACCTTTAGAACTAATAGTACCATCAGAACTGATATTACTTTTAGAACTGATATTACCTTTTACATCTAAATTATCTTTATTAATATATTTAATATTTTCTTTACTTAAACATGAATCACCTATACATAACAGATTATTATCATTAATTTTTAAATTATTTGCCATAATATCACCTACTACATCTAATTTACATCTGGGTTTATCTATTCCTAAACCAATATTTTTATTTTTATCATAATTAATATCTGGAATTAAATACTTTCTAATAGTTTTCATTTCAGCTGATGTATTAACTTCATTTTCATTTGCCATTTGCAATATTTCTGTAAATCCTTTACCTCTAGGTCCTGTTTCACCTTTAGGACCTCTAATACCAGGTATACCTGGTCCACCACTCGGTCCTGGTATACCTACAAATCCTCTTTCACCTTGATCTCCTTTAGGACCCATGGGACCAGTAGAACCAGTTGGACCATTTGGTCCATTAAAACCTATATTTCCTTTATCTCCTTTTTCACCTCTTAATCCAGATAAACCTCTTAATCCTTGTGGTCCGGAAGGACCAGTTACTTTAATAAAAACATTTTCTGCATTTCTTCCAGGTGGCCCAACTTGTCCAATTTCACCTTTATCTCCTTTATCCCCTTTATCACCTTTTAATCCTGTCGGTCCCATTGGACCGAATTCGCCTTGCGGGCCATTATTTGGCCCAGCAGGACCAGGTGGACCCATTAATCCTCTATCACCTTTAGGTCCTGGTGGACCTATTTTTGAATTATCGTCATCATCCCAGAAATGTTCAATTGAATTTTTATAATAAAATCCTTGTATTGAATAGCTCATTATATTAAAAAATATTATAATTAAATTATAATATTTTTTAAATATTAACATTGATTAGGTGTGTGTCCAATTCCATTATGACCACATTTTTCAATATGCATTCTTTCCCAACTTGCTCGATTATGATTTTCGAATCTTGCATTTGTTGCAGCATCTTGTAATCGTTTACCTGTTCTATGTGATCTCATAGTGACACTATCTCCATGCTTAATAAATTGTTGAAGATCACTTTCATTAATACATGTATTACCTATACAAAATTTACCATTAATTGTTACTTTATCCCACATTCCTATTTTTCTTTCCCCATCACCTCTACCTACAATCATTAAAGTGTTATAATCATTTGCATTTACAATTGCAGCGTCTCCTCCAGATCTATGCCACCAATTAGTTCCATCATTCTTGAAAGTTAGATTATTTATATTACCAGTTATACCAGCACCAGTAGCGCCAGTTGGACCAGTAGTACCAGTTGCACCTTTAGGACCAGTAGGACCAGTTGCACCTTTAGGACCAGTAGGACCAGTTGCACCTTTAGGACCAGTAGTACCAGTTGCACCTTTAGGACCAGTAGTACCAGTTGCACCTTTAGGTCCAGTAGGACCAGTAGTACCAGTTGCACCTTTAGGACCAGTAGGACCAGTTGCACCAGTTGCACCTTTAGGACCAGTAGGACCAGTTGCACCAGTTGCACCAGTTGCACCAGTTGCACCAGTTGCACCTTTAGGACCAGCAACACCAAAAGGACGATTATCACTAAATTTAAAATTATCTGCTATAATTGTTCCTTTTGCATTTATATTACCATTACTTACATCTAAATTTCCATTAACTTTCAAATAATTTAATTCTGGATTTTTATTACTAATATATTTTGATTCAGGAAGTAACCATTTTGTTAAATAACTGCGTTCAGACGATGATTCATCCATATCAAGACCAAAAGAACTTTCTGTATCTGTTTCTACTGCAGGTCCGGGTGGTCCTTGAATACCTATAGGGCCTTGTAAACCGGTTAATCCTCTATCGCCTTTATTGCCTTTATTGCCTTTTTCTCCTTTTTCTCCTTTTTCTCCTTTTTTGCCATTATCTCCTTTATCTCCTTTATCTCCTTTATCTCCTTTATCTCCTTTATCTCCTT